>WNGB01004549.1_pt1 | contig 25780 bp, 23 predicted proteins | sample 5400681 | NCBI WGS metagenome assembly WNGB01 (sample SAMN13153367, study PRJNA577476) | soil metagenome | isolation source: 115 cm soil or saprolite under grassland replicate 2 | place: USA:California | collected 2016-06-15
ACGCCAAGGACGATGAATCCCTGATCCCCTTCGCCCTTCACCTTTGCCCCGAGAATGCCGCCCAATGGGACGGTCCCTCCTCCGTCAAGCGACTTGTACAACTCAGCCGGAGCCTGCAACAGGCTCTTGATCGCCGCGTCGAGATTCGCCGTCGATGATTCAGCGAGGCGCGCGTCTGCGACGAGCTTCGCCGCGGTTGCTTCTGCCCTCGCCTTCCCATCGGCCGAGATGATGAGTGCCATGGCTATCATGCTCGCTACGATGATCGCTCCGACGCTGGGGATGACGACCATTTGTAGCTCACCGCCAGTGGCGTCCTTGAAGATCGCGTAGGCTGCAGGTCCAATGATCCCGAGGGCACCCGCGACGCGCGTTCCCCACTTTGTGAGATCCAGTTGATCTGATTCGATGACGTTCTTATCCTCAGGCATCTGAGCCTCCTTTCAACTGACGAAATAGAACACCCTCCGCACCATCGACCGCAAGCTCGTGAACCAACCTCGAAGATATCCAGGGCCTCTGGTCCGAGCGACAAATCGCGCAGCGCTGAGGGCCGGGTCCGAGTTACAGGCCCTGGCGCAGAAGCCTCCGTCGCGAGAGTGCGGCTCACCACGCGGAAGCGTTCGTACGCCCAGCTCTCGGCCGAGAGAGGTGCGTTCGATGCCCACCTCCAGTGCTGGTTCGGGGCCTGACCACGCAGAGCATCACAGCCTCGCCCGGCCCGGCCCGGCGCCAGCGCCGGCGCCGCTCCCCTATCCGGCCCGCAGGAGGAGCCAGGTTCCGGGGACGCCCTTCAGCTCGTGGCGGTCGAGCTCGACGAAGCTGATCCCGCTCCCGGATACCAGGTCGCGCACCGTGCCCGACACCAGGACCTCGCCCGGTCCGGCCGCCGCTGCGACCCGGGCCGCGATGTGCACGGCGATGCCGCTCAGGCGCTCGTTCGTCTGCTCGCACTCGCCGGTATGGATGCCGGCCCGCACCTCCAGGTCGAGCCCTCGAACGCCCTCGGTGATCGACTGCGCGCGGCGGATCGCGCGGGCCGGGCCGTCGAACGCCGCCATGAAGCCGTCGCCCGCCGTCTCCACCTCACGGCCTCGGTGCCGCACAAGGCCATCGCGAACGACCGCGTGGTGGCGTTCGAGCAGGTCGCGCCAGGCCCGGTCGCCGAGCCTCGCCGCCATCTCCGCCGAGCCCACGATGTCCGTGAACATCACGGTCGCGAGCACACGATCGGAGGCGGGCGCCGGGCGGACCTCGGTCAGGAACTCCTCGATCTCCCCGGCGAGGGCGTCCGCATCGCCGAGGAAACGGGATGTGGTCGTCGCCCTCGAGCGCCACCAGCCGCCCGCCAGGGATCGTCGACGCGATCCAGCGGGCCTGGCCGAGGTCGGTGATCCGGTCGCCCCTCCGCTGGAGGACGAGCGTCGGCGCCTGCACGTTCGGCACGATCGAGCGGACGTCCACCCCGGGGAACCTCCTGGGCGACGCCACCAAGCGTTCGAAGCGCGCCCACCACTGGACGAAGACGGCGTCGCCCGCCCCCGAGGGCCCCTGCAGATCGAGGTTCCGGCCGGTTCCCATCTCGGCCACGAACCTCCGCGCGAACGCCTCCTGCTACTCGGGCGTCCGGCCGTACGGCCAATCCGGACCGCGCACGGTCTTCACGACGGGGGCATACAGGACGAGCGACCGCGTGCGCTCGGGGTACGAGCCCCAGAACAGCAGCATCATGGCCCCCCCGCGCGCGCCGCCGAACACCGCGGCACGCTCCGAGCCCGCGGCGTCCATCACGGCCCGGAGGTCGTCCATCTGCACCTCGAGCACCGGGGGCTCGTCGCCCATGTCCGAGAGCCCGATCCCCCGCATGTCGAACAGGATCAGCCGCGAGAACGACGCCAGCCGTTCGAGGAACCGGGCCCATCGGGGCTCGTCCCACATGACGTCGAGGTTCGACCAGATCCCCGGTGCGTAGACGAGGTCGATCGGCCCATCCCCCACCACCTGGTAAGCGAGATGGACGTCTCCGTTGCGCGCGTACCGCACCTCCCGGTCCACGGCGAACAAGGCCTAAGAGATGTGCAACCGCTCGCGCGGACGCAGTCGGCGGGAACCACAGGCGGCGTTCATTCGTGGCGGCCCGCACGCGGGTCGTGTCACTGCCTTGAGATACCGTGGCCGGTCGGGAGGAGGTGTATCGATGTGTACGATGTGACCGTGGGCAGGACGAACGTGGTCATCGACGACGAGCTGGTCGCGAAGGTCATGCGCCTCTACGGACTGAAGACCAAGCGCGAGGCCATCGACTACGCGCTGCGTCGAGCTGCCGGCGAGTCCGATCCGAGGAAGATGCTGGAGCTGCGGGGCATCGGCTGGGAGGGTGATCTCCTCGAGATGCGCCGCGGCGAGCCGATCGAAGAGATTTGATCCTCGTCGACTCGTCCGCATGGATCGAGTTCCTACGGGCGACGGAGAGCCCGGCGGACGCCTACCTGACGGAGTCGATCGGGCGAGGAGGGACCGATCTCGCCATCACCGAGCCCGTGATCATGGAGGTCCTGTCCGGCATCCGGAGCGAGCCGGAGGCCAAGGTCGTGCGCGATCGGTTGACGGCCTTTCGGCTGCTCCCCGTCGCCGGCCTGCCCGACTACGAGATTGCGGCGGCCGTCTACCGCGCCTGCCGGCGCAGCGGCGAGACCGTTCGGAATCAGATCGACTGCCTGATCGCGGCCGTCGCGATCCGGACCCGCACCCCGGTCCTCCACGCCGACGCCGACTTCGACGTCATCGCGCGTCATAGCGGCCTCCTGATCGAGCCGGTTGGTGGTTGAGCCGGCGCTGTCGGTCCTCATGGCCACTCCGCGATGGCCTGCGCCAGGCGGGGGCTCACCTCCGTCGCGAGGATTGGAGCGAGCTTCGCCGCCGACGTGACTCCGGCCCAATCGGTGGGCGGCATGACGCCGTGCTCCCGGAAGTACGCCCACCCCGACTGGTGCCGGGTGCTCTCGGAGAGGCCGAACGCCCACAGCCGCTTCAGGCCGTCCTCGCCGCTCTCCTCGAACACCGCGCGGGCCAGCCGCAGGAAGCGGCAGTGGTACCAGGCGTAGTTCGGGACCTTCATCGGCTTCTCGGTCCCGATCGGGTAGTGGCGCTGGAAGTCGTCGAGGGTCCGATAGCCGGTCAGGCGAACGATCGCGTTGAGCGCGGTCAGTCGGGTGAGCACGTCGGGGAGCGTCGTCAACCGCTCGAGGTCCCCCGGCCTCTTGGTGGCGATGAACGCGTGCAGCGCCAGACTGGGGAAGAAGTTCTCCAGCCACAGCGCCGGGAACGCCGATCCGCTGTGCTCGTCGATCGCATAGGCCACATCACGAAGGATGAGCAGGTCGAAGAACCCCCGCGCCCGGAGACGGCCCTCCGCGTCCGCGTACACGCGCTTGAGCCTCGGGTAGGCGACGAACGGCGACGTGAGGCGGGCCATCCTGCCGAACTGCCGCCACATCGCGTTCTCTTCAGTGGGCACGATCATCCTGTTCTCGGGAGACGGGCCGTGCCCCTCGTCGAAGGCGAACCCCGCGGGCTGGTAGCGGGCCATGCCGTAGCCCTCGGGCGACGCGACCAGCTTCCACTCCTCGGGCGCGAGGAAGAACGCGGTGAACCGCGGCGGCGAGGCCTCCAGCACGCGCGTGAAGTAGTCGAACGCCTCCCCTGTCAGGTCGGCCAGCCGTTCCGCATCGGCCCTCGAGCTCTCGCTGTAGCGCACCTGGAACGGATACCCCTCGAGCCTCGGCAGCGAGTCCGCGGACGCAACCCCGGCGCTCATCGACCTCCTCCTTCCGTTCCATCGCGAGAGGGCCAGTGCGACTGCCAGGGCACCCCGAACCACCACAGCGCGTGGGGCGAGGTCAAGGCCCGTCCCATCGCGCGGAGGCCCCGGAGGACCGCGCGTCCGACGGACCCGGTCCATGGGGATTTCCGGCCTTCCCGGCCGCTTGGCGAGTGACCCTGCGGGGCTGGGACGCGAAGCGCGCTCATCGTTGCCTCCTTCCGTCGGCTTCCCGTCGGGGGCTCACCGGGGCCGGCGAACCGGCTTCCGGCGAGCCCTGAGCGAACGCTAGGAAGGAGTCACCTCGGAAACATCCGCGCCGGTACCCAGATCGCGGGGTTCGGTACCCAGATTCGCCCGCTTCGCGCTACGCGATGCCGTTGCGGTGGGCGAACGCGGTCGCCATCGCCCGGGCGGCACGGCCGTGCGCGCCGATCTTGGCGTAGGCGTTCGCGACGTGCCGCTCCACGGTCCGCACCGAGAGGAACAGGTCGGCGGCGATCTCGTCGTTGGTCCGGCCCTGCCCGAGCAGGCGGAGGACCTCGACCTCCCGAGGGGTCAGGCGGAGGTCCGGCCGGCCCCGGGCACCCGGTTCGATCTCGGCGAGCAGGCGCTCGGCCCGCTCAGCCTCCCTGTGAGCTCCAAGCGCCTCCAACGCGGCGTGGGCGGCTCCGGCCTCCCTGGCCGCGGGCTCCGGCCGGCCCAGGTCGAGGAGACATCGGGCCAGCTCGAGGCGAACGCGAGCCGCTTCGAACGGCGCCTCGGCCCGGACGAACAGGTCGACGGAGCTCTGGAGGGCCCCGAGGGCGGCCGTGTGGTCGCCTCGTGCCGCATCGACGACGCCCGCGGCGAACCGCGCCGCGGCCAGGACCGGTCCGGTGCCGATCCTCATGGCGACGTGATCGAGCTCGGTCACCGACGACGCCGCGGCGTCATGGTCGCCGAGCGCAGTCCGGGCTCGGGCCATGGTCTCCAGGGGGTCGACCCGTTCGACGACGTCCTCGGGTGGCAGGCTCCGGAGATACCGTTCGGCCAGGGCAGCGGCATCGCCCGGCGATCCCCGATCGAGCTCAAGTGTGGCTCGAGCGGCCACCGTGAGCTGACCCAGCCCGCGCCGGTGCGGCGCGGCCTCGAGGTCGTCGAGCACCTCCTGCGCCTCGTCGAACCGACCCTGGCGCCGCCGGAGGTCGGCGAGCCGGAGCCTCGCCAGGGCGGCCGGGACCGGCCGGGCCGCCGCGTCCTCCAACAGCTCCATGAGCTCGCGCTCGGCGTCCTCCCATCGCCCCCACCAGATGAGGACGGCGGCGTGCTCGGTTCGCGGGTAGTCGAACGACGGGGCGGCGATCCTGCCATCCGACATGTCGATCGCGTAGCGGGACCACTGGGCGGCCCGCTCCAGGTCGCGGACGTACAGGCACGCCGTGACCAGGAAGCAGCACACGCGAATGGCGTTCCCCCTGTCCCGCAGCTCGCCCCCCACCGCCGCGGCCGAGGCCTCGTCGAGCAGACGCATCCCTTCGGCCACCTCCCCCGAGGCGACCAGGATCAGCCCGAGCTGGCCGGTGGCGATCATCTCGTTGTCGAGGTCACCCATCTCCCGGGCCCGGGAGATGGCCTCCTCCGTGAGGGGGCGGGCCCTGGCGAAGTCCCTGTCGTATCCCGCGGCCAGGGCCCCTTCCATGCCGGCGATCATTGCCACGACCGGGGAATCCGGGTGGTCGTGGAGGAGGGTGCGGGCCCGCCCGAGCCAACCCGAGGCCACTGCGGTGTCGCCGCGCGTATTGAGGATGGTCACGGCCAGCCACGCCGCCGCACGCGCCGCGGCTTCGTCATCGCCGCGCCGGCGGAACAGCCGGAACGCCCGCTCGAGCGCCGTGGTCACGGCTCTGGCGTCGCCCAGCCATGTCGCGGCCTCGGCCAGGCCCATGAGCGCTTCGGGCGTCTCGCGATCTCGAAGGGCCCGTTCGAAGCTCGCCTTGGCGTCGGCCCAGGACCCCCCCTGGAGCGCCTCCCAGGCCGCGACCAGCTGCTCGTCGGCGGCCACGGACAGATGGTAGGCGCGTTCGCGCGATGGCGCAGAACCGGGTGCTGGCACGCGCCGGTGAGCGTCGGGCGTCGTGAGCGTGTTCCACTACGGCGATGACTGTGATCGAGTGGCTGTTGGACGCTGATCCCGCGATCCGCTGGCAGGTGATGCGCGACCTCACGGAGGCCGCACCCGACGAGGTGGCCGCTGAACGCGCCCGTGTCGCGGTCGAGGGCTGGGGCGCACAGCTGCTCGCGCTCCAGGGGGCCGACGGCCGTTGGGACGGCGGCACCTACCGCCCGGGCTGGGTGGATGAGTCGAAGCCCTTCTTCGACGCATGGACGGCGACGCACTTCTCGCTCCAGCTCCTGCGCGAGCTCGGTCTGGACCCGGACAGTCCCGAGGCGGGCCGGGCCGTCCCGCTCGTGCGCGAACACGTCCGGTGGGAGGCGAACGACGCCCTCTACTTCGAGGGCGAGACCGAGCCGTGCATCAACGGGATCGCGCTCGCGAACGGCGCCCACTTCGGCGAGACCGTGGACGGTATCGTCGATCGCCTCCTGGGCGACCAGCGCGAGGATGGTGGCTGGAACTGCTGGGCCGAGTACGGCGCGACGGTGTCGTCGTTCCACTCGACGATCTGCGTGCTCGAGGGCCTCCTCGAATGGGAGCGTGCCGGAGGATCTTCGGGGGCGGTCGCTGCGGCGCGCCGCAGGGGCGAGGAATACCTCCTCGAGCGAAGCCTGTTCCGCCGTCGGTCGACCGGTCACGTCATCGACCCGCGGTTCACGATGTTCTCGTTCCCGACCCGCTGGTACTACGACGTGCTGCGCGGCCTCGACTACTTCCGATCCACGGGCGCGGTCCCGGACGGCCGGTACGCGGAAGCGATCGCGCTGGTCGCCGGCAAGCGCCATGAGGAGGGTCGCTGGCCGCTCGAGAACACGCACCAGGGGCCGACCCACTTCGGCATGGAAGGCCCCGACGGCTTCCCCAGCCGCTGGAACACCCTCCGCGCGCTGCGGGTCCTGCGGTGGGCGGGTTCGAATGCGCGCACGGCGCATTCCGGCCGAAGCCGATAGATTCCCCGCCAGCGGAAAGGGAAGGGTGGGATGCACAGGGGACGGCTCACGGCGGGGGCGATCGTGGCGGTGCTCGTCGTTGCGCTCGCCCTTCCGCTGAACGCTCTACCCGCGGTCGCCGACACCGTCTCCGTCAACTGCGCGAACGCGTCGCTCCAGACCAAGATCGACAACGCCTCGCCCGGAACCGTGATCCTCGTGAAGGGCACCTGCGACGGGAACTTCACGGTGCCCAAGAACCTGACCCTGAAGGGCAATCCCGCGGCCACGCTCGACGGCGGCGGGACGGGGAGCACATTGACGGTGACTGGAACCAGGCTGATCCACCTGCGTTCGCTGGTCGTCACCGGCGGACGGGGCGAGACCGGAGGCGGGGTCGACCTGGGCGACGGCGGACTCCTTACGCTCGACCACGTGACCGTCCGGGGCAACGTGGCCGCCGAGAACTCGAACGGGTTCTCCGCCGGGGGCGGGATCTACGCCGCGGACGCGACCCTGGCGATCCGCGATTCCCAGGTCCTGGCCAACCGGGCGGTGTCCACGAAGGACACCGTCGCGGTCGCCCATGGCGGGGGGATCTACCTCCAGGACGGCACTCTGACCGTGGACAACTCCCTGTTCCAGGGCAATCGGGCCAAGGGTGTCGCCGCTCTCGGTGTCACGGACGTCGCCGGTGGAGGCGCCTTCGTGATCGACGCCGCGGTGTCGATCGATGGGTCGCGGTTCCAGGGGAACCGGGCGATCAGCAGCTCCGATGAGTCCGGGACGGCGCAGGGCGGCGCCGTGTTCCACCAGACGAGCCCCGCCGAGGACTTCTCGATCGCGGGGTCGACTTTCGGCGGAAACCTGGTCAAGGCCACCGTGACCGGCGCCCATTCGGCAACGGGGCTCGCGGGGGCGGTGAAGATCAGCAGCGGCTCCTCGCCCGTGGATGCCACGGTCACGGACTCGGTCTTCCAGAACAACAGGGTCGCCGCGTCGTCGGCCGGTTCGGCGCAGGCCTTCGGCGGAGCGCTGGACGTGTTGGGCGACAGCTTGACGGCGCGGTTCTCGTCGGTGGACGTCCACGGCTCCAGGGTGACCGCCACCGGCGCGACGAGCGCCACGGGAAGGGGCGGCGGCCTCTCCCTCGATCAGGGGACGATGTTCATCACGCGCTCGAATCTCTCCGACAACACGGTGGGTGTCCACTCGGGTTCGAACACCGCGCTCGGGACCGGCGGCGGGATCGACGCCGGCGGCACGGTCGACGTCAGCGTGGCGACGTCGACGATCGACCGCAACGGCGTGGCCGCCGTGTCGGACTCCTCCGTAGCCAATGCGGGGGGCGGCGGGTACGAGGGGCGGGGCAACGCCGCGCTGACCCTGCGGACCTCGACGGTCAGCAACAACCAGGTGACCGCGGTCGCGTCGAATGGCTCCTCGACGGCGCTGGGTGGCGGCCTCGACCTGGAGTCGCCGACGAAGACCGACATCGTCGTCAACTCGACCATCACGCTCAACGGCGCCTCCGCCACCGGGCCGAACGCCATCGCCGCCGGCGGCGCTGCCGAGGTCGTGAACACGGGGCTCCTGGTCCGCCTGTCCACCATCGCCCGCAACGACGTCGCCGCCTCCGGCAGCAACCCGTTCGCGGGCGGAGGCGGGCTGGACGTCGAGTCCGGCACCACGTTCCTGCACGGGACCATCCTCGCGGCGAACACTGCCGCCACCGGACCGAACTGCATCGGCGCCTTCACCACGGAGGGGTTCAACGTGTACGGGGACACGACGGGCTGCGGCGTGACGCCGGCCGGCACCGATCATCCGAACGTCGCGCCCAAGCTGTCGGCGCTGGCGGACCACGGCGGGCCCACGCTGACCCTGGCGCTGCTCGCCGGGAGCCCCGCGCTGAACAAGATCCCCGTCGCCGAATGCCACGACATGTCCACCAAGGACCAACGCCTGGTGCCACGCCCCCAGGGCCCGCTCTGCGACATCGGCGCCTTCGAACGCAAACCCTGAGCCCGCGAAGCGCACCGGCTCGGCAAGGGCCGACGTGGGCGATACGACCCGCAGCGGCTTCGGGGCCGACATGATCACCGGACAGGCCGGGCCGGACACGCCGGGGAAGCGCAGCTAGTCGTTCGTGGAGAAGAAGGTCTCGCCCTTGCGGGGGATGTAGCAGTTCTTCTGGACCTTGTTCGCGCCGAACAGGACCTGGAAGCGGACCCGGGTGTGTTGGCTGTCGGGGACGGGTGGGGTCTTCTCGGTGACCTCGAAGTGGGTGTGGGGGCCGCTCGCGTTGCCCGTTTGGCCGATGAGGGAGATCTGGTCGCCTCGGGACACCTCGTTGCCGGTCCAGACCACGTTGCTGTTGAACTTCATGTGGAAGTAGACGGCGTACGTGCCGTCGCCGTGGGTGAGCCACATGTAGTTGCCGATCCCGGGCCAGTTCGCGGGCTTCGCGGCGTCGTTCACGTTGTAGGGGTCGTCGTGCACGTTGATGACCACCGTGCCGCCGCGCGCCGCCAGCAGCTTCGTGCTCTCCGAAGCGCCCAGGTCGAACGCGTAGGGCTGCCATTCGGGGTGGCGGCCCGAGGCCTTGGCGTCGTCGATGTTCATGAGGCCCGTCCCCGGCTGGAAGTTCTTCTCGAACGGCAGCTTGTAGAACGAGTCCTTCACGGTCTTCGTTGTGTAGGCCTCCCGGGGCGGGTAGTTCGGATAGAAGTAGTTCCACGCGGGGTCTTCGGGCGGGATCGGCGGGCCCTGCGGGATCGTGAGCGACGGGTACGTCGGGCACACGGCGACCCGGTCCCGGACGATCGACGGCAGCGACGAGAAGTATCGGTACTGGTGGCCGTTGCGTGTGCCCACGATCCTCGGCCACCGGATCCCCGCCGGGCTGTCCTGGCCCGTGGCCAGCACCTCGTCCTCCAGCCACAGGTAGCCGGGGTCGTAGAAGTCCGTGTCGTACACGGCGAACTTGTCCCCTTCGTCGATCGCGACCACTTGCGGCTTCGTCGACGAGCCGCCGTTCACCTTGTAGCCGTCCGCGTGGAAGACCGGGTTCGTGATGGACGACACGAAGTGGAGGTCGAACCCGGTCACCGACGCCGGCTCGAAGTTCCCGTTCACCCCGTCGTCGGTGACGCCGAACACCGTGGTGTCGTACTCGGTGTCCGAGTAGCTCCCCACCTGGCGCAGCAGGACGTCGAACGAGTCCTGCGACAGGATCTGGGGCGGCTGGCAGGACTCGAAGTCGGGGCCGATGACCGTGCAGTTCGTCCGGATCACCGTGACGTCCACCGCCGCGGACCCGCCCTGGGACAGCGGCCACGGGAAGGGGACCGCTCCCTCGCCCTCGCCGAGGTCGGTGGCGATCGTGTCGGTCTCCCCGCCCTGCACCACGTCGATCTTCATCGTGTAGTGCAGCGCGTGGCCCTCGGGCGTCGCCCCCGGGCATCCCGTCTCCTGTACGCCCAGGCGCATGGCCGTCTCGAGCTGGAGGACGCCACCGCTCTCGTAGGCCGAGGTGGACAGCAGCGTGATCGGACCGCCGGAGAACTTCTGGACCGGCGCGATGCGCAGTCTCAGGCACTGAACCGCGGCCACCTTCTTCGCGGAGGTCCCCTCCACTGACGTGACGACGGCCGTTCGGTCCTCGAGCCCCAGGCCGCCGACGTCCACAACCCGCCCCTTGACCAGCGCCGAGCCGTGGCGCGTCAAGGGCAACCCGAAGACCGAACCGTCCTCCAGCTCGAACGTGCCTTGCGCGTCGTCGGTTCGGACCACGCGGCCGCGGACCTCGACCGGCCCGGTCACCGCCGAGCATGCCGCGTCGAACGCGTCCGCGACACCGAGGCCGTCGGAGATGGCGTCGTCCGCGAGCACCTGCTGCAGCCGCAGCTCCGAGATGAGGAGGTCCAGCCGATCGGCGTCCCCCTCCGGGAGGCTGGTCTCGTCGGCGAGGTCCTGCTGCATGCGGTCCACCGCGTCGCCGATCTTCGTGCGGGCGCTTCGCAGGTTCGCAGCCGCCAGGCCGGCGTCCCGACCGGCCGGGCACGGCTGCCCCTCCCCCAGGTGCTCCCCGGCCGACCTCAGCTGCGCGATCGCGTCGGTGAGGTCGTTCACCGCGCCGGCGAACCCGGCACGCCCCTGCAGCTTGGCGAGCGGCCTCCGGAGGCCGTCCACGACCGGGTTCACGAACGCCCCCGTCCTGCGCATGAGCTCGATGACCGAGCACCCCAGGGCGACCGGCCGGCCCACCGGCTCGAGGCGCTGGCACGGGCTTCGGCCGACGGTGAACGAACGTCCGTCCGGAGTCGGATCGGCCCCGGCCCCGGACACCGCCCGCACCAGGAACGTGTGGTCGCCCCGGGGCAGCCCGTCGTACGCCTGTGGCGAGGAGCAGTCGGCGAAAGCCTCTTCGTCCAGCGAGCACTCGAACCGGAGGTCGCGCTCACTGGCGGTGAACTCGAACCACAGCGGGCCCGGGACAACCTCGCCGAAGGGTCCCGAGGTGATGACGGTGTCGGGCGGATCGGCGGCCCGGGCCGCGGGCACCCCGACGGCCTGCGCGGCCTGCGCGGCCAGCGCCGCCACGGCAGCGGCCAGCAGGACGCCCCGGGGCTTTGCCCGCGCCAGCGCAACCCTCATCGAGCAGCCTCCGGCGTCGTCGGCGCCACGGCCTTCACCCTGGCCTTCACCGCGTCCCTCGCGGTGCTCTGGGTCGAGGACCGGACGGTGACCAGGCAGCTCTTGTACGAGCCGATCTGCGCTCCGCTCTTGTGCAGGATCTGCACGCGCAGGCTCTTCGCGTCCCCCGGCGCGAGCGACCCCAGCGAGTAGGTCCCGGCGACGACCTGGCTCGTGATGTCGGCGCCCCCCACCGTCCCCGCGAGGTACTTCACGCCCCACCCGGGCGAACCCCCGCACCCGGTCACCTTCATCGACTCCGCGGCCGGGCCGTCGTTCTGGGCGGTGATGAAGAACGTGACCGAGTCGAACGTCTCCGCCTGGCCGGTCTTCGTTTGGCCTGTGCCGGTGGTGTTGTAGACGCCATTCCCGATCTGCGACGCTGCCGTGGTCCCGATCAGGCCGTCGGGCCGCGACAGCACGTACTTCCCGGCGAACGCGTCGAACCCGCCGGAGTTCGCGTGTCCGAACAGCGCCTTGTTCCCCGCGCCCGCGAAATAGGCCGCCGAGGACGAAGGCGCCGACACGTCCATCGCGCCCTCCCACCCGGACGTGCCGAACTCGCGCGTTCGAATGATGCTCCCCCCGGTGTCGACCGTCACCACGAACGAATCGGTGTCCCCCGCGAGACTCTCGCCGGCGAACGTCCCGCTCGTGTACCCGGCCACGTACTCCCGGCTCGAGGTGGCCGCGACGGCCAGCGCGACGTCCCCACCGGACGTGCCGAACTGCTTCGCCCACGCCGTGGACCCGCCCGACGAGTACTTCCAGACGAACCCGTCGGTCCCGCCGGCGTTCGCCTGGCCGGGCAGCGTGCCGTCCGTGAACCCCGAGACGTAGATGCCGCCCACCCGCGCCGAGACGCCGGACACGTCGTCCGTTCCGGCCGTGCCGATCTCGTCGGTCCACTGCGCGTTGCCCGCCGAGTCGTACTTCCGGATGAAGCCGTCCCGCCCGCCGCCGTACGCCTCGCTCGGCAGTCCGGCCGTCGTGTAGCCGCCCACGTAGACGTTCCCCGAGGTCAGCGACACGCCCTCGGCCCGTTCGTCGCCCGAGCCGCCGAACTGCCGGGTCCACACCGCGTTTCCGGAGGCGTCGAACTTCCGGACGAACGCGTCGGTCTTGCCGGCGCTGGAGCCTTGCAGCTCACCGCTCGTCCAACCCGCCACCACCACACCGTCGGCGTCCGAGGTCACCGCGAGGACCGCCTCGTCGGCGGCCGTGCCGAACTGCCTCGTCCACAGCACGCCCCCGGACGTGTCGTACTTTCGGACGATCGCGTCAACGCCGCCGGCGCTGGCTCCGTAGAGCGAGCCGAGGGTGAAGCCGCCCGCGTAGACGCCGTCGGTCCTCGCGGAGATCCCCATCACCGCGTCGTAGTTGTTCGTGCCGAACTGGACGGTCCACTGCACCGCGCCGGAGGCATCGAACTTCCGGAGGAAGGCGTCGTCCTTGCCCTTGCTGGTGAGCGTCGGGAGCTGGCCGCTCGTCACGCCGCCCACGTAGACGGCGCCGGTGGTCGCCGACACGGCCGTCCCATGGTCCCGGTTCGCGGACCCGAACATCGCGGCCCACGTCACCTCGCTCGCCGAGGCCACCCGGGGAACGACCACGACGGAGACGGCGACCACACCCGAGGCCAGACCAGCAAGGAACCGACGACCGCGGAGGGAGCGCGCCATGGACACCGCGAGTCTTTGCTCCTTCCCGAAGCCCGTCAAGGCAGGCCGCTCCCCCGCTGTCCACCGAGGTTCGACATCCTGGGGGGGAATGAGCGTGTGTCGGTGGCTCCATGTATGGGCAGGGAGTGGTGTGTACTGATGTGTATTGATGTGTACGATTGGGTCGTGGGCAGGACGAACGTCGTGGTGGACGACGAGCTGGTCGAGAAGGTGATGCGCCTGTACGGCTTGCGGACCAGGCGCGAGGCGATCGACTTCGCCCTGCGCGCCGTGGCAGGAGGCGACGGGACGCTCAGCATGCTCGACCTGGAAGGGAGCGGCTGGGAGGGCGATCTCTTCGAGATGCGTCGGAGCGAGCCGATCGAGGACCTGTGATCCTGGTCGATACGTCCGCGTGGATCCATTTCCTGCGCGGGACCGACCACCCGGTTCGATTCGTGCTGCGCGACTTCCTGCGCGAACCCGGGCAACTGGCCACGACCCCGCCGGTTGGTGATGGAGGTGCTGGCGGGTGCTCGATCGGACCACGAGGCCGCTGCGTTGCGGGCCCGGTTGCTCGGGTTGCAGTTCCTGCCGATCGTCGGTCTTCGCGGCTACGAGGAGGCGGCCGCGATCCACCGGGCGTGTCGAGGCGGCGGCGTGACCGTCCGTAGCCAGATCGACTGCCTGATCGCCGCGGTCGCCATCCGAAACGACGCCTCGGTGCTGCACGCCGACGCGGGCTTCGAGATGATCGCCCGACACACCCCGCTGCGGCTCGAGCCCCTCGGGAGCTGAGGACGGAGGCGAACTTCGGCGGCCCGCATCACGGGCCGGCTGCGCACATGGAGCAGAGATCGCCCCCTCGGGGGCGATAATCGGGTCCGTGGAGCGGGACGAGTTCGTGGTGGCGCGGAACCCGGAGCCGGACAGCTCGCTGCCGTATCTGCTGCGGCTGCCCATCGACGGCGGGCTCGTGCTGAAGGCCAGGGAGCCGTGGCCGGCGACCTCGCGCGTGTACTGCCATCCGGCCGAGGGGTGGCCCGACGACCCCGAGATCGTCGAGTCCGCGCCAGTCCGCCTTTGTCGCCGGCGCGGGGCGGCGGTGGACCTCGTCCTGGACCGCGCCCGCAACAACAGGGCCCAGTTCGTGTTCACCGAGATCAAGAGCCGCCCGGCGATCTTCTGGCAGACGGCGAAGTCTCTCCGCTCGGCCCGGCCCGGCGTCCGCGTCCCGTCGCGGAAGGCGGCCGGCCTCCGCGACTGGCGGATCCAGGTCGATACGCGCGAGCACTACCCGTACCGGTTCGCCAAGCACCCGTCGATGACCGCCGTCAGGGCTGCGCTGCCCGCCGGCGACTACGCGGTGCGCGACGGGGACGACGGCGCCATCCTCGCCGCGGTCGAGCGCAAGACCGTCCCGGACATGTCGAAGGGCCTGGTCGAGGGCTCGCTGGCCTTCACGATGGCCGAGCTCGCGATCCTCCCGGCCGCGGCCGTCGTGGTCGAGGGCCGGTACTCCGACCTGTTCAAGGTCCCCCGCGTCCAGCCGGGCTGGCTCCCCGAGGTCCTGGCCCGGCTGCAGGTCCGGTACCACGACGTGCCGGTCGTGTTCGCGGAGACCAGGCCGCTCGCGGAGGAATGGACCTACCGGTTCCTCGCCGCCGCCCTCCGCGAACACGGCGCCGCCGGCGAGGACGGCACCCCGGCCGAGGGTGGGACCTGATCCCCCGTGGCCGAGTCCATCTTCGAGCCGGTCATCGAGCCCTCGAGTGGGGCGGGATCCGCTACGCCGTGGTCGACGACCCCGCAATCCCGCGTCCGTTCAGCCCAAATCAAGGAGCGCCGGCTCTTCACGGCCTCTTCGCTGATCGAGAGGGCCTTCCCGACCCCGCGGTTGGAGCGGCCCCGCGCCACCTCTGCGAGGACGTCGATCTCGCGGGAGCGCTGAGGGGGGCAGGGGGCCGGTTGGGCCTTCGCGTACCTCCTTGATCAGGCGGGCGATGAACGATGGCGAAGGGACGCTCTCACCGCGCGCCGGCTTCGCGGAGCCCGTCCGCGTCTTCGAGGCGATTGACCCGGGGAGCCACCACCCCGGCCGCGGAGCTGATCAGCCCAGGAACCGCTCCATGCCGAACCCGTGGGTGGTGGCGTTGGCCGCCGCGTAGCCGGCCAGGACGATCCTGCCGTCGGACTGGATCACGGCCCCGCAGGCCAGACTCTCCCCCGGCGGGAAGAACGGGTCGGGACGCCGTCGCCCCCGCCGAAGAGCGCGGCCCCGAGGCTACTCCCATTCCCGAGCGAGCGAGTCGCTCCTGAACCACAGACGCGGGGGCGTGCCCTCGTACGATGCTCGGGTCATGGATCGAGAGTCCTCAGACAACCTGTCCGCCGCCGAGGTGGCCGAGCGGGCCGGGGTCACCGAGGCGGACGTCGAGCGGATGGCGGCTCTCGGGATCCTCGAGCCCCACCGGAAGTTCGGGCCCGGTGACGTCCGGCGCGTGCGCCTGGCCATGGCGTGCGAGCGGGCCGGGCTCCCGATGGACGCGATCGCGGAGTCGGTTCGTGAGAACCGGCTGTCGTTCGCGTTCCTGGATGCAGTGGCCTACCGGCGGTGGGCCGAGCGGACCACGCGCACCTACGCGGACGTCGTCGAGGAGGCCGGCGTCTCGTTCGACACGCTTCGCGCCTGTCTGGAGGCGATGGGGTTCGCCCCGATGGAGCCGATGGACCGGATCCGGGCGGACGAGCTCGAGATCGTGCCGCTCATCCAGCTCAGCCTCGCCACCGGCGTCATGGACGAGGCGTGGTTCGTTCGGTTGGGGCGGGCGTACTCGGAGGGCCTGCGGAGCCTGGCCCAGGCCGAGAACGAGGTCTACCACTGGCGGTTCGAGGCGCCGTTCCTCGAGCAGGGCATGACCCAGGCCCAGGCCATGGAGCGGGCCTCCCAGATGGCGGGCCAATACAACGACCTGGTGGACCGCGCGCTGCTCGCCATGCTGCGGCGGCACCAGGAGCTGCAGTGGACCGAGCACCTGGTCGAGCACATCGAGGACGACCTGGAGCGCTCCGGGCGCCTGGGCCGGCCCGAACGCCTCCCCGCCGTGGCGTTCGTCGACCTCACCGGCTACTCGCGGCTGACCGAGGAGCGAGGCGACCAGGCCGCGGCGGAGCTGGCGTCCCAGCTCGCGGCCGTGGTCAACCGTGAGACACGCGCCCACGGCGGCACGCCCGTCAAGTGGCTCGGCGACGGCGTGATGGTGGCGTTCCGCGACTCTGCCGGCGCTGTGCGCTCTGCGCTCGGCCTGGTCCGCGCCGTTCCCGCAGCCGGCCTCCCGCCCGCGCACATCGGGCTGGCCGCCGGCCGCGTGGTTGCCTACGGCGGCGACTACTTCGGCCGAACAGTGAACCTGGCGGCCCGGCTCTCGGCCCACGCCGGCCCCGGCCAGGTCCTGGTGAACGAGGCAGTGACCGAACAGGCCGCCACCGCCGAAGCCACATTCACGGAGATCGGCCCGGTGCACCTCAAGGGCTTCTCCGAGCCCATCCGCGTCTTCGAGACCACGCCGACGTCAACCTGACCCCACCACCGAGGGCTTACGAACCGACGCCGTAGTGGAGGTGGACGACGCCGCTGCCGAAGCGGCGTTCGTCCACCAGGTCGAGCCAAAACCGGACGTCGTCGGGGAGCGACCGTGTGCCGCCCCCCACCACGATGGGCGTGAGGAACAGATGGCACTCGTCGACCAACCCGGCCTCGAACGCATGGGCGGCGAGCTCGGGGCCGCCCACGCTGATGTCGCGTCCCGCCGACGCCTTCACCTGCCGGACCGCTTCAGGGTCGAAGGCTCGCTCGATCCGCGTCCTGGCGCTGGTGACCGCGTCCAGGGTCGTGGAGAACACGATCTTGTCCGCCGCTCGCCAGATCTCCGCGTAGTCCTGCACGAAGGGCGGCTGGTCGGCGGTGTCCATCGTCTCCCAGGCGACCATCACCTCGTACATCCGGCGCCCGTACAGGTAGGTTCCGACCCGCCGCTCGAGGTCGTTGACGAACGTGTGCACCTGCTCGTCCGGCGCCGCCCAGTCGAAGCTGCCGTCTCTGTCCGCGACGTAGCCGTCGAGCGACGAGATCGTCGAGTAGATCAGCTTGGCCATGGCGTGCCTCCCGGACTCAGCGCCGATCGCCTTTCGCTCCCACCCCAGGATGGCATCCCCACCGTCCGTCGAGCATCGGCGCGGGGTGTAATTCGTGTGGGCGTTCTGGCATAGGGTTGAGTCGAACGACGAGCAAGGGAGGAATTCGCATGACGACGGTCGAGAAGCACGAGCCGGGCACGTTCTGCTGGGTGGAGCTCGCCACCCGCGACCTGGACGCCGGGCGGGAGTTCTACTCCTCGATCTTCGGGTGGCAGAGCGATGCCCGTCCGGTCGAGGGGTGGGGCGAGTACGCGACGTTCACGGTCGCCGACGGCCGGAGCGCCGCCGGCGGATACGCGCAGCAGGACGGGGAGCGTTCGATGGGCGTCCCGCCGCACTGGAACCTCTACGTCTCCACCGACGACGTCGACTCCGACGTCGCGAAGGCCACCGAGCTCGGCGGGCAGGCGACGATCCCGGGGATGGACACGCCGCTCGGACGCATGGCCGTGATCGCCGATCCCACCGGAGCCAGGTTCTGCCTGTGGCAGTCGGAGCAGATGCCCGGGTTCGCGGTCCGAGGCGAGCACGGCGCCTTCACGTGGGCCGACCTCATCACGCCGGACAAGGACAAGGCGCAGGAGTTCTACGGCGGGCTGTTCGGCTGGACCGGGGAGGAGCAGGGCGAGGAATTCGGGTACTACACCGTCGTCAAGAAGGGCGACGAGCAGATCGGCGGCTTCATGAACCCGATGCAGCCGGGCATGCCGGCCAACTGGATGCCGTACTTCGCCGTCACCGGCGCCGAGGCCGTGACGAACGCGGCCACGGGCGCCGGCGCGCAGGTGATGATGCCGCCCACGCCCATCCCGACCGTTGGCACGTTCGCCGTCATGGCCGACCCGCAGGGCGCCGTGTTCGCGATCCTCCAGGCGGAGCCGCAGTAAGCGACAGCGGGCCTGGCCGGCGTAGGGGGTCACGTTCCCCCCGGTCACCGAGGGATCCTCGCGCGCCGTGATCGGAGGAGGGGAGATGATCGGAGCCTTGAACGAGGCCGACCGAGCCGTCGTGCCATCGCGGAACAGGTGGAACGAACCGAACCCTGAATCCGCGAGCGCGCGGCGTCGGTACCGGACGTCGAACTTCGCGCTGCCCGCGGGGGGCGCCTTCCACGCCACCGTGAACGTGTGCACGTGCACCGTCGACGCGAGCGGCTTCGTGACGATCGCCCGCGGCATCTCGTAGGCGCCGATCTCGCAGGCCGGTCCCTGCGGGCGGGGGACGCCCCGCTGGTCCCGCGCCTCGCACCCCGGCCCGCCGTGGTTGAGCGCCGCGCTCGTCGGCATGAGGGCCATGGATCGACCCGTCGAAGCTGAAGTGCGAGATCCCGCCGTCGCTCGCGTCCCGGGCCGTGTTCTGGGCGATCGTGTCGTTGTTGAGGTCCAGCGACGAGTTCACGCTCTCTTGATGACCGTCTTCGCCGGGCCGCGGCCCCGCACGGTCACCTCGTCGGTGATGTCGAGGTCCCCCTTCGCGGCCTGGTTCTCACCCCGGCCGGCGATGGTCAGCGAGTAGGCCCCGCCGGCACGACGATGACGTCCGCGCCGCTGCGGTCGTTCGCCGCAACCACGGCCTCCCGCAGCGAGCAGTCGCCGTCACACGCTCCGTCGTACGTGTCCGCCGTCTTCGTGACCTCGAACGGGCCCGGGGCGAGGGCCTCCGCGCTCCGCAGCGGCGTCACCACCAGCCCCAGGGCGATCACCTCGGACAACACGAGGGTGGATCGAAGGACACGAGACATGACGGAGCGCTCCCTTACGTCCGAGGCGGGGGACGGTACGCGCTCACGCTCCCCATGGCAGTGGAGCAGCTTCGATCATCGCGTGTGCGCGCAGCGACAGCGCGGTGTGACCGGCGCCTCAGGGGGCTCGTTCACCATCCCTGCCGTGAACCTGTGGAAGGGAGTGGAGATGAGCTACGCGATCGTTGCCGAGGGGCTGGTGAAGCGGTTCGGGGAGACCACGGCTCTGGCGGGGGCGGATCTGGCGGCCAGAGCCGGGACCGTGCTGGGGGTGCTCGGTCCGAATGGGGCCGGGAAGACCACGGCCGTTCGGATCTTGGCCACCCTCACGACGCCGGATAGCGGGCGGGCCTCGGTGGGCGGCTACGACGTCGTGGCACAGGCGCACCAGGTTCGGCAGCTCATCGCCCTCACGGGGCAGTACGCGGCCGTGGACGAGGGGCTGACCGGGTTCGAGAACCTGCTGATGATCGGGCGGCTGCTCGGGCGGTCGCGGCCGGAGGCGAAGGGGCGGGCCGGGGACCTGCTCGAGCGCTTCGAGCTGGCCGAGGCGGGCGACCGCCCGGTGCGGACCTACTCGGGCGGGATGCGGCGGCGGCTCGATCTCGCCGCCAGCCTGGTGGGGCGGCCGGGCGTCCTGTACCTGGACGAGCCGACCACCGGGCTCGACCCGCGGGCCCGGGAGAGCCTGTGGCGGGCCATCCGCGGCCTGGTCGCGGACGGCACGACGGTCCTCCTCACCACGCAGTACCTGGAGGAGGCCGACCAGCTGGCCGACGAGATCGCGGTGATCGACCGGGGCCGCGTGGTGGCCACCGGCACCTCGAACGAGCTCAAGGCGCAGGTCGGCGGGCAGATCCTTCAGGTGAGACCGGTCCGGGAGGCCGATCGGTTCACGGTGGCGCGGGTGGTCGCCGACCTGACCGGAGTGGAACCGGAGGTCGAGAACGGCGTCGTGACGGCGGCGGTCCCCGACCCGGCGGTGCCCCCGGCGGTCTTTCGGCAACTGACCGAGGCCGGCGTGTTGGTGGCGGAGTTCTCCCTGCGGAGGCCGAGCCTGGATGAGGTCTTCTTCGCCCTCACCGGGCACCACGCGAGCACGGAAGACGCGGGGGACGACACCCGCGGCGACACGGGCGGCGGCGGCCACACGGCAGACGACAACCACACCGACGACACCGACGACGACAACGACAGCGAAAGGAGCGCGGCATGAGCGCCATCGTCATCGCCGCCCGCCCTGAGGCGGAGGCCATCAGCAGCGGGGTCGGCCCCGGCCAGGCCCTCCGCAACGTCCTCACGATCGCGTGGAGAAGCCTGGTCGCGATCAAGCACAGCCCCATGGAGCTGGTCGACCTGAGCGTCCAGCCGCTGATGTTCGTGGTGCTGTTCGCCTACGTGTTCGGCGGGGCCGTGGCCGGCTCGCCCCAGGCGTACCTCGAGTTCGGGCTCGCCGGGATCATCGTGCAGAACGCGATGTTCCTCACGTTGAACACCGCGATGGGGCTGAACAACGACCTCAGCAAGGGCGTGTTCGACCGGTTCCGGAGCCTGCCGATCGCTCGCTCCGCGCCGCTCGCCGGGCGGATCGCCGCCGACGTGGTCCGCCAGCTGTGGGGGATCTCCATCCTGCTGGGCGTGGGGATGCTCCTCGGGTTCCGCATCCACACGGGCGTCCCCGAGGTGCTGCTCGCGGTGGGCCTGGTCCTGGTGTTCGTCCTCGCGTTCTCCTGGCTCCCGGTGCTCGTCGGAGTCCTGGTGAACTCCCCCGAGAAGGTCCAGGTGTTCGGGTTCGTCCTGATCTTCCCGCTGACCTTCGCGAGCGGGGCGTTCGTCCAGGTCGACACCATGCCCGCGGGGTCTGCTGGTGGGCGGCGGCTACGGCCGGCCGGCGCTTCAGGCGCTCGCGTGGGCCGCGGCGATCGCGGCGGTGTTCGCCCCGCTCGCTGCCCGGGCCCTCCGCCGGCGGGCGTAGGGGCGGCTGCTGGAGGGGCCTCGGCGCCGGCCTCGGCCCGAGGCCTCTCGGCCTGTGGGGCCTGAGGATCCTCGGCCTCTGCTCCGAGCGCCTCGAGCACCTCCGCGCGCGACCGCGCGGCGCCGCGCCGGTAGGCCCGGTCGAATCCCGGGTCACCGAGCGCGGCCCGCGCGCCGGCGCGGACCCTCCGGACCTCGGGGTCGGCCTGGTCGGCCACCCCTCGCACCACCTCGGCCGTCCCGAGGAGCGTAGCCGCAAGCCCCGCGTCCCCGGCCGCGAGCGCGACGTCCGCGCGGAGCTCCACGGTGCGGGCGACGATCGGATAGTCGCGGGTTCCGAGCGCCACCCGCAGCGCCCACCGGTACCAGGCGACGGCCTCCTCCAACTCGCCCGCGGTCACCTCCACCCGCCCCCGCGTCACCAGCAGCATCGCGTGGAGCTGGTCGATGGGCTTGCCGAACCCCTGGAAGTCGGCGATCGCGCCGTCCAGCATCTGCCTCGCGTCGTCCAGGCGGCCCGACGTCCTGGCGGCCTCGGCCCGGGCCTGCCGGATCCACAGCTTCTGGTCCTCCGCCCCGATCTCCTCGGCGATCCGCTCGGCCGCGTCCAGCTCGTCGAGGGCACGTTCGAACTCCCCCGCCTGCGCCCGCTGGGCCGCCTCCCGAATCATCAGCTGGGCGATGTCCTCGCGGTCGTCGAGCAGGCGGAACACCTCCTGGGCCTCCCGGAGCGCTGCGGCGGCGGCCTCCTGGTCGCCCCGGGTCGCGCGAAGGTCGGCGAACGCCACCAGCGAGTTCCCGAGCCCCCAGTGGTCCCCCAGCTTCCGGAACTGCGCGACCGCCGTGTCGATCTCGTCGCTCGCCTGTTCGACCTCGCCCATGTTGATGAGCAGCTGCCCCGCGACCAGGTGGCCCAGCCCGCGGACCCACAGGTCTGGCGAGTCGAACTGGGCACGCGCGAGCGCGAGCGCGCGCTCGTCCTCGCCGCGGAACATCGCCATCAGCGTCTCCCCGAACTCGAGCGTCGGGAACCGCACGAGTTCCTCGGGCGGGAGCGTCCGGATGATGGTCACCGCCTCGTCCCCCAGGCGGAGCGCAAGCTCGAACTCCGACCCGCCGGTGACGCCGAGGAGGGAGCGGATGAGCAGGCCCCCGGCGCGGATCGTGGGCGGCACGTCGCCGGGCAGGGCCAGCGCGCGGTCCGCCCACTCGAGCGCCTCCGCCCTGGAGCCCCGCATGAACCAGTACCACCCGAGCAGGGCGACCAGCCGCATCGCCAGGGCTGCGTCCCCCGCATCGACCGCAAACCGGAGGGCCGCGTGGATGTTGTCGCGTTCGGCCCACAGCCGCGCCAGCCACTTCACCTGTTCCGGCCCGCGGAGGTGGGGGTCGGCCGCCGCCCCGAAGTCGGCCAGGAACCCGGCGTGCGCCCGCCGGAGAACCTCGTCCTCGCCGGCCTCGCGCCGCCGTTCGTCGGCGTAGGCCCGGATGGTGTCCAGCATCCGGTATCGGACCTCGTTCGTCCCGTCGTCCCGGACCGAGACCACCAATGACTTCTCCACCAGGGAGGCGAGGAGGTACAGCACCTCCTCCCGGGGCGGCCCATCCAGCTCGCCGCCTGCGCAGACCGCCTCGGCCGCCTCGAGGTTGGCGCCGGCCGGGAACACCGCCAGCCTCCGAAGGAGCATGCGCTCCGGCTCCGTGAGGAGGTCCCAGCTCCAGTCGACGACGGCCCGCAGCGTCTTGTGCCTGGGGAGGGCCGCCCCGCCTCCGACTCCCAGCAGGCGGAAGCGGTCGTCCAGGCGGTCCGCGATCTGGCCGGTGGTGAGGCTCCGGAGCCGGGCCGCGGCCAGCTCGATCGCGAGCGGCATGCCGTCCAGCGCGCGGCAGATCGCGACCACGTCGCGCACGGTGCTCTCATCGACCTCGAATGCCGGCTGCACCGACTCCGCCCGGTCGGCGAACAGGCGGACCGCGGCGGAGCGCTTCGCTGTGGCGGGCGCGATCCCGGCGCCGTCCTTCGGCATCGCCAGGGGCTCCACCGGAACGAGCACCTCGCCGGTGATCCCCAGCGGCTCGCGGCTGGTCGCGAGGACGTGGAGTGACGGGCACCGTCCGAGCAGGTGGTCGGTGAGGGCGGCCACGGCCGAGATGAGGTGCTCGCAGTTGTCGACGAGGAGTAGGAGATGCCGGTCGCCGATGGCCTCGGTCAGCCGTTCGCGTGGGCTCACGGCGCCGGCGCCGGCGCGGGCCAGCAGGCCGGTCTCCCTGGCGCCGAACACCGACAGGAAGGCCTGGGGCAGCTCGCCGGGGTCACCGACGGGAGCGAGCTCGATCATCCACACCCCGCCCGGGACCCGGTCCACCAGGCCCGCCCCCGCCTCGCTGGCCAGGCGAGTCTTGCCTGACCCGCCGGGCCCGACCAGCGTCACCAGTCGCGAGTCGGCCAATACCGACGCGATCCGCTCGACGTCGCGCTCGCGGCCGACGAAGCTCGTGATCTGGGACCGGAGGTTGGTCCGGGCGGCCGGAGCCCGCTCGCGCTGTTCCCCCCCGGCTGGTCCCGAGGGAGCCGGCGCACCCTCCGGACGTTCGGACTCGCCACGAAGCACCGCGAGCTGGATCGCTCGGAGCTCCTCCGAGGGGTCGATGCCGAGCTCGTCGGCCAGCCGCGCTCGCAGCCGTTCGAACGCGGCGAGGGCGTCGGCCTGCCGCCCGGTCGCGGCGAGCGCCCGGACGAGCTGCCCGTTCAGGCGTTCGCGCAGGGGGTGGCCGGCGACCAGCGCCTCGAGCTCGGCGACCACCGTGCCGTCGCCCCCGGCGGCGAGGTCGGCCTCGATGCGGTCCTCGAGGGCGCCGAGCCGCAGCTCCTCCAGCCGGGCCGCCGCCGCCACAGCGAACCCAGCGTCAGCCGCGTCCGCCAGCGCGGGCCCCCGCCACAGCGCCAGCGCCTCGCGAAGGTCCGACGCCGCCCCCGCGGGATCATCGCCCAGCCGCCGGCGCCCGCCCGCGGCGAGTGCCTCGAACCGAACCGCGTCGACGGCGTCGTCCGGCACGACCAGCCGGTAGCCGGTCGGATGCGTCTCGATGAGCCCGGGCAGCGCGCGGCGCACCCTCGCCACCAGCGACTGGAGTGCGTTGGTGGCTCCGTCGGGCGGCTCCTCGCCCCAGACCGCGTCGATGAGCTGGGACGTCAGCACCACGCGCCCCGGATCGAGCGCCAGGCGGATCAGGAGCGTCCGCAGCCGCACGCCGGCGAGGGGCGCAGCTTCGCGGCCGAGCCGCACCTCGAGCGGCCCCAGCACCCGGATCTCCACGCTCCCAGCCACCGGACCATTGTGGCGGCGCTCGCGGACAGCGTCGCCCCGGCCGGATTCGTTCGAGCCGGGGCGGGGGCTCGGCCGTAGTACCTGGGAAGGCCCCACTGGCCGCGACGGCCGCCGCGCCGTCGCCACATCCCCTGCGCCCGAAGGAGGTCATCCATGCTCAGACGAGCGTTCTCAGCCGTGCCCGCGATCTGTCTGCTGGCACTCGCCGCGATCGCCCCCGCCGCGGCGGGGGCGGCGAACGCCTACCACGTGACGAAGCTCGTCTCCGACCAGCCGGGGGTGGCCGCGCACATGGACCCGAACCTGGTCAACGCGTGGGGGCTCGTGGCGGGCCCGTCCACGCCATGGTGGGTCGCCGACAACGAGACTGACCTCTCCACCCTGTACACCGGTGACGGGGATCCCCTACCACTCGTAGTGAACGTGCCCGGTGGACCGACCGGAATCGTGTTCAACGGCGGCTCCGGGTTCGTGGTGAACGACGGGACGAACTCCGGCGCGGCGCGGTTCGTGTTCGACACCGAGGCCGGCACCATCCGCGGATGGAGTCCGGGCGTGCCTCCCCCGCCGCTCTCGACTCAGACCGAGGTCGGCGCCGACCGTTCCGGCGTCGGTGCCATCTACAAGGGACTGGCCATCGCCTCGACCGACGACGGCGACCGTCTCTACGCGGCCGACTTCCACAACGCCCGGGTCGACGTGTTCGACGGCGATTTCGGGCTCGTCACCATGCCCGGGGCCTTCGTCGACCCCAAGCTCCCGCCGCGGTTCGCGCCGTTCGGGATCCCGCCAAGCAGGACCCCGACGCGGAGGACGAGGTTGCCGGCCGCGGGCTTGGCTTCGTGGACGCGTTCGACACGGACGGCACGCTCCTCCGGCGCGTGGCTACCCGGGGGCCGCTGAACGCCCCCTGGGGCCTGGCCATGGCCCCGGCTGGCTTCGGCCGGTTCGGTGGCGACCTGCTCGTCGGGAACTTCGGCAACGGCCAGATCAACGCGTACGTCGAACGCCCGAACGGCTCGTTCGAGCACGACGGGAGGCTGCGGGTGCCGAACGGCCGGCCGCTCGCGATCGACGGCCTGTGGGCGCTCCAGTTCGGCAACGACAGCGCCGCCGGGTCGGCGGACTCGCTGTTCTTCACGGCGGGACCGGATGACGAGACGCACGGCCTGTTCGGGGAGGTCGACCCGGCCCCGTAAGCGGCTCAGTGCTCGCAGCCTGTCTTCGGGCCGGTGCCGGGGCTCTTTTTGCAGGTGTCGGTGCCGGGGCCGCC
>WNGB01012767.1_pt1 | contig 25778 bp, 36 predicted proteins | sample 5400681 | NCBI WGS metagenome assembly WNGB01 (sample SAMN13153367, study PRJNA577476) | soil metagenome | isolation source: 115 cm soil or saprolite under grassland replicate 2 | place: USA:California | collected 2016-06-15
CTGGCAGCGGCGCAAGAAAGGCCGCCTCGTCGCCAGGTGGGACGACGCAGATTGCCTGCGGCATCTTGCCGCTACGCACCAGGCTCTTACCCACATCGGTGGCGACTTTGGCGACCAGCTTATTGGTTGCAACGCCGAGGGAGCAGGAGAGCGCAAGCTCATCCCGAATGGTCACCTGGAGCCTGGCTGCTAATCTATCACCCGGCTCGCCCAGCGCGGTCACATCCAGGAATGCTTCGTCGATCGAGATCTGCTCCACCAGCGGGGTCAGCCGGTGCAGCCGCTCCATCACCTGCTGCGAGGCGGCGCGATAGGCAGAAAAGTTGGGAGAGACGACGAGCAACTCTGGGCAGAGCCGTACTGCCTGAGCCATCGGTATGGCTGAACGCACCCCGAACTGCCGCGCGGCGTAGGAGGCTGAGGAGACCACGCCCCGGCTCTCCGGTCGCCCGCCCACGGCAAAGGGCTTGCCGCGCAGGCTTGGGTCGCGCTGCTCCTCGACCGCGCAGAAGAAGGCGTCAAGGTCAAGATGGATGATGGTGCGTAGGCTACTCACAATTGGTTCCTGGCGCGCGTTGGTCTCGCCCCTAGTGTAGCACTCCGGTCTACTACCTACGCTCCCGATCTCTAACCGTGCGTGCTATACTGCTCCCGGCAAGCGGTCGCCTCCTTTCGTTGTGAGCGAGATATGCAGCAGACTATCAGCCCGCTAGCACCAGCCGACCGCGTTTCGACGCTGGAGCTGTTCTTCGATCTGGTGTTTGTCTTTACCATCACGCAGGTCAGCGATCTGCTGCTGCACGCACAGACCTCGACTGAGCTTGCACGTCCATTTCTGCTGCTGACGCTGATTTGGTGGATGTACGGCGGCTATGCCTGGCTGACCAATAATGTGGGGACCACCCGCCCACTCAACCGGGTGCTTGTGCTGACCGCAATGGCAGGCTTTCTGGTCATGGCGCTGGCGGTTCCCCAGGCATTCGAGCGCGATGGTCTGGCCTTTGGCCTGGCCTACCTGCTGGTGAATGTGATCCATGCCGCCCTCTTTACCCGTGCGCCTAACCAGTCGGCGCGCGCGATCCTCCAGATCGCCCCATTTAATATCGGGACGGCCCTGCTGGTGGTGCTGGCAAGCGTTATCTCACCTGCCTGGGGCTGGCTCTGCTGGGTCGCGGCGGTGGCAATCCTGGCGGTCGTGCCCTTTTTCGGCAGGGTGGGCGACTTTGCCGTCGAGCCTGCCCACTTTGTGGAGCGCCACGGCCTGGTGCTGCTGATTGCACTGGGCGAGTCGATTATCTCTATCGGTGTTGGCGCAGCCGATGAGCCGGTCACGCTTGCGCTGGTGCTGGCTGCCGTGCTGACGCTGGCGCTCAATGCCGCGCTCTGGTGGAGCTACTTCGCACAGGATGACCAGCGGGCCGAGCATGCGCTCAGGAGCGTGACCGGCGGCGAGCGCGCGCGTATGGCGCTCTACGCCTACGGCTACGCACACCTGATCATGATCGCCGGTATCGTCGTCCTGGCGACGGGTATTAAACAAGAGATCGCACAACTGCATGCAGCAACACCGTTCACGACCAGCGCGCTGCTTGCCAGCGGAATCACACTCTACCTGCTGGGTGACGTGCTCTTTCGCCGCACTATTCATGTTCCGTCCAGCCGCTTGCGCATGGGCATGGCGTTGGTGAGCCTGTTGACGATCCCGCTGGGGGTGTGGGCGGGTGGACTGGCCCAGGTCGGCGCGCTGCTCGTGCTCTTCGTGATCATTCTGGGCTGGGAGCATGCGGCGGCGAAGTCCGCCTCCCGGCCTACCGCTCAGGAGCCGCAGCGACCTGACACGATGGAGGTTTCGTGAGCATCACACGCATCAACGAGTTTCAGGCAAAGGATGAACAAGCCAACGCGCTGCGCAGCTTCCTCACGCGGCTCATCCCGACGATTGCGGCGATACCGGGCTGCCAGTCATGCCAGCTCCTCCAGCACCATGATGAGCCAAGCCGCTTCATCGTGCTTGAGGTCTGGGACAGCATCGAGGCGCACCAGGCATCGGTGAAAGACATCCCACCAGAATCACTCGCCGAAGTGATGACATTGCTCGACGGCCCGCCTGCAGGCGCCTACTATCACGAGCAGCAGGCTCTATCATAAGCATACGAGGGTCTATGCAGCGCATGATTCGCTACCAGGGAGCGATTATCCAGGATGACCATATCTTGCTGATCCAGCACCGCCACCACGCCGACGGCCACAGCTACTGGCTACTGCCTGGCGGTGGGCTCGAAGGCGAGGAGACACCAGAGGCTTGCGTGCAGCGCGAGGTGCGCGAGGAGACCCATCTGCATGTGGAGGTTGGGCAACACCTGCTGGACGACCCGGATATGCCCGGCGGAACCTACCAGCGTCTGCATACCTATCTCTGCCATGTGATTGACGGCGAGGCCCAGCCAGGCCACGAGCCGGAAGATGAGGCGGCGGAAGACTACGCGATTATCGCCGTCCGCTGGCTCGATCTGCGAAAGCCAGCCACCTGGGGGATGGACGTGCAGTCCGACCCGATCACCTACCCGCTGCTGCAACGGCTGCATGCTGCCTTGCGCTATCCAGAGGAGGAACGATGACTGACCGATTGGAACAGAACAAGCAGAACGTCATGGCGTTCTATGACCTGATGTTTAATCAGTGCCAGCCTGCCGAAGCGATCGAGCGCTATGTGGGGGAGGTGTATATTTAGCACAATCCCGCCGTCGCGGATGGCAAGCAGGCGTTTATCGCCTACTTTACGCGCATGGCGCAGGAGTATCCCGGCAAGCGCGTCCACTTCAAGCGGGTGATTGCCGAAGGGAACTACGTCGTGCTGCACTGCTACCAGGAGTGGCCGGGCGACCGTGATTGGGCAGGTATTGACATCTTCCGGCTGGATGACAGCGGCAAGATCGTTGAGCACTGGGATGTGCTCCAACCAGTACCAGAGCAGTCCGCTAATGAGAATACGATGTTCTGATACACGTTATGCATGAAGCTCAGCCCAACCAGGATATCAGGTGGCTGCATCCAGCTGTGCGTTTGCTCGTCCTGGACGCTGAGCAGCGCCTCCTCTTGTTTCATATCCACGATGCTGCACCGCTTCACGCGTTCTACCCCGAGATGACGATCTACTGGGGCACGCCTGGAGGTGGGCTTGAGCCAGATGAAAGCTTTGAGCAGGCGGCGCGGCGTGAGTTGTGGGAAGAGACGGGTATGCAGATAGAATCGGTTGGGCCGTGCGTCTGGCACTACGAGCGGGTCATGCAGATCGCCGAGCAGCGGCTGCACCGGCACGAGCGCTTCTTTCTCGTCAACGTCCCGACAACGGTGGTCAGCCTGGTAAACATGCTGGCCTACGAGCATGAGTCCCACCGCGCCTACCGCTGGTGGACCCGCCAGGAACTGGAGCAGTCACAGGAGTTGTTTTTGCCTGCCGATCTGCCGCGCCTCCTCCGACCGCTGCTCGATGGCGACATTCCAGCAGCGCCTCTACAGCTATCCATATAATAGGACACGAACGATGAGTTGCATGGCTGGGACAGCGCGTCTCGCTAGCGCAAGGAGCAAACGATGGTTCTTCCACCACAGATTGAGGCGTTCTGGCAGGAGTATCTTACTATGCGTGGCGACCTACCGCCTCCGCCGCTTGATTTCGATCCGATCTGGCATTTCGGTAATCTGGAGGTTGCCGGTCGTGTCGGACAGTTGGTCAACACGGGCATCAAGACGGCGACCAGCAGTTTGCTCTGGCACCTGGAGCAGATCGGCGAGCCGATCCCGCAGGTTGGGGCCTGTGGCATTGTGGCTGATGGGGATAACAATCCCATCTGTATCCTCGAATTGACCGAGGTGGAGATCAGGCCGTTCAATGCAGTCGATGCCCAGTTCGCCTATGATTACGGCGAATACGGACGCACGCTGGAGCAGTGGCGGGTCGCAAGCTGGGAGTATTTCAGCGAGGTCTGCGCCAGGATTGGACGCGAGCCGAGCGAAACCATGCCGATGGTCTGCCAGCGCTTCCGGCGCGTCTATCCCGTATAACTGCGCTCGATCACGACGCTCCCAATCCGCCGCGTGGTTTCTGAAGATCGATCAATCCCATCGCTTTGGGCTACGCTTGTGCGAGAGCAATGACTCGGTCAGTGGAGAATGACAATGAAGATTCACCTTGTAGACGGTACCTACGAACTTTTCCGCAGCCACTTCGGAGCACCTTCTCGAAAGGCCCCCGACGGTCGCGAAGTCGGCGCCACGCTCGGTCTGCTCAACAGCCTGCTCGCACTCCTCACCAAGTCGGGCGCTACACACGTGGCGTGTGCCTTCGATCACGTGATTGAGTCGTTTCGCAATGAGCTCTTCCCAGGCTACAAGACCAGTGCCGGTGTGGCCCCAGAGCTGCTGGCCCAGTTCGCGCTGGCCGAGCAGGCGGTTGCTGCCTTGGGGGTTGTGGTCTGGCCGATGGTCGAGTTCGAGGCCGATGATGCGCTCGCGTCTGCAACGCTCCGCTTCAGCGGCGAAGCGGGCGTTGAACAGGTGGTCATCTGCTCCCCGGACAAAGACGTCGCCCAGATGGTTTTGGGCAACCAGGTGGTCTGCTGGGATCGTCGCCGCGACATCGTGTATGACGAAGCGGCTGTGCTGGCGAAATTTGGGGTTCGACCCGCCTCGATTCCCGATTGGCTGGCCCTGGTCGGCGATTCCGCTGACGGCTACCCGGGGGTCTCCGGCTGGGGGGCAAAGTCTGCGAGCACGGTGCTCTGGCGTTACGAGCACCTCGAGTCCATTCCCGAAGACTCGAGCCAATGGGGCCTTGGAAGTGCCCGAGCACTCCGGCTTGCCGAGAGTATCAGGGTTCATCAGGAGGATGTGCTGCTGTATCGCCGCCTGGCCACGCTGCGACACGACGTTCCGCTCCAAGAGCGGATAGCTGACGTAGAGTGGCGCGGTGCGCACCAGCGCCTGAAGCAGCTCTGCGGCGAGTTGGGCAGCGATACGCTTCCCGAACGCGTTCCGCGCTGGATCGCGTAGTCGGCAGAGAGTCCCTGACGTTGTGCCAAGCCTGACCTGAGGGCGCAATCATAGTATCATGCGTGATAGACAGCATAGCAGTCTGCGGCTTCGGCATCGATAGCGGTGCGTGTTCGCCTACTGACACTGCGCTATACGCATAATCCACACGTGAAAGGTAGTCTACCGAACGATGTTCGAACGTATTACAGCTTCTCCGTCGCTTGCATCGGCTCGAGGAGTGCCCAATTATGCGATACGTCGGGTTCACTACAGAGATTACGGTTAAAACAGCAAGGGCGTCTCATTCCTTTGTTGAGTTTGTCGAGCGCAACTTCTATATGCTTTTGGCGGGTCTCCGGTGTTTTGACAGCGCGTATCCAGCGAATCCAATCCCAACGGGCAAGTGGGGTAATATCCTTCCATAAAGCCTCGGCTTTGGGGGAAGTTGCCAAAGCTTTTTTTACATCTTCAGGAACTTCCGGCTCTATCCATTCTTTGGTCGGTTCAAGCGAAACGTGTACCGTATCGCCTGCCGTTGCGGAAGCGTCATCAAGCACCTTTTTGTCAGGTCTAAACCAGTGGCTCGATGTTTGCCCTGGTGCATACCTCCCATCCGGTTCGAGCACGGCTTTAAAAGGAGCGCCATTGATCGTCCCTGAAACCATTGTCATACCTCTTGAGGGAAGCTTTGCGGAGGCACTCTCAGGTAGTCTGAGAATGGTCCAGGAGTTGATTGTAAACAGTGTAGCTTCAAAATGGATGGTCGACATATTTCCTGGCTCCTTGATTATTCTTACACTTTTTATGATGATCACGCGGCCGATGTGCGCACATGGCTCGAACGGGGAGCGTAGCAATACAGACCGATGGCTACCCCTGATCGCTGGCTGCAATCAACCGTTTTGGGGCAACCCCACGCCATGCCGTCTTCAAGGCTGCCTGGAAATCTGCGCGCTCGACGGTTTGAAGCTGGACAAAGGTACTTCCACGCTCGCCCCAGGTTCCCGGTACGGCGGAAAAGGTCGCTGGGTCGAGCATGATCAGCGCGGCCTGCTCCGCAGGCGGTAGCTTGAGCATGGCGCGCTGCTCGGCGAGCCAGAGAGTCGCAAAGATCTTGCCCCCGACGCGAAACGAGGGGCGGCCCCAGTGATCTTGCTCCTCCACCTCCGGCAGGGCCAGCGCTAGCTCACGAACAGTTTCGAGCGTAATCATTGAGCCTGGGAGACCCAGCCTGGGGATGTTCCCGCCTGCTGGCCCAGGAACATGCGCAGGTGTGCCCCGTGCTCTTGCACATGCCGCAGGTTATAGAGCAGAAGTTCCCCAAAGGGCAGCTCGCCCCAGGCGAACCGGCACACCCGCTGCGCCTGCTCGTGTGACAGTGCGCCTATGGTCTCCTGGCACTTGCGACGGCAGTCGTCCAGGTAGTCGAGCAATTCTTGGCGAGTATAGGTGCGCGGCAAGACTTCGCCTGCCTCCATCTCAACCAGGTCAAAGGGCGCAGGCGGCGTAAAACCCTCTTCCGCCCCCGTCAGGTAGAGGTCCAGCCAGAACAGCGTATGGTAGCCCAGATACCAGAACGCCGAGAAACCCGCTGCTACCCACTGATCAGGCTGGTCGTCCCACAGGTTCTTTTCCCAGAGCTCATCCGGGCAGTCGCGCAGCGCGTCGCCGAGCATGTCGATGGCGGCTCCAAACTGGCGCCATAACATCTGCTGATCAATGATGGTCATCTCCGTATTCCTCCGCTCGTCTACTTCGTTTCGTTCATCCGCCTAGGCAGCTACGCTGTATCAGTGGTGGTCGTTGCTACATACGCAGCGTGGTGACGATGCGTTGAATCTGCTTCAGATGGGATTGTTCATGGTTTGCCAGCCACTGGGCATACGTCTGCACGGTTCGTTCGCGTGGCTTGCCCGCCCCCGTCACCGTCGCTGCACGCGACCAGGCTTCGGGTGGCAACGGCTGCAACACCGCCAACAGTTCGGCGCGTTGGGTCGTAAACGCCTGCAGCAAGGGGTGAAACGCCTGTTCGCAATAGTCCGTCTGCTTGATCCAGGTCGTGGGGTTGACCGCCTTGATCGTCGGCCGATCCTCGCTGAGTATCTCCACGATGTACTTACCCCACATGTCAGCACAGGCACGCAGATGGACGAGCACATCTCGTGCCGACCATGCACCCGGCTCGGGAGGGGTCAGCAATTGAGCCGGTGCCAGACCTGCGGTGAGGTCGGCAAGGCGCGCGGGTGTGGCTGCCAGCATGGTCAGATTCTGCTCAGTAGCAAGTGGCCTATCGTACACCCTCATGTTCCTTTGATATCCATGGTCTGGTGTCTGTACATGGTTGACCGGGCAAGCTGACAGGCCTCTGCTGCAACGCCGGGTTAGGCGGCGTGCTCTTGCTGTTGACCAACCTTCTGTGGATCGTCGTTTCTTTCATCGAGCCGGAAGCGCGCCCAGACCGGATCGTGGTCGGAGAGGCGAGGGGGCGAGGCGCGTCGGCTTGCGGTTCATGACTCGTCACCGCAGGGCCTGCCAGCTGAGAAGAATCAAGATAGTCCACACGAGGGCGAAGATCGGCGGGATGGGCAAGGCAAACCCCCACCAGAAGACCCCGCCCACCGGCAGCAGCACGAGTGCAAGCACAGCACCGGCCATGGAGCCGCGCCAGAGCAAGAAACCGGCAACAGCCTCAAGGATGCAGACCAGCATGAAGGCCGCCAGGAGCGGGACGGTCGTGGGGATGCCAACCCGCTCGAACGGCCCGCGTCCGTAGGCGGGAAAGCCCATGACGATGGGAATGTCGCGACCGCTCAGCAGATTCCGGATGGCAGGGACGCAGAACACACCAAACCCGACGGCGATGAACCAATGCAGGATTGCGGCCACGCGCAGGAGAGCTGGAACGCTCATGGTGCTAGCTCCTCGCTGAATCGCTGGAATCCGGCCCGCTGGGTGGTTGTCGTCTTTGGTCTGCCGAACGGGCGGCGCATCAGCTTAACTTTGCCGGTGCCGAACAACGCCTGGATGTCGGCACAAACAGCCTTTGCATTTTTTGAGATTTCCCCCGCCGAGATTATTCCTTTTTAAGGAAAAGGCTGTTTCTGGTGGGTGTGCTTTCTCTCTCGCGACCCTAGGCGAACAATGAAGCCCCTATTACCACACTAGCTTCAATTTCTACCAGCGCGCCAGGAACGCCAAGACGTTCACCTCCGGGTGTCTCGCTCCTCAAGGATCTTGAGCAGCTTTGTTGTCGTGTTCCAACTGCGGATGGTCATGGACTGATAGACTGGTGTACCGACGATTTTGCTGAGACGGCTTTTGGTACGTTGAGCGCTGAGACGTTGTGAGTAGATCACACCATCACCTGGCCAGACGTTGTCGACTCCCTCTCGGGGATCGAATACCGGCATCGCCTGGGCCGAATCAATACCCATCAGAAAGATTGCATCGCTGTGATATTTCTCTGGTTGCTCACCGAAGCCCTTCGGCTTGTTATCGATGATGGCTTGGAGCTGCTTGCGCGTCAACACTAACACTTTGATGAGCTCGCTATCAAGTTTGAAGCTCTCAGGCAAAGCCGCTTCAATCTGAGCTTGTAGCTCATCAGGGCGTTTGCCGGTTTCTAGAATCACGTTACCACTGGCAATATACGTTGAAACATTGGAACATCCCAGTTCTTCCAAGCATGTTCTCAAGCCCGTCATCGGTACTTTATTTTTGCCGCCGACATTAATGCCGCGTATAAGTATCACATAGGTATGCATCATCGTTGATTCTGCCTTAAAGTCCACAAATGATGTTCCATGCGTGTGTCTTCCATCGATCAAAGATCGGGGGCTCGCAGACCGTTCATCCCAAGGATCAACGAGACTTCGCCGCCATGATGCAGATCGTGTTCCATCACATGGTAAATCACCCAACTGCGCGATACCTCGTACACCTGACCATCGCACTCATCCGGGAAGGTTCTGGCGCAGTCTTCAGGTGTCCAGCGCTGCAAGCGGGCTTCGATGAATGCCCACGTCGCATCGAGGCCGCGAGCCAGTTCCACCGCGCTGCGGGCTGGTGAATCACGTTGACCCCACGCCATGTACGCGTTCATCGCTTCGTCGTCTTCCTGAAGAGTGCCGCTGAACCATCCCGCCCGAACCGAAATGATGTGCTGCACCATCTGTCCCAGCGGCCACATCCGCGCGGCAGGTTGCAGCAAGAGCTCCTCCTGCGTCAGTGGTGCGATGCAGTCGCGCAGCTTTTCGTGATAGCCCCGCCAGTTTTCATAGATCACATCCAGCGTCGATCGAGTGTGCTGTTGCATGTGTTCCTCCGAATACGCCTCCATAACCCCATGAGGCCGATACATCTCCGCATGATGCGCTTCTATGAGGAGAGCCAGACATTTGCTGCCCCGCGCTCGTCGTATCTCCTCGTATGGTTGCGGTGCGCATCCGAGTATAGCACCGAATGCGGGTGAAAGTGATCCTAAATACGCACAGATTTTCGAGAGATACAGACCAGGAGTGCTTGAGAGAGAACAGACGGATGGAGGCGCGAGTGCACTGCGTTGGCGCGCCATGATGCCCTCCTCCATGGAGTGGCGCCCACGGCAATTCCTGGAGAGCCCAGCCTTTGTCAAGAATATCGCTTCTCCAAGCGCAACATAGATCCGCCATCGGTTGCACATAGTGCCTAAAGTAGCCTGCTCATGAAGATGAAGAAAATAATCGGGTAGCCCACGAAGGTGGGCTTGGTTGCTGTAGCCGGCGGGTTAAGGCGCCCGGCGGGCCCGCCAGCGAGCTAAAGCTCTTGGCTACAATCACGAAGGCCGGCACCGGGTACCCTCACGACTAATTCTTTAATGTTCATTAGCAGGCTATCGCTTTACAACCGTGGACAAACAAATGCGGCGAACCGCCGCTGATGTGTGGCACGAGACGTGTAAAACGATAGACCTCTTTTTCGAAGATCTTACAATCGCAATTTTGCCAAACGCCTGTTTCGAACCAATGTTAGCCTGCAGACTCCCCAGTGCCAGCGCCAGGCAGTCGCGGCTTGGGCTGCCGGTGGTTCCACGCTATGCAGACCTGCTGCAAGGTGTCAATCTCGTGGCTTGGGCACGTTCTGCATGGTCAGCAGCTCGGGAGCTATATAGATGCTGCCGGGGGTATGATCGATGTAACTGCCGTTCTCGATGGCCTTAATTATGGTCTCGGCTATGTCGCTGGGACTTACAGACTCAGCACTACCTCGATCCATCACACGCTCAAACCAGCCGGGATTGACCGGATAAACCTCATCCCAGGCCATATCTGGGGCTATGCGCTTGATCTCGGCAATGATTGTCTTATTCATCGCTCATCTCCTGCTGAAACAGTTGCTTGTACAGGGCTGAGAAACGAGGCGGCTCGGGTAGCGCAGCCCTTCGGGTCATATTGACATGCTCCAGTAGTGGGCAGTAGATCCTATAGCGTGTACGCAGAAATAATACCAGAAAGTATGTTCGCTGTCAAAAACTGTATTGCATCAGAAAGCCATGAAGGTGCCCGCAACTGTTCTCGCTGAAGCATGCGAGAAGTCCTTCCAGCCTGATAGTGGAAATGGCACCGTCTCTACTTCAGGTGGAAGGTGTTGCAGGTGCAACAGATGCCTGGGGCAGATTTCGCAGAATGCAGTCAACCGTCTCTGCGATCGTGAGGTCGGAGCTGTCGAGCCAGTAGCCAAGGTGCGGTGTCTGGGTGCGTAGGATGCGGTTGTATGTGTGCATGGCAGCCTGGTCGGCGTAGCCTGTCTTGGCCCGGGCAGCATCCCGTGCTGCAACCACCTCCAGTCTCGGACATCGGACAACTACCGACAGCGGATGTGTCCGGTACAGGGCGACCACCTCAGCAAGCGCCGGTCCGATGATGATGTCCTGGTAGGCCACCGTGAACCCGGCCTGGAGGTAGAGACTTGTCGCTGCTGCCGCCAGGCGATAGCGCAGCCAGAGCTGCCGCTCGGCTTCCTCCGATAGGTTCACTGTCATCGCCGCCTGCCCACTGACGATCATGCGGCGAAACACATCCCCCCGCAGATGGACACTCTTTGGCAGGCGCTCGGCCAGGGTCTGCGCCACACTCGACTTCCCTGCCGCCATGTTGCCCGTGATCAGGATGACCTGCGGGTCTTGCATCATCTGTTGACCTCCGCGATCTGCTGAACAAAGCGGCGCAACCCCTCGCGCATCACCTCGGCATGTGTCGTCCAGATATGATGGTCAGCGCCTGCAATCATCTGGAAAGATGCATTGGGCAGAAGCTGGGCGACCTGTTCTACAGGCCAGCTTGGACGGATGTCCCGGTCGCCGTACAGAAAGAGTGCGGGACGCTCCAGGCGCGCGATCTCCTTTAGCAGCGACGGTCGCTGAATGTAGTCCTTCCAGGAGCGGTTGACCTGCGCATTCACCTCCAGGTTTGGCGGATAATCGAAGGCCGGGAGCGTCTCCAGCCCCTGGTCGCGCCGCTCGCTGTAGATGCGATGCCACTCGCGATCGTTATGAATACGCCCGCCCGAGATGCAGATGAAGCCCAACACACGCTCCGGATACGCCAGCGCATAGGCCAGCGCGAGATCAGCGCCCGCTGAGTGTCCGCCGACGATCCAGCGCTCGACGCCATAGGGCTGGCGAACAGCTTCCAAGTCGGTCAGGCAGGTCTCCAGGGTGTAGGGCGGCAGCGGGTCGGAGCGACCGCAGCCTCGTGCCTCAAAGCGAATAACCTGCGCGCGGTCGTCGAGCATCGCCGCCACAGGCGCGAGATAGTCACAGCAGCCCGGCCCGCCGTTGCAGAGCACAACCGGCATGCCGCTGCCCTGCACAATCGTCCAGAGCCGAGCGCCCTCGCTACGCACATACTGCTCGGTCATGCTGTCATCCAATGCTCAATGAAGAATGTCAGGATACCTGAAGTGCTGCCCGTAAGAGCGCACGCTCACCCTGCGAGATGGGCAGCGCCTCGACCGTCGCGAGCGGCTGGAAGCCCGCCTCAAGCTCATACCCGTCGGCCTCGCGCTGCGTAGGGTCATAGCGGTCGGCATTCGCGACATAGACCAGGTGTAGAAAGTCGGGGTAAGGGTAGCCGTAATCGGCGGGCTTTGGTGTGAGGTGCTGAAAGTGTACCAGGCCGATCAGGCGCGCATCCCGAATGCTCCAGCCGGTCTCCTCCAGCACCTCGCGCTCCAGTGTCTGCAGCAGTGTCTCGCCGGGCTCGCGCCGTCCACCTGGCAGGATATGCACACTCACCGGGTCGCGCACCACCAGGATCTGATCGCCCTGCCGCACCAGCGCACGTACCGAGCTTACCAGGTCGAGCGGCGGCAGAACGGTCGTCAGGTAGGTGCGTACGCGTAAGCGGACAGGCGGCCACTCGGTCTGCTCATCCGCCTGAAGTACGAGCGCAGCGACAATCTGGCGAATATCGCTCATGCGCGCTAGCTGGTTCCAAGCTGGACTTCGATGAGCGGGCTAGACTGCACAAAGGCTTCGAGCTGATCTTGTCTATTCCACTTCTGCACGACTTTGGCAAGAATTCGCCTGCGCTCCGCCTCATCGGTAATCGGCAGGGCCTTAGCAGGAAGATCCGCCTGCGTGCTCTGCTTGAGATGAACGGTAAAGTGCGGGTTCGCCTGAAGGTTGGCGTACCAATCCCGTGTGCCTGGCGAGCCGGTGATATAGAGCACGCCGTCGAAGTTGTGGAAGGCGATCTCAATGCGGTGCGGGTTGCCCGTCTTCCGCCCCGTCGTAGTCATATCGATCAGGCTGTCGGTCGTGAGCGCGCGCTCAATCGCAGTGTCCATGATTCCGTACGCTCCTTGAGATTATGCGTTCGATTCAAACCCAGCGCTGCACAGCTTCTACGGTATCCGTCGGATTGCTATTGAAGCAGAGCTTTGCTGTTGGTGCGTGCTGATGCACGGCATTAATGATCGTCTCAAATAGCAGGGTGTGCTGCGGCAGCGCACGGATACCGGCGCCAATCAGGATACCGTCGAAGGTACGCTGCGAGAGCGCGGTCAAGACCACGGCCTCGGCGGTTGCGCCGAGATCGACCAGGCACGCATGGACTTCATAGCCCAGTGCGCTGAGTCTGGCCTGCGCGTCTTGCCCAGCGGCTCTGATCTGCTCAACCGTTCTGCCGCTGGTGGGACTGAACTCAATCAGGCTGGGGTCGATGCCGATGAGCAGAACGCGCTTTGCTGCCATGTCGTCTCTCCACTCATTCCACCAAAATTAGAGGTCGCTGTTGAGGTCGATCAGCACTTTGCCTGCGGTGTGCCCTGTCTCGACCGCCTCGTGTGCGGCAGCGATCTCATCCAGGCTGAAGCACTGCACTGCCACTGGGTGCAGCAGTCCAGCTTCCAGCGCGGTCGTGATGTCCTTGATCGCGTCCTGGTGCGCCGCATCGCCCATCACATAGACCAGCACAAAGCGCACGGTCACATCTTTGCCCAGGAACTGCCCGAAGGGAATGCTTGGCGTCGAGTCGGCATCAGACGAGTAGGTCGCAATCACGCCGTTGGTCTTCAGCACCTGCACGCTGATGGGTAGGTTCGCGCCGAACGCCACCTCGACGATGCGGTCAACGCCTGCGCCGCCGGTGACCGCCTGCACCCGTGCAACGACATCCTCCTCGCGGTAGTTGATCACGTGATCAGCGCCGATTGCGCGAGCCTGCTCGGCCTTCTCCGCCGAGCTGATCGTCGCAATCACCGTCGCGCCGCACCACTTGGCGAGCTGGACGGCGTATTGCCCGACCCCACCAACCGCGCCGGTCACAAGCACGGTCTTGCCCGCAATCGGCCCATCGGCAAAGAGGCAGCGATGCGCCGTCATCGCTGGAACACCCAGGCAGGCCGCATCAACGAAGCTCACGCCCTCGGGCAGACGCACGGCGTTGGCGCTCGGCACAATCACATATTCAGCCGCAGTGCCGATCGCGCGCCCGCGCTGGGCTTCGTAGAGCCAGACCCGCTCACCTACGCACGACGCAGGCACACCCGCGCCGACCGTGTCAATCACGCCAGCACCATCCTGGTGCGGAATAATACGCGGATACGGCATCTCGGTCTGACCACGCCAGACCCCACGGCCTTTGGTATCAGAAGGGTTGATACCGGAGACCGCCACCCGCACACGTACCTCGCCTGGGCCTGGTTCAGGGATGGGCATCTGACCAACCTGCAGCACCTCGCGCGCGGCTCCTTTGTGCTCGTACCAGGCGGCGCGCATCAGCCGCTGGCTCTCGCTCGTGGACATAGGCTCCTCCTCGCATACGTCTTCAGGGCAGGGATGCTACCACCAGCACAGGTTCTTGTCTATCTCCGCCAGAAGTGTCCTTGGATTTTGGGGAGCGATTGCAGGCTTGTGCGAGAATGCATCCCTGATAGAGCGAGCGACCACACCTCACCTCTAGCCACTTAGGGCCGTACTTCTAGCCACTTTCGTCCTAAACAGTGCTTATATTACAAGTTCATTGCTTTTTACCCTGGGTTTTTTATCCTCTGGAACAGATATTGATATATCAACGGCCCTCTTTTTATCCTATCGAAGATCATGCTCTTTCGATGCCATGGTACTATCCCTCAGTCACATTTGTCGCTCAACAAACATTCTCGGGAACGGGTGCTTCCTCTATCCATCGTGGATAATTCCGCGCACCACTTCCTGACCGCTTGACAACCCCAACGATCTTCTCTACGCTTCCCGCCAGGTTCCCATCCTGCTGAAACCATCTCGCGAGGTTCCCGTGACATCAGCTTTGTCCTGGCTCCTGATCTGCCTGGGGGTGAGACTGGTCTGGCTGGCCTGGTCCTGGCAGTGCCGCCAGCAGCCCTGGTCGCCGCAGGCCGCCGGCACTGCCGGGGTCCCGCGGCTGCTGCGACCACGCACGCCGGATGATTGCCCGGTCTGCCGCCAGCAGGACCCCGTCCGTGCGGCGGACACCCTGCAGCGCCCACCGACTCGTCCATGGCGCGAGCAGAAAAGCCGTCGGGGTGCACCCAAGCGCATCAACACGCAGGGCTTCGCGTGTCCCAATCGGCGGTGCGCCTATTATCGGATCACCGACGCGCAGCTCTATGCCCTGGTGGGCGATGGCACCGACGGACGGCGCGAGCACATCCAAACCTTCCGCTGCCAGGCGTGTCATACCACCTTCAGTGCGCGGCGCGACACGCCGTTGTATCGCCTCAAAACGCCTTCCCAGCGGGTGGGCGAAGTGCTGACCGCGCTGGTGGAAGGGCTCGACGTCGCAGCAGCCGTGCGCGTGTTCGGCCACAGCGAGGGTACCATCATGACCTGGGTGACACGGGCCGGCGAGCACAGCGCAACGCTGCACGATCGCTTCTTCCGGTGCCTCCAGCTGCCGCATGTCCAACTGGACGAGATCCGCACGCGGCTGCGCAGTCGTGCCCACACGCTGTGGTTGTGGCTGGCAGTCGATCCGATCACCAAAATCATTCCGGTGCTGCATCTGGGGCCACGAACCCAACGTGCGGCCCACACGGTCATCCACATACTGCGGCAGAAGTTAGCCCCTGAGTGTATCCCAGTGTTTACGAGTGACGGGTTAAATCTGTACTTCTACGCGCTGACCGCGCATTTTGGGCAGTGGGTGGTGGGACTGGGCCGGCGGGTCTACCAGTGGCAGGTGGCGGCAGGCTTGATCTACGGGCAGGTGAAAAAGGTCTATCGGCGCCGCAAGTTGGTGCGTGTCACCCATGTGATGCGTTGTGGCACGCGCGATGCGCTCCGCACCGCACTCAGCGGGCTGGGCTTGAGCGGGCGGCTGAACACCGCGTTTGTCGAGCGGGTCAACTTAACGCTGCGCCAAAGCGTGGCCGCCTTGGTGCGCCGGACGTGGTCCACAGCGCAGGCGGCGCCGCAGCTACTGACGCACCTGGAGTGGTGGCGAGCGTACTACCATTTCGTGCGCCCGCACGAGTCATTACGCGAGGCGCTGGCCCAGCCGATTGAACGGGGTGGGCGGCGCATCCCCCAGCGGTATCGGCAGCGAACCCCGGCTATGGCCGCTGGGCTGACGAATCGGCGCTGGACGGTACGGAACTTGCTGACGGTTCCGCTCCTACCGGAACCGCTCGGGGCTGCCTGAGTGCGGGGAACCGGGCCAGAGAGGCCCACGGAAGCCCGACTGGGGCTGTGACGGACCGAATCGGCAGCATGGGGCGGTCATAGGCCCGGGATCGACGCAAAAACGAGCGTGAATCCGGTCGAAAGGGATGTGCGGAATTATCCACGATGTCCAAATGCAGCACCTGTCAAGTCGGGCAAACAAAAGCAGCACTTGACATTCCTAGAAATATCATTATGATATTCGCTTATCAGAATATGATAGGAGTATCGTAATGACGACCGCTGCTGTACTTCCAGCTCGACAGTCTACTTCCACGCAATTCGATACCGCAGCCCAATTGCTCGCCCGCGTGTTTGCCGGTATGAGCGATCCCACCCGGCTGCGCATTCTGCTTTTGCTCCTCGAGCGCGAGCGCAATGTCAGCGAATTGGTCGAGGCTGTCGGCACTTCTCAAGGCCGCGTCTCGATGCATATGCAATGTCTGCGCTGGTGTGGCTTTGTGACGAGTGAGCGGCGCGGCAAGTTCGTGTACTACCGCGTGTGTGACCCGCGCGTGCGGGAGCTGATCAAGCTGGCGCAAGATATGGTTGTCCTGCATGGCGAGCAGCTTGCCACCTGCTCAGTTCTCAATACCGCAAGCGAGCAGACTGGAAGGGAATAGGGAGGTTCCGTTGGCTCCTCTCGACAGCACCATCAACCCCTATCGTTCGTTGAAGATAGGAGACTGCCTTGAGTACACCTCAGACATATGACCTGGTGATTATGGGCAGCGGGTCAACGGCCTTCGCTGCGGCTCTGAGAGCCGCCGAACTGGGCAAGCGGGTCGTGATGACCGAGGCACGAACGCTCGGCGGTACCTGCGTCAACCGCGGCTGTCTGCCCTCGAAAAACCTGATTGAGGCAGCAAAGATCATCTATGATGCCTGCAATCCGCGCTATCCGGGTATTGCCCCCCACGAACCAGTGTTCGACTTTGGCCAGCTCATTGCTCAAAAGGATGCGGTCGTTTCGAGCTACCGCGACAAGAAGTATCAAAGCATCATCGGGCAGGACCGGGATATCGATGTGGTGTATGGGCACGCGCGGCTTCTTGACCCCTATACTGTCGCGGTGGACGGGCCGGAAGGCGCGACCCAGCTTCGCGGAGACAAGCTCCTGATTGCTCTTGGTTCAAGCCCCACTCTTCCGTCAATCGCAGGGCTTGAGCAAACGCCCTACGTGACAAGCGACCTTCTCACGAGCCAGGAAGAGATGGAGCTGAAAGAGCTGCCGTCCTCGCTGATTATCGTGGGTGGTGGGTACATTGCCCTGGAGCTTGGCCAGATGTTTGCACGCTTTGGCACTCAGGTCACCATTCTTGAACGCAACAGCAGGGTGCTGCGGCATGGCTATGAGCCTGAAGTAGGCATCAGCATTCAACGCATTCTTCGAAACGAAGGTATCAATGTGCTGACCAGGGCTGAGGTGCTGCGCGTCTCAGGCAATGAGCGAGAAGTGACTGTGAGCGCCCGCGTGGACGGTCAAGAGCAAGTGTTCCGGGCTGCTCGGCTGCTGATTGCAACGGGACGCAAACCCAACACTGTGGGTGTTGGCCTTGAGGCTGCCGGCATTGAATTGACAGACGAGGGAGCGGTCAAAGTTGATCAGTATCTACGCACCTCGATGCCGCACATTTTTGCCGCCGGCGATGTGATCGGCACACAGCATGGCAACCAACTGGCTACCCCTGTCGGTGCCCACGATGGCGTCATTGTCGCCCACAATGCCTTTGCCGAGGAGACGGGCCACACGCCGCGTGCCCTTGACCATCGGGTGATTCCGCGCACGATCTTTACCGACCCGCAGATCGGGATTGTGGGTATAACCGATGCGGAAGCCAATGCTGCCGGTCACCGCTGCTGGTGCAACACCATTCTGATCGAGTTAGTTCCCCGTGCTGGTGCCATTCGCGATACTCGTGGGATGATCAAGATGGTTATCGACGACGATACCAGGGAGGTCTTGGGGGTCTCGATGGTGGGAGTCAACGCCGGCGAAGTCATTCATGAGGCGGCGATGGCACTGCGCTTTCGGGCAACCATTGACGACTATATCGATATGATTCACGTCTATCCGACGATGGCCGAGGCGTTGAAGATTGTGGCGATCTCGCGCTACAAAGACCCGGCCAAACTCAGTTGCTGCGCAGAATAGGAGGTCGTATGGATGAGCGTGAGCTGACGGCGTTGGGGCAACTGCTTGCGGAGCGCATCTGCGGTACGAATGAAGCGTTCTGTTTCCAGATTCTCCGCCTCTTAGGTCCTATCTATTACCCATATCTTTTTGACCCGACTAGAATGGCCTAAACCCATAGTCAAATGCCTGACAAAGCGGTTCTGGCTTGCCGGTGATAGGTGTTCAATCGTCCTGCTGACCTCGCTTGAAGAGCATACCTGCAACTTCGAAAAGATATGGGTAACAGTCAGCTCTTAGGTCAGGGTCAGCCGGTATCCGTCGCTCAGATGGGTGAGGCCCTTGGTATGTCTGAAGTTGCGGTCACAGAGACGTTCCAGCGGATGCCGGACATTGAGCGTGACGAGATCGGACAGGTCGTCGGCTGGGGCTTGTCATTACAGCCAACCCCACATCAGTTTCGTGTCAATGGGCACACGCTCTATACCTGGTGCGCGTTAGATGCGCTGACGTATCCGATACTCTTGGAACAAACCGCGCAGGTCGAGTCCATCTGTCCGATCACACGGACGCCGATCCGGCTGCGCGTTGGCCCTGAAGGTATGAGCGCCCTTGACCCCGCCACGGCGATGGTCTCACTCACCATCCCCGATACCCAGCCAGACGCCTGCAATCGGGCAAGCTTTTGCGACCAGGGACATTTTTTCGCCTCGCCCCAAGCCGCCGCTACCTGGCAGACGAACCATCCAGAAGCACGTGCTCTGCCGGTAGAAGCGGTCTACCAGCTTGGGCGCATCATTGCTGCGCGCCGCCATCATCTCTCAACACAGCAATCGCCCGCAGTTCATACCCAGTAAGGTTACTCGTAGGAGGTCACTGCGATGAAGAAACGTATCGCTGCGTTGCTCATCCTCCTGCTCGGCGGGTTCGTCGCGCTACTGCTGCTGTTTGTGCTGCCGGCTGCACAACGAACGGCACCCGGCAGCATAGCAGGAAACGGCACGCCTTCTGTGCCTGCTCCGGTCTTGACCGATATGCAGCGCATTGAAGACCTCCAATCCCGCTTCAATCGAGATGCTGGAGCGCCACGACTTATCTTGCTCTTGTCACCGACATGAGGCGTCTGCCAGGAAGGTGCCCGTTGGGTACAGCAGGAAATTCTCGCCAAGCACCCGACTGCCAACCTTCGCGTGTATGTAGTCTGGTTTGCAATGCTCCCCGGCGATAGGCGAAGTGCCTGGGATGCGAACGTGATGCCCGATCCACGGGTCACGCATCTCTGGGATGAGCAGCGCCTCAGTGGCCGCTGGTTTGCCCAGCACCTCCATAACGCGCAAGACATCATCTGGGATGGGTATTTGCTGTACGGCCCGGATGCGAAGTGGCAGGCGCTCCCTGAGCCGCTGATTGGTTCAAGCACAGGAACGGTCATCGGGAGTAGCGAAGAACTGCAACAACAAATCATACCACTGCTTCAACAGTGATACAGGTTAGGGTCAGCTCGTTCGAACCGGCACCCTAGCATACCAACAGGGCTGACCAGGTCAAAGGTGGTGTTCATATGGCGTTAGCAAAACCAATGACCATCGGGCAGCTAGCCCGACGAACCGGTGTGCCGATCAAAGCCTTACGCGAATACGAGCAGCTCGGGTTGATCTACACGCTTGGCCGCAGTGAGAGCAACTACCGCCTCTTCGACGAGGAGGCGTTGTGGTGCGTGCAAGTAATCCGTACCATGTGCTCTCTCGGGCTGACCCTCAAAGAAATCCAGGACCTCGCTGCCGTCTATCTTGAGCGCCCAGGCGAGCCGATTGGGCCGCATCTCGGTGAGAAACTGGAGGCCGCGCTCACTCGCATCGAAGCCCGGATCACCGATTTGCACACACTGCGGCAACGCATTTGTGATTTTCAGTCTGCTCACGCTGCGGAACTGGCAGGAGAGACTGAGTTGGACCTCCTGACCTCAGACCCACGCCACACACTATCCAAATTCCCCTCTTGACTCTCCCTGTGGGGTGAGGGTGTATGCTGCGCTCGCATACCCTACCACACAAGGAGGATAGTCAATGACAACGGAAAACCGACTTAAGGAACTGGCGGCGACCTTGCACAACAGTATGCGCGAAGGCGTTAGCTTTACGCTGCGTAAACGGCTCCGCATCGAGTGGGATGCGGTGGGTAACGTCGCCGCCCTCAGGGCCGGCGCTGGAACTCATATCGTAGCTTTGTAGTTCGATGGAGGTATACATATGTCGAACCAAATAGTGTCCAATGCTGACCTACACACCCTGGCCGATGCGCTCATCAAACTTTTTGAAGGGTCACCGCAGGAAACGACTGTCCTTCTTGCGACACAGCTGCTGCTGCTTGACGGCCACCCCGTGGCCCCCGCGCAGATCGCCGCGCGGCTCCAGCTGCCGCAAGAGACCGTCACAGCGCTGCTGCACCAGTTTGGTGTCGAGTGGGATGCAGACGGCAATGTCGTGGGGTTTGGGCTGTCGCTTACGCCGACACCGCACTCCTACATCATCAACGATCGGCAGTTCTACGTGTGGTGCGCCGGGGATGCGATCACCTTTCCGATCTTGCACAAAACCAGCGCTGTGATCGAGTCCCCCGATCCAATCAACGGTGCCAAGATCCGGCTGATCGGCACGCCGGAGGGTGCGAAGGAGGTTGAGCCCAGCACGGCGGTGGTGTCATGGATGCCAGGAACGGAGAGTCTGGCGAACATCCGCGCCAACTTCTGCAACTTCACCAACTTCTTCAGCTCGGTTGAGACGGCGGCGCAGTATGTCGCGCCCGATCAAGTCGTTGATTGCGGAGCTTGCGCAGCGACAGCGGTGATCCCGTGAATGCCAAACACCTCGCTACCAGGTCTCTGACAGTATCAACGAGGAGTTCGAGATGAACACGTTACTGAGGGGGTACTGAATGATAACCGAACAGCTCATGCCAGCACGGCGGCGTAGGATCGGCCTGCTCGGCACGCTGGCGCGGCTCGTCGTCGGCGGCTGGATGCTCGCGAGAGTCATCGCCGCTTTCCACCTGGACGAGTGGTATGAACCGGTGCTGGGGCTGCTCGTCTTCCCGGCGATTCTGCTGCTGGGGCAGTGGCTGCGGCTCCGCTCCACGTCGACCCCGCTGCGCGCGACCGGTCCGGTTGGCCATCTCGTCAATGCGGCGATCTTTCTGGCGTTGTATCTGACGCCGCAGTATTTCCCGCCCCTGGCGTTCATGAGTGATGCCGTGGTGTACTTCTACGGCACCTCGATGCTGCTGGCCGCCGTGCGCGGCTACGCGGGGTGCGAAGTCTTGGCCGTGTCCAACTGGCTACTCCGGCGCGACGATCAAGTCGGGTGCGTCGTCTTCTTGCCCATCGACGCGGTTGAGACACGGCTAACCGGTACAGCAACGCAGAAGCAGTAGCGTCGCTTGCAGCCGATGCACATACTGAACCGCGCGTTGCGTATCACTCATGAGTATTGACAAATAGGAAGGGCTCATGTGTCACATGCCTGGTCGGTTTCCGGGGAGCACATCACAATGTCATGCTCCCCGTGATTTAGTCAAGTGGTAATGTTAGGGACGTCCGGGTGTTCCTGGGCTGTAAGCCAGTCTCGCTTGAGCCGAGCGTTCTCCTTCTCCAGCTCCTTGAGGCGCTGCATCTCATTCAGCGACATCCCGCCGTAAGCCTTGCGCCAGCGGTAGAACGTGTTCTCTGCGATGCCATGCTCGCGGCAGACCGCCGCCACGGTCTGTTCCCTTTTCTCGGCTTGTTCCAGGATTTTGATGATCTGCTCGGCCGTATGGTGATTGGGTTTCATATCGTCCTCCGTTGAGGACGACTCTAACATATCTGCTGACCTAGATTCCTGGGTTCATAACACCAAGCGGCCAGGGGCGCTGGAGCGTGTGCAGATATAAGAACTTGACGGCGTTGAGGGCGACATTGACGGTGTTGGGTGCAAGGTGTTTGACGTTGCGCAGGTAGAGGAAATAGGCACGTAGTTCCTCCTCGGTGATGAGGTCAGTGGACTTCCCGTAGTGGACAGCCACCTGCTGGATCGCAGCGAGATACGACTCCTACGTGCGGGCGGCTAGGCCACGCAGCTGCATGTCCTCGAGCATGCATTGGCGTGATGGGGTCATGGGAACACCTCCTATCGATAAATCAACAACCGATAGGAGGAATGGTCACACCTGTGCGGAGCGATGACAAGTGGGAAAAGCAACCAACGGCGGGGAAGAGTCACCTGCGCGCAGCGCTTCGTCCAACGCACATTATCAATCGTGAGCCTCATGTGAACGGCTCCATGCGACACGTCCTGTACGCTCGAAGAGGGTGATACCGTATCCCCCGCGTGGCCGTTATCTGAGGTGCCTGACGCTCAGTAATGTGCATCCCCTATTCTTCGGCCTCGATCTCCCCATGCCACAGCCGCCGCATCTCGGCGCTGGTCGCCAACAGCTGATCGAGCTTCCCAACCGCTGTGACACGCCCGTGGTCAAGCACGATGATCTGATCGGCTCGGCGCAGCGCTGCCCTGCGGTGCGAGACGGCGAGAATTGTGAATTGAGAATTGAAAATTGAAAATTGCGCGATTTTGCTGTCATTCTCAATGTTCAATTGTGCATGTTCAATTCGCTCCCAAAGGGAGCGCTCGGTCTCGACATCAAGCGCGCTTGACAGATCGTCGACCACGATCAGCTCGGGTGAACGCACGAACATCCGCGCTGCAGCGGCGCGCTGGAGCTGGCCGCCCGAAAGCCGCACGCCGCGCGGCCCGACGCGCGTCGACAGCCCATCGTCAAGGGTGGCGATGTCCTGCTCCAGCACAGCGGCGTGGAGCGCGTCGCTCAGCGCGCGCGTGCTTTCCGGCAGGCCCAGCAGCAGGTTGTCGCGCAGCGTTTCGCTGAAGAACACCGGCACTTGCGGCGTGTAGGCCGCGCGCGGCGGCACCAGGAAGCTGGCTGGGTCGGCCACCGGCGCGCCGTTCCAGCGGATCGCCCCGCTATCCCGCGGCAGCAGGCCGAGCAGGGTGCGCAACAGCGTGGTTTTGCCCGCACCAATGCGCCCGGTGATCACCGTGAACGAGCCACGCTCGATCCGCAGCGATACATCGGCAATGCCATGGACGCTGCCGGGGTAGTGGTAGGTCAGTCCGTCGGCCTCCAGCAGTGTCAGTTGGTGCTCGGCGGCTTTCGGCGTATGCGCGATCACCGGCAGCGCGCCGCGCAGGTGGATGTCGCTATGCACGACCAGCGCCTCCGGCGGCCCGCTTTGCAGCAGTGCGACCAGCCGCTCCAGCGAAACGCTGACCTGGCGATATTGGCGTGCGTAGTTGCCAAAGAAGTTGGTCACCTCGGTCAGCCAACCTAGATACGACACGAACAGCGCCAGGTCGCCAACGGTGAACGTACCGCTGCGAATCGATGCCGCCGACAGCAGCAGCACCGCGCCGGTGCCAAGATTGGCTGAACTGGCCCCCAGCGAGTCGAGGATCTTGGTCAGCAGCAGGTCGCGCAGCGTGGCACGGCGGCGAAGGTCGTTCAAGTGCTCCAGATGCGCCACCACCCGTTGCTCGGCATCAGCCACTTTCACGGCCAGCGTCGCGCCGAAGATCTCGCCCAGCAGCCCGGTCACTTCCCCGATCGATTCTTGCGTCGAGCGCCGATAGGCCCGGATTCGCTTGGCGAATTGTTGGGCCAGCACCAGCACCAGAATCAGTGGCCCAACCACCACCAGCGCGATCAGCGCGTTCACCTGAATCAGCACCGTCATCGCAACCGTCAGCATGATCACCTGGCCGATTGGGTCGAGCGTCCAGGTCACAAAGCGGCCGACGCTGTCGGCATCATCGCGGAAGCGGCTGATCGCCTCGCCGGGCGAGGCCGGCAGCGCCTGCGCGCCGGGGTGCGTGAGCACGCGCGCGAGCAGATTGTGGCGCATCAGCGCTTGGGCAATCTGTACCACGGTCTGCTCGGCCAAGCGGGCCAGCAACAGCGCTGCGGCACGCGCCACCGTGGCCACCAGCAGCAGCGCGATCAGGCTCCACTCGTTCAGCCCGGCCTGGCGCGCGCCGGTCAGCGTGTCGAAGAACCAGCGCACGATCAGGCCCGGAATAAGCGGGAACAGGTAGAACATCGTGCTGGCGAACAGCCCGCTCGCCAGGTAGAGATCGAAGCGGTAGCGCGCCAATTGCCAGATCAATCGCCAAACGTTCATGCCAGTGCCTCCTCCATGCCAGTGCGCAGCAGCTGCGCAAAGCGCGATGTAGGATCGTCGGCAAGCTGCCGGCGTAGGCCAAACTCAATGATCTGCCCGCGCTCAAGGATCAATACTTTGTCGGCCCGCTGCACCGTCGGCAAACGGTGGGCAATGATGATCGCCGTGCGCCCTTGCAGCAAGCGCTCGACCGCGCGCTCGACGGCACGCTCGGTGGCTGGGTCGAGCCGCGACGACGCCTCGTCGAGGATGACCAAACCGGGATTGTGCAGGAACACGCGGGCAAAGGCCAGCAGCTGCGCCTGCCCAGCCGATAGCCCGCCGCCATCGGGCGCAAGCCGCGTGTCCAGCTTTTCCGGCAGCGCATGAAACCAGCGCCCCAGGCCCAGATCATCCAGCGTCGCAATGATTTGCTCGTCGGCAATCGCGGGATCAAAAAAGGTCAAGTTGTCGCGCACGCTGGCGTGAAACAGCTGGATGTCCTGCGTCACCAGACCGATCCGCCCCCTGATCTGGCTTTGCCGCAGCGCGCGCAGATCGTGGCCGCCAAGTGTGATCTGGCCGCCCTGCGGGTCGTACAGTCGAAAGACCAATCGCGCCAGCGTGGTCTTCCCGCTGCCCGTGCGGCCTAACAACCCCAGCACCTGGCCCGGTTCAAGCTGGAACGAGACATCCGAGAGGACGGAGTGGGGCAGCTCCTCGGCCCTCAGTTCGCGCACCTCCGTACTTGGCTCATCCTGATAGCCAAAGCTCACGCCCTCAAAGGCGATTGGTAGCGCGCCGAGAGGCAGCTCCTGACCGGCACCGTCGCTGATGCGACTCTGCACTGCCAGCAGTTCGCCGATGCGGGCGACGCTCGCGGACGCCTGCTGGAGCTGCTGCACCTGGCGACCGATCTCCTCCAGCGGCCGGCGCAGCAGCTCGGTATAGGCGAAGATCAGGTAGACCGAGCCGATCGTCAGCGTTCCGGCGTGGTACAGATATGCGCCAAGCAAACGCGGTGGCACCATTAGCGCGCAGATCCTCGGTGCCCGAGAGATATTCTTCGAGAAAGCCGAACAGCCCGGCGCTCGCGCGGCTGTGCGCTTCCCACGCGCGCGTGCCGACCTGGCGTAAGCTGCCGAGTACGACCAGCGCGAAGAGCGCGAAGAGCGTCAGCGCCAGACCGACGCGCCACTCGATGCCGAAGCTCAGCAGCAGAATGCCAAGCAGCAGCAGCA
>WNGB01003299.1_pt1 | contig 25765 bp, 26 predicted proteins | sample 5400681 | NCBI WGS metagenome assembly WNGB01 (sample SAMN13153367, study PRJNA577476) | soil metagenome | isolation source: 115 cm soil or saprolite under grassland replicate 2 | place: USA:California | collected 2016-06-15
GCGGCGGCCCGGCCGAAGTTGTAATCCTGGTTCAGGAGGTAGAACTTCGTGTACTTCTGGGGCGCCAGCTTGGCGAAGTACAGCGCCAGCTCGGCCGAGTGCATGTCCGTGTTGAGGCAGCAGCGGAAGGTCGTGTCGAAGAACTCCTCGCCCGTGAGCTCGGAGGCTTCGGTACCCGTCGAGAAAAAGACCTTCTTGGCCTGATTGGCCACCTGGGAGACGGCCTTGGCGATATTGGACCCCGTGTTCACCGCCAGGAAGTCCACCTTGTCGCTCAGGAGCAGGTCATTGGCCCGCCGCGTGGCGACGTCGGGCTTGAGCTCGCTGTCGGCCGGGACGATCTCGAGCTTTCGCCCCAGCACACCGCCCGCTGCGTTTACCCGCTCGGCGCCGAAGCGGAAGCCGGCCAGGTTGCCTTCGCCGATATAGGCCACCGGACCGCTGGTGGGCTCGAGGACGCCGATCTTGATGGGCCCGGTCTGCGACCAGCCGGGCCGCGTGATGACGAGCGGGCCTGTCGCCACCGCCCCCGCGGCCGCCGCGCCTTTGAGGAACTGCCTGCGATTGATCTTTCCAGCCATCGTGAGACTCCTTTCGAAGACTAGACTTCCAGGTATTGCTTCCTAACCGCATCGTTACCCTGCAGCTCACGCATGCTCCCGCTGAACACGACCTGTCCTTTCGACATGACGTACGCCCGCTGCGCCAAGGCGAGCGCCGTCTCCATCGACTGCTCGACCAGCAGCACCGGGATGCCGCTTCGGTGGATCTCGCCCAGGATGCGCTCCACCTGTTCCACGATCATCGGCGCCAGCCCCTCCGTCGGCTCGTCCACCAGCACCAATTCGGGATTGCCCATCAGCGTCCGGCCGATCGTGAGCATCTGCTGCTCTCCGCCCGAGAGCGTGCCCGCGCGCTGCTGCTCACGCTCCCTGAGCCGCGGGAAGAACTGGTACACCCGCTCGAGCGTCCAGCCCCCGTTGAGGGCGGTACGCTTCATCCCCATCAGCAGGTTCTCCCGCACCGTGATCGTCGGGAAGATCCGCCGCTCCTCGGGCACATAGCCCAGCCCGAGCCGCGCGATCCGGTATGGCGGCATCGCGGCGATCGGCGCCCCCTTGAAGGTCACGCGGCCCTGGGACGGCGCCACCAGCCCCATGATGGTCTTGAGCGTGGTGGACTTGCCCACGCCGTTGCGCCCGAGCAGGCAGACGATTTCGCCCGCATCCACGCCCAGGCTCACGCCGTGGAGGATATGGGATTTGCCGTAATGCGCGTGCAGATCCTCAACGGCCAGCAGCACTGGCTTTCCTCCCGAGATAGGCGCGCTTGACCTCCTCGTTGCCCCGGATGTTGTCCGGCGTCCCGGTCGCCAGGACTCGACCATAGTAGATCACGCTGATCCGGTCGGCCAGATTGAACACCACCTCCATGTCGTGCTCGACCATCACCAGGGTGCGGCGCTCGGTCACCCGGCGGATGAGCGCCACGGCCCGCCGGGTATCCTCGCTATTGAGCCCGGCCGTCGGCTCGTCGAGCATGACCAGGTCGGGTTGCGTGGCCACGGTGAGCGCGATCTCGAGCTCCCGCTGCTCGCCATAGGACAGGGCATTAGCCGGCACGTCCCGGCGATCCCCGAGCCCCACCATAGCCAGGACCTCGTCGGCCTCGCGGGTCACCTCCGCCTGACGGTCCAGGAGCGACCAGGGATTCAGGCGCATGTGGCGGCGCGAGAGCACGGCGCTCCGAACGTTCTCGAACACGCTGAGCCGGGGAAAGGTATTGATGATCTGAAACGACCTGCCCACGCCGAGCCGGGCGATGGTATGGGGCGCCGCCCCTGTGATATCGCGGCCGCGGTAGAGCACGAGACCGCGCCGCGGGGCATAGCGTCCGGTGATAATGTTGAACAGCGTGGACTTCCCCGCCCCATTGGGCCCGATAATGGCGTGCCGCTCGCCCTCGCGGATCTCCAAATCGATCCCGGTCAGCACCTGAAGCCCCGAGAAGTCGTGATGGATGCCGCGCAGCTCGAGCGCCGTCACGCCGTTTCCTCCGCCTCGGGCCGGCGCCCGCCAAAGATCCGCCGGAGCGCACCACCCCGGCCGAAGAGCCCGGTGAGCCCGGTATGGGCATAGAGCACCATTAGGACGAAGAGCAAGCCGAGCAGGAACGGCCACCGCTCCGTGGTGCGGGACAGCCAGTCCTGGAGCAGGATGTACACGGTCGCGCCGAGAAACGGGCCAAGGAAGGTGCTGGTCCCGCCGAGCACCGCCATGAACACGACCTCGGTGCCGATGGGCAGGTCGAGCGATGTCGGCGAGATGAGCCGCTGGAAGGCGGCGAACAGCCCGCCCGCCACGGCCGCCAGGGTCGCCGCGAAAGTGAAGACGATGAGCTTGGTGCCCATCACGCTGTAGCCCAGGAAGGCGGCGCGCTCGTCGTTCTCCCTCATGAGCAGCACGGCATTGCCCAGCGGCGTGCGCGTGAAGCGCCACGCCGCCCAGAGGCAGAGCAGCACCACGGTGAGGGCCAGCCAGTAGAAGTGCGCGGGCTGCCCCGTGTGGAGCACCCCCACCCCGGGCAGGCTGATATCGGGGACCGAGACGCTCAGGCCGTCGTCGCCCCGCGTGACGCTGCGCCACTTGAGCGCCACCGCGTAGAGGAACTGGCTGAAGGCCAGCGTCAGCAGGGCGAAGTAGGTGCCGCGGAGCCGAACGCAGAAGAAGCCGATCACGATGCCGCCGACGGCGCCCGCCAGCGCGCCCAGCGCCAAAGCCCCCGGCAGCGGCAGCCCGGCGAGGTGCTTGAGCGCCAGGCCGACGCTATACCCGCCGACCCCGAATGTCGCGGCGTGGCCGAAGGACAGCAGTCCCGCATAGCCGAACAGGAGGTTGAACGAGACGGCGAACAGGCCGAAGTACAGGATCTCGATGGCCATGCGCAGCCGCACGACGTCGAGCAGCCACGGCAGCGCGTACAGTGCCGCCAGGGCGGAGAGGGCAAATCCCCGGGCGCGGCCGCTCATCCCTTCTCGCCGAAGAGGCCCTGCGGGCGGACGATGAGCACCACCGCCATCAGCAGGAATTGGAAGACGAGCGCGAACTCCGGGAACCACAGGATGCCGAAGGACTGCAGCTCACCGATCATCAAGGAAGCCAGGAGCGCGCCCAGCAGCGAGCCGAAGCCGCCGATCACGATCACCACGAAGAGATCGACGAGGATCACGGCGCCCATCGAGGGATCGGCCTGCAGGAACGGCGCGGCGATGACACCGGCCACCGCTGCCAGCGCCGAGCCCACGCTGAAGACGCCGAGCGACACCAAGGGCGTGTTGATGCCGAGCGCCCCCACCATCTCGGCGTCCGAGACGGCGGAGCGGATGATGATCCCGACCCGCGTTCTCAGCAAGGCGATGGCCATGCCCGCGCAGATCAGCGCCGACACTCCGAGGATGAACAGCCGGTAGAGCGGGTACTGGCTGCCCAGCAAGGGAATGGAGCCGCCAAGCCCCGCGGGAACCGATACCTGGAGCGGATTGCTGCCCCAGATCCACCGCACGACCTCGCCGATCATGAAGAAGAGCCCAAACGTCAGCAGCAGCTCGTAGGCGTGACCGAAGGCATGAGTGCGTCTGAGGAGCCATCGCTCCACCCCGGCGCCAATTAGGCCAACAGCCACCGGCGCGACCAGGAGCGACAACCAGAAGTTTCCCGTCGCGTGAACCGTCGTGTACGCTAGATAGGCCCCGAGCATGTAGAAGCCGGCATGGGCGATATTGAGAATGCCCAGCATGCCGAAGACCAGAGTCAGCCCCGAGGCCACCAGGAAGAGGAGCATGCCGGACACGACGCCGTGCAGCGCCTGGGTGGCGTACACGCTCAGCGCGAACATGTGACGGCCGCTTAGACCAAGGGGTCGTAGTTGAAGTACTGGCCCGAGGTCTCGAGCGGCACCAGATGATGCTTGAGGGTGCCCGGCAACATCTCGGCGATGCGCTCCGGGGTCCAGCCCTGATCACAGTGGATGCTCCGCACCGGCCGCATGTGGCAGAAGAGCATGATCTCCTTGCCGCGCACCCCGAAGACCTGGCCCGAGATCTCCTTGGCCTCCTCTGTCGCCAAGAAGACGGCCATGGGCGCGATATGCTCGGGTCCCATTTTCTTGATCTTCTCGACGCGGGCCTTCTGCGCCTCGGTTTCGGTCGGGATCGTGCCGATCATGCGGGTCCACGCAAAGGGCGAGATGCAGTTGGCCGTGACATTGTAGCGGGCCATATCCAGGGCCACCACCTTGGTCAAGCCCACGATGCCCATCTTTGCCGCCGCGTAATTGGCCTGGCCCACATTGCCCACGAGCCCCGACGTCGACGTCATATTGATGAAGCGCCCCCACTTCCGCTCCCGCATATGGGGCACGGCGGCGCGGGTGACGGCGAACGTGCCCTTGAGGTGGGTGTCGATGACGCCGTCCCACTCCTCCTCGGTCATGTTGAAGATCATCCGGTCGCGCAGGATGCCGGCATTGTTGACCACGATGTCGATCTTGCCGAAATGCTCGAGGGCCGTCTGGATGATGCGCTGACCGCCGGCCATGCTGGCCACGGAGTCGTAATTGGCCGCGGCCTGGCCGCCAAAGCCCTTGATCTCCCGCACCACGTCGTCGGCCGGGCCCTTGTCGCCGCCCATGCCGTCCGGGCCCCCGCCGTAGTCATTGATCACCACCGAGGCCCCCTGACGCGCCATCAGCAGGGCGACCTCGCGTCCGATGCCGCGCGCCGCTCCGGTCACCACCGCCACCCTGTCCTTGAGCATCATTGAGCGATTCCTCCTGACCTGATTGGCGTTATCGATGAACGAGAATGCTGAGACGGCGGGAGGCGCCGCAGACGGTCCCGAGCGGCCGCGCGGAGTGGGCCCCCCGAGTCCCGTCCGCAGCTCGAAGAGCTGCGTTCGGGCGAGTGGGTGACGGAGCCGGCCGCGCGGGGCCGCCTGCAGCGACAGGACCCGCCGTCTCATGCATCGTGAGCCCATGAGAATCAGATGGCGAGACGCTGCGCCCGGCGTCGGGCGCGTCACGGGATTCAACTTTCACGACATCGGCGCCCATGTCTCCCAGGTACTTCCCGCAGATCGGCCCCGCGATGAGATGGGCCAGTTCGGGCACCCGCACTCCCTCGAGAGGCGGGCCGAGAGGCTCAGCCATGGCGGGGTAAACCTAGCACACGCCCCCCGCTTCCGCGACCCGGCCGGGCTAGGTGCGGGAGCGGCCGTTGACCAGCGCGGCAGTGAACTCGGCGCCCAGGATGAAGATGACGCCCGAGTAATAGACGAACATGCTGAGCGCCACGAGAGCGCCCAGTGGCCCATACACCTTGTCGTAGACGCCCAGGGAGAGGATGTACCAGCGGAACATCTGCTTGGCCGTCTCCCACAGCACCGCCGCCAGCAGGGCGCCGGCCACCGCCGCGCCGGCGGGGATCTTGCGGTGTGGGAAGTACCGGTAGGCGATGAAGAAGAGCGCGGTGTTCATGGCCAGCGCCAGCCCGATGAATGCCGACTGCACCCATTCCGGCGGGAGCTGGATCGGCGTCAGCAAGATGATCTTGAGCCAGGCGAAGAGATCGGTGACGACGATGCTGCCCAGGAAGAGCACGCCCATGATGAGCAGCAGCACGACGTCCTTGAGCATTCCGCGCACGATGCCGGGACCGCCGCCGACTCCGAAAAAGATGTCATTGAGGACGAGGCGAACCGCGCCGAAGAGCTGGCTGGCGAAGAGCAGCAGGATGCCCGTGCCGACCAGGCCCGACAGATTGCGCTTCCGGATGATCTGCTCGAGCGCCTGGCGCAGCTCGCTCTTGTAGACTGGGACGAACTCCGCCAGCTGGCCCAGCACCGCGTCCATGGCGGCCTTCCGGCTCAGCACGAAGCCGGCCAGCGAGACCACGAAGAAAAGGATCGGGATGAGGCAGGTCAGCAGGCTGAAGGACAGGCCGGAGGCGAGGAAGAATCCCCGGTGGGCGCGGAAGTTGCTGAAGGTGCGGTGGATGGCTCGGAACACGGCGGGCCCTGCGCTCCGGCCGCGCGCCCTAGACCACGCTCTTGATCAGCCCGCCGTCCACCTGGATGGCCGTCCCGGTGACGTACGAGGCGCGCTCGGAGGCGAGGAAGACCACCATATTGGCGAACTCTTCCGGCATCCCAATGCGGCCCATGGGAATGTCGGCCGCCGACCGCTCGAGCTGCTCGTCGAGGCTGATCCCCGCCCGCTTGGCCCGGTCCGCCTGGTGCCCCGTGAACCGATCGGTCATGATCCGCCCGGGCAGCACCAGGTTCACGGTGATATTGTCCTTGGCTAGGTCGTTCGCCAACGTCTTGAAGAGGCCCGCGATCGCCGGCCGGATGCCGTTCGAGAGGATAAGCCCTTCCACCGGCTGCTTCACCGAGCTCGATTGAATCGCGAGGATGCGGCCCCATTTGGCCTTCTTCATGTGCGGGAGCACCTCGCGGATGAACCGCACGGTGGAGAGGTGCACCTGCTCGAATGCCGCCAGCCACTGCTCATCGCTCATCTGGTCGAAGGGGCCGGGCGGCGGCCCGCCGACATTGGCCACCAGGATGTCCACGCCGCCGAACGCTTTGAGGGTCTGCGCCACCACCCGGTGAATGTCCGTCGCCTTGCTGGCGTCGGCGGGCACCGCGAGCACCTCGGCTCCGGTCTTGCGCTTCACGTCCGCCGCCGCTTCGGTCAGCGCGGCCTCACCGCGGGCGCACATCGCGACTCGCGCGCCCTCCGCGGCCAGCCCGAGCGCGCTCGCTCTGCCCATGCCCTTGCTCGCCGCCACCACCAGCGCCGACTTGCCTTTGAGCCCGAGATCCATTTCGCCTCCTCGTTAACCCGGATTATTCATGGATCCAACACGCATGAGACGGGCGGGTCCTGTCGCCGCGGGCGCCCCGCGCGTCCGGCTCCGTCACCCACTCGCCCGAACACAGATTCAACTCAGCCCTCGCCTCGTGACGCTCGTGCCTAAGGCGCTCGGCCGTCCCTCAGCTCGAACTGCTTTGAGCTGCGGACGGGACTCGGGGGTCCCGCCGCGGCGCGCGGGGCGCCCGCGGTGCCACTCGCCCGCCTCGGCGTCCTCGTCTTGCGCCTAGAGCTGCTTGTAGAACTCCGCGCGGTTCCCGCTCAGCACGTAGACCTGCCGCAGCTCGTTGTCGCGCAGCACCTCGAGCGCGATCTTCTCGCCGGGCACGTGCCGCCAGAGCGAGAGGTAGAGCTCCTTGCGCGTCGGCACTTCCTTGGAGTCGAGGGACACGATGACATCCCCCTCCTGAATGCCGGAGCGCGCGCCGGGCCCGTTGGGCACCAGCCCGGCCACGACCACACCTTCATCGAGCGCATGGGCGAAGACGCCGAGCCAGGCGCGCTGGGGTCGGCTCACCACGCGGCCGTAGCGGAGGAACTCGTCGGCCCGGCCCGCATAGCATTCGCTAGGAATCGCCAGCGAAGAGCGCGCGATCTCGTTGAGGTTCAGCGACACGATGCCCACCATCTGCCCGCCCGCCGTGAATAGCGCCCCGCCCCCGAAGCCCGGGTTGTTGGCGCTGGAGACGATGCCGCGCTCGAGCAGGAACTCCCAGTAGGCCTCGAACTCGCCGAGGTAGGTCACGATGCCGCTCGAGACGCGCCGCTCCCGCGGGCCCGTGGAGCCCAGCGCGAATACCGCCGCTCCCCGCTCGACCTTGTCGGAGGCGGCCAGCTCCACGGCCTGCAGCCCCTGGCGCTTGATGCGGAGCACGGCCAGCCCGATCTCGAAGTCCTGGGCCACGATCTCGGCCCGCTGCGCGCGCCCGCGCTCGAAGGTGACCTGGATGTTTTGGCCGCCCATCACCACGTAATTGACGGTGAGGATGAGCCCCGCGGGATCGATGACCGCGCCGCTGCCCATTCGCTCGTCGCCCAGGATGCGCGTGGAAGGGTGCCCGGAGGCCACCTCGGTGTGGATGTGGACCACCGAGGACAAGAGGTGACGGAGGAGTTCGACCGATGCATCCATGTTCCGCCGTTCACGCTAGCATGCGGGCCCCGCGCCCCGCAATGCTCGCCCCCCTCACCTCTGAGCCCCACTCCCTCTTTGAGCCCCACTCCTTCTTTGAGCCCCACTCCCTCTTTCCCTCTCCCCGTATGGGGGCGAGGGTTCGAATCTCCCTCTCCCCTTCGAGGAGACGATTCCCTCTCCCCCGCCTCGGGGGAGAGGGCAGGGTGAGGGGGCGGAAGGGGAGGGGCTAGCGCCTGGCGTCCTTCAGATGGCGCGCGAGGAAGCTCTCGACCTGCCGGTGGGCGTCGGCGGCGGCCGCCGCCTGATAGGACACGGTGGCGCCGTAGCCGCCGGCCCGATATTCGTTCTCGACTTCGGGCAGCACTTCGCGTTTCTGGCCCTCGACGTCGAAGTAATGATAGGCCCCGGGATAGATCACGATCGAGGCATTGGCGCCGCGGCTGCGCATCGCGTCCACCATCTCCTTGCACTTGGCCGCCGGTGTCCAATCGTCGACGCCGCCGATCAGCACGAGGAGCGGCCGGATCACCTGCTCGTTGACGAGCGAGAAGCAGCCGCCGGGGTAGACGGCGATCCCGGCGGCGAAGCCTACTGGTGGCAGCTTGACGCCACGCTGGCGCGCCCGCTCGAGGGTCGGCCCATTGATCACCGCGATCGAGTACACGCCGCCCTGCGACCATCCGATGGCCGCGATACGATCGGCGATGACGAAGGGCTGGGCCTGTAGGTAGCGCAGGGCGCCGAAGGCATCGTCGAAACGTGCGGTGATCGGCGGCTCATCGGCCCCGGAGCGGCAGTCACCCGCTACTCCCCGCGGCCCGAAGCTGTCCACCACCAGCACGACATAGCCGCGGTCCGCCAGCCAGCGGGCCCAGCGGTAGGACTGGCGCTCCAGTCCGCCGCAGCCGTGCAGCTGGACGACGGCGGGGAACGGGCCGGGACCTTCCGGCTTGAGCAGGGTCGCGGTGATCTCCGTCGGCATCCCGGGCGTCATATTGGGGAAGCTGACGCGCCCGGCGCAGCCGGAGAGCAGTGACGCCAGCACCACCGCTATCAGCGCATGCCGTCGCACCGACCCAGCATACCTCACATCAGGAAGCGCGCGACACCCGGAGCCGGCGCGCTGAGGTAGAATCCGTCCAGGAGGCCCACATGACTGCGCACGTCGTCGAGTACGCCGACTATCTCTGACCCTGGTGCTATCCGGCGGCCGTGCGCCTCCGGCGACTCAAGGACGAAATGGGCGACAGGCTCGAGATCCAGTGGAAAGCCTTTCCGCTCCGCCCCGAGCCGGACCCGACGGCGACTTTCAAGGGAACGCATCGGGAAGAGGGCTGGCGGCGGTGCGGCGCCATGGCCGAAAGCGACGGGATCCGCTTCACGCCCTGGCCGCGCGAGGACTATCCCAATTGGTCCCTGCCCGCCCTCGAGGCTGCCAAGTGCGTTCTGCTGCAGGGCGCCGAGGCGTTCGAGCGCCTCCATCTCCGCCTGTACGAAGCCTTCTTCACCCGCAGCATCAATATCGCCAGGCCCGAGGAGCTGGCGGGCGTGATCCGCGAGGCCGACGTCGACTTCAATCGCTTCCTCGCCGATTTCGAGAGCGGCGCGGCGCGCCAGGACGTGCTCGCGGACTACCAGGACGCCCTGACGCGCGACCGCGTGCGCGCGATTCCCACCGTCATCGTGAACGGCGGCCACCGCATCACCGGCCTGACCGATCTGCCGACGTATCGCAAGGCCTTCGAGGAGGCGGAGGCGGATTAGGATGGCGTTCAGGCTCCCCGCCGATCTCCCCGAGGAGGCCCGGGTTCATTTCCATCAGGGCTACGAGGCCCAGCTGAGCGGTAGGCTCGAGGAGGCCGTGGAGCATTACCGTCGCTCGATCGCCGTGCATCCGACGGCGGAAGCCCACACCTTCCTCGGCTGGGCCTACAGCTTCCAGGGGCGGCACGAGGACGCCATCGCCGAATGCAAGATCGCGATCTCGGTGGATCCCGACTTGGGCAACCCCTACAACGACATTGGGGCCTACCTGATCGAGCTCGGACGCGAAGAGGAAGCCATCGCGTGGCTCGAGCGCGCCAAGAAGGCGCCGCGGTACGAGCCCCGCCACTTCCCCTACTTCAATCTCGCCCGCGTTCACATCCGCAGGAACCGGGTGCGCGAGGCCATCGCCGAATTGCGCGAGGCGCTTGCCATCGAGCCCGGCTACACGCTGGCGCGCAAGGAATTGCACCGCCTCCTCGGCATGCTCAATTGAGCGCGCTCCCGCTCCCCTTCTACGACAACCCGCTGCTCTTCGGCCATGACACGAGCCGCGGACTGCTCGCCTTCGACGCCACCGAGACCTCGGTGCGGGTGTATGCGCGGCGCGGAGGCAGTGTCGTGATCACTGAGGAGCCGTTCAGGCCCTTCCTGCTCCTGGCCGATCCCGATCTGCTCAAGGGCTTCACGGGCGACGCAGCTCTCACGCCGCTGGACGGCGAGGGGGTCTTCCGCTGGCTCGCGGAGTGCTCCTCGTGGCCCCAGGCGCTGAAGGCGCGCGAGCATTGCCAGCGGGTGTCGGAGAAGGGCCCGGGCGCCCCCGACGCCCCCTATCGATTCCTCAACGACGCTGTCCACCAGTTCCTGCTCCGCACGGGCAAGACCTCTTTTCTCGGCATGACCCTTGGCGATCTCCGCCGGATGGCGGTGGACATCGAGGTGACAACCACCGCCGGGTTCGAGTTCCCCAATGCCCGCCGCGAGTCGGACCGGATCATCGCCATCGCGATGGCCGACTCCTCGGGCTGGAGCACGGTGCTCTCGGGCGTGACGATGAGCGAAGCGGAGCTCCTGGTCGAGTGCTCGCGACTCATCAGAGAGCGGGATCCCGACGTGCTCGAGGGGCACAATATCTTCCGCTTCGACCTCGAGTACATGGAGGCGCGGGCCCGGCGCTTGGGCGTGCCCCTCGGCTGGGGCCGCGACGGCTCGGCGCTGCGCGGCTACCCCTCGCGCATGCAGGTGGCCGAGCGAACGATCAGCTATCGCCGGTACTTGGTCCCAGGTCGCCACATCGTCGACACCTGGATGCTCACTCAGCTCTACGACGTGGCCGCGCGCGATCTCGAGTCCTACGGCCTCAAGGACGTGGCCCGCCATTTTGGCGTCGCCGCGCCCGACCGCACCTACCTGCCGCCCGAAGAGATTCCGCGCATCTTCAGGGAGGACCCGGCGCGGCTCATGGCCTATGCGCGCGATGATGTGCTGGAGACGCTCGGCCTCTCGGCGGTGCTGTCGCCGCCCTACTTCGTCCAGGCCCAGGCGGTGCCCTTCGACTACCAGATGGCGATCCTGCGCGGCAATGCAACCAAGATCGACGCGCTGCTGATGCGCGAGTACCTTCATCAGCGCCAGGCAATCCCCGGGCCCCGGCCCGGGCAGGCTGTAGCCGGCGGCTACACGGCCGTCTTCCAGCGCGGGATGGCTCACGACGTCTGGCACGTGGACGTGACGTCGCTCTACCCGTCCCTGATGCTCAGCCAGCGCATCTTCCCCGGCTCCGACCGCCTCGCGGTTTCGGCTTCGCTCCTTCGCGATCTCCGGGAGTTCCGGGTGGCGGCCAAGCGGCTCGCGCGGGAGGCGCCCGCCGAGGCCGAGCGCGTCCTCCTGAACGCGCTCCAGCAGACCTTCAAGATCCTCATCAACTCCTTCTACGGCTATCTCGGCTTCTCCCAGGGACATTGGAACGACTTCGACGCGGCCAATGCCGTTACCGGCGAGGGGCGGCGGCTGGTCCAGGCGCTGGTGGACCGGCTCGGCGAGCTGGGCGCCACCGTCATCGAGGTGGACACCGACGGCCTGTACTTCGTGCCGCCCCTCACGCTTTCATCCCCCCTCCCGCCCCTCACCCCAACCCTCTCCCCGGAAGGGAGAGGGAGCCGGGATTCAGGGGGAGAGGGCCAGGGTGAGGGGGAACAGCGTCTGCTCGCCGCGCTCTCTACCGCGCTGCCCGAAGGCATCCAGCTCGAGCTCGACGGCCGCTATCCGGCCATGTTCAGTTACAAGATGAAGAACTACGTGCTCCTCGATGCGCGCGGCAAGCTCCTGATCAAGGGTTCCGGGCTCCGCTCGCGCGGCATCGAGCTTTTCCAGCGTCAATGGATGGAGGAGATGTTCCGCCTGCTGCTCACGGGCCGGCGCCCGGAGATCCTCGCCCTCGTCCGGCGCTGGCACGACGACTTCGAAGCCCACCGGGTCGCCGTCAAGCAGTTCATGAAAACCGAGACGCTCCAGGAGTCACCCGCGGCCTATGCCGAGAAGACCAAGGCCGGCAAGCGCAATGCCGGGGCGGCCTACGAGCTGGCGCTGAAATCCTCGCGTCCCTACCAGGCCGGCGATCAGGTCTCCTACTATGTCGCGGGAGACGACAAGCGCGTCAAGGTCAACGAGGCTGCCAAGCTGGCCGCTGAGTGGGACGCCGCCGCCCCCGACGAGAACACGGCCTATTACGTCGCCAAGCTCTACGAGCTCTACGAGAAGTTCCTTCCCCTCATCGAGCAGGACGGCCTGGCGCCGGTTGTCGAGGCGGAGGCCGTCGAGGGGCCGTCCCAGCCCGATCTCCCGATCTAGAACTCCTTACATACCGCCCTGGTAGAAGTTTCCTCCGGGGCGCGCCTTCCTTCGCCGAGGCAGCGCTCCGGAGCCTCGGAAATCCCTCATTTCCCGCGGCTTCGCGCTAGTCCCCCGATGGCACGGCGGTTGAACAACGAAGACGTTCGGACGCTGAACAAGGAGGCCATGGAGCCATGACGACAAGGAAATCGTATCTGGCGATGATGGGGACGGCGGCAGCGCTTCTCACCCTGACCGCGATGGCTTGGGCCGGCGGCGGCGCGCTCTCGGTATCGGGCACCGTGACGTCCATCGACCCCGCGAACGGGATCCTCGTGGTCACCGAGATGGGACCCTGGACCATCGAAAAGGGCGAAACCGTGATGACACGCCGGACGTTCATGCTGACGGCTCGCACCGAGTTCGCCCGCGTGTCGCGCTCCGACAGCCCTGCGCCAACCGGCTGGAGCGGCGACTTCGTCGAAGCGCCGGCCGCGCCCGATCAGCTCCGACCCGGCGATTTCGTCACCGTGGAGGCGGAGCGCGGAGGACCGCACCTCATCGCACGCCGCGTGACCCTGGTCGGGCTGAGTCAGACCTGATCGCCTTCACCAGGCGAGCGAGAGCTGCTGGGAGCGGGGCGGGGCCTCGTCCCGCACCCGCTCCTCGCGGCTGCGCGCTTTGAAGCCCGCCTCCCGCGCGAGCCGATCCACCAGCCGCTCCACCGCCTCGCGGTAGGGCCGCGGCGCATTGCCGGGCTGCGGATACATCTCCCGGTAGCGCGCCAGCGCCCAGGGGAATTCGTCGGCGATGAAGTCCAGGAAGAAGCGGTGGGTCGTCTCGCTCCTGAGAAATAGCGGCTGCGAGATGGCCTCCTCCGCGCCGGCATCACGCGCCGCCCCGAGCAAGGCCCGCAGGCCCGCCTCCCCGTCATTGATCAGCGGCAGCACGGGCATGATGAATACCCGTGTGCGGATGCCCGCGTGGGCCAGGGTCCGCAGCGCCCTCAGCCGAAGATCGGGACGGGGCGCCCGGGGCTCGATGAGCCTCAGCAGGTCGGCATCGAGCGAGATCACGGAGAAGTTCACCCAGAGGTCCGAGGCGGCGGCGATCCGCTGAAGCAGCTCCAGGTCGCGGGTCACCGCCGTCGACTTGGTCGTGATCCCCACCCGCAGCCTCGGCACGCGGGCAATGGCTTCGAGCACGGCGCGCGTGATCTCGAACCGGCTCTCTGCGGGCTGATAGGGATCCGTCGCGGCGCCGATGGCGATCTCCTGACCCCCGTCCCGGGCCCGCTTGAGGTCCGCGATCAGCCGGTCTCCCTCGGCGCGCTTGACGTAGATCCGATGCTCGAAGTCCTCGGGATCGGCATGGCCCAGGTACTCGTGAGTGGGCCGCGCATAGCAGTAGCGGCAGCCGAACTCGCAGCCCCGGAACGGGTTGACGGTCCAGCCGAACGGCATCGCGGCCCCGGTCAAGCGGTTCATGAGGCTGCGCGTGCTTAGTTCCTGAAACTCGGTGTCGCGGCGCATGTCCACGACCTGGCCGATCCGCTTCACGAAGCCTGGAGCCGGAACACCCGGCTTGTTCATGGACTCCTCACATGATGAGTACTGGGTCACCGAAAAAAGGCCCCGGGCTCGAGTCCCGGGGCCAGAGTCTCTCGCTATCGGCGCCAGCCGCCGCCACCGCCTCCGGGTCCGCCGCCTCGGGGTCCGCCACCAGGCCCGCCGCGCGGGCCGCCCGAGCCGCGCTGCGGCTGCGGGCGGGCCTCGTCGACGACAAGATTGCGATCCCGGAAGAGGCGTCCGTTGAGCATCTCGATGGCCTTGGCGGCTTCCTCTTTCGTCGACATTTCGACGAATCCGAAGCCCCGCGGCCGGCCCGTGAACTGATCCGTCACAATGCGCACCGACTCCACGGTGCCGGCCTGGGCGAAGAGCTCGCGCAGGTCTTCCTCCGTGGCCTGGAAGGAGAGATTGCCGACGAACAACTTTGCAGGCATCACGAACCTCCTGCCGCGATCAGGACCGAGTGTGCCGCTCTCCCCCGGCTCAGCTGCGGCGTGTGGGGCCTCTCGCCCCGGAAGACGCACGCGCCCGGCGTAGACGCCAAAAGATAGGCTCCGCCCAGCGTTGCCATACGGTACTGACCCACTTTCCGGGTGTCAAGCGATTCTTGAGCCAGAATGTTCCTTGTTTCACTAGGTTATGCCTCTCCCGCCCTTCAAGCCACTAGAGATAGACGCCCCGCGTAATCCCGCCGTCCACGGTGATGGCGATGCCCGTGAGGAAGGAGGCGCGCTCCGAGGCGAGAAAGCAGACGAGATCAGCCACTTCTTCCGAGCTCGCGATGCGTCCCAGCGGGAACTCTCTGGCCCGCTCCTTGGCGAATGTCTCCGGATCGGTGCCTGCGGCAGCAGCCTGCTGGTGCAGCAGCGAGTTCCAGCGCTCGGTCTTCACCGGCCCCGGCGACACCGCGGTGACGAGGACATTGGACCTGGCGCCCAGGTCAGCCAGGGCCTTGGTGAAGTTGATCAGCGCCGCATTGGCGGCGCCGCCCATCATATACGTCGTCGCCGGATTCCGCGCCGCCGCGCCCACCACGTTGACGATGCGCCCACCGCCCTGCCTCTGCATGTGCGGGAGCACCTCACGCGCCATCCGAATATAGCCCAGCAGCTTGAGGCTCCAGCCGCGCAGCCATTCATCGTCCGGCGTCGTGAGAAAGTCGCCGCCCTTGATGGCCCCGGCATTATTGACCAGGATGTCGAGCCTGCCGAGGCGCGTGACCGCCTCGGCCGCCACGCGCTTGACCGCCTCCAGCTCGCTCAGATCGGCGGAGGAGGTGAGCACTTCGGCGCCGGTTTCCTTCTCGATTTCGCCGGCCGCGCGCTTGAGCGCCTCGGGCTCCCGCGCGCAGATCATCGCTCGCGCTCCCTCGCGCGCCAGCGCGCGCGCCACCGCGCGCCCGATGCCCTTGCTGCCCCCCGTGACCAGTGCCGTCTTTCCGTTGAGGCCCAGATCCATTGTGGTCTCCCGTCGCTCTATTCGATCACGCCGAGGCGTCCATTATGGCTGCCCATGTACCAGAGCCTCCCCTGCGCGTCCACCGCCAGCTTCCGTATGCCCACGCTCTTCGACGGAAGCTGAAAGACGCGGAACTTCTCCGTCTTCGGGTCGAAGCGCGCAACGGTGTCGGTTTGGATCTCATTCGCCCAGACAATGCCGGCGCCGTCCACGCTCACCGCGTAGGGCCCACCCGTCCCACCGGCGGGCATGGGATATTCCTTCATCACCTTTCCCGCCGCGGGATCGACGTGCACCAGTTTTCCCGCCCCGTAGAGTGTCGCCCAAAGCGTGCCATCGGGCGCGGCGGCGATGCGCCGGGGCTGAGAGCCGGGCCCGGTTGGCACTTCCGTGATCGCGCCGGTGCGGGGATCGAGCTTGCCGATCTTGTCACCGTAGATCTCGCAGAACCAGACATTGCCCGCTTTGTCCAGAGCGAGCCCGTACGGACGCCCGGTCGCTTTGAACTCGGTGATGGTCCCGCTCTTGATATCGAGCCGGCCGATACGGTTGCCGCCATTGACGGTGAACCAGATCGTCGCCTGCGCATCGTCGATCACGAGGGTGTGAGGATCGCCGCCCGAGGGCGCCTTGAACTGGGCGACCTGGCCCGTGGTGGGATCGAGACGGCCGATGGTGCCATTGCCATTGCCCGTGTACCAGACCATGCCGCTCTTGTCGACGAGCAGGCCGTGGGGCTGGGCCCCCGATGGGAGGTCCCACTCTTTGAACGTCTTGTTCGCCGTGTCGAAGCGGGCGATCTTGTTCCCGGTCATCACGGCGATATAGACATTACCGTCAGGCGCCGGCGCGGGGTCGCGCGCGAAGCGCGGCGTCGGCACCGGCCACTCCGAGATCTTGCCCTGCAGATCGGGTCGCGCCCCCGGCGTGATGCCGTAATTGGACCCGCCCGCCCAGGCCGGGGCGAGACCGGCGGACAGCAAGAGCGCGGCGGCGACGCTAACGGCTTTGACCATGCTTGGCGAGCAGCTCGTTGAATGTCTCCACGGGCAGTCCCTCGCTCCAGTCGCGACCTTCAGAGTCTTTCCCGTAGTACTCCGCCATATAGGCATGCGCTTCCCTCCTGGTCCTGAACAGCCGCCAGAGATGCGCTGCGGTGCCCGACGGGCGCCGCAGGAAGAAGATGGGGTCGGCGGGCCCGGACGGCTCGTACACCGTCCGCTCGCCGAACTGGTCGATGGTGATCCACGCCACGGCGATGCCGTGAGCCGAGAGCACGCGGGTCTGGAGCGACTCTTCCAGCGGCAGCGACTCGACGTTCTGCAGGCGGGGCCCGTAGTAGATGGGCACGGTACCGCCGTCGAGGACGAGCTTGACCGGCAGCGGCCCGTCCACGCTGTCGAGCAGCGCCTTGGAGCTCTCCCCAAGCCAGAAGTCGCCGGCCACATAGAGATCCTGCCATGCTTCCAACATCTGTCCAGCCGGAACGAGCCGTCGGCGGCGCACGATCTCCCCGCCCTCGCCCGTGAGATAGATCTTCGCCATTATCCTCCCCCTCACCCTGCCCTCTCCCCCTCCGGGGGAGAGGAGTTTCGGGCTCCCTCTCCCCTCTGGGGAGAGGGCTGGGGTGAGGGGTCTCGGGCTCCCTCTTCCCTTTGGGGAGAGGGTTGGGGAGAGGAGTTTCGGGCTCCCTCTCCCCTCTGGGGAGAGGGCTGGGGTGAGGGGCGATCGATCCGCGGAAAACGCGGAACCGAGGTCCAGTCGAACCGCGTCGGCGCCTCGTCGCCCAGGGCGAGCACACTGTCCAGGCAGCGCTGAGTCGCGCGGGCAAAAGGCTCGAGATCCAGCCCCTCGAGCCCGCGCCCCAGGATCTTCACGCAGCCGTCGTGGAGCAGTGCGCGCGCGCCCCCCAGATTTCCATTCGCCAGGTGCTGGAGGCCCACGGCGACCTGGATCAACCCCTGCAGCGCCTCCCGCTCGTCTCCGGCAGCGCGCATCCAGTAGGGCTCGAGCGCTTCATGAACTTCGAAGTAGAGGCCCGCGTCGAACAGCGCGCCCGCGGCCGCCAGCGCCACCGCCAGGGGCGCGTCGGCGGCATCGAGAGGTCGCACGCCTATCGCGCGCCAGGCCCGCGCCGCGCGCTCGCCGAACTCCGCGGCATGCTGTCTCCAACCGCTCTTGAGGGCAACGCCCTCCCCGCGCCGCTCGAAGAGATCCGCTGGGAAGGCGGTCGGCCAGCCGCCGGCCGGCGCCCGCGAATGAGCGCAAGCCGCGGCGAGGGCCTCGAGACCCTTTCGCGCCTCGGCGTCGTGCAGGGAGTCGAGGATCAAGTCGGTCAGGCGGTTGCGGAGGGGAAGCGGCAGCGTCACGTCCGCTGCTGCGGCCTCCGCCGGATCGCGCAGGAGCGGCCCATCGCGCAGCGCCTAGGCGACGTGCTCGACGCGCGTGCCCGCTATCAGATCGTGCAGCGCGCGCTTGTCGGAGCGGAAAGCGGCCATGAGGTAGCCGATGCACAAGATGAAGGCGGAGACCAGGGTGCCGAACCAGCGCAAGACCGAGTCACCAACGGACAGCGGCCCTCCAGACATGGTCACGACGCGGACACGCACGGCCATCTTGCCGAGCGTCTGTCCCCACTTCCAGTGACAGACGATCTCATAGGCCACGCTCACGAGCACCGCAAACCACGGCATGACTCCCCACACGATGAGCAGCAGCGCGCCGTCGATCAAGCGCGCGACGAATCTGATCCAGAACCCCGCCGGATGGATCGTCGGCGATGGTGGTGGACTGGAGTGGGAGGTCTCGGGGCGCGGCGGCTCCGGCCAGCGCGGCTCGGGCGGCTGCGCGGTCGCGCTCACGGTCGCCAGCTGGGCGCGGTATTCGGCGATGTTGACGCCGCAGCGCGGGCACTGCGGCCCATTCAGCTCCTGCCATCCGCATTTGGGGCAGCCGCTCGCCATCGCGGCGTATCCTAACATAGGGTCGTGCTCGACCCCACTTTGGTCTATCGGTATAATGACGCCATGATCTCGGTGCACGACGGACAGGCGCGCATCCTGTCCCAGATCACCACCGTCGCGCCGCCCGAGCTCCTCCCCGTCGGACGCGCCCTCGGCCGCGTCCTCGCCGAGGACATCCGCTCGACGATGGATGTGCCACCCACGGACAATTCCGCGGTCGACGGCTACGCCGTGAGGTCCGCGGACATTCCCAGCGGCGGCACTCGCGAGCTCACCGTCGTGGCCGAGCTGCCCGCCGGTGCGGTGTTTTCGGGCGAGGTCCACACTGGCCAGGCGCTCCGCATCATGACCGGCGCGCCGATCCCCGCGGGCGCGGACACCGTTTATCCGCAGGAGATCGTCGATCGCCGCGGCGAGCGCGTCACCATTCCCGCTCTTCCGCGCGGCGCCAACGTGCGGCAGCGCGGCGAGGACGTCAAGGCGAGCGCCGTCGTCATTCCCGCGGGCAGCGTGCTGCGGCCCCAGGAGCTGGGCGTCGCCGCCTCCCTCGGCCTGGCTCAGATCCTCGCGAGGCAGCAGCCGCGGGTCGCCATCCTCTCGACCGGAGATGAAGTCGCCGAACCGGGCGACGAGCGCAAGGCGGGGCAGATTTTCGACTCCAATCGCTATTCCCTCCGCGGGCTCGTCGAGGCGGCGGGCGGTCACGTCTCCGATTACGGCATCGTTCCCGACCTCTTCGAGGTGCTGCAGACGCGCCTGCTCCAGGCCGCGGCCGGCGCGGACATCGTCGTGACGTCGGGCGGCGTCTCCGTGGGCGACCACGACCTCGTCAAGGCCGTGCTCCAGCAGGCCGGGGGGATCGATTTCTGGCAGGTGGCGATGCAGCCGGGCCGGCCGCTGGCCGTGGGCCGAATCGGCGCGGCGCATTTCTTCGGCCTGCCGGGCAACCCGGTCGCCTCCATGCTCACCTTCCATCTCTTCGTGCGCCCGGCGCTATGGAAGCTGGCGGGTCGCCGCGAGCTCTACGGGCCGCGCTTCCGCGCCGTCGCCGTCGAGGCCATGCGCAAGAAGGAAGGGCGCCGCGAGTACAAGCGCGGCATCCTTGCGTATGCCGGTGATCGATGGGAGGTCCGGACGACAGGGCCGCAAGGCTCCGGCATTCTCACCTCGATGACCCTGGCCAATTGCTTCATCGCCGTCGAGGAGGAGCGCGGCGACATCAAGGCCGGCGAGCCCGTCTGGGTCGAGCCGTTCAGCGCCTGGTAACGCGGAACCCGGCATGCCCCACGGCATCGAAACCCGGCTGATCGACCGCCTCGCGCCCGTGGCTGCCGAGCTGGTCACCACCTGGGCGCGATCGCTGGCTGATCTACGCTACGCCGATCTCCGCGTGGAAGTCGCCGAAGGCAAGTTCGCGGCGGCCGAGAACGGCGCCTCCAAATCCTCGGGCGATGATTATGGCTTCGCCTTCGGTGTCCGCGTGCTGGCGGGCGGCCGGATAGCGGCGCCCGGCTACTTCGGTCGGACCCTCGGCGCGGCCGATCTCCCCCACCTCGATCGGATCCTCAAGGAGGCCCTGCAGGCCGCCTATCGGCGCGCCATGGCCAATGCCCAGCTCAAAGCGGAGATCAAAGGCAAATTCGGCGCCCTCGGCGAGTCTCTGAGCGACACGCGGCTGCACCCCGTCCAGGTCCGCCGGGAGGTCGTGCCGGCGGTGTTCGAGGTGGATCCGCGCGCCGTGCCGCTCGACGAGATGGTGGGCTTCACCACCGATATCTCTCGGCAGGTCAGAGCGGTCCACGCGCGGCTCTCGTACAACTACGTCTCCACCGTGACCCAGCTGAGCCGCGAGCTCTTCGCCTCGTCCGAAGGCGCGCTGATCGATCAGTCCTTCGCGCTCACGCAGGGCATGTGCTTCGTGGTGGCCACGGGCGAGGGCAATAGCCAGGAGCTCTACGATGTCGTCGGCCACCAGCGCGGCTGGGAGATCCTCACGCGCGGGATCGGCGAGCCCCTCATGACCTTCCCGCCTTTCCTGGACTTCTCCCTCGGCCTGGCGCGCGAGGGCGTGGAGCTGGCCGTGGCCCCCGCCCTGCCCACGCTCGACCGCGAGGTCCCCGTGGTAACCGATCCCCACTACAACACGCTCGTCTCGCACGAGATCGTCGGTCATCCGGTCGAGCTCGACCGCGGCCTCAAGATGGAGACGGCCTATGCCGGTCGGTCGTGGCTGCTGCGCGACCTCGCCGATCACCAGGTCGGCAAGCAGGTGGCCTCGCCGCTGGTCACCGCGTTCTCCGATCCCTCGCTGCCGGGCTACGGCCATTACGAGTACGACCACGAGGGCACGCCGGCCAAGCGCGTGGTGCACATAGAGCGCGGCCTGTTCAAGGGATTCATGAACAGCCGACAGACCGCCGCGATCTTCGGCGGCGCCCCCAACGGGCACTTCAAGGCCACCGAGGCGTCGCTAGTACCGCTGATCCGCATGTCCAATACGGTCTTCGCCGGCGGCGACCGCGACCCCCGGGACATCATCAAGGACGTGGATCACGGCTACTATCTCGTCGGGCACAGGATCCCGTCCATCGCCGAGAGCCGCGAGAACTTCCGCATCTCGGCGCGGAAGGTGTACGAGATCCGCAACGGCGAGCTCGGCCGGGTTTACCGCGATGGCGGCATCATGGCCGACTCCAAGGATTATCTGATGAAGGTCGATGCCGTCGGAACGGACTTCCGCCTCTATCCCATCCCCAACTGCGGCAAGGGCCAGCCGATGCAGACCAAGAAGCTCGGCAATGGCGGCCCCACCATGCGCAGCCGCGCCATGATCACCGGAGGCAAGTGATGCGAGATCGACACCCCCTCACCCTGCCCTCTCCCCCTCCGGGGGCGAGGGTCCCAGGACTCCCTCTCCCCCCGGGGCCGAAGGTCACAGAACTCCCTCTCTCTCCGGGGGCGAGGGTCCCAGAACTCCCTCTCCCCTCTGGGGAGAGGGCCGGGGTGAGGGGTTCTGGAAGCGTGAGGGGAGCTCGGATCGTCGCCATGCTCTTCGTCGCGACGACGCTCCTCTGGAGCAGCGCCGCTCCCGGAGGCGATCCGGAGGTGCCCGAGAGATACATCAAGGTCGACGAGGTCAAGGCGCTGCAGGACTCGAGGAAGCGCCTGACCATCATTGATGTGCGCGACAAGGACCAGTACGACGAGCTGCACATCAAGGGAGCGCGGAATGTGCCGCTGCGGGAGCTGCTGACCCGCCTCGCGGAAGTCCCGAAGCAGGAGCCGGTCGTCCTCTACTGAGCCTGCCCCCACGAGCTGGCCCGGGGGGCCTACAAGGTGCTGTACCTCGCCGGTTACCGGAACATGATGATCCTCGACGAGGGGATCCCCGGCTGGTACGCGAAGAAGTATCCGACCGAGGCAACGGCCCCGAAGGGCTGATGCCGACAACGGCGGAGCTCAGGCGGGCGGTGCAGGACGCGCTCGCCTTTCTGGCGGGCCAGCCGGGGATCAGCGAGGCCGAAGTCTTCGCGGCTTCCAACCGCGCCCTGCTCACCCGGCTCAACTACACCTCGCATATTCCCTGCAACGGCGTGGAAGAGCCCAAGTCCACCGAGAGCCATGGGCTGGGCATCCAGATCGTGCTGGATTCCCCCGACGGACCGAAGGTGGGGTTTGGCTCGGAGCCCAGCGATCTCTCGCTCGAGGGTGTGAGGCGCGCGCTGGCCAAGGCCTCGCGCGGCGCCGTCCGCGACCCCGAGTTCCGTTCGCTGCCCAAGCCCACGGGCGAGCGGCGGACCCTCGTCGATTACCACGATCCCCAGCTCCTCAGCATCGGCGACGCCCAGCTGGTCGAAGCGGGCTGGAAGATCCTCACCGGGGGGCTTAGGGCCTTCATGGCCTCCTCCCGGCTCAATGACCTGGCTGCCGATGAAGCCGCCCTCCGCCGGCTCGGCCTCATCCTGGGCGGCGACGTGACCATCCTGCAGGAGCGCATCGCCATCGCCTCGACCCACTTGCCCGAGCCGCAAACCGACGAGTCCACGCTGATGATGGCCTTCGTCACCGCCATGGTCGAGGCGCGCGACGCTAAGGGTTCCGGCTGGCAGACATGCAATCGGCTCGATGACTTCTCCGATGAGGCGGCGAGCGAAGCCGCCGCCAATGCGATCGCGGCCATGGACGGCCAGCGTATCGCCTCTGGCGATTACACCGTGATCTTCGGCAAGCAGCCGGTGACCGATCTCGTGAACAATCTGGTCATTCCCTCCTGCCAGGCCGGCGCCTTCTACTGCTCGAGCACCCCATTTCTGGGCAAGCTCGGCAAGCCCGTCGCCGCACCGGGACTCAGCATCTACGACCACGGCGCCGCCGCCGGCCTCACCGGCTCCAAGGGCATCACGTGCGAGGGCCTGCCCACCGGACGCACGGAACTGATCAAGAACGGAATCCTCACCGGGCTGCTCAGCCACTGGTACGACAGCCAGCGCCTGCTCCACGATCCCGCGATCCGCGAGAAACTCGGGGTGGAGGCGGACGCAGCGGCTTCGGCGCTCGTGCCGCGCAATGGCTTTCGCTACGACGGCGGCGGGCGCTCCTTCGAGACGCCGTCGGGAACGGCCGCCTCCAATGTCGTCATCGAGGGCCAGAATGCGGTTTCCCGCGACGAGCTGATCCGCGGCGTGAAGGACGGCCTCTACATCGGCCGCATCTGGTACACGTATCCGATCAACGGCCTGCGCGCCGGCGACTTCACTTGCACCGTGGTGGGCGACTCCTTTATTATCCGCGACGGGCGACTCGCCGCGCCGCTCAAGGCCAATACCATCCGGATCAATGACAATATCGGCCGGCTGCTGACGCACGTGACCGGCCTGACCAAAGACGTCAAGGGCACGCTCGTGTGGGCGGCCGATGAGGTCGTGTACGCGCCGGAAATCGCGGTCACGGGCGTGCACGTCGACGCGATCGCAGGATTCATGGAGGATCTCAGCTAATGGCGCATCCTGACCTGGCGAAGCTCGAGGCGATCGCCCGCGAGGGCCGAGTGCAGATCCTCCGCATGCTCACGCATGCCGGCTCGGGGCACCCCGGGGGCTCGCTCTCGGCCATCGACATCCTCACCACGCTCTACTTCAACCGGCTGCGCTACGACGCCAAGCGGCCGGAGTGGGAGGATCGCGACCGCTTCATCTTGTCCAAGGGACACTGCGTGCCGGCGCAGTACTACTGCATGGCCAAGGCCGGCTATTTCCCGATGGAGCGCGTCGTCACGCTGCGCAAGCTCGGCAGCCCGCTTCAGGGTCACCCCGACCGCGTGATGCTGCCGGGCATCGAGGCCGCCACGGGCTCGCTCGGCCAGGGCCTCTCGATCGCCATGGGGCTGGCGCTGGGCCTCAAGCTCGCGGGCAAGCCGGCGCGCGTGTACTGCGTGATGGGCGACGGCGAGACGCAGGAAGGACAGGTCTGGGAGGGCCTCATGTCCGCGCCCAAGCTCGGCGCGCCCAATCACCACCTGGACAACCTCTGCGTGATCGTCGACTACAACGGCATCCAGCTCGACAGCTTCGTCAAAAAGATCCTGGATCTCGAGCCGCTCGTGGACAAGCTCAAGGCCTTCGGCTGGCCCGTGCTGGACATCAATGGTCACGACATCGGCCAGGTCGACAAGGCCTTGGACGAGGCCGAGACGATCAAAGGCGCGCCCACCTTCATCGTCGCCCACACCGTGAAGGGCAAGGGCGTCTCCTTCATGGAGAACGATCCCGAGTGGCATGGCAAGGCGCCCAAGCCGATCGAAGCGATCGAGGCGATCCGCCAGATCGTCGGCGAGCCTGTGCCGGCCTGGGTCGAGCCCATCATCGGGGAGCTGCAAGCCCTGGAGAAGAAATAATGGCCGCCAAAGCCTCGCGCGCCGCCTTCGGAGAGGCTCTCATCGAGCTCGGCGCCAAGGACGAGCGGATCGTGACGGTGGACGCCGATCTCAGCAAGTCCACGATGACCGCCAAGTTCGCGAAGACCTTTCCCTCGCGCGCCTTCAATGTCGGCATCGCCGAATCCGGCATGATCGGCCTGGCGGCGGGGCTCGCGCTGTCGGGCCGGGTCCCCTTCGCCTGCTCCTTCGCCTGCTTCCTCGTGGGTCGCTTCGAGACGATCCGCGTCTCGGTCGCCTATTCGAACGCGCCGGTCAAGCTGGTGGGCACCCACGTGGGTATCGCCATCGGCGAGGACGGCTACAGCCAGATGGGGCTGGAGGACATCGCCTGCATCCGCGCGCTGCCGAATATCCCCATCGTCCAGCCGGCGGACGAGATCGAGACCAAGCAGGCCGTGGCCTATGCCGTCGACCACGCCGGCCCCATCTATCTCCGCCTCACGCGCCAGAACCTCGAGCCGGTCCACGACGAGCGTTACCGCTTCCGCTTCGGCCAGGCCGACGTGCTCAGGCCCGGCACGGATGTGACCATCCTGGCCACGGGCGGGCCTCTCTTCAACGCTCTCGAGGCTGCCAAGAAGCTGGCCGGGGACGGCGTGAACGCCGAGGTGCTCAATGTGGCCACCATCAAACCGCTCGACGAGGAGGCCATTCTCCGCTCGGCGGGCAAGACGGGGCGCGTCGTCACCGTGGAGGACCACTCGATCCATGGCGGGCTGGGCAGCGCGGTGGCCGAGATGCTGGGCGAGGTGATGCCGACGCCGCTCAAGTGCATCGCCGTCACCACATTCGGGGAGTCGGGCAACGCCAAAGGCCTCTATGCCAAGCACGGCCTCGATCCCGACGGCATCGCCAGAACCGTCCTCAAGTTCCTGAACCGCTAGTCTCTCCCCTCCGGGGAGAGGGCCGGGGGGAATGGGCGGGCGCCTGGGACAGCAGCAGCGAGCGGGGTGAGGCGTATTTGACGGTCACTCGCGTCTCCGGTCGCGACGTAGAGGGCCTGGTCCTACTCCGCGGCAGGTTCCCGGAGCAGGGCAAGGACCTTCCCTTCACCGGGACGTTCGACGACAAGAATCTGGACGGCGTGATCGATACCGGTCTCGGGAGACCGACCGTGAAGTGGCAGCTTCAGCTCGACTCCCGCGGCGCCGAGCTCAAAGGCCGGGGCTTCTGGGGC
>WNGB01003596.1_pt1 | contig 25757 bp, 19 predicted proteins | sample 5400681 | NCBI WGS metagenome assembly WNGB01 (sample SAMN13153367, study PRJNA577476) | soil metagenome | isolation source: 115 cm soil or saprolite under grassland replicate 2 | place: USA:California | collected 2016-06-15
GACCATGGCCGGGCGGATCCGCCAAGTCCATACCTTCTTCCGCCAGCGCAGCCCCACCCAGCTGCTGGCCACCGCCGCACCCCACAGCTCGCCCTGGCTCCCCGACCGATACGGACAGAACCTTCGGGAGGCCGCTTAGGTGGTTGGCAAACCCACTGAGCGACGGTGCGGATGATGTCGAATACTGCGCAATGCAAGCAGGTAGCCAATTGTCCATACGTGTCGCCCCGACTGCGTAGCTTCCAGCCAAAGCCAGTGCAGCGTTAGCAAAGCCGAGCCTAAAGACCTTCGGCCCTGTTCCGACTAGCCCAGGCGAACCGGTGAGGTTCGAGTCGGATGCCTGGATAATGCCGTGATTGCAGATGACAGTTGCGATTAGGGTCACGAGAGCCCTCGTCTACCTTGGAGTTACGGGATGGGTATCCGGTCCAGGCGTTGGGGTTCTTCAGCTCCGGAAGATGCTGAGTTGGTCGCGCAGCTCAAGGACGGGGACGGCGGTCTCGGGGTCAGGGTGACGACCGAGCGGACGTGCACCCGGCTGGGGAAGTCTTCGTCCTTCCAGATGGGGGCGGTGTCGGTGCCCGGTTGGGAGGTGACCTCGAGGACCGCGATCCAGCGCGAGATGCCGGTCAGGTAGCACAGCAGGTAGTCGCCCGGCTTCATCTGCTGCACGGTCCTGCGCCGCCGATCGCGGAAGCCGGAGACGTCGCCGCCGGCGGCGAGGAACTCCTCCCAGGTCGTGCCGGGAACAGGTCCAGCCAGTAGATGCGCACCTCTTCCTCGGACCCCTTACCATCAGCCGCGGATTCGTGCGGGACGCACAGTCGCAACGGCGCGAGAGTCTACGACGGCCTGGCGCCAGAGTCCTGCCCGAGGTGGACAGTCCTTCCAGGTGTCATGCCACGGCGGCCAACGTGAGTCGACACGTGGCCACATGCTGGACGCCGGGCACGACCCGACCTGCTAGATGCTACGCAAGTGGCCGCCTTAGACCCTCGGCAGGCCTTGTAATTGAGGGTTCGGGCTCGACGCTGCCGAGCCACTTGCCGACCACCAAGCTCCTCGACCTATGGGTGCGTCCATTGCAGAGGGTGCTGCAATGGCCCCATCAACCACCCCACCAGCCGTAGTCCTCACTCCACCGATGAGCCCTGCCGCTACGCCCACCGACGGGTGGGCCACCACCGACCTGTGGACGATGGTCGGCGGGATCGCCGCCGCCTTGGCGGTGGTCGGCCCCGTCATCGTCTGGGCATTCCGCACGGCGCGGCAGCGCCGGGCCCAGTACGGGCCGCGCGTCGGCAGGGGCGTGCCCGTTCGTGCCCGGGTGGCGTCCGCCGACGAGCCGGCCGAAAAGCTGGATGGACCGTTGGGTGGACGAAGGTTGTGGAACGTCCCGCCGCCGGTGCGCAGCTTCACCGGCCGCGACGAGCACCTGGCTCTCCTGCGCGCGCAGCTCACCGCAGAGCGGTCGGCCGCGCTGGTACCGGCCACCGCGCTGCACGGGATCGGCGGGGTCGGCAAGACCCAGCTCGCCCTGGCCTACGCGCACCAGCACCGGCAGGACTACTGGTTGGGCTGGTGGATCCCCGCCGAGTCCGAGCTGACGATCACCACCGCCCTGGCCCAGCTCGCCGGCGAGCTGGGCCTACCCACCGACCTCCCACAGCACGACCTGGCCGCCCGGCTCGCCGCCCTGCTCGCCGACCAGGGTGGCTGGCTGCTGGTGTTCGACGACGCCACCGGCCCGGCGACGCTGGGCCCCTTCCTGCCGCGGACGGGCATCGGGCACGTCCTGGTCACGTCCCGCAACCCCGCCTGGCACGGCGTCGCCGATTCCCTCGCCGTCGACGTCCTTAGCCCGGACGAGGCCGCGGCGCTGCTCCGGCAACGAAGTGGCGACCCCGACGAGCAGACCGCCCGCGCGCTGGCCGGGGCGCTCGGCGGGCTACCGCTGGCGCTGGAACAGGCCGGCGCCTACGCCAGCCAGCACCACCTGCCCCTGATCGCCTACCTCGAGCTGTTTGCCCGGCGGCGCGCCGGCCTGCTGGCCCGCGGGGCGCCGCTCGCCTACCACGGCACCGTCGACGCCACCTTCAGCCTCGCGCTCGACCGGCTGCGCGCGGCCGACCCGGCGGCGGCGCAACTGGTGGAGCTGTGCGGGCTGCTCGCCCCCGACGAGCTCCCGGTGCCGCTGCTGCTCAGCCAGCCAGAGCTGCTGCCCGAACCGCTCGCGACCGCAGCCACCGACCGGCTGCGCCGTGGCGAGGTCGTCGGGGTGGCCTACCAGATGGGACTGCTGGCCCACGGTGCCGACGGCGGCGCCCGCATGCACCGGCTGGTGCAGGCCGTCACCCTGGCCCACCTGCCCGACGCCGACCGTTACCAGCGCATCGGCGAGGCGGCCGCGCTGCTCGCCGAGCTGTCCCCCTCCCAGCCCTGGGAACCAGACCAGTGGCCACGGTGCGCGCGGCTGCTTGCCCACGCCCACGCCGTGACCGACCACGCCCGCACCTTGCAGCTCGACAGCCGCGCGCTTGCCCTGCTGCTGCTCCGCACCGGCACCTACGCGCACGCCCGTGGCCTGCTACCACTGGCGCAAGCGCTCCACGAGCAGGCCCTGGCGATGCACCAGCGGCTGCACGACGGTGACCACCCCGCCGTGGCCACCACCCTGAGCAACCTCGCCAGCGACCTGGCCCAGCAGGGGGATCACGAACGGGCCCGGCTGCTGGACGAGCAGGCCCTGACGATGCGCCAGCGGCTCTACGACGGCGACCATCCTGCCGTGGCCGGCAGCCTCGGCAACCTCGCCGTCGACCTGCGCCAGGCCGGGCAGTACGAGCGGGCGCGGGCGCTGGACGAGCAAGCATTGGCGATGCGCCGGCGGCTGTACGACGGTGACCACCCCGACCTGGCGCTCAGCCTGGGCAACCTCGCCACCGACCTGCGCGAACTGGGCGAGCACGGGGCAGCGCGCCAACTGCACGAGCAGGCGCTGGCGATGTGCCAGCGGCTGTACGACGGCGACCACCCCGCCGTCGCAGAACGCCTGGGCAACCTCGCCGTTGACCTCCGCGAGTTGGGGGAGTGCGAGCGGGCGGGGACGCTGGACGAGCAGGCCCTGGCGATGCGGCAGCGGCTTACACGGTCTGATCTGACGTTCGACGCAGAAACCAGTCGAGTGGCCTTTGTCATACCGGCATGGATGCCAGCCGTGGCCGGGCCGACTACACCCCGCGATTCGCCCGGAATCATCTCCGCCACCTGGTGGCATCAGGAGCCGCCTGATCGCGCGGTGTGACCGCAGCGAGTCCAGGGGTCCAGCCGGTGGCGCGGTGCGCTCCGGCGCTGGGTCCGCGGGGTGGCCTCACAGATCGGCTCACACCTGTGGCTTACAGGGGTGTGAGCGGGCGGCACCGCGTGCTCACAGTCGCTGCAACGCCTGCTCACAGGCCGGGCCGCCACGCACAGCGGCGCAGGTCAGAGCCTCCTGTGAGGGAGGCTGTGAGCCCGCATCGGTCCCCTATGCGGGCACATTGGCCGCAGCTCCGGAGGCAGCACCTGTGTCCGACCTTCCACCGGCGAGCCGTTCGGATGCCCAACGCGCCCCGACCGCGCAAGCGTCCGGCGACGGAACCCTGCCGGCGCCCGTCTGCCGTGCGGGCCAGGCGGCGGCGGTGGTGCTGGCCGGCCGCCTTGATTACGCCACCGTGGTCGGCAACCGCCCCCGCACCCTTGGCACCTGGCGGGTCACCACGACCAGCAGGCGCACTGCCGACAGCGTGGTGCAGCTGCTTGGTGGCCGCGTCCAGCAGGACCTGACCGGCGGCCTGGTCGAGGTCCTGACCACCTCGCCGACCGTCGAGATCCTGGTCACCGGCCCCGCCGCGCTTCGCGTTCGCTGGCAGTACGCCGGCTCCCACTGCGACGGCGTCACCCAGGGCGACGCCGCCCGTGCGCCTGCCCCCCTGGGCTTGCGCAGCGCCGGGCCGCTGGCAAGCAGGGCCGCGGCTGCCGGCCCTGCGCCGAGCTCTGGTTCCGGCTGGCCAGCCGCCCGCGCCTTGGCACCTTCAGCCTTGCCTGCGAGGACTGGTCGTTCGTCGAGCTGGTCGCCAGGACCCAGGCCGCGCTGCGCGGTCGACCGCCCGGCGAGCCTGCCAGGGCGCGGCTTGGTCTGCAGCGGAGCCTCCACACGCTCCGCGGCGGCGTCGTCCTGCCGTACACCCGCCCCGTGATCACGCTGCTTGGCGACCACGGTGCGGCTTCGATGGTCCGCGACGTCGAGGCGGTTAGCTCCTGAGCGAGGGTCTCAGGCGGACGGCGCCGTGGGGGTGTGCCTGGAGCGGCGCCTGGGAAGCGCCCGGGGGCGAAGCATCGGCCGGCCTCGTGCCTCACCGGGAACGGGGTGGCGCTGCCGTCTAGGGTCGTAGCGGACCTGGAGCGCGGCGCCACCGATTGCCGGGCTGGCCAGCGTGCCGCTGACGGCGACTACCTCCAGCTCCCCTGCGACCTGGTCCAGCCACCGCGCCACCAGCCGGATCTCGTCAACGAGGTGCCGCGGCGGCGGGCCCGTGATCGGCATCGGGCCAAGCGCCGGAGAGTTGGCCACGGGCCGGACCGCGTCGTCTGCCGGCACGACCGTGACCGAGACGAGCTGGCCGTGGCGCAGCACCGTGACCTCGCGCCCGCGCGGGTGCGGCCTGGCCACGACCAGGTCGCCCGCGGCACAGACCGTGGCGGTGCGCCGCCGGTCGTCCAGGGCGCGGCTCAACCCTTCCAGCCGGTCGCGCGTCACCGCCGCCTGCTCGTAGCGTTGCTCGGCGGCGTAGCGGCGCATCTTCTGCCGCAGCGGTGCCAGCAGCGGCTCCGGGTCGCCACCGTCAAGGCAGCGCGCGAGCGTCGCCACGCTGGCCGCGTACTGGTCGGCGTCGGCCTGGCCCGTGCAGGGGCCAGGGCAGCGGCCAAGCTCCAGCAGCACGCAGGCGGAACCTCGCTTGCGGACGCCGATGGCCTGCGTGCAGCGCCGCAGCGGTACGGCGTCCTCGATCGCGTCCTTGACCAGCTCGGCCTGGGCGGTGCTGGTGAACGGGCCGAGGTAGTGCGCCCCATCGTCCAACTGCCTGCGGACGATCGACAGCCGCGGCCACCGCTCGCGGGTGAGCTTGACGTAGCAGTAGCGGCGCTCCGGGTCGCGGCCGCGCCGGTTGTAGTGGGGCCGGTACCGCTGGATCAGGCGCAATTCGCGGACGCTTGCCTCCAGGTCGTTGGCGCAGACGACGTGGTCGATCGCCACCAGCGCGTCGAGCAGCTCCTCCACCTTGGCACGTCCGTTCCCGGAGAAGTACGAGCGCACCCGGCCCCGCAAGTCCCTGCCTGCCTTCCCGACGTAGAGCACCTCGTCGTTCCGGCCGCGGAACAGATAGACGCCTGGGGCACGGGGCAGCTTGTCGGTCAGGTGAACCTTGCCGTAGCTGTGCCGCTGCTGGGTCCGGATCTTCGGGAAGGTCAGCAGGTCGTTGAGGGCGAGCACGCCGAAGCCGGCGGCGCGCTCGAGCAGCGCGTGTAGGACGTCCACGGTGGCCGTGGCGTCGGTGAAGGCGCGGTGACACGGTTGGGTCCCGGCGCGCAGGTAGCGGGCGAGGGTAGCGAGCCGAACGTTGGGGACCTCGTCGCGAGGCAGCACGACCCGGGCCAGCCGCGCGGTGCACACGACCGGGTTGGTCGCCCGCCGGTAGTCGTGCCGCCCGAGGTTGGCCTGCAGGAAGCGCCAGTCGAAGCTGGCATTGTGGGCCACGAACACCGCGTCGCCGAGAAACTCCAGCAGGCAGGGCAGCACGACCTCGATCGGCTCGGAGCCGGCGACCATGTCGTCGCTGATCCCGGTGAGCGCGGTGATCAGCGGCGGGATCGGCATCCCTGGGTTAACCAGCGTGTGAAAGGTGCCGACCACCTCGCCGCCACGGACCTTGACGGCGCCGACCTCGGTGATGCGGTCCGCAGCTGGTGAGCCGCCGGTGGTCTCCAGGTCGAGGACGACGAACTCTACGTCGACCAGGGGCGTGCCGAGATCGTCCAGGGACAACTGGACTCCTGGCACGCTCGCGGACCTCCGCCCCGAGAAGCTCGCCCTACCCCGCCCATTCCTGCCGCTTGGCAGGTGACCATATGGCGAACATCCGTTCGAGTCAAGTAACGAGACGTACTACTCAAGAAACCTCCGTCAGGGGATCTGGCGGCTACGACGAGGTCAATCCGAACTAGTACGGCGATCGGCCGGCATAACCAACGCGTTCCAAGTAGTGGCCCTCGCCTCCTGGCGCACCGCCAGGCGATCTAGTTCACGCGCGAGCACCTCCTTACGTGACGCCGCGCGGAAGAACAGGTCGATCCATTCACGATCCGTTGCGGACAGCATGGTGAGGTGGTCGGACCCAGAGCATCCACACGGTCGCGAGGTCGCCCACGTCCTCAAGCGGATCCAGGAGCGGGCCGATCACCTCATTCTCGACGCACTCGACAATCATGTAGTCGAGCGGGTGTACCAGAACGAAGACGTTCATGGAGGTCGTGGCGCCGGTCTTCTTGCTGGCTGTTCACCGCCCGCGGAAGGAGATGCATGCCTTGAGCAGGACGCCGTTCGCCCATCTGACTGACCTCATCAGCATGCGGCCGGTCGCGTCGAGCCCTCGCCCTTCGTCCCGCTCAATGCCACGCTGCCATTCACGGAACGGACCTGGCAGGGACTTCACCTCGAACGCAGCTCCCGGCAGACCGAGCGCATGGGAAATACTCCCACCAGCACGTTCGCGCCGCAGGCTCACCCTCAACGGCAGCTTCGCCGTCATCGACGGCCAGCGCGGCCTCGAGGACCAGGCGAGCGCGCTGGGCTTCGACAACCTCGCCAGCTACCTACGTGCCCGCTGCCAGCACGACACCAACCGTCACGCCACCCAGCGGCGCGCGGCCAGGTAGCACGCCAACGGGACGCAAGGCTGGCCGCACTCGGGTTCGCGGGCATCGAGGCGTACCTGTGGGTGCGACAGTTGGAGCACGGCTGATCGGTCTGGCGTATGCATGCCGACTCCGCGTCGACCTGGCTTGGCTGACCCAGTACTTGACCGACTCGGCTCCCTCGACCCTAACCGAGGCCGCTCGGCATCGTTTCGGCCGTTAGACATCCCCAATGAGACCGCGACAGCATGCCGACAATCCAGCAACCGCGCCCAATACTCCCGCAGGCCGGCAACGACCACAATTGCGATAGTGGAGTTATGTCGGCGCCTGACCGGCCCACGCGGCGAATCCTTTCCTATGAGTCATAGAAGGCTCTGGTACAGGCGTTGTCCTACGGACAGCGAGATCGCGTCGTGTGCAATTTCTGCTCCCCCATAGGGGATGCAGGCTGAGCCACAGTCGTAGGGCTTGTATGTGGTCTCTAACACGACGTAGCCGGTTCCGACGTGAAGGGTTGCGAGCTGGGGGTGGTGGTGGGTGACCGCAACGAACCGCCTTGGGGAGTTCGGGTCACCATCGCCCTGTAGCTGGGCGGTGTCTACGACACCGGACCTGCTGGCCGCATAAATCCGGATCTTGGCACAGGTTCTGCCAGCGGTATCGAAATCGCACGGGTTGGTCTCGGTGAAGGCGACCGCCACGCCATCGCCGGCTGTGGCCGCCAGATCACCCCTGTCGGCCGCCTTCCACCCCGCATCGGTGGGCAGGAGAGTGCGAGCCTCGACGTGCCCCGCGGGATTGATCCAGACGAGTCGTGCCTGACCGTCGAGTGCATAGCCGACCACGCTGCGCCCGCCCGACAGGGCGGCGCCGCCGTAGACATGGCAGCCGTCGCTGAACGAGCCCGCGACCGTGATCCATGGCACTGCGTACCGTGTTGAGCCGTCAGGAGCGAAGTTGACGATATGCCCGGTGGTGCATGCCTGGGTGCCGTTTAGGGTCCAGTCACCGGTGAGCAGCAGTGAACCGTCGTCAGCCACATCAGCGCGCGGGACGCCAGCGTCGGATGGCGGCTGTTGTGTGATCGGAGTCGCCAGGGAGGTATAGGGGCGCACCTCTCCGGCGTTTCCCGCCGGGTAGTAGAGGTGCAAGGCGTTATGACGTGGCGCCAGAGCGGGCCCGGTTACAGGCGGTACCTCCACCGACTGGGTCTCCGCTCCTGTCTCCGGGTCGATCACGCGGAGGGCGGACAGCCCAAACACATACAGCTTGCCGTCGGGGCCGACGCGAACGCTTTGGCTGCCACCCTGGTAGTTCGGGTAGTTCCAGGTGGCGAGCGTGACCCAACCTCCTGTGGCGTCGATGCGGAGTAGTCGCTCGCCAACCGCCATGCCCGGGGCCGGGTCGGCGAAGCCGATGGCGTACCCGGTGCCGTCCGGCGCGAACCCCAAGGACTGAAGATAGATGGGCAGATCTACTACTGGGCCGGCACGCGTTCCGTTGGGCCGGTACCGAGTCACCGTCGTGTTCCCGCCAAACCCCACGGGAGATGCGACCCAGGTGTCACCGATTGGTGAGGTGAATGCTCTGTCCAGATCTTTGGCCGTAGCAGTCCAGCGATTGACAGCGGCGGACCGTTCGAATGTTTCCTGGACCCTGCGGGCGAGCATGCGCTGACCAGCCCTGGTGGGGTGGAACGTAGCGGAGCTGATAAGGAGCTTTTCCTTAGGGCCGATGCCTCGGAAGGCGGAAAGCATAACACCGTTTACCGAAGCGTTAGGAGTGGTTCCTTTGCAGTTGCGAGGAGTCGAGGTTGAATAAGTTTCTACGTAGCGGATGCGGTCAGCGTCGGCCGAGCGCCGCTGGCGGATATCGGAGATCGCATCCTCCACCATCGTGTTCATTTCTACGATGAACGCGTCGACATCCTTAGCGACGCTCACCCAAACGCCGACATCAGCCGAATGTGGAACAGGGTAGTGATTGAGTATGCAGAACTCTTTTCCATTAAATCGAGGTACGCCGTAGTAGCTGCTGGGGAAGATGCGTGGGTATCCTACAACTGCCAACACGGCATTGGGAGCACGGGTCAGGAGCTGATCGTACAGCTTCGCCAGGTTCTTTCGAGTGCTATCGATGAGGTTGCGCGAGTCCTCGATCTGCCGATCACACCTCTTCCCAGGCAGGCGAAGGATTCTCGTATGATTGACGACTATTACCGCGCAGGCCTTGCCGATATCAAACAGCTTGAGATCATTGCCCCCGGCAGAGATTGAGATCCACCTTGTGGAGTTGCCGACGGTATCAGTCTGACGAGGTTGCTGGTACTGCATGTTCGGGCCGCTCTGCGGTGGCACCATCGTCATGTCCGTGGAGGTGGCTCCTGCGCAAGCCCAGAAGGCGCGATCATGGACCCTAGGGAGCACGACCCCTGGGGTCAACGTGGCGTAGGCGTGGACCGATCGGTGGCACTGATTGCGATGTACCCCTTTCTTGACGTCCGTCCCAGGCTCGTAAGCACCCAGCCCCTCGCCGGAAGCGTAGGAGTCCCCCAAAGCGACATAGGTGGCACCATGCCGCCCTCCGAACGCGGACGCATCGGGAGCGGCCGCCAAGCCGGTGACACCTAGGCAAGAGGCAGCCAGCAGCGTACCCACCAGGATGTAAGGGAGACGCCGATGGGCGCGCAAATGCCATGCGCTGCGCATGCAAGGCCTTCTCACCAAGCCCTCCGTTCGCAAGCGGTATTCGCCACGCTCCAAATCCCTGCTCCAAGCCGCCTCGTGCGACAAGATCGCGTGAATTTAGCATAATGAGTCGCTCGTCATGGTCGTCTGTGGCGACAGTCGCGTGGGAATCTGTCTTCTCTCGCTCGAGGGCCTGACCATGCCCTGATCTCTCTCAGAGGGATCTACTCTGACGATGCGCAAGGTGTGGCGAAAGCCCCACGCGGGCCGTGAACGGCCCAGCCCTGCAAGGTGATGATGGGATAGTAGAAACGTCGGTTTGAGATAGCAGTAGCGCTCGGGGTCGCGGCCGCGCCGGTTGTAGCGCGGCCGGTAGCGCTGGATCAGCCGCACCTCGCGCACGCTGGCCTCGAACTCGGTGGCGCAGCGCAGGTGGTCGATGGTGGCCAGCTCGCGCAGCAGGTCGGCGATCTTGGCGCGGCTGTCGCCGGAGAAGTACGACCGCACCCGCGTGCGCAGGTCCTTGGCCTTGCCGACGTAGAGCACGCGTCCGGCGGCGTCGCGGAACAGGTACACGCCCGGCGCGTGCGGCAGCCGGTCGGCCAGGTGGACCTTCTTGAAGGTGGCGTCGGCGCGGGCCGAGGGGAACTCGATCAGGTCCTCGAGGGCGAGCACCCCGAACGTGCCGGCCCGCTCCAGCAGGCTGTGGAGCACGTCCACGGTGGCCCTGGCGTCGGTCAGCGCCCGGTGGCAGGGGGTCACCGACGCCCTGAGGTAGGCGGCCAGGGTGGCCAGCCGGACGTTGGGCACCTCGTCCCTCGGCAGCAGCTTGCGGGCCAGCCGGGCGGTGCACACGACCCGGTTGGTCGCACGCTGGTAGCCGTGCCGTTCCAGGTTGGCCTGCAGGAAGCGCCAGTCGAAGGAGGCGTTGTGGCCCACGAACACGGCGTCGCCGAGGAATTCCAGCAGGCACGGCAGGACCGTCTCGATCGGCTCGGCCCCGGCGACCATGCCGTCGCTGATCCCGGTGAGCGCGCTGATCAGCGGCGGGATCGGGATCCCCGGGCGGACCAGGGTCTGGAAGGTGCCGACCACCTCGCCGCCGCGCACCTTGACGGCGCCGACCTCGGTGATGCGGTCGTCGCCGGGCGAGCCGCCCGTGGTCTCGAAGTCCAGGACCACGAACTCGACCTCGATCAGCGGCGTGCCGAGGTCGTCGAAGCTCTGCTGGATGCCCGAGACCAATGTCCCTCCCGGCGGTATTGCCGGGAGGCTAAGTGAACGCATGTTCGAACGCAAGCACCGAAATGCGCGTCGTGGACTTCCGCGGCGCCGCGGATCAGGTGTTGGTACTGGCGGCCAGCGCACGGATCTCGTCCGGGGTGGAGACGATCACCACCACCGCGCGCGGGTCGATGCGACGGATCAGGCCCTCGAGCACCTTGCCGGGGCCGAGCTCGACGTAGTGGGTGGTGCCGAGGGAGCGCAGCCGCTCCACGCAGCTGGTCCAGTCCACCGGCGAGGTGAGCTGCCTGGCGAGCAGCCGGCCGGCCCGCCGGCCCGACCGCACCACCTTCGCCTTGGCGTTGGAGACCAGCGGCACCTCCAGCCGGGTGAGCTGGATGCGGTCGACCGCCTCGCGGAAGGGCCGCTTGGCCGCCTTCATCAGCGGGGTGTGGAAGCCGCCGCCGATCGGCAGGGGCAGGACCCGCTTGGCGCCGGCGAGCAGGGCCAGGCGGCCGGCCTCCTCGACGGCGTTGGGCTCGCCGGAGATCACCACCTGGCCGGGCGCGTTCGAGTTGGCCAGGAAGACCTTGCCGACCTGGCGGCGCACGTTGCGGCACAGGTGGCGCACGGCCTTGTCGGGCAGGCCGAGGACGACCCGCATGACGCCGGTGCCCCCCGCCTGGTGCGCCAGCTCCGCCCGGCGCACCACCAGGTCGAGCCCGTGCTCGAAGGTGATCCCGCCGGCGGCGAACAGGGCGGCGTACTCGCCCAGCGAGTGGCCGGCGACCAGGTCGGGGCGGAGTCCCTCCGCCCTGGCGAGCAGGTGGCACGCTGCCGAGTGGGTGTAGATCGCCGGCTGGGCCTTGCGCGTGTCGGTCATCGCGGCCTCGCCGGCCTCGAGGATCTCCAGCAAGTCCCAGCCGAGGCGCTCGGAGGCACGCAGGAACGGCCAGCCGGCCGGGTCGTCAGCCCATGGCGCACCACTGCCTCTGGCGACCCGCCCCTGGCCGGGGAATGTGAACGCGGTCTTGTCCTGCATGCTTCGGATCGTACTCGTCTGGGCTCCTAGTGCGAAACAACCGCGCAATCTGCCCGTATCGGCATGTCGCGCTCGTCGCCGGACAGTGGCGGCTACCCTGGTCATGACTTGTCAACCGATTTCTGTGGAGGGAGCGTGCCCGAGCACCCGAGCGAGCGGTTCCGGCTCCCCTTGGCGGGGGAGCGGCTGCGCTGCCGCGCGTGCGGCAACCTGACCCGCTTCGACGTGCTCGCGACCAGGCGGACGGTCGCCTTCTGGCACTACAGCCTGGCCGGTGACCTGGCCGTCGAGGAGGAGCACGACCTCGGCTCGGTCGCCGAGCAGGTGCGCTGCCGCTGGTGCGGCTCGGACACCCAGGTCGAGGTGGTGCCCGCCTTCGGTGCCCACGCCACGACCCCGGCCGACCCGGGAGCCGGCCCGTGAGCCGGGCTTCCGAGCCGGGTCGAGGCCCGGCCGGCGCCCGGCCCGCCGCCGACCACGCCACGGCTGCGCCAGCGGGGGTGCGGCCCGTTGCCGAGCCGGATGGTGAGCCGGTGGCGCCGCCGGATGGGTCGGGAGGTGACGGGGCTGCCGGGACGGCGGGGGAGCGGGCCGTGGCGGGCGCAGCCGCCGGGACGGCCGAGGAGCAGGCCCTGGCGGGCGTGGAGCAGGCCGTGGCGGGCGTGCCGGACGACAACGGCGCGGGCGCTGGGTCGGTGGCGGAGCTCTCGCCCCTGCCCGACGTGCCGGGTGAGCTGCTCAGCGGCTACCTGGACGCTGCGCTGGCGCAGCTCAGGGCGGCGCCGTCGGCCGAGCTGCCGGGGGCGCTGCGCCAGTACCGGACGTGGACGCCGCGCCGGCTCAGGCATCCCCGGGTCGTCGGCCTGGTGAAGCGGAGCCTCGACACCGACCCGGACTTCCGGGCGGCGGTCGACCGTCGCGTGCTCGACGAAGAGGAGGCGCTCGCCCGGCTGGTCCGGGCCGGGCGCCACGCCGACGCGCTGGCCAGCGGCGAGCCGCCCGAGGTGGTGGCAAGGGTCGGCATCGCCCTCGGCCACGAGGGCGCCGCGGCCGTGCAGGCGGCCGCGGAGGCCGCCGTCGCCCATCAGGCCCGCGCCGAGGCGGCCAAGGCCTCGTCGGCCCTGGTCGAGGCCGAGAGCGAGCTGCAGGCGGCGCGGGCGAAGGCCGAGTCGGAGGTGACGGCGACCCGGGCCGCGCGCGAGGAGGCCCGCGCGGCCCGCGACGAGCTGCGCCGCGCCGAGCGCCAGGTCCAGGCGCTCACCGAGCGGGTCCGCGGGCTGGAGCAGGAGCTCGGCAGGCAGCGGGCGGCCCTCGACGCCGCGCGGGCCGAGGCGGCCGCCGAGCAGCGGCGCCTGAACGGTCGCATCGCCGAGCTGCAGGCCCGGCTGACCGAGACGCAGCGCCAGTACCGGCAGCTCCGCCGCTCGAGCACCCGTATCGACCCGGTGGTCGCCGAGGCCGTCGGCACCCTGGAACGCGACCTGGACGCCCTGCGCCGCGCCACCGGGCTGACCGAGCCGGACCTGCCGGTACCAGGCCGGGTCGAGCGCCGGCCGGAGCGGCGCGAGCCGCTGCCGGTGCCCGCCGGGCGGGACGCCGACGACCCGGAGACGCTGAGCTCCTGGATGGCCGTCCCGGGCGTGCTGGTCCTGGTGGACGGCTACAACGTCACCAAGCACGAGCGCGGCTTCCCCGACCGCAGCCTCGAGGACCAGCGCACCCTGCTGATCGACCTCTGCCGCCGCCTGGCCAGGCGCTGGGGCGCCGAGATCACGGTGGTGTTCGACGGTGCCGAGTTGGCGCCGATGCCCACCAAGGTGGGCGTCGGCGCGGTCGGGGTGGTGTTCACCGACGCCGACCGGATCGCCGACGACGAGATCGTCGCGCGGGTCAACGCGGAGCCCCCCGAGCGGCCCGTGGTGGTGGTCACCTCCGACAACGAGCTGCGGCAGCGGACCGCCGCGCTGGGCGCGAGCGTGGCACGCTCACCGGCCCTGCTGGGGCTGTCCTCCCGCTGAGTCGCGGGTCACGGGCGCGCGGTGCCGACGGGGGATGCCTGTCAGGCTCGGCACCGGCGGGATCAGGACGCCCGGGAGACGCCGTTCGGGCGCAGCGCGAGCAGCTCGGGCTGCATGCCGGCGCCGGCGATGGCGTTGAAGGCGGCCGCGAGGTCGGCGTCGAGGTCCAGGTCGCGGCTGCGCCGGCGGCGCTGTGGCGCGGCGGCGTCCAGGGAGAGGACTTCGGCGTCGCGCTCGGCGAGGATGAAGTCGACCAGGCAGTCGCAGGTGGCGCCGCGCGGGCAGCCTTCGCAGGTGATGCGGAGCGGCTCGTCGTATGCCATCGTCAGCGTCCTTCCTCCGTCGGTGGGTCGCGCTGCGCTGGGCAGACGCTATTCGACGGGTGTGACAGCACCAGGCGGGGCCGGCTGGTCGAACACGTGTACGAGTCTACCGTATCGGTTGGGGACTAGCCAGGGTTACCGATCGGTGCCTAGGTGCTCCGCTCCGTTGGATCTCCTGATCTCTGCGAGCGCGATTGGGTAATTGCCCCGTTCCAGCCGGCACATCCGATGGACCACACTCTGCCCACACCGGCTGTGGCGGCGCCGAGCCAGCCGGGAATCCCCCGGCCCCGCCGCTCGCCGGCGGGGCCCCGACGACGGCGCCGGTGGAACAGGGCGCACCGGGTCGGCCTCGGCGACGAGGACCGGCGTGGCCGACCGGCCCGGTGCCCCTGATCTGGGTCATCTCGCAAGCTGCGCCGAGGGCGACCAGGTCGCCGGTGGACCATCCGCGGACGCCTGTGGGTGAACGGCGAGCGTGAGCAGCGACGACCGGCCCCACGTGCCGCAATCGTCGTGGTTGCGTTACCGACCGGTGACCGGATGGGCGGGACGGGCGCCGTCCTCCCGCCGTGCGGCCGGCGGCCGCTCCCGCGCCTGCCCGACGTCGTCGACCAGGGCGGACGACCAGGTGGTCTGGCGGCCGCCGCCATGCCGGGCCCGGCGCCCTGGCACGGCCTCGGGCGGCCCAAGTCGTCAAGGCCGGTTACGATTGCTCCCTGATGAATCCCTTCGAGCCCGAGCGGGCCGCGGGACCGCCGCGCGCCCAATCACCCCCCTCGCCCCCACCAGCAGCTTCCGAGGAGCCCGGCGAGGCCGCGTCCCCGCCGTCCGCGGAGGTCGGCCCGACCGATCCCGGGGAGCCCTCCACCCAGGGCGACGACGGGCCCGAGGACCGCCCCGGCGCCGAGCCGGCGTCCGACGACACCTCCACCTGGCCGTGGTTCGGCCCCACGGACTCGATCCCGCCGCACCCGGCCCCGCCGCCCGCCCCTGAGCCGGCGCGGGCTCCCGCCCCGAGCGCCGACACCGGGGCGGCGACCGCGCCTCGGTCGGACCAGGATGCTCCGCCGCATGGGAACGACCGCCCCGTGGCGTGGGGCGTCCTGGTGCGGCACGATCCGGATCGGACCGGCGAGAGGCCCGCCGCGAAGGTGCCACCGTCCGCCCCGACAGCCTCGCCGCGGGAGGCAGGCACGCCCACGCCGCCGTCGCCGGTCGAGCCCGCGTCCCAGCAGCCCGCCGCGCCTGACGTGAAGCGAGACCCCGATCCGGACGTGGACGGTCGGGCCACCGCCGAGGCGCCGCCGCCCGCCCCGGGCGCGGACGCCGGTTCGGAGCCGAAGCCGGTCGCCGACGCCGACAAGGACCGGAAGGCCGCTGCCGAGGCGCCGCCGCCCGACCGGAGTGCCCCCGCGCGTGGGGACGAGCCGCCGACGGTGTCGCGGTCAGGCCAGCTTCCTCCGCCACGGCAGGGCGAGCCGCCCGCTGTGCCGTGGGATGTCCTACCGCCGCCAGGTCGCGGGCGGGACGTCACGCCGAAGGCGGCCGCCGCCGACCGGCCACCGGCCGGGGCGTGGGGTGCGCCGCCGGGGCAGGATGGGCAGGCACCCGCCGCCGCGTGGGGTGCGCCTCCGCAGGCGCAAGGCGGCCAGTCGCCGACGGCGTGGAGCGCTCCACCGCAGGCGCCGGGTGGCCCGCCACCCGGATGGGGGGCGCCACCGCGGCCGCCCGAGGGGCCGATGCCCTCGGTATGGGACGTGGCTCCGATCCGGCCGGAGGAACAGGCGCCGCGGCAGGCGCCGTCCGGGAACGGCGCGGGAGCGCCCGCCCAGTGGGGTGTGGTGGCGCCTCCGGCACAGCCGGGATGGCAGGCGCCGCCGCCGGGATGGGGCCTGCCAGGCCCCAGCACGCGCCGCTCGGGTGGGCGGCGCGGCCTGCTGCTCGTCGGCGGCTCCATCGCGCTGGTGGTGGCGCTGCTGCTGGTCGGCCTCGTGGCGCGGCCGCGCGGCGCGCCGGCACCCGCGCGCCGGCCGCAGGCCGGACGGGCCACCAACGCCACCCAGTTCGACCCCCAGGCCGCCGCCAACCGCATCCTCAGCGCGCGCGCCCGGGCCATCCTCGCGAAGGACAAGGCCGGCTTCCTCGCCGCGATCGACCGCCGCCGGACGGCCTTCTACCTGTCGCAGAGCCGCCTGTTCGACAACCTCGCGACGGTTCCGTTCCAGGACTTCAACTACCGGCTGGTCGACCCGCAGGACGACCTCGCCTCGGCGAACGTGCGGCACCGCTACGCCCCTGCCCGCGTCTACCTGCCCGAGGCGGAGGCCCGCTACCGTTTCCGGGGCCACGACGGCAGCCCGGTGCTGTCGCGCTTCTACTACACCTTCGTGCAGACGCCGGTGGGCTGGCGCATCGCCGCGCAGGGCGAGGCCAAGCCGACCGGCGTCGACGACGTCGAGATCTGGGACGCCGGCCCGCTCCGGACCGCCGTGACCCAGCGCACCCTGGTGGTGTACCACCCGGGCAACCGGCTCCTGGCCGAGCGCATGCTGCGCGCGGCGGAGCGCGCCTACGCCCAGATCGACACCTCCTGGTCCGGTCCCTGGGAGCACCGGGTGGTGATCCTGGTCCCGCACGACCAGAACGAGGCGCAACGGCTGGTCGGCGGGACCAACCTGTCCAAGGTGGCGGCGGTGGCGTCCTCGTCGATCGAGGCCGGCCCGGTTGAGCGCGTGCTCGGCAACCGGGTGGTGGTCAACACCTCCAACATCGCCAACTACGACAACCTCAACCTGCAGGTCGTCACCACCCACGAGATGACCCACGTGGCCACCCGCACGCTCGGCAGCGGCGAGCCGCTCTACCTGGTCGAGGGCTTCGCCGACTACACCGCCCTGCGGCCGATCGCCCAGCCGCTCACGGTGACCCGGCCGGCACTGGCCAAGAAGGTCGCGCAGGGCCGCTTCAACGGTCAGCTTCCCTCCGACGACGCCTTCCGTGCCGTCGATGCCGCGGCAGCCTACGACGAGGCCTCCTCGTTCTGCCTCTGGGTCGCCACGACCTTCGGCAACGCGCGGCTGCAGGCGCTCTTCCGGGCCTTCGCCGGCAGCCAGAAGCCCACACTCGCGCAGCAGGACGCCCACTTCCAGCAGGTCCTCGGCATGCCGCTGCGCACCGCGCGGGCTCGCTGGGCGGCCTGGGTGCAACGCCAGTTGTGATCCGGGTGCCCCGCCCGCCCGCGCCGGACCCGCGGGAGGAGTTCAGCGAGGACGAGATCCGGGACTGCGTCGCCTATGCCAAGCCGCGCCAGCGCTGGGGGCTGGCCGCCCTGGCGGTGCGGCTCGGCCTGCTCGGCGTGCTGGCCGCGACCGGGCCAGGGCGCCGGGCCGTCGCCCGCGTGGTGGAGCTGGCCGGAGCCGGCGTGCCGGTCGTGGCCGTCACGACGCTCGCCGTGGTGGTCGTCATCGAGACGCTGGTGCTGCTGCCGTTCGGGCTCCGCGCCTGGCGCCAGGACGTCCGCGCCGGGCTGTCCACCCAGGCGCTCGGCGGCTACCTCGGGGACTGGGCCAAGGCCCGGGCGATCGGCCTGGTGCTCGCCGCGGCCCCGCTCGGCGCGCTGATCCTGGCCGCCAGGGGGCGCCCGCCCGGCTACCCGCTCAGCGCCGCGCTGGTCGCCGTCGTGCTGGTCGTCGCGCTGTCCCTGCTCGGCCCGGTGGTGATCGAGCCGCTGTTCAACCGCTTCGTGCCTCTGCCGGCCGGCCCGCTGCGGTCGCGCGTGCTGGCGATGGCGGCCGGGATGGGCGTGCCGGTGCGCGACGTGCTGGTCGCCGACGCGAGCCGCAGGACCACCAGGGTCAACGCCTACGTGTCCGGCCTCGGCCGCACCCGCCGGGTGGTCGTCTACGACACGCTGGCCGAGCGGGCAGGGGAGGACGAGGTGCTGCTGGTGCTCGCCCACGAGCTGGCGCACGTCCGCCACCGCGACGTGACCCTGGGGACTGCCGGGGCCGCGCTTGCCAGCGGTGCCGCGGTGCTGGCCGCGGACCGGCTGCTCGCGGTGCCGTCGGTGGCCGAGGCGTTCGGGGTGACCGGCCTCGGCGACCCGCGCGCCGGCGCCTGCCTGCTGTTCCTCGCCGCCCTGGCCGGCCTCGCCGCCTCCCCGGTGGCGAGCTTGGTGAGCCGCTGGTCGGAGGCCCGGGCGGACTGGACCGCTCTCGAGGTCGCCCGCGACGCGGAGACGGCCGTCGCCCTGGAGCGCCGCCTGGCCTTGGACAACCGCGCCGACCTGCGGCCCAACCGGTTGCTGGTGGCGCTGTTCTCGAGTCACCCGCCGACCATGGCCAGGATCGCGCAGGCCAGACTCTGGGCGGCGACCACCGCGGCCGGGCGGGAAGGCAGGGTCGGGCACTAGAATGCGCCGCCGATGAGGATGCTGCTCGTCACCAACGACTTCCCGCCCCGAGCCGGCGGGATCCAGCAGTACTGTCTCAACCTGGTTATGCGGCTGCCGGCCGACGAGGTGGTGGTGTACGCGCCGGCCTGGCCGGGCGCGGCCGAGTTCGACGCGGCGCAGCCCTTCCGGGTGGTGCGCCACCCGACCAGCCGGATGCTGCCCGGCCGCGACGTCGAGCGGCGCGCCGTCGCCCTGGTGCGCGAGGTCCGGCCGCGGGTGGTCGTGTTCGGCGCCGCCTTCCCGCTGGGGCTGCTGGCGGGACGGATCACGAGGGCCACCGGCGTGCCCTGCGTTGGCTGGACCCACGGCGTCGAGGTCGCCGTCGGCCGCGTGCCGCTGGTCCGCGGCCTGATGGCCCGCGTGGCCGGCGACCTGCGGTTCGCGACCGCGGTGAGCAACTGGTCGGCCGAGCGGGTGCGCCGCGCCGTCCGCGGCCGCTGCCCCGTCGAGCTGCTCGTCTCCGGCGTCGACGCCGAGGCCTACCACCCCGGCGTCGACCGCCGCCCGGTTCGCGAGCGCCACGGCCTCGGCGACGCGCCGGTCTGCGTCTGCGTCTCGCGGCTGGTGCCCCGCAAGGGCCAGGACGTGCTCATCCGGGCCTGGCCGTCGGTGGTCGCGCGCGTCCCCGACGCGCGCCTGCTGCTGGTCGGCGGCGGCTCCTACGAGCGGCGCCTACGGCGGATGGCCGCGGCGAGCCCGGCCGCCGACCGGATCGTTCTGACCGGCGAGGTGCCGTGGGCCGACCTGCCGGCCCACTACGCCGCCGGCGACGTGTTCGCCATGCCCTGCCGCACGCGCTGGCTGGGCCTGGACCTCGAAGCGCTCGGGGTGGTCTTCCTCGAGGCGGCGGCGACCGGGTTGCCGGTCGTGGCCGGCCGCTCCGGCGGCTCGCCCGAGACGGTCGACCAGGACGCCACCGGCCTGGTGGTCGACGGCCGCACGGCCGGGCAGGTCGGGCCCGCCGTGGCCGAGCTGCTCGCCGACCCGGCCCGCGCCCGCGCGATGGGCGCCGCCGGCCGGCGCAGGGTCGAGGCGGAGTTCGCCTGGCCGGCGGTGGCCGCCCGCTTCGAGAAGCTGCTCGCCGAGGCGATCGGGTGACGGTCGGCCGCGAGGTGCGGGCACAGGCGCCGCTGCGCATCAGCTTCGCCGGAGGTGGCACCGACGTGCCGCCCTACCCGACGATCAGCGGGGGAGCGGTGCTGTCCGCCACCATCACCCGCTCGGCGAACGCCCACGTCCGGGTCCGCTCCGACGGCGCCTACCACGTCGAGTCGCTCGACCTGATGGCCCGGGCCGCCTTCGCCGACCGCCACGAGCTGGTCTTCGACGGCCACCTCGACCTGGTCAAGGCGGTCCTGCGCGACCTCGACCCCGGCGGCGGCCTGGACCTGGTGCTCTCCACCGATGCCCCGCCAGGGTCCGGCCTCGGCTCGTCGTCCGCCCTGGTGGTGGCCATGCTGGCCGCGGTCGGGGCCGCCGGCGGACGCGACTGGTCCCCGGCCGAGCTGGCCGCCCGCGCCTACCAGGTCGAGCGCATCGACCTGAAGATCGAGGGCGGCATGCAGGACCAGTACGCGGCCGCCTTCGGCGGGCTCAACTTCATCGAGTTCCACGGCGACGACGGCGTAGAGGTGCGGCCGCTCCCGGTCCCCTCCGAGACCGTCGAGGCGCTGGAGAGCTCGCTGCTACTGGCCTGGTCCGGGCAGGGCCGGACCGACGGCGGCATCCTGCGACGCCAGGTCGACGGGGTGCTCGGCGGCTCGGCCAGCAGCCTGGAGGCCCTGCACGCGATCAAGGCGCTGGCCGAGTCCATGCGGGACGCGCTCCTCGTCGGCGACCTGACCACCTTCGCCGAGGGGCTGCACCAGGGCTGGCTGCAGAAGCGCCGCCTCGCCACCGGCATCGCCACCCCGCGCCTCGACGAGCTGTACGAGGTCGGCCGCGCGGCCGGTGCGGCGGGAGGTAAGGTGCTGGGTGCCGGCGGCGGCGGGTTCCTGGTGTTCTGCAGCCCGCCGGGACGCCGCGACAGGGTGGCGCGCGCGCTCGAGGAGGCCGGGGCGCCCTGCTCGGCGGTGGAGCTCGACCCCGAGGGGGTGCGCTGGTGACCGACATCGCCGCCTACCTGGCCGCTTCCGCCGCGGCCGCGACCGCCCTGGTGGTCCGCCCCGGCGCCGCGGCCGTCGAGCGAGCCGCCCACATCGTGGCCGACTCCCTCGCCGACGGCGGCCAGGTGCTGTTCTGCGGCAACGGCGGCAGCGCGGCCGACGCCCAGCACCTCGCCGCCGAACTGGTCGGCCGCCTGGCCAGGGAGCGCCCCGCCTACCGGGCGATCGCCCTCACCACCGACACCTCGGTGCTGACCGCGGTCGCCAACGACTACGGCTACGCCGACGTCTTCGCCCGCCAGGTCCAGGGGCTCGGCCGGCGCGGCGACGTGCTGGTGGCCATCTCGACCAGTGGCCGCTCCGAGAACGTGCTGCGCGCCGCCGCGGCGGCCAAGCAGGCCGGCCTGGCCGTGATCGCCCTGCTCGGACCAGGCCACTCACCCCTGGACGCCAGTGCCGACGTCGCCCTCCACGTCGACGGGGAGATGCCCGGGCTGATCCAGCAGGGCCACATCACCGTCGGCCACGCGCTGTGCATGTGGGTGGAGGCCCGCCTGGCCGGCTCGCGATGAGCCGAGCCGTCTTCCTCGACCGCGACGGCACCCTGGTCGAAGAGGTTCCCTACCTGCACCAACCCGAGCGGGTGGTGTTGCTGCCCGGCGCCGCGGCGGCCCTGCGGGCGCTCGCCGAGGCCGGCTTCGCCCTGGTGGTGGTGACCAACCAGGCCGGCGTCGCCCGCGGCTACCACGACGAGGCCGCGGTCACGGCCACCCACCACCGCCTGGCCGAGCTGCTCGCCGCCGAGGGCGTCCAGCTCGACGGCGTCTGGTACTGCCCGCACCACCCGGACGGCCTGGTGCCCGCGTACGCCCGCGCCTGCTCCGGCCGCAAGCCGGCCCCCGGCATGCTCCACGCGGCCGCCACGGCGCTCGGCCTCGACCTGACCCGGTCCTGGCTGATCGGCAACCACCCCGACGACGCGGCGGCGGCCCAGCAAGCCGGCGCGACGCCCCTGTTCGTCACCACCGGCGACGGCGCGACCCGGCCCGCACCACCGGCCGTGCCGGTCCTCCCCGATCTGCCCGCAGCGGCCGCCACCGTGCTCGACGCAGATCCCGCCGCGGGGCCCACGGCACGTCGGCGGCCACCGCCGCACCCGCGCCCGTCCCACGCGGTGTGACCGGCCTGCCGGCCGAGAGGATCCCGGTGCCGTCCGCCGGCCACGCAGGCGAAGCCCGCCGGTGGCAGCCGGCTGATGGCTGGCCGCCTTGGGATCAAGGGATGCCGCCGGACGCGCAGGTTACCTGCTTCCAGGCGGCCGCGCGGCGGGCTGAGGTGGCGGCCGCCCGCCGCGCGGCCCGGCGGGCCGGCCGGCGCTGCGAGAACGGGGACGCCGGCGCTGGGAAGGACCAGGCCCGCCCCGGCCGTGACGAGGCGGGCCTGGCCTGGATGCTGGCTTGACCGCTGTGTCCCGCGGCCGGCCAACATCACCAGCGGTCGCCAAGCGACCCCCCCGTTCGCTGCATGCCGCTGCCCCGGCCGTCGTGCCCGCATCCTTTGCCCTGATGTCGAGCCGAGCGAGGGGCAGGCGCACCCTAGACGCCGAGTGCCAGGCCGGTCAGTGACAAGCGTCACAGCTTCTGTGTGATCTACGTCACAGCAGCGACGTGACCAGCGTCATTGCGCCAGAAGCAGTCTTGGCTATAGGAGTCGGCGAAGCGCCTCCTCGTCGAGGATGCGGATCGACTCGGTGTCGTAGTCGAGGAAGCCCCGCCGCCGGAAGCCCACCAGGGCGCGGCTGACGTTCTCGCGGCTGGCGCCGACCATGCCGGCCAGGTCACGGTGGGTCAGCCGCACCGGGATCAGGATCCCGCCGTCCTTGTCGGGGCGGCCGTGCCGCTCGGCCAGGCCGAGCAGCGCCTTGGCCAGCCGGCCACGCACGTCCAGCGAGAGCAGGTCGTCGATCATCGCCTCCCGGTCGGCCAGCAGCTCCACCACCTGACGCAGCAGCGCCGCCTGCGCCGCCGGGGTGGCGTCCAGGAACGCCCAGAACGCGTCGCGTTCGATCGCCCAGACGGTCGACGGCCTGGTCGCCCTGGCGCCGGCGGTGCGCCGGCCGTCGGACAGCAACGCCAGCTCGCCGAACAGCTGCCCCGGCCCGATGATGCGGTGGAGCTGCTCGCTGCCGCCCCTGGCGGGGGAGACGATCGCGACCTCGCCGGCGGTGACGATGTAGACGTGCGCGGCCGGCTCGCCCTGGTGGCACACGAAGCTGCCGCTGGGGTAGGTGGTCGGGCCGGTGCCGGCGGCCAGGGTGGCGAGCGCCTCCTGGCTGCCGTGCTCGAACACCCGCATGCGCGCGAGCAGCTCCAACAGGAAGCGGCGGTCACCCGGTCGGGTGCTCGCCGGCATGCCGTCGCCAGGGGGTCTCGTCGTCACGGCGTCGGAGAGGTGGCGAACGGCTCAGGCCGCTCGGCGGGGGGCCCGTGGCGGCGCGGTCGATGGAGTGGTCGGCCGCAAGCCGGAGCTCCCGCGCTCGCGTCCCCGCCCTTCGCCAGACCCCATGCCCCTCATGGACGTCCCCTCTCTCGGCCCCCGGTCCAGCTCGCGTGTCGCAGGTGAGTCTACTGGGGCAGCCATGCTCCTTACACTCATTCGACCGGGAAGCGAAGAAGGAGAAGAAAGTTACAGCGAGTTCGGTAGATCACGCTTGACGCAGGGCTACGCGCGCATGGTCAGTCAGGACCGGCCGGCCCCGCGGTCGGCGCTCTAGCCGCTCTCGCGGCGGAACTGGTCGCCGGTCCAGGCGAACACCCGGTGGACGCGCCGGCTCGGGCAGCAGGTCGGGTCGCCCCCGGCGTATCTGGCCCCGTCCACCGTCACCGCACGGTCGGAGAAGGACAGCGACTCGATGAGGACCGCCTTGTCCTGCTCCCGGACCGCCGGGACCAGCACCGCGATCCGGCGTGGCGCGGCCGGGTCCGACCCGCCGTCGAAGACCTCGAGCTGGTGGGGCCAGGCCGAGGTCTCGTGGTAGCAGTCCACCCAGACGAAGGCGTCCTTCACCCCGACACCCCGGACGTCGGCGAAGCGGATGCCGAGGACCTCCACGCCGCGGTTGACAGGGGCGCAGTCGAGGTCGGTGATGACGTTCGCCCAGTCCTGTTTGCCGAGGGTCTCGAGCGACGGCTTGGCGGTCGTCGGACCCACTGTGGGGTCGACCGGGTCTCGGCTCCCGCTCGACTGGCATCCGGCCAGGACCAGGCTGGCCAGGAGGACCACCGGCAGCGGGAGCAGCCGCGCCCTGCGGGCAATGCGGCCCACCACTCGGGGTCTGTTCACTAGCGCGATCCTTTGCTCGCGGGCAGGACAGGGATCGGCAGGAGGTCCCGCACCGACCCGGGGTGCGAGCGCGGAGGCCGACCGCGTCTCCTGGGTCAGATCCAGCTCGCCGCGGGCTTCCTGGCAGGCTTGGCGCTCGCTCGCGGCGCGCCAGAGCCGGACCGTCCCGTCGTGGTCGCCGCTGGCCAACTCCTTGCCGTCCGGCGACCAGGTCAGCGAGGCCACCTCGGACGACTGGGCGGCCGTGCGGCCGAGCACGGCGCCACTGGCGACGTCCCAGACCTGGACGGTGCCGCTGCTGCCGCCCGACGCCAGGCGCGTGCCGTCCGAGGACCACGCGAGGGCTTCGACGACGACGTCGGCGGCCCTCATCGTGTGGAGCGCCCGCCCGTTGCTGGCCTGCCAGAGGCGGATCGTGCCGTCTTCGCCGGCCGCGGCCAGCACCTCACCGTTCGGAGACCAGGCCATCGTCCGGACGGTCCGCGGTGAGGTCTGGATGCGGTTGCCCAGGCGTCTCGCGCTGGCGACGTCCCATCGCTCCACGCCGCCACTGGCCAGGCCGACGGCCAGGCGGTTTCCCCCGGGCGACCAGGCGATCCACCGCACCTGGTCGTGCGGGCTTCCGACCGAGATCGCGCGCCCCACCGGCCGGCCGGTGGCGACGTCCCAGACGCGGACGGCGCCTCGGTCGTCACCGCTCGCGAGCCTGGCTCCGTCCGGTGACCACGCGACGGTGACCGCCCCGCCGCTGGCCCACCAGGTTTCCGGGGGCGCCGGCTCGGCGGCGGCCGTCCAGACGCGGATACCGGCGTCGCTCGCGCCGGCCAGCCGCCGGCCGTCCGGCGACCAGGTGACGGACGTGACCTGGTCGGCATTCCTGTCGGGCGGCAGGGCCGCCACTCGCCCGCCGGTGCGGGGATCCCAGATCCACACGTTCCCGCTCCCGTCCCCGCCGGCGACGTACCGCCAATCGGGCGACCACCACAGCGAGATCACCGAGCTGGAACCGCCGCGCAGGACGCGAGCCTCTGCCGGCGACTTGGCGACTCGCCAGAGCCGGAGGACCTGCGGACTGCTCTGGGTTTGGCCGAAGGCACCCACCAGCAGGCTGCTGTCCGGCGACCAGGCGAGCCGCACCGCGGAGGTCACCCCGTCCAGCGACAGCGGCCGGCCGAAGGGCTTCCCGGTCGCCAGGTCCCAGATGCGTACCGTCCCCTCATCGCCCGCGCTCGCCAGGTAGCGGCGATCCGGCGACCACGCCAGGTCCAAGACCCGGCCGGTGTGGCCCTCCAGAGCACCCAAGGACCGTCCGGTGCGGCCGTGCCAGAGCTGGACCGTACCGTCGCGCTCTCCGCCGACTGCCAGCCGGCTTCCGTCCGGAGACCAGGCCAGCGACCACCCTTCGTCACCCGTCGCCGAAGGGTGGAGCGGCCTGCCGGTCGCGGCGTCCCAGATCCGCACGCCCCTGGCGACGCTGGCGAGGTGACTGCCGTCCGGGGACCAGGCCACGTGCTGCAAGAGCCCCGGGGGTCCCTGCAGGCTCGCTCCGACGACCCTTCCGGTCCGGACGTCCCAACGGTGGACGGCACCCCTGTCGTCGCTG
>WNGB01007703.1_pt1 | contig 25755 bp, 19 predicted proteins | sample 5400681 | NCBI WGS metagenome assembly WNGB01 (sample SAMN13153367, study PRJNA577476) | soil metagenome | isolation source: 115 cm soil or saprolite under grassland replicate 2 | place: USA:California | collected 2016-06-15
GGGCGCGGCGGTGGCATCGAGCGAGGATAAAGGTGTATCTGTCGATCGTGCTGTCGGCGCGCTCGTAGCCGCGCTACGAGTAGGCGACAAAAGCGACGGTGTGGGTGTCAGCGGAATGACTCGGTTCGCTACCGGCTGCTGAAGAACATGGGCAGTGGGCAGCGTCAGCCCGGTGCGTGCGGATACAGCAGCCGGCGCTGAGCTGATTTTCGGATCGGTTGAGGACAGATCCGGAAGTGCAGGAGCGGCGCATGCAGCTAACTGCCCGACCACCAGGACAACCAGCGCCCAGGAATGGATGCGCACCATTGGCCTCTCTGCTCCGCTCAATGAGGATTGCTGACTGCCTTCTGTCAATTGCTCACTTCTATAGAAGCAGATAGTGTACCACCGCACTGTCGCGTCATTGCGAGCCGAAATCTTGCGTCCAGTAATAGCGGTACGGGCCACCAAGTTGGCCATTATCAAGCCGCACATTGGATTGATCGTCCAGCTGCACATAGTAGCCAATGCCAAGCTCGTGCAGTCCACAATTGAGAATGTTTGCACGGTGCCCAGAACTATTCATCCAGCCGGCCACGACATCTTGCGCACTGATAGGGCCAGCCGCCAGATTCTCGGCCAGCTGAGAATAGCTGTAGCCGGTCGCCACGACTCGGCTGACCATGGTCGAGCCATTCGAGCTGGTATGGCTGAACAGATCGTGGAGCGCCATATCCTGGCTATGCGCGCTGGCGGCGGCGGTCAGCTGTGGTGAGCGCACCAGTGCAGCGCAGCCATGCTGTTGTCGCTGCTGATTGGTCAGGTCGATCACCTGCTGCTCGATCGACGGCGGTGCAGCGCGGGCCAGCAGCGGCAGATACACACGAAATCTGCTCGGTGCAGCGCGCGTGCTGGTGGGCGTAGCGCCCGACATGCAGGTCAGCACCAGCACGGTGAGCAAAAAGGCAATGCGACAGACATAGCATGCTGGAATGCGCATACGGGGTCTCTATCTTAGACAAGGCGCTTGCGAACTATACACTTCGGGGCGGGATCTGGGGGACGGCACCCACAGGGTACCTGGCCGCCCCCAGACCGCCTCCCCAAACGGTAAAGCTATCGCTGCCAAGCGAAACCTTGTATACAGAGGTCGTTCGACACGCCGGCATTATACGATTTTTAACTATTGCGGCAATAGTACGTTGGTACCATCTCGACTCGACAGCGGCACGAAAAGACGCTATGCTCAGAGGCCAGCCAGAGCAGGCATGCATAGCAAGAGGCATCTAGTGACAGAATCGATTGAATACCCATCCGGCGCGATTGAACACCTGCGCGCGGCCGACCCAGTGCTCGGCGATTTGATCGCGCGCTATGGCATCGTCACGCGCGACCGCGGCCGGCCGGCATTCTACGCGCTCATGGCTGCAATTGTAGGGCAGCAGATCTCGGTCAAAGCGGCCGCGGCGATCATGGGCCGATTGCTTGGCCTATTCTCTGAAGGGCAGGCGGTCCAGGCGGCGGCACTGGCAGATCTATCCTTCGAGCAGCTGCGCGCGGTCGGGCTATCGGCCGCGAAGGCGCGCTATCTGCACGATCTGGCCGAAAAAGTAGCCGATGGCACGGTGGATCTGGCCGCACTGCCACAGCTTCCGGATGAAGATGTGATCACGACATTGTGCCAGGTCAAAGGCATCGGCCGCTGGACCGCCGAGATGTTCCTGATATTTTCACTTGGCCGACTCGACGTGCTGGCAGTAGATGATCTGGGGTTGCGCACCGGTATCCAGCGTGCCTATAACCTCGACCAGCTGCCGCGTGCGGCCGAGATTCGCGCGCTGGCCATGCCTTGGCAGCCGTATCGCACGATCGCGACGCTGTATTTCTGGCAACACCTGCACACTGCGCCGCTGAGCCAGGGATAGAACATCTGTCATAGTCTTAGACCTGTTTCAAACCTACTTGGCCGTTCGGTGTGGGGCGGCCGGGTACCCCCGCCCAGAGCCTACCCGGCGCCGCCCTAAAACACTTATTTGTGCCGCGCTGCGAGCGCTCGGCGCTCGCAGCGCGGCACAAAAGGAAATTATTTTGGAAGGATTGCATCCCTCCAAACCTCCCAACGGTCACATTGAAATATGCCTAAGGGACTCTCTATTATTAAAACATCCCAATGGTGGGGGTGCGGGGGCGGCGCAGCCGCCCCCGCACCCCCACCATTGGGGAGGTCTGGAGGGGCCGAAGGCCCCTCCAGACCTCCCCAGTGGGATGATTATAAGCGCACGTCCCTAAGGCCAACAAAAAGCGGATGCGCGAGCCATACTCACGCATCCGCTGGGCCTATGCTCTAAGTTCCAGCTATGAATTGAACATTCCGCGCACACGCTGCACTATCGACTCAGCTGACGACCGCATCTCGCCGACATTCTCACGCACTTGCTCGCGCGCGTCGACGGCGGCGCTGTCCTCGTTCGGAACCAGCAGCCACAGCGCCAAATACAGCATGAACCCAAAGCCGTTCAGGAACGCGAGCGCCAGCAGAACAATTCGCACCAGCAGCGGATCGATGTTCAATGTTGCCGCCAGGCCGCCCGCGACACCAGCGATTATCCGGTCGTTCCGGCTGCGGACTAAACGCTTGCCTTGCATAATCATACCTCATATCATGCGCGCCGAAGCACAAGCCGCGCTCGCGGCACACTACTCAACGTATGTTTGTGTGACGTGTGAAGCAGGGGGATTGTTGCGAATAGACCCAACCGGTGTGACCGACGCGTAGAGACGCAATATCTTGCGTCTCTACGCGTCGCCACTCGTCACTTCGCGGCAACCGCGTTTAGCACTTCAAGCGCGCGGACAAGCTGGGCATCGTCGCTCTTGAGTAGCGCCTGGGGATCGAGCTGGGCCGCGTTAGCCGGCGAGAGCGGCCTGACATCGGGCGAGAGGCTGATCAGCTCATCGGGCTGGATGCCCTTGCCACGCACAACCTGGCCGTTCGGCGTGAGCCACTGGGTTGTGCCGATCCGCACCTGCGCGCCATCGTTGAGGTTAAATGTCCGCAGCACGGTGGCGGTGCCAAAGGTCGGCTCGCCAATCAGCCGCGCGCGCTTGGCATCCTTGAGCGCGCCGGCCAGAATCTCGGCCGAGCTGGCGCTGTTGTTGTTCACCAGCACCACCAGCGGAATATCGAGCGCCACGCCGCCGGCGACCGTCTTGTACGGCGTGCGCGCGCCAGAACGATCCTGTTCCAGCAGCACAGTTGTATCGGTCGGCAAGAACTGGCTGGCGATACTGACCAACTCGTTGACATAGCCGCCCGGATTATTGCGTAGGTCGAGCACGATCGAGCTGGCGCCCTGCGCTTTCGCGTCAGTCAGGGCCTGCTTGATCTCATCGCCGGCGCGCTCGGCGAACTGGTTGAGATGGATCAGCGCCACCTTGTTTTGCAGCATACGCCAGGAGACACTGGGCATGTTGATATTGGCGCGCATAATCGTCACATCGACCGGCTGGTTCTCGCCGGCGTGCTGGATTGTCAGCGTAACGCTGGTGTCTTTCGGGCCACGCACGCGGTTGCGCAGTTCCGAAACCGTAATGCCGTGGGCATCCTGGCCGTTGATCTTGATAATCAGGTCGTTCGGGCGCAGGCCCGCTTTCTCGGCCGGCGACCCCTCGATTGGCTGGATGATCAGCGGCTGGCCATCCTTGACATCAATGTAGGCGCCAATGCCCTCGAAATGGCCCGACAGCTCCTCGCGCTCGGCCTGGGCCACAGCGGGCGGGAGGTATCGGGTGTGGCCAGTGTCGCCCAGGCTATCGAGCATGCCCTCGATGGCGCCATCGGTCATCTTCTTCGGGTCGGCCGCAGCGGGATCGACATATTCGTTGCGCGCGAGATCCCAGGTCTTCCAGAAATTCTCGAAGCTCGTGCAGATCTCGGGCACCTCGGGGCAAGGGCTGGGCGCTTTGAACCACAGCGTCCCGAAATAGCCGCCGCCCAGGCCAATCGCCAGCGTCAGCCCCAACATCGGCATCACCAGCCAGATCGGCAGCTGAATGCGCAACAATCGTGATAAAAACGTTCGCATCTTCACTCTCAGTGTAAATCCCACCGTATTTTTGTTTTTGTACATTCTTGTTCACCCGGCCGGGTGAAAAAAGAATGTATGACTTACGCACCGCACGGATTTTCGCCTTTTGTCTGGTGTTTTCGCCCCGCCGCGCGAAAACACCAGACAAAAAAGATAGCGTACAATGCTGCCGTATATCCTCAGCCTGCCAGCCCTGAGCTTGTCGACGGGTCGAAGGGCAGGCAGAAGGCACCTTTTGCGCAAGCCCTCTATAGTATACCATCGTGAAGCAACAAATAGAATGAACAGATTGTGAGCCTCGTTTGTCTGCGTTTCCCTCCGCTCAATCCCCTGAATGGCTATTCGCCCAGCCGCGCGCCTGCGATCTGCTTGAGGCCGCGCCACCAATCAGCGGCGGCGAGCGGACGTTTGCCAGAAGGCTGGACCGTGAGCAGCTCTAGCGCTCCCGCACCGGTCGCCACCCAGGCGGCACCACGTTCGAGCAGCAGCGTGCCGGGCGCCGCGCTGCCGGTCCATTCGGGGTGTGCGCGCGCGGCGATGATCTTGAATGGTTGGCCACGCCAGCTGGTATGCGCGCCCGGCCAGGGGTCATAGGCGCGCGTCATCCGCTCGATCTGGATGGCGGCGGCACCCCAGTCGATCGCACCATCTTCCTTCTTCAGCAGCTTGGTATAAGTTGCCTGGCTGTCGTCTTGCGGGCTAGGAGCCAGCGTGCCGGCGACATAGCCCGCCAGCGCCTCGAGCAGCAGTGCCGATCCAAGCCTGAACAGCTGCTCGGTCAGCGGGCCACTTCGCGCGTCGGGCGGCAGCGGCGTGCGCTGCTGAGCCAGGATCGGGCCACTATCCATTTTGGCATCGAGCAGCATCACCGTCACGCCCGTCTCAGTGTCGCCGGCCAGGATCGCGCCTGGTACTGGCGTGGGCCCGCGGTAGCGAGGCAGCAGCGAGGGGTGAATATTCAGGTAGCCGTGCGGCGGAATCGCCAGCACATCCTTGCGAAGTATCTCGCCATAGGCCGCCACTACGCCCGCATCCGGCCGCAGCACGGCCAGCTGCTCAACCGCAGCGGGATCGCGCAAGCTCTCGGGCTGGAATACCGGAATGCCCAGATGCAAGGCCGCGCGTTTGACCGGCGGCGGCTCGGGCGCGCGGCCGCGGCCGGCCGAGCGATCCGGCTGCGTTATAACGCCCACGACCTGGTAGCGTGCATCATGGGCCAGCGCCTCAAGCGGTATCGTGGCGAACTGCGGCGTGCCAAGAAATATCACTCGCATCAATATGTATCTCCGTCTCTAGCAGGCGGCAGGCGGCGGTCAAGCATTCTGCTTACTGCATTCTCGATTTCCCGGCCTATTGCATCCGCTGTGCAGCCTGTAGTATAATGCAACGACGCGGCGCGGCATAGCGCAATCCAATGCGCCGTTTTGCTTCGGATAGTATACTGTATCTTCGCGTGGCGTCCACGCGCTCGCGCTGTCGCCAGAGCCGCTGGCCGTGTGAGGCAGCTATGCAAGCACTCCTCTTCGATGGTCAGCTCAGGCTGGTGAATGATTACCCCGAGCCGATCCTGGCCCCCGGCGAGGCGCTGATTCGCCCATCCCTGGTCGGCATCTGCAATACCGATATCGAGATAACGCGCGGCTATATGGGCTTTCGGGGCGTGCTGGGGCATGAGTTCGTCGGCGTCGTCCAGGATTGCGCGGATCGCGCATGGGTCGGCCGGCGCGTAGTCGGCGAGATCAATGCGGCCTGCCGGCGCTGTGCCATCTGCGCGCGCGGCGACGCGCGCCACTGCCCAGAGCGTACCACGCTGGGGATCGATCGGCGCGATGGCGCGATGGCCGAGCTCTTCAGCCTACCGATCGCCTGCCTGCACGACGTTCCAGCGAGCGTGCCCGATCAGGCGGCCGTCTTCGCCGAGCCGCTGGCGGCAGCGCTGGAGATTTTGGAGCAATCGCATATTCGCCCAACCGACCGCGTGGCGGTGGTAGGCGATGGCAAGCTCGGGCTACTATGTGCCCAGGCGCTGCGGCTACCTGGCTGCGAAGTCGTGGTGATCGGTCGTCACCCCGAGCGCTGGGAGCTGCTGCATGGGCTTGGGATCGCAACCGCCCGTGTCAGTAGCTTAGACGACAGACGACAGACGACAGACGAACATGACGAAGCGTATATTGGCCCTTCGTCCTTCGTCCTTCGTCCTTCGTCCTTCGACATGGTCGTCGATTGCACCGGTCAGCCCTCCGGCTTGGCAGCCGCCCGCCGCCTGGTACGGCCGCGCGGCCGGCTGGTGCTCAAAAGCACCTTCGCGGCTGAATCAGGGATGAACCTGAGCCGGCTGGTGGTGGACGAAGTACAGCTGCTTGGATCGCGCTGCGGGCCATTTGCCCCGGCGCTGCGCCTGCTCGATCGTGGCCTGATTAAGGTACAACCGCTGGTGGCCGGCCAGTTTTCATTGCGCCACGGGCTCGACGCCTTCGCCGCGGCCAGCCGCCGCTTGAAAATCCTTCTGGAGATCTAGCATGTCGATTAAGAACGCCGCCGTCTCAGTTATACTAGCGCTCATGTTCCTCTCGCTCCTGACAATCTATATGATCACCCCGCCCAGTCCGCTGATCACATTTCTAAGCGTCCTGATCATGCTGGTGGGGCTGATTATGGCCCAGAGCAACAACTGGCGCGATATCCTGATTCTGGCCGCCGTATCCGTGATCGTCTCGATGGTCGCGATCGCGCTGGCGGTCAGCGCTCGCTTGGGCGCGGTCGGAACACTGATCGCCCTGCTGCTGTGGGGCTTGCTCCTGTTTGCGCTTTTCTCCTCGGCCCGCCGGACGATTATCCCGCTGCCGCGTGATCGGGCGATCTTGATACGCAATATCTTCACTGGCCTGGTGCATCTTGCCGATGGGCCGATTGCGGCGCCGAATGTGCCGTTCATGGAACAGCTGATAGCGGTTATCCCGTTGTATGAGCTGCACGAAGATCTGACGGCCAGCAACCTGAATGCCAGCGCCCCACACAATGTGGAGGAGATCAAGCTGCGGATCAACTACCACGTCGTCGATGCTCTTCGTGTGGTTCAGGGCTTACCAAAGCGCAGCCAGGCCCAGGAAGATCTGGCCGAGAAATTAAAACTCAGTATCGATGAGGCCCGACGCAACACCGCATTTTGGGAAAAGCTCCTCGGTGAACAAATCAAGCACGAGGCCGAGGAGATCACACGTGAGGTGTTTCACAGTAATACGTTCGCCCAGAACGCAATCGAACTTTACCGCAATCGCCAGGATGTCGCTCAGGAGATCGTGGAGCGCCTTAACACATACGTGAAACGCTGGGGCGTGAAGGTGAGCCTGCTCGAGATCGATAGCGTCAAATTTGATCGCGAAATTGCTAGAGGCATCAATAAGGTTGCGGTACGCCAAGATGAGACTGAGCTGCGAGAGATCGAGGCTAAGCGCGACGCCACGCGCATTCGGAACGTGCTCGGTGCCGAGGCCGAGGTCGAGGGTGATCGCATTAAAGCACTTATCGCCGCGCTCAAGGAAGCCGGCGTCGAGATCACGCCCGAACTAGTCATCAAAGCAATCACCGCGACATCGGATCGGCAAATGGAGGGTGATTTCAGTCTTCTGACCCAGAATCCGATCCAACAGCCGCCCGGATCCGCGCCCGCAAAGCCGGCCGAGAAGCCGGCCGAGAAGAAGTAGCCCATGGATTCAGACCAGGTCACGAACAGCAACAGCACAGCTGAAGTCGTCGTCGTCGGGGCGGCGTGTTTGGATGTGAAGGGCCGCCCGCTCGGCGATATTGTCGCCGGCACATCTAATCCTGGCGTGGTTCAGATCAGCGTTGGCGGCGGTGCGCGCAACGTGGCCGAGAACCTGGCACGCCTGGGCACACCCACCGCGCTGCTTAGCGTGGTCTGCCAGGATGATTTTGGACGCACAATCATGCGCCAGACCGAGCAGGCCGGTGTAGATACCGACCACATGCTGATCAGCTGCGAGCAGCATTCCGCGGCATATATGGCGTTGCAAAGCGCCGAGCGCGCGCTGCTTGTGGCGCTGGATGATACCACGGCCACCAGTGCGCTCACGCCCGAATATATTATCGACCACGCCAGCCTGCTCGAACAGGCGCGCATGGTGGTGATCGACGCGAACGTGCCGCTGAACACCGCTGAGACACTGCTGTCGATCTGCCGTGTGGCGCCGGCGCTGCGCTACCGCTCGCTGGCCGGCGCGTTCTACCTCATGACGCCGAATGGAGTGGAGGCCCAGGCGCTGACCGGCCTACCGGTGGCCGACACGGCGCAGGGCGCGCTGGCGGCTAAACAGCTGGTCGCCGCCGGTGTGCAGATCGCGATCATTACGCTGGGGCACGATGGGCTGGTCTATGCTACACCCGAGGCGAGCGGCTATGTGCCCTCGATTGAAGGGGAGATCATCGACCCGACCGGCGCGGGCGACGCGCTGACAGCTGCGGTGGTGTACGCGCTGCTGAACGATATACCGGTGGACGAAGCCGTGCGCCTGGGGGTCAGCGCTGCGTCGCTGACGCTGGCCTCAAACGATACTGTACGGCAGGACCTGAGCCTGGAAAGCCTGTACGCACAACTTGTGATTTAGGCAATAGGGAACAGGGGACAGAAAACAGAATAAACCATGATGCCCGCGTCCTGTACCCTATCACCTGTAACCTATAACCTAACTGTATGACAAAACGCATCCTGATAGCCGACGACGAACCAAATGTGCGGCAATTGCTCGAGCTGGTGTTGCGCGGGCAGGGGTATGAGGTCGCGCTTGCCACCAATGGCGCGCAGCTTGTGCGCATGGCCCAGGAACGTGTCCCCGATCTGGTTCTGGTGGATCTCATGATGCCGCAGCTGGATGGCTACGAGGCGATCCGGCAGCTGCGCAACGATACCCGCACCGCGCACCTGCCCATGTTAATTCTGACAGCAAAATCCACGCTCGAAGATGTGGTGGTCGGGTTCGAGACTGGCGCCGACGACTACATCACGAAGCCGTTCAATATCCCCGAGCTGCTGGCGCGGATCAAGGGCCAGCTGCGCCGCGCCGATCAGCCACCGGTGCGCAACCCACTGACGGGATTAGCCGGCAATACGCTGCTGACTGAGGAGCTGAAGTATCGACTCAAGCAGGGCGAGCCGTTCGCCTACCTGTACGCTGATCTGGATAATTTCAAAGCCTTCAACGACACCTACGGCCCGGCCCGTGGCGATCGTGTGATCAGGCTGATGGCCGATGTGCTTACCGAGGCGGTGCATATGCACGGCGGCAGTGGCGATTTTATCGGGCACGTCGGGGGCGATGACTTCGCGATTCTGACCACGCCAGATATGCTCGACACGCTGTGCCAGACCATTATCAGCATCTTCGATCAGCGCGTGCGGCAGCTGTATGATCCGGAAGATCTCGAGCGCGGGTATCTCCATGGCTCCGATCGCCAGGGCGTGCCGCGCCGCTTCCCGATTATCTCGATCTCGATCGGGGTCGCGACCAACCGCCATCGCAGCTTCGCCGATTACGAGGAGCTCAGCCGGGTTGCGGCCGAGATGAAGCAGTTCGCCAAACAAGAGCCGGGCAGCTTCTACGCCGTCGATGTGCGCGGCCTGCGTGATCAGCAGGTGCCGGATGATCGGCGCGGCAGCAGGCTGCCGACCGTGCTGGTGGTTACGCAGGAATCCGACCTGCGGAAGTTCTTGCGAACGGTGCTAAAGGAAGCCGGCTACCGCGCGCTCGAAGCGCCGGGCGTGCTGGAAGCTAACGCGCTGCTGGCCTACGAGCCGGATTTATCGCTGATTATCGCCGATACACGATTGGGCGATCAGCTGTGGGAGATGGCCGATACATTGAGCGCCGAGATCCCGGCGGTGCCGCTGGTGGCGATCTCGGTGGAGGCGCGCGATGAGGCAGCCGGCCGCGCCCATAACGTGCGCGCTTTTCTGCGGCAGCCATTCCAGGAGCAGCAGTTTTTGGCGTTTGTCACTCAGTTCGCGCCAACGCCTGAGTAAAGAGCTACAAACATTTTAGGATCGCTTATGTCTCCTCAGGTTTTGATTGCATTACTGGTGGTGCTCATTCTGCTCACGCTCAGCGCAACGCCGTTGGTGCGTGACTTTACTGCGCGCCAGGTTCGCCGAGTGCGGCAGCGCGTGCTAACGCGGCCGGCCCAGCGCGTCAGCACCGGCACAACTGTGATCACTGCCAGTGGCGATGAGGTGGAGGTGCTGGAGGAAGTACCAGCGCCGCCGCGCCGCGCCGCACGATTTGACAGCCGCGAACGCCGCGTCGTGGCCGCAGTCGTGGCGGCGGTGCTGGTTGGGCTGCTGGTTGGCGTTCAGCTCTACCGCATATTGACCACGCCAGCGGCTGATCAGTTCGTGGTGCTGGTCGCGCCGTTCCAAGATCCCAGTGGCACAACCAGCCAGACCGGGGGCGAGCTCGCGGCGGCTTTGGTCAACGAGCTGCCCCAGGCAAGCGGCGGGCGCGTCGTAGCGCGAACGCTTGCCACGCCGCCCGCAAACGAGACCGATGCACTAGCTATCCTTAGCCGTGAGGATGCCGACGTCTTGATCTGGGGCCAGGTCACGCTCGGCGGCATGCTCGATCGGCCATCACTCCAGCCAACATTGGCATACCAGCCAAGCGGCGCATCAGCGCCGATCAGCTGGGATGGCTACGTCGGTCGTTTCAGCCTACCGAGCGCTCTGCCGCTCGCCGGCGCGCCGATCAACGGCCGCGCGGTACTACCAGGTCTGCTCGGTGCGTTGGCCGATTACCAGAGTGGCCATTTTGACTCGGCGTTCAACCAACTCGACAGTTTGCTTAACGATTATCCTGATCTTGGGTCGGCGCTGCCGCGCGCCATACGAGGCAACATTTTGTGGGCGCGCGGTGCCTACCAGGATGCCGCCAACGAGTATCGCCGCGCGCTGGGGAGTCGTCCGCCGCTGGATGGCGCGCAGATGGCCCGGCTCTACACAAATCTTGGCGCTATCCTTCAGGATGCCGGCGATGTACCGGCCGCTCAGGCCGCTTTGAATCAGGCTGGCACGGCGCTGGGCGGGCGCGATCTCAGCGCGCTGCGCTACAATCTCGGGCTTCAGTCGCTGCGCGCGGGCGATGTCGCTAGTGCGGCGACACAGCTGGAAATCGCGCGCAACCCCGTGCTGCTCCCGCCAGGAACGCCAACCGCGCCGTTCCTGCTGGCGCTCGGCGAGGCCTATCGCCTGGGCGGGGCCTACCAGCAAGCGCAGGCCATTCTGGCCGAGGCCACCCGCCAGATTCCTGTCAGCGCCAGCGCTACGCCCCCCGATCTGCGCGCTGTGACCTCAAGCCAGCTAGCGGCAGAGGTGGAAGAGCAGCGCGCGCTGCTCGAAATGGCGCGCGCTGCCGATGCACGCGGGCCGCTCCTGTGGGAGCTGGAGGCCGCCAACCCGATTCCCGTGAGCGTACTGACCAGCGCCGAAAATGATCTCAATCGATCTTCCGATGAAACCCGCGTTTTGGTTCAGGGCTGGACACGGGTATCGACTACCAAGGATGCCTCTAGCGAGCCGATCAGCGGGCAGATTGCAATTAACCACGCTCAACGAGCACAGGAGCAGCTCTACACGCGCCAACGCTGGTTGGCGGCGGTTGAGCTGGAACGCGGGGAGCTTACTGGCGAGCGCAAACCAAACGGTCTCATGTCGTTCTGGTCGATGATTGTGGGCGACCAAACGCCGGTTGGGCAGGGCCGCAGTATGCTGCTGGAGCTGCTGGCGGCCCAGCCTTCCGATGTATCTACTTTGGTGCTGATTGGCCGTAGCTACTTGCTCAGCGGCGATCTCGAATCCGCCGGGAAATACTACGATCAGGCTGCCGGCGCCGACCCGCAGCGGCCCGAGCCGGTCTATGGCCAGGCACAGGTCGCGCTGCCTAAGGATAGCGCGAACGCGCGCCGGCTGCTCACTAAAGCGATCGCGCTGAATGGAGCCTACTTTCCGGCGCGCGAGCAGCTGGCCGAGCTGGCCGAGCGCGACGACGTGCGCGACTGGCCGACGGCGATTGAGCAGCGAAGCTGGCTGGCTAAATATCGCCCCGGCGACGCGCAAACACTGAGGCTCGCCGAAACACTGCGCCGTAGCGGGCCAGGCGGCTATGCCGAGGCTGAGGGCCTGCTGCTGCCGATCGCCAATCGCAATGATGTCGATGCCTTGCTTGCGCTGAGCCGGTTGTACCAGGATATGCGTAATCCACAAGGCGCGCGCGATGCGCTGGAACGTGCCCAGCGGGTTGCACCGCGCAATGCCGAGGTAGCCTATCAGTATGGCCAGTTCCTCGAAAAACAGGGCGATAGCAAAGGCGCCGAGGCGCAGTACCAGCGTGCGCTCACCAGTACGCCCGGCCATGTGCTGTCGCATCTTGCGCTGGGCGGGCTGTATACGAAGAGCGGCGACACCGTCAGGGCCAGCCAGCAGTATAGCGCCGCCCTCGACGCCGGCGCGAGCGACCCCGCCCAGCTGAAACAGATCGGCGAGGTGCTGCTTAAGGACGGTGAGTATGCTTCAGCCGCCACAGCCTTCGAGCGCGCAATTCAGGCTGACAACAATGATCCGGAGCTACACCACGGTTTGGCAACCGCCTATCTTCACCTGGAAAAGCTTGACGATGCGCAGCGTGAAGATCAGCTGGCGTTGAATCAACGCGGCGGCCAGTACCCCGAGGCGTTAGTAGGCCTGGGCGATATCGCGCTGGCGCGCGGCGATCTCGGTGGGGCTGTCGCGCAGTACAACACCGCGCTCAAGCTCGATAGCACCCTGACCGCAGCCTATCTGGGAGTCGGGCGCGCATCAGCGGCAGCCGGAAACTGGGCAGTGGCTCAGGCGCATTTCACCGATGCCGTGCGTAGCGACCCGCAATCGCCTGAGGCACATCTCTGGCTGGGCGAATCGCTGATGCGCCAGTCGAACCCGAGCGCCGCGATCGCCGAGTACGCGAGCGCGATCGCGCTGAAGCCTAATTATCCCGAAGCCTACTTTGGCCTGGCGCAGGCACAGATATCGATCGGGCAATACGATCTGGCGCGCAAGAACCTGGATTCAGCGCTGGTGCTCCGGCCCAACTACGCGGATGCGCTGCTGCTAGGTGGTAAACTGTATGAGCAGCAGGGCGACGACACGGCGGCGATTCAATCGTATAGCGCGGCGAGCAGCGCGAACAACAAGCTTGCCGAGCCATCCTACCGGCGCGCGCTGCTATACATCCGTCATGACCGTCTGGATGAGGCCACGCGCGATCTTGAGTCGGCAATCAACATCCAGCCCAACTTTCCCGAGGCGCATTACTGGCTTGGCCGCGCCTACCTAGCCCAGGGCAAACCAAAAGCCGCGCAGTCTGAGCTCAAACTGGCGATTGAGCAGCACGGCGGAACATATGCCGAGGCGACTTTTTATCTAGGTGTCGCCACAGAGCAGCTCGCGACAGCCAAGTGAAACAAAGGAGAAGGCTATGTCGCTGATCGACAACCAACAGTATTTATCGCCTGTATGGGCGCGCTATACCGATATCCTGGCCGAGCGTGGCGAGGGCGCCTGCCTATACGATGCCGATGGTCGCGGCTATCTCGATTTCACCTGCGGCATTGGCGTGACAAACACCGGCCACTGCCACCCTCGCGTGGTCGCGGCGATTCGCGAGCAGGCCGGCCTGCTACTGCACGGCCAGGCCAATATCGTCTACCATCGCCCAATGCTCGATCTGGTCGGCGCGCTGCGCGAGGTGGTCGACCCAGCGCTTGACCGATTCTTCTTCAGCAACAGCGGCGCCGAGGCGGTCGAGGCGGCCATCAAGCTGGCCCGCCATGCGACCGGGCGCACCGATGTGATCGTGTTCGGCGGCGGGTTCCACGGCCGCACGGCCGGAGCAATGGCGCTGACCAGCAGCAAGGGCAAGTATCGTGGCGGCTACGCGCCGCTGCCTTCGGGCGTGCATATCGCGCCGTTTGCCTACTGTTATCAGTGCGCTGTCGCGCGCGCGGCTGGCAAAGACACCGCTGCAATGTCGCAGGCCGCGCCAAACAATATTGGCTGCTGTGGCGAGCCGTTGCGCCAGCTGCGCCATATGCTGCAGACCGAGACCGTGCCCGAGGATATCGCGGCTATCTTGGTCGAACCAGTGCAAGGCGAGGGTGGCTACGTCGTGCCACCGGCCTCGTTCATCCAGGGGCTGCGCGCGATCTGTGATCGGTACGGCATCCTGCTGATCGCCGATGAAGTTCAGACTGGCTTTGGCCGCACCGGCAAGTTTTTCGCAATGGAGCATTTTGGCGTGACGCCCGACATCATGGTTATGGCCAAAGGGCTCGCGTCGGGCCTACCGCTTTCGGGGATCGCGGCGCGGCAAGCGATCATGTCCAAGTGGCACCCCGGCTCGCACGGCGGCACCTATGGTGGTAACGCGCTGGCCTGCGCTGCGGCAGTCGCCACTATTCGTGCCATCCAGGAGGAGCACCTGGTCGAGAACGCGGCCAAGCTTGGCGACCTACTCAAAATGGAGCTGGAGGGCGCGCAGCGCCGGCAGCCCGTGATCGGCGATGTGCGCGGCCTGGGGATGATGATCGGCGTTGAGCTGATTGCTGCGGGCGGTGGCCCCGACGCGGCACTGTGTAAGCGCGTGCTGGCCGGCTGCCGCGAGCGTGGCCTGCTGCTGCTCAACTGCGGCTCGTACGATAATGTCGTGCGCTTCATCCCACCGCTGGTCGCCGACGAGCAGCAAGTCCGGCAGGCCGCGCGGATCTTTGAAGAGGCACTAGCAAGCTGAGTTCAAAGTTAAGAGTTAAGAGTTATGCGTTATTGCGATACTCTCAACTATCTACTATGCCATCGCAGCTAGATTACAAACTCACCCTACAGACCTTCCAGTCGCAACGGCTCCGACGTGACCACGCCGACCTTGCGTCTGAGCCGCAGTACCGCCAGATCGCGGAATTCTTCTTTGAAGAGATGTATGGCCCACACGATTTCAGCTCACGCGATGAGCAGGCGCACCGGCTGCACCAGTTCGTGCATCTGGCGCCTGGGCTGGCGGCGCGCGATGTCCAGGATGTGCTTGAGCTACTTGAGCTAACCAATCGTCTGGACGACGCTGTCGCAGCCCAGCTGAGCGCGCTGGGGGGCTCGCTCGATTTCGACGAGCTCCTGTACGAGCGCGCCTACCTGCTCTGCGATAACTACGGCGACCGTATGCGTCAGATCGAGCTAAGCCGCAACGCGCTCTATAATGTCTATCGCATGGCCCGCAAGCCACTGATTGGCGCAGTGCTCCAGCGCACACAGGGCCTGGCGCAGACTGCCGGCATGAGCGACATCCATCGCTTTCTGCGCCTCGGCTACCAGGCGATCCTACCCGTGCGCGACATTCATCGCTTCGTCGAGACCATTCTCCTGCGTGAGCAAGACCGACTGGATCGGATCTACGAGATCGGTTAGGAGTCATGAGTTATGAGTTATAACTTTGAACTTTTAACTTTGACCTCTAAGCAGCGCGACATCCGCCTCGACCATCATCCGCACCAAGTCCTCGAACGATGTCTTCGGCTGCCAGCCCAGCACCTCATGCGCCCTGCTTGGGTCGCCAACCAGCAGATCGACCTCGGCTGGTCGCATGAAGCGCTCGTCCAGAACGACATGGTCCCGATAGTCCAGCCCAACATGGCCGAACGCCAGCTCGCAGAACCGCCGCACCGATTGAGTTTGCCCAGTTGCGACGACAAAATCGCCCGGCTGATCCTGCTGGAGCATCAGCCACATCGCCTTGACATAATCGCCAGCGAAGCCCCAGTCGCGCTGCGACTCCAGGTTGCCGAGCCGTAGCTCCTTATCCAGCCGAAGCTTGATCCGCGCGACGCTGTTGGTGATCTTGCGGGTCACAAATTCGAGGCCGCGGCGTGGACTTTCGTGGTTGAATAGAATGCCGCTGTTCGCATGCATTCCGTAGCTCTCACGATAGTTTACCGTGATCCAGTGGCCGTACACCTTGGCGACGCCATACGGGCTGCGCGGATAGAATGGGGTCTCCTCGCGCTGCGGCACCTCGACAACTTTGCCGAACATTTCGGACGAGCTGGCCTGGTAGAAGCGAATATCGGGGTCGACGATCCGAATCGCGTCGAGCACACGTGTCACGCCGAGCGCGGTCGTCTCACCGGTGAAGACCGGCTGCGCCCAAGATGTTTGGACGAAGGATTGCGCGGCCAGATTGTAGACCTCGGTAGGCCGATTCTCGCGCAACATATTGATCATCGAGACTTCATCCAGCAGGTCGCCGCTGACCAGTGCGATCTTCTCCTGGATGTGGCGGATGCGCTCGAAATTGACGGTGCTGGATCGGCGGATCATGCCGATCACTTCGTAGCCTTGCGCTAGTAGAAACTCGGCCAGGTAGCTGCCATCCTGGCCGGTAATGCCGGTGATCAGCGCGCGTTTTTGTTTAGCCATTTAGTGTTGTTCTCCTTATTGACACGACTACTGCGGTGCCTCAGGTGAGGGTCTTCGCAGCGGTACTTTTCCTATTTTTTGTGGTTCTTTTTTTGCTCGCAGAGCGAAAAAATGAACCACAGATTGAAAAGATGAAGTACCTTGCTTCCGGCTCCCTTGAGCCTGCCCGCCCTGAGGCACCCCCTGAGCTAGTCGAAGGGCGTGTCGAAGGGTCGAAGGGCAGGCAAAACTGCCTCTTAGACGCGATTGCGTACGTCGTGTAACTGAAATGCGACTTTGCTAGTATATCCCGCGCCGGCTTTGCGGTCTGCTAAGTGAGTTAGCCGCGTATCATTGTTGTACCTGGTACAATCGGCCTATGATACCACAACACCCCGACGAGACATTGGGCCAGCGCATCGCCAAGCTGCGCGCGCGCCGCAGCTGGACGCAAGAGCGGCTGGCCGAGCAGCTGGCGGCCTCGCGCGTGGCGGTTTCGCATTTCGAGATGGGACTGGCACTGCCCAGCGAGCGGACGATCGTGCTGCTGGCTGGGCTATTTAAGCTTGAGCCGCATGAGCTGATCGCCGGAACCAGCTATCCCGCAGCCAAGGCCGAGCGGCTGCCGCCAGTGGTCTGTCGCTACACCGAGGTCGAATTCCAGCTTGCGCTACTGCGACGCGACCTGGAGTGGGCCACGCGCCTTGGCGGCAGTATGCAGCAGCAGATCATCGAAGAGTCGCGCGCGAAAATTGCAGCCCTGCTGGATAACGCCTACGACGAGGGCGAGCGGGCGACATTGCGGGAAGTGGAGACATGGATACGGCGAATGGAAAAATGATACGTGGAGCGTCAATGCGGGCGGGGGCAAGCCCCGCGTCAACGGGAACTTTCTTTTCATTTTGATGAGAATGTTCCCGTTGACGCGCCCCCTCGCGGGTGCCACGGAGCGTGGCGTTTCTCATCGCCGCTGGGCTGCCGCCACCGCCTGCTGCGCCGCCTCAGCCAGGGTCGCGGCGGGGATCAGCTTCGACTCAGCCAGCAGCTTGCGGCCCTCTTCCTCATTCGTGCCGACCAACCGCGCGATCATCGGTACCTCGGTCGGCACCTCATCGAGCGCGGCGATGATGCCACGGGCCACCTCATCTACCCGCGTGATTCCGCCGAAGATGTTGAACATCACGGCTTTCACATTTGGGTCGGAAAGGATGATCTGAAGCGCGGCCTTGACTTTGTCCTTACCCGCACCGCCGCCAATATCGAGGAAGTTGGCCGGCGCGCCGCCGTAGAGCTTGACGACATCCATGGTGGCCATGGCCAGACCGGCGCCATTGACCATGCAGCCAATGTTACCATCTAGTTTAATGAAGGTGATCCCGGCCTCGCGCGCGCGGCGCTCGGCCTCCGGCTCGTCGGATGCGTCGCGCATCGCCTCTAAGTCGGCATGACGGAACAGCGCCGAGTCGTCTAGCACAATCTTCGAGTCAAGCGCCTGGAGTGCGCCGCCCGGCAGCACCACCAGCGGGTTAATCTCGGCTAGCGAGGCGTCGGTCTCCATATAGGCACGGTACAGCGCAGTGGCGATCTGGGCGAACTGGCGTGCCTGCTTGCCGTCGTTCAGCCCAATACCGAAGGCCAGCTCGCGCGCCTGGTAGGGCTGCAACCCGAGCGTCGGGTGCGCGGCGATCTTGACGATCGCCTCGGGCTTGGTCTTGGCGACCTCCTCAATCTCGACGCCGCCTTCGGACGAGGCCATGACCACAATCCGCTTCGCGCCGCGATCCATAACAATGCCAAGATAGATCTCGCGCTCGTAGCTAATCGCCTCGGCTACCAGCACTTTCTCAACTGTCAGGCCTTTGATGTCCATCCCCAAAATTTGGCCGGCCACCTGCTCGGCCTGCTCAGGTGTATCGGCCAGCTTCACGCCACCGGCCTTGCCGCGCCCGCCAACAAATACCTGCGCCTTGACGACCACCCGTCCGCCGATTTGCTCGGCGATCCGGCGGGCCTCGGCCGGCGTGCTTGCGACACCACCGCCAGTAACTGGGATGCCATAGGTTGCCAGAATATCGCGGGCCTGGTATTCATGCAGCTTCATGAACGCTCCTTCGGATGTTTCGAGCGACTCGGCCGGCATGGTAGCACGATCGATCGGTCACGTCAAAGTCGGCATCATTCCTCGGATTTTTGCTTTCCGCGTTGTGGGCAAATACATACTGCATTGCAATCAGTATACACCTTGAAGGCAAGGCTGAAGTCAAACACCCCTGAGCGCTGGTTGAAAAAACCGGCGCTCAGGGGTGTTTAGCCTACCTAATTAGGGGACTCTCGGTTATTAAAACATTCCAGGGGTGGGGGTTCGGGGGCGGCGAAGCCGCCCCGAACCCCCACCCCGAGGGAGGTCTGGCGGGGCCTTCGGCCCCGCCAGACCTCCCCAATGGGATGATTATTTAAGCGCAAGCCCTTAAGTCAAAGGGCGTACTCGCGCGAGTTAGCGGCTCTGTGTCAGCTTCACACGCTCTTCGGCCGTGATCGGCTGGAACTGACTGTCCTTGTTAAGATAAACGATTTCTTCATTCTTGACATTGACGATCAGATCTTTGGAGCCATCGCGATTGATATCGTCGAAGCGCAGCAGCACCGCAGTCTTGTCCTCGCCTGCACCAAACAGATATGGTCCGGTCAGCGTACGAGTCTTGCTGGCGTCACCGCCGGGAATCTCGATGATCAGCACTTGACGATTGAGATTCATGGCGATAAAGTGCGTCGGTGTGCCCGCACCATCATCGTGCCCTACGACCTCATCAGCTTGAAATGTGCGTGTGGTGCCATAGCGCAAATCATCATAGCGCGCACGCCCCCAGCTCATCACATTGCCCATAATCGCATAGATCGCCAGCAGCGCCAGCAGCGCTGTCACAATATATGCCATCGAGTGCAATGAGATTGCCGGAAGCACGATCCTCGTGCGTGAGTGCGGCGACCCGGCGCGAACAGTGGTATTGTGCATCTCTTGGCTTCTTACTGCCATTGCTGGTTCCTCCCTTGAAGCCGGGGCGCTTTGGGAAACGCCCACATCTATGTGCAACCGTGTCCCCGCCCGACCGGTTATCAACGTAAACGATATTTATATGAAACGTATGTTCTAAGCATCGGGCTGCTGTGAGTATAGCAGAACATGTGTTCGGTGTCAAGGACTTTCTTGACCAAAATTTGATCTGCTGCGGGCTTGTATCGTAGCTTTTTCGTGGGATGCAATTACCCTAAGCAAACTGGACAAATGGCGGAAAACACTTCATTGAATTTCTGTTACACTAGCCGGACGGCGCATAGCGCTGACACACAGTATGGTACTTTACATTTATGGTGTATTCTTTTTTCGCCCCGCAGGGCGAAAAAAGAATATACCAAAAGCAAAAATCCATGTGCTTGCATAAGTCCTAAAGTTAAGAGTTCGGCAACTCTTAACTCTTAACTCTTGACTTCTATGATTGACCTCGCTCCTCACAATCCATATGGCCTTGCGCTACAGCGGCCGGTGCTGACAGCCGCTGGTTGCTTCGGCTACGGCGTCGAGTACGCGCGCCTAGCCGATATCGCCGGCATTGGCGCGATTGTTACCCGCAGTACCACATTGCACGGCCGGCGAGTCGCCCGGCCGCCACGCCTGATCGAGACGCCCGCTGGCTTGCTCGTTGTCGGCGCCTGGCCTGATCCCGGTCTGGCGCGGGTGATTGATCGCTACACGCCGGTGTGGGCCGGCTGGGATACGCCGGTGCTGCTCAGTGTGGTTGGCGGAACGACCGAAGACTACGCTGCGTTTGCGGCGGCGCTCGAAAGCGTCGAGGGCATCGCCGGGCTGGAGCTGAACCTGGCGGGCCACGCAGATGTGGCGGCACGAGTGGTCGCAGCGGCGCGCGCCGCCACCCAGTTGCCGCTACTGGCCAAGCTGCCGTATCTGGAAGGTGATCGTCAAGCGCTGGCCGCGCTGGCCCGATCGAGCGCCGATGCGGGCGCGGATGCAATCGTCGCGAGCGGCTCTCCACGCGGCCTGGCGATCGATCCGCAGAGTGGCAAGCATATTGAGGGCTGGCTTTCTGGCCCGGCGCTGCGCCCGCTGGCGCTCGCTCTGGTGGCCGATCTCGCGGCGGCTGTAAGCGTGCCGGTGATCGGCTGTGGTGGAATCGCGTCGTTGGAGGATGCGCGGCAGTTCCTGGCAGCCGGCGCGGCGGCCGTACAGATCGGCGCGGCGTTGCTGGCCGACCCAGGCGCGGCGGCGCGGATCGGCGCGGCGCTGGAGGCTGGCGGGTAAGTGTATATGGCCGACCAGGAGGGCCACAGGAGGCTCATCGTGCGACAGAGGAACTACCAGATATAGGAGCTTCAAACAACCGTGAGGTGGCTGGATACATCCAGCCACCTCACGGTTTTCTTGAGGTTAGCGCTTGCGGCTAGCGCACCGAGCCGCGGCGTACCAGGTTGACTATCGCCAGAAGAACGACGGCCCCGACGAAGGAAACCAGCAGCGCGGTCAGGTTGAACGTGTTGCTGTTGATCGTCGGTCCGCCCAACAGGAAACCGCCGATCATCGCGCCGATAATGCCGACGACGATGTTGAGCAGCGCGCCCTGCTGCGCGTCTGTCCGCATCACGATGCTCGCAAGCCAGCCGACCAACGCGCCGAACAGCAGCCACAGGATGAGATTGATCACGGTGTCCTCCTCATATATTTTGTCACATTCGCGGCGCCAACTGCTATCACTTGGAACTTGTGACGCCCGATTACCTCTTGGCTATGTATAAAGCAAGTGGTGTGCCACGAAATAATCGCCGCGTCGCCCGTTCGGGCAGAAAGACCTTGGCCAGCGCGCCTAATGTGCGTTGGTGTCGCGCTGTAGCCGGCTGCGTAGCCCACAACCTCCTTCCCCATCCCCCAAGCCAAATGATGTGCCACTAACGTCGCTATAGCAATCCTATCTGAGTCGTAAACTGGAGTCGAGGCTTCAGCCGGAGCCAGTGCCAGCGAACCGCCTGAAGGCTCGACTCCGTTTTACAATTCACGCAGGATTGCTATAGTACAAAACAGTTATTCTATCGTTCCCCGATCGCATACTACTTCCTCTAGTTTATCTGCTAGATTAGAGATCGCTTGTGCGGACTATGGCAACCGCCACTTCAACCAATTTGCAGGCTGTGTTTCAGCCAACTGAGGGCTATAATTCCTGAAAGCATCGCGCAGATTTGCGCTGCTTTTGTCGCTCCATCCCGGCGCCTCGGCCGTACTCTGTCATTGTGTGCTCTTTCGTGCTCTTTCTATTGCTTTGGGAGCTGTCATACACGTTACAAAGCGATAGCGCTTTGCGCAGTGAGCCAATGATTGCAGGATCCCCACAAAGTCGCCATCTCATTGTCTTTCAGGCATAAAGGAGTCTACCCCAATGACCGACCGGTTAGCACGCTCGCTGATGAGCATCATCGGCATTACCGCCCTGATCTGGAGTTCGATTTGGCAGATTCCGCTTGCTGCTGCTGCGGCGTCTCTGACAATTAGCCCGATCACCTGGGATGTGATCGGTTTGGATAGCAACAAGGTTACTGATGGGCCAGATACATTTATGGTGGGTACGCGCGTGTGCAATACCGGTAATATGGATGCCACCAATGTGGTCGCCAATTTCGTCTGGGATAGCGCCAACACATATATCAACCTGAGCGGCGCCAGCAGCCTTTCGATTGCTGCGCTCACCGCCGGCACTTGTACCGACTTCTACTACAATGTGCTCATCACACGGAACTCCGCAGCGTACAATACGAATCGTGGCTACCATATTACGGCCGCGGCCGACGGTCTCGCTGCCGTCAGCACTCCCACCCCCCGCCAACTTTTTGTGGAGAAACTTGTCTCACAAAACCGCAACGCGGTGACGACTATCAGTGGCGCGACGACTGTTGTCGTGGGCCAGACGTACCAGTATGTCGTCAATAGCAGCACTGCAACAGGCGGCTATGAGCAACTCGAAGCCTTCCTCAACTTCCCGAACGTCATGTTCCAGTTGATCTCCGTTGCATCCACCTATACGTCTCCAACCGGCGGCACCAACGATAAGGTCTACGCGAACGGTTGTGGCTGGGATAGTGATCCCAGCCACGTCTCACCAAACCCCATTACAACCTACCGCAGCTGTATTGGACCGGATCAGTACACTGGCGGCAAGGCAGGTGGTACCATTGTCACCACCTACAACGTCAAAATCCTGTCGGCGGGCACTGCGACGCTTACGACGCTGATCTATGATTTCTCGGGCAGCAGCTATCATTACAACTCTGATTTTGGAGTTGGTGTCAACTTGATAACGGTGACCGCTACCAATCCAACGCCGCCGGTGGCGAACAATGACAGCGCGACCACGACCGGAACTACTCCAGTGACGCTTACTCCGGCGACAAACGACACGGCGAGCAGCGGTACGACGCTGGCGCCGGGCACGATTGATCTCGACCCGGCGACCGCTGGACAGCAGACCACGCGAACGACGGTTGAGGGTACCTGGGTGCTTAATACCGCCACTGGAATGGTCACCTTTACCGCAGTAGCAGGTTTCGTTGGCATCGCCACCATCCCCTATACCATCCAGAATAACGTTGGTCAGACCTCGAACCAGGCTAATCTAACCGTGACGGTGAATGCGCCTGCCGCGCCGGCCCTCAGCCTGACCAAGAGCGACGGCGGGGTCAGTACAACTCCGGGCGGCACAGTTGTTTACGCTCTGGGCTATACCAACAGTGGCAATGTCGGCCTGACCGGCGTGGTGCTTAACGAGACGCTTCCCACGAATACGACCTTCAACGCCGCCAGCAGCGCGGCCGGCTGGAGCTGCGTCGGCTCGGCCTGTACGCTGATAATTGGCGCCCTGGCGGCTGGCGCGTCTGGCTCAGCCAATTTCGCGGTCAACGTGATCACTCCAGTGCCAGCTGGCACGGCCCAGATCAGCAATGCCGCGGCGGTATCGGCAAACGGCGGCACGACCGCCAACGCCAGCGACAGCACGCCCGTTAACGCCAGCCCCGCGCTGAGCCTGAGCAAGAGCGACGGCGGGACGACGATCACCCCCGGTGGCACGCTCAACTACACGCTGAGCTACGCAACATCGGAAATCTGGCCGGCGGCGCCGCTGGCTCGGCCATCTTCATCGTCCGAGTCGTCACGCCCGTTTCGGCCGGCACCACCCAGATCGTCAACAGCGCCACTATCGCCAGCGGCGCTACCAGCACGACCGCCGGCGACACCACGCCGGTCAACACCACCCCCGGCCTGAGCATCAGCAAGACCGACGGCAACACCAGCACCACACCCGGCGGCTCGGTCACCTACACGCTCGACTATCAGAACACCGGCAATATCGCTCTGAACGGCGTGGTCATAAACGAGATTGTGCCCGGTAATACAACCTTCAAAGCTACAGGCAGCAGCGCCGGCTGGAGCTGCGCCAACGGCGCAGCGGCCGGGACCACCTGCACGCTGACGATCGGCGCGCTGGCTGGCAACGCCACCGGATCAGCTACCTTCGCCGTCGACGTGATCACACCGGTGCCGGCCGGCACGACTCAACTAGTCAATGGCGTGACAATTACCAACGGAACGACAAGCGCCACTAATGCCGATACGACTCCTGTCAACACTACCCCCGGCCTGAGCCTGACCAAGAGCGACGGCAACATCAGCGCCGCGCCGGGCGACACGGTGGTCTACACGCTGGGCTACCAGAATACCGGCAACGTCGGCCTGACCGGCGTGCTGCTCACCGAGCAAGTGCCCGCCAACACCACGTTCGACGCCGCGAGTAGCTCAGGCGGCTGGAGCTGCACTAATGGCGACCCGGCCGGCTCGATCTGCACCCTACTGGTTGGCGGCCTGGCGGGTGGTGCGATCGGCACGGAAACATTCGCCGTCACGATCGTCAATGCCGTGCCAGCCGGCACGACGCAGATCAGCAACGCCGCCACTATCACCGCGAATGGCGGGACGACCGCCACGGCCAGCGATACCACGCCACTCCCCATAATCGCCGCTGTAAGCCTGACCAAGAGCGACGGCGGCGCGAGCGTCATCCCCGGCGGCACGGTCGCCTACACCCTCAGCTATGCCAATACCGGCAATGTTAATCTGACCACCCTGGTGCTTACCGAGACGCTGCCGGCCAATACCAGCTTCAACGCCGCCGCTAGCTCGGCCGGCTGGGTCTGCTCCGGTGCCACATGCACCCTGAATGCCGGCAACCTGGTTGTGGGAGCGGTGCGCACCGCGATCTTTGCCGTGACGGTCGATACGCCGCTGCCGGCCGGCGTCAGCCAGATCGCCAACAGCGCGACGATCGGAAATGGCCTCACCAGCGCCAGCGCCAGTGACATCACGCCCGTCAACACGACACCGGCGCTGACGCTCGCCAAGAGCGACAATGGCATCACCTCCGTGCCCGGCGGCACTGTTGTCTATACCCTGGATTATCAGAACACCGGCAACGTCGGCCTGGCCGGCGTCGTGCTCGACGAGACCATACCTGCCAATACGACCTTCGACGCCACCGCCAGTTCGGCCGGCTGGGTCTGCACCGGCGCCACCTGTACCCTGAACGTCGGCACCCTGGCCGCCGGGGACACGGGGACTGCCACCTTCGTCGTGACCGTCGACAACCCCGTGGCGGCCGGCACCAGCCAGATCGCCAACAACGCCAGCATCACCGACGGCGCCACCAGCGCGAATGCTGGCGACACGACACCAGTGATAACTACCCCCGGCCTGACGCTTAGCAAGAGCGACGGCGCTACCACCAGCACACCCGGCGGCACAATCGCCTATACCCTCAGCTACGCGAATACCGGCAATGTCGGTCTGATCAACCTGGTGCTTAGCGAAACCGTGCCGGCCAATACCACATTCAACGCCGCGGGTAGCTCGGCCGGCTGGAGCTGCGCCAATGGCGGTGCGGCCGGCGCCAGCTGTAGCTTGAATGTTGGAACCCTGGCCGGCAACGCGATCGGCTCAGCCACGTTCGCCGTCACCGTCGATGCATCCCTGCCGGCCGGTGTCAACCAGATCAGCAACGCGGCGACGATCGGAAATGGTATCACCAGCGCCTCGAACAGCGACACGACGCCGATCGCCACAACCCGAGCGCTATCGCTGACCAAAAGCGATGG
>WNGB01003342.1_pt1 | contig 25750 bp, 19 predicted proteins | sample 5400681 | NCBI WGS metagenome assembly WNGB01 (sample SAMN13153367, study PRJNA577476) | soil metagenome | isolation source: 115 cm soil or saprolite under grassland replicate 2 | place: USA:California | collected 2016-06-15
TGCGCCGGCTGACACGCACGTCACCAGGTTGTTTGGGCATGCTTTTCTCCGTAATGTGCTAGGTTGCAGGAAGGGATGGCTACGGGTAGGGCTTGCCTGGAGCTAGTGTCCAACCGCGCTGGTTGCCCGACTGGAAACTTAGCCCAGCCGTACCACACGGCATATGCCACTTGGAGTATGGTATAACATAATGATAGCACCGCAGTATTACCAGAGCAAAGAGGAGTTTTGTAGCAGAATCGATACAATATGTGTGCTATGGTGAGATTGTGGGAGGATGTGGCCGTGCCAATCATGAATGAATGCCGACCCACAAACGCACATCAAGGCCAGCTTTGTGCTGGCGATGGGGTTCGCGGATCGGCAAATGGTTGTGTGGCCAGCGGTGTGGCACGCTGGCGGCCCTATTTAGATTCGGGGCGAGATTTTTTACATGCTGGCTTGCTTAGTGGATCACGCCGCCTCGCGAAAGTACTGGCCGGTCATCAGCTCGAAGACTAGCTGATCGAGCGTGACCTCGGCCTCGTGATAGGTGCGCGCGAAGCCAACCAGCTCACCATCCAGATACATGGCATAGTCGCGGGTCTCGGCGATCGTAGACGATTTCCTTGCGGTACATGCTCGTAATCTCTTTCCAGGCGTCGTGCGCCTTGCGTACGTGTTCGTATCCTCGCATTGATAGTATAGCACAATTGTTCTAAATGTGCAAGCACATGTTTTTTGAGGTTTGCGGATTTCGATCGCTTCCGCTATACTGCCGGCGCTCACCCCACAGGATTGACGACTATTCGTGGACTCGTCGCCCCGCCAACGTTATCGCGCTCGCCGCCTGAGCATTGAGATGCGCCGTCGTAGGATTGCGCTGGTGGCCGGCGGCGTTCTTCTGCTTGTGCTGGCGATCGGCCTGGCTTACTGGCGCCAGCCCACGCCGCCAAAGCCATTATCTGCACTCATCGCGCGCGCCACAAGCACGGCCGCGCCGCTCCCGTCGACCGCTGTGGCGCAGGCGGTGGGCGCGCCGACGACGGTTGCCGATTCGCCGGCCGACGCGCCAGATCAGGAGCCGACTGCCGCGCCAATAGCGCCCGCGTCGTTCTTCGACGATCGGCGGCTGACGTATGAGCCGAGCTTCTACGCCCCGCAGATCCAGGCGCTGCTCGACAGCCAGGCCGGGCCGTTGAAGACAGTGGTGTTTCAGGTCGGCGACCGGCGGCATAGCTTCGCCGAGGCGCTCAGCGGGCAGACCAGCTACTACAGCGTCAATCCGAAGATCATCCTGGCGCTGATCGAGCTTCAGAGTCGCTTGATTTCGACCGCCAGCCCTTCATCCGATCAGGTTGGCTGGGCGCTTGGCTACCAGGGTGAGAACGGCAACAAGCGTGGGCTTCAGGCGCAGGTGCGCTGGGCGGTCAAACAGATTCTGTATGCCAAGCGCGACTACCCGCAATATGCGCCGCTGACCTACGCCGACAACTCCAGCGCGCCGCCACCCCCGGGCTGGAGCCTGAGCGAGTACGCGTTGGCGCGCGCGCTGGCGCCGACGACATCGCCCGGCCGGCTGCCGGAGCTGCTTCAGCGCTTTCTGGAAACTTACACGCACCTGTTCGGCGACCCACGCACGCCGCCTGAAGGCTGGCCGGCGCCCTCCACGCCGTTTCTAGCCTGGCCGATCGCGCATCCCGCGCCGGTGACATCGTTCTTCGACCACGGCGGCCCGTTCCTGATGCGCAACCCGCAGGCTGGGATCGTCACCTACTGGGGCCGCACCGAGACCGATCTGGCCTTCGCCTACAATGGCCACGATGGCTGGGATTACGCCGCCGCGCCGCCCGATATGGCGCTAGCCGCCGCCGATGGCGAGGTGGTCTTCGCCGGCAACGCCGACGACAACTGCAACACGCGGGCGGTGATCGTCGATCACGGCAACGGATATCGCACCCTGTACTGGCACCTGGCGCGTGTCGATGTGCAGATCGGCGATCGTGTCGCGCGCGGCCAGCCAGTCGGGATGATCGGGTCGACCGGCTGCGCGACTGGGCCGCATCTGCACTTTGGGGTGCAGTTCCTGGGCCGCAATACCGACCCGTACGGCTGGTGCGGCGCGGCGCCTGACCCTTGGGCGCGCCACCCTGCCGGCAGCGTGAGCAACTGGCTATGGGTCGATCGGCCTTCGCCGTGTGCCCCGCCCTGGCCAGGCGCGGTTGTGGTCGACACTGATTCGCCCGACTTCGCGAAAGATGGCGATGGCTGGCAATCAACGCCAAGCGGCTATGGCGGCAGCGCATTGTTCGTGCCATCGCTGCGCGGCGATGACGACGCGCCCTGGGATCTGCGGCCGCTGGCGCGACCGGCGATTGCTGTCTGGCGGCCGGCGCTACCTGCGGCGGGGCGCTACCGCGTGCTGGCATATGTGCCGTATGCGCTGAGCGGCCTGGAGGATGCCACCGAGGTGCGCTATCGCGTGCGTTACAGCGGCGGCGAGGCCGATGTGATGGTGAATGATTCGGATGCCGCCAACGATTGGGTGGATCTGGGCACCTACAGGTTCGATCCGAACGACCGCCCATCGGTGGCGCTCAGCAATGTCGTCGAGGCTGAGCAGCGCGGCGTATGGGCCGACGCGGTGGTCTGGCTACCGGTGGCGGGGCCGTAAACAGTCGATAGTATGCAGTCGGCACACTGCATACTATCGACTGTTTACTGTCGACTGCTTCGCGGCATTTGCCCGCCATCCCCCGCCGCTGGTATAATGCGCTTCACGTCGAACAAATCGTATACGGTATCGTGCGGAAATGCAATGCGGTATACGCGCTACCCAAATACTGGATGAGAATTATGCTTAGCGTACAATCGGCTGCCTTCCCAATGCTGGTCGAAGAGCTGCGGGCATCGGTACCACAAGTCGCCGATCTCTTCAATGAGCTGTCGGACGATTTGTCGTTGGAGCGACAGCGGCGGCTGCTGCGCCAGCTTGGCGCGCTCTGGTATCGCCAGGATGGCGAGCCGGAGGTGCTGGCCGAATTGGGCTTGGCGCTGGCCGAGCAGCACAAAATCGAGCCGGGCGTGGCACTGGCCGAGCTACTGATGGCGTATGGCGCCGCGCGCGAGGAGCAGCGCACGCGCGCCTGGGAGAACAACCTGGTGCGGCGCATGGCCGAGCTGAGTGGGCTCCATCGCGTGATCTCAGCCGCGAACTCGACGCTCGATCTCGACACTTCGATGCAGATGGTGGTTGAAACGGTTGCCGAGGTGATCGGCGTCGAGGCCTGCTCGGTCTATTTATACGATAAGAACAGCGACGACCTGACGCTGCGGGCGACGCTGGGCCTGAATACAGCGGCGGTCGGCCAGGTGCGGATCGGGATGGGCCAAGGCGTCACCGGCTGGGCGGCCAGCGAGGGCAAGCCGATCGTCGTGCTCGACGTGCGGCAGGATAATCGTTTCCAAGTGGAGCCGACCCTGTCCGAGGAGCCGTTTCGATCCATGCTGGCGGTGCCGATTGTGCTGTTCAGCGCCGAGCGCTTCCACGTGGGCGCCGATAAGCTCCAGGGCGTGATCAGCATTCAGACCTACGGCCCGCGCGATTTTACGCCCGAGGAGATCAATTTCGTCGAGACGGTCGCAGGCGAGCTGGCCTTCTTTATTGTCAACGCGCAACTGTACCAGCAGACCGGCGATCAGCTACACCAGAAGGTTCAGGAGCTGACCACCCTTCAGCAGGTTTCCAAGCGGATTGCTGAGCAGCTTGACTTGCAAGAGGTGCTGAAGCTGATCGTCGCCAAGGCAGTCGAGCTGGCGCATGTGGATCGCGCGGATATCTTTCGCTGCGGCGAGGACGATCGGCTGGAGCTGGCCGCGACTCACGGCGGCAGCCAGCAGAACGGCGTGCTGAATTTCATCGCCCAAGCGGTGCGTGAGGGCCGGCCACTGGCGGTGCTGAACGCCTATAGCGACTCGCGATTCCCGGATCTGGCGCAGGTGGCGGCCGCCGAGGGCTTTCACTCGCTGTTCTGCATGCCGCTGCGCGTACAGCAGAATCGCGTGATCGGCGCGATCTGCCTGTATACCCGCGAGGCGCGCCACTTTGACTATGAGCAGGTGCGCCTGCTCTCAACCTTCGCCGACGAAGCGGCGATTGCGATCGAGAACGCGCGCCTGTATGCCGAAAGCCAGCGCGCGCTGCTGATCAAATCGGCGATGCTTCAGGAGATGCATCATCGCGTGCGCAATAATATGCAGACTATCTCGGCGCTGCTGGCGATGCAGCAGCGCCGTCTCGACCCGGCCGGGCGCGGTGCGGCTGCGCTGCGCGATAGTGTGGCGCGCATCCAGGCGATCGCCGGCGTGCATAACTTGCTCTGCCGCGAGGATGTCGGCCTTACCACTGTCGATGCAGTGGTGCGCCAGATCGTCGATAGCGCGCAGGTGAGCCTGGCAACGCCTGAGCGCCCGATCCACTTCAAGATCCTCGGCGATCTGGCCAGAGTCGATACGCGCGAGGCCACTGTGCTGGCGATCGTGCTGAACGAGCTGATCGTCAATGCCATGTCGCATGGCCTGGCGGTCGAAGGCGGCACGGTGGTGATCGAGACCACACAAGGCGAGCAGGAGATTACTGTCGAGGTGCGCGACGACGGCCCTGCGCATGCGCCGGTCGAGCCATCCGGCACTAGCAGCGGCCTGGGCCTACAGATCATCCGCACACTGGTGATGGAGGATCTGGCGGGCGAGTTCGAGCTATCTGAGCAGGATGGCTGGATGTGCGCGCGGGTGTGCTTCCCGCAGCGGCTGGGCGAGGAATAATAACAGCGTAAGTCCTATCATTGTGAATAAGGAAAGAAAAATGACCGATCCAGCTTCTGATCGCCTGACGCGGCTTCAGGCTGCGATGCGCCCAGCCAGCATCGACGCGCTGGCGGTGGTGCCGGGCGCGAATATGCGCTACCTGGGTGGCCTGGAGATCCATATGAACGAGCGCATCGCGGTCGCATTCTTTCCCGCTGATGGCCGGCCGGCGATAGTTTTGCCAACGCTCGAGACGCCGCGCGCCAAGGCTCAGGCACGCTTTCCAATCACGTTCTACTCGTGGGATGACGCGGAAGGGCCGGCCGGCGCGCTGAGCCGCTGTGTGGCCGAGCTGGGACTGGCCGGGCGGCGGATCGGCGTAGAGTACACAGCGATGCGGGTGCTGGAGCTGCGCGCGATCGAGCTGGCCGCGCCGGGTGCGCAGGCGGTGGATGCGACGCCGATGATCGCCGAGCTGCGGATGGTCAAGGATGACCAGGAGCTGGCCGCGATGCGCCGGGCGGTGGCGGTGGTTGAGGCGGCGCTGGGCGCGGCGGTGGCGCAGATTCGTACCGGGATGAGCGAGCGCGAGCTGGCCACGATCTGGGAGCGCGAGATGCGCGCGCGTGGCGGCGAGCCATCGTTTGGCACGATCATCGCGAGTGGCCCGAACGCCGCCAACCCACACCACTCGAACAGCGACCGCGCGTTCCAGCCGGGCGATTTTATCATTATGGATGGCGGGGTCTGGAACGACGGCTACGCATCGGATATCACGCGCACAGTTGCGCTCGGCCAGCCCAACAAGCAGGCGCGCGCGATCTACGAGCTGGTGCAGGCGGCCAACGCGGCTGGCCGGATGTATACGCGCCCTGAGGCCACCGGCCAGGAGATCGATCAGGCCACACGCAAAGTGATCGCCGATGGCGGGTTTGGGCAGTATTTCATCCATCGCACCGGCCACGGGCTGGGCCTGGAGATCCACGAGCCGCCATACATTGTCGCCGGCAGCCTGGAGCCGCTCGCGCCGGGGACGACCTTCACGATCGAACCAGGCGTGTATGTCGACGGCGTGTGCGGCGTGCGGATCGAGGACGATGTGGTGATCACAGCCGAGGGCGCCGAGAGCCTGACGTCGTTTGAGCGCAACCTTATTATTGTCAATCCATAAACTATCTGACAAGATGACAAGATGACTAAGGTGACGAGCAATCTGTCACCTTGTCATCTTGTCATCTTGTCATCTTGTCAATCACATGATCGAACAACCACGACTTTTCGATGTCGCCACCTTGCCGATGCCAAGCACGGTGCAGCTGGTCGAGAGCCTGCTGTTCATCGCCGGCGAGAGCGTGACGGTGGCCCAGCTGGCCCAGGCGCTGGAGTTGCCAGCCGATGCGGTCGAGGCGGCCCTGGAGCAGCTGGCGGCCATGTGTGCGACGCGTGGCGTGCGCGTCCAGCGTCAAAATGAGCACATCCAACTGGTATCCGCACCAGAGTCGGCCGCGGTGATCGAGCGCTTCCTGGGTGGCCAGCCGCCGTCGCGGCTGTCGGCTGCGGCGCTGGAGGCGCTGGCGATCATCGCCTACCGCCAGCCTATCACCCGCGCACAGGTGGATGCGGTGCGCGGCGTAGACAGTAGCGGCGTCATCCGCGTGCTGCTGGGCCGCGACCTAATTTCCGAGAGCGGACGGCTTGAAACGGTCGGGCGACCGATTCTGTACGCGACCACACCTGAGTTTCTGCGCCGGTTCGGCCTTGCGAACCTGGCCGAACTGCCGCCACTGGATCTGCCCGATCCGAAGATGACGAGTGAGGAGAAATGAGTCACTTGTCACCCAGTTTAATTCTCCACAGTCTCCACGAACTCTCCACAATACTGTGGAGAAGACTTGACACATTTGCGTAGAGGGATCATGCGCTTCCAGAGGCGATATTTCTTGATTGGATGGCATACGCTCCCGAAAGTTATCCACATGTTTCATCCTTTCGGCTCGACATAGCGCACGATCATGAGCGCGGCTCACGCAACCACTACCCCTATACGAAGCTCAAGGAGTATAAGCATTCGTAATAGAAAAGGGGGGGCTTACGGCTTGAAAACATGGGGCGTATGGAGTATGATCAGCGTCGATACCCAATGATGCTCACCTGGATTTATCGCCATCTACTGACATATGTTCGCCAATGACGCCGAGATAATGGTTGCGAGCAATCGCCTGCGCGCACCCGCGCCTATTGTTGTCCAAAATGGAGGTCGGCGTGAACCTCACTAAGATCTGGAATTCAACACTCGGAACCATGCAGGTGCAGACCTCGCGGCACGAGTTCAATACCTGGCTTCGCCGCGCGACCTTGCAATCGGTCGAAAATGGGGTGGCGACGATCGGCGCCCCCAGTGCGTTTTTCAAAGAGGGCCTGGAGAATCGGTACTCCAACCCGCTGCGGGATCTGCTCAGCAACCTGGTAGGATTTCCGCTCCAGGTGCGCGTAGTGATCGCTGCGCCGCAGCCAACCCGTGCCGAGACCGGGCAGGCTACTCGCGAGCTTGGCAAGGATGCCCCAATGAACGATTACGACGACCCACCCGCTCGCCACAATGGCACCGCCAACGGTAACACCTATGATCGGCTGGGCATGCAGCAGCTCGAGTTTTCGAGTACCGTGCGTTCTGGAATGCTCAATTCTCGGTATACGTTCGATCGGTTTATCGTCGGTTCGAGCAACCGGCTGGCGAACGCGGCATGTATGGCGGTGGCCGAAAACCCGGCCCAAGCCTACAACCCGCTGTTTTTGTATGGCGGCGTGGGGCTAGGTAAAACCCATCTGCTGCATGCGATCGGCAACTACGCGCTCGATCGTGATCCCGAGATCAATGTGATGTACGTTTCTTCGGAAAAGTTCACCAATGATATGATCAATGCTATTCGCCGCCAGCAGAACGAAGAGTTCCGCATGCGTTACCGGAATATCGATATTTTGCTGATCGATGATATTCAATTTATCGCCGGCAAAGAGAGCACTCAGGAGGAGTTCTTCCACACCTTCAACACGCTGCATTCGGCCGGCAAGCAGATCGTGATCTCATCGGATCGCCCACCCAAGGCGATCCTGACGCTGGAGGAGCGGCTGCGCTCGCGCTTCGAGTGGGGCCTGATTGTTGATGTGCAGACGCCCGATCTCGAGACGCGCACAGCGATCTTGCGCGCCAAGGCCGAGCAGATGACCACGCACATTCCACCCGAGGTGATCGATTTCCTAGCCCACCGCATTCAGAGCAACATTCGTGAGCTGGAAGGCTGCCTTAATCGTGTCGCGGCCTACGCGCAGATGTACGGCACGCAAGTGAGCGTCGAGGTGGCTACGACCGCGCTGGCCGAGCTACTCGGCACGACTCGGCGCAAGCGGATCACCTCGGAGTCGATTCTGCGCGAGGTAGCCGATTTCTACGGCGTGGACTTGCGCGCGATGCAAGGTCGCGGCCGTAGTCGCAATATCGTGGTTCCGCGCCAGGTGGCGATGTACCTGCTGCGTGAAGAGACCGACGCCAGCCTGATGGATATTGGGCAGCAACTGGGCGGGCGCGACCATACCACCGTGATCTATGGCTGCGAGAAAATTGGTGAGGAGATCAACGCCGACTCGCGCCTGCGCCAAGAGGTTGTGACGATCCGTGAGCGGCTTTATCATGCCAATGGCACCGCGTAACAAGTGACGAGTGATGAGTGACGAGTGACGAGTTGAACCTGCTCGTCACTCGTCACTCGTCACTCGTCACCCTCCCGGCTGCCCTGTTCGCAGCCTCAAAGCAGTGCGGGCCGGAGGTTATCCTTTTGGCCCGCACCCCGGCTGCTTCTTGATTCTACTTCTCTTTGGCGGTGGTGGGGTGCGGGGAGTGGTTTTCAGCATCTTCCATGAGAGCTACAGCGCAGGGCAGGATGGCAGTGAAGGTGCTGCCCTGGCCGATTGCGCTGATCACCTCTAATCGGCCACCGTGCGCATAGGCGATGCTCTGAGCGATTGCCAGCCCCAGCCCGCTACCGCCCTGCGCGCGATTGCGCCCGCGATCGGCGCGGAAGAAGCGATCGAATACTCGTGGCAGGTATTCCGGCGCGACGCCGGGGCCAGTGTCGTGGATGCTGACCATGACCGATGGCTGAGCGGGCGCGTGGGCGCATGGGCGATCGCATGCGTCGATCACTGTACGTCGCCCGTTTGCCCCATCCTCTGGTTGATCACTGTGCCCGATGGAAGCCGCGACGGTGATCCGGCCGCCGGGGGGAGTGTATCGAATCGCATTGTCGAGCAGGTTCAGAAACAGCCTGATCAGATCATCCTCGTTCCCGCGCACGAAGAGCTCGGGTGGTTGGGCGAACGCGATCTGTTGCTGCCGATCGTCGGCGAGGGGCTCGACCTGCGCGACGATCGCCGGAAGGAGGTTGCCGAGGTCGAGCAGCTCATGGGCCACCGGCGCGGGCTGCGCATCGGCGCGGGCTAGGTACAGCAGATCATTGGCCAGGCGTGCCAGCCTGCGCGCCTGCTCGCGCACGGTGGCCAGCGTCACGCGGTAGCTCTCGGCGTCGCGCGGGCGCGCGATCGCCACGTCGATCTGGCCGATGATCGCGGTCAGAGGCGTGCGCAGTTCGTGCGAGGCGTCGGCGGTGAAGCGGCGCTGCTGCTCGAAGGCTGATTGCAGTCGTGCCAGCATGGCGTCGAAGGTGTGCGCCAGCTGGCCAACTTCGTCGTCGGCCCCACGCAGGTTGAGCCGCTGGCTCAGGTCTTCGGCGCTGATGCGCTGGGCAGTGCGCGTGAGCCGGTCGATCGGCGTAAGCGCGCGGTTGGCTAGGAACCAGCCGCCGCCGCTGGCCACCAGCAGCATGGCTGGCGCCAGCAGCAGCAGCACCTTGAGCAGCGTGCGCATGGTATCGCGCAAATCCTCCAGCTCCACGCCGATCTGTAGCGCCCCGATGATCTGTCCATCGTGGGTGATCGGCAAGCTGAGCACACGCATCTGCCCTTCGCGCCCGCGCACCTGGATGATCTGCCTGTCGCCGCCAAGCGCGCGGCGCACGGCGTCAGCCAGCTCAGGCATTTGCTCCTGGGGATTATCGTCGTAAATAAGTGTGCCATCGGAATGGTAGATGCGCGTCAAGTGCTCATCGTTGCGGTGGTCGGCACGCAATGAGTCATTCTGGATCGTCAGGTTGTGACCGCTGAAATCAACCGTCTGGACGATCAGGCTGGCCTGACTAGCCAGGAGATCGTCGAAGTTACCGAGCAGCAGCTTGTAGACGGCGATATAGGTGCCAGCGCTGAACAACAGCAGCACGCCAGTCAACAGCAGCACGTACCAGCCGGTCAGCCGCCAGCGCAGCGAGTAGAAGATGTGGGTCAAGGGCCAGCGCGGGGTATGAAACATCCTCGTTCCTCAGGAACCGAGAACAAAGAACAAAGAACAGCGAACAAGATCGTGTAGGGTGTTCTTTGCATTTTGTTCTTTGTTCTGTCAAATATCGTTGATTCCGAGCCGGTAGCCAACGCCACGAACAGTGTGCAGCAGCTTGAGATCATGCGCGTCGTCCAGCTTGCGGCGCAGCGCGAAGATATGCACGTCGATCAGATTCGTCAGATTGTCGAAATCGTAGTTCCAGACATGTTCGGCAATTGAGCTGCGCGTGAGGATCTTGTTAGGGTGGCGCATCAGATATTCGAGCAGGCTATACTCTTTGCTGGTCAGGGAGATCGGTCGATCGCCGCGCCGCACGACCCGGCTGGCGGTATCCAGCTCTAAATCGGCCACCTGGAGCACTGTGCCCTTGAAGGCCGGCTCGCGCCGCAGCAGGGCGCGTATACGCGCTAGCAGCTCGGCAAATGCGAACGGCTTGATCAGGTAATCGTCGGCGCCGCTGTCGAGCCCGGCCACGCGATCGTTCACGGTGTCGCGAGCGGTGACCATCAGCACTGGGGCGCGCAGGCCACGCCGCCGCAGCTCGGCGCAGACCGTCAGTCCATCCTGGTCGGGCAGCATCACATCCAGAACGATCACATCGTATTCTGCGATCGCGGCCCAGTACAGACATTCGGCGGCGTCGGCGGCCAGGTCGACCGCATAGCCGGCTTCGGTAAGCCCTTGGACGACGAAGGCGGCGATCGCCTGTTCATCTTCGACGACAAGAATACGCATAGTGTGTTTCCGTATAAGGCCTATTCTCTATTATATGCTGTTCGCGTATTTATTGCACCGCCGGGCGCATCAAATACACAAACTTCTCTCAGCTTTGCGCCGGGGCGTTCAATCCGGCATGTGGTTGCGCTGGCCCACATACAGTGCTGATTATGCCGCTTGTTATAGCATTGCTGAATGAGAATCGGATTAAGCTGCGCACGAAAATCGTATTGACCGGATACCCACGCTGTCCGGCTTACGCGAGGGTAAAGGGGATCCATGTCCTCGAGTGTGCAATCGGGCACTGTTGATTGGCTTCTCATCTGGGGAGCCGCGGCGCGTGGGGTCTCGGCTGTCCGGCAATGAGGAGAATCGACAATGACCGCGCGCAAGCACCTCAAGCAGCGCATCCGTGCCCGGATGGCGAAGACCGGCGAGGCCTATGCAGCCGCCCGCCGCCAGATCATCCGCGGCGTCGAGCAGGAACAAGGCGCCTCCGCAACGAGCTGGCATCTTCCCGGCAATATCCCCGCCACAACCGCGCTCCGGACGCTCTTCGCCCATGCCGGAATTCGGGCGCCACACACGCACGAGCCGTTCTCGGAAGCTATGCTCTTCGGCATTGCCGGCGGCATCGGCATGGGCGTGTTCTCGTTCTACTACCAGAAAGAAGATATCGCGACCTTCTTTTTGGCCGGCCGCCACAAATGGCATGACGATGCCGCCTACCTGCGCGACACGCTCAGCCTTTTCGGCATCCAGCCGGTTGTGCAGGAGACCGCCGGGGCCAAGGCGGGCGAACAACAGCTTCGCGACACGCTCGATCGCTATGGCCCATGTATTGCCTGGGTTGATCTGGCCGAACTGCCGCACCGCGCGATGCCAGACGCATGGAGCGGGAGCGGCTACCATGTGATTACGATCTACGGCGTGGACGATTTGGACGGTACGGCCGATATCGGCGACCTGACCGACGAGCCGATCAGCATATCCTTATCCGATCTGGCGCGTGCGCGGGCGCGCATCAAGAAGCAGCGCCACCGGCTGCTGGCCCTTCCACAAGCTGGGGACGTGCCGGATCTGGCGATGCTCGTTCGCTCGGGATTGCAGCGCTGCCATCAGGAACTGCTCAACCCATCGCTGCCGGGCGCTCGCAACAATGCGCGCCTCGATGCGCTCCGCATCTGGGCTGAACGCATGCATGGAGGCAAGGAGCAAGAGCGTTGGGAGCACGTGTTCCGCCCCGGCCCAAACCTGTGGCGTGGGCTGTGCGCGATCTACGATTTCATCGAGCACTACGGGAGTGGCGGCGGGCTATGCCGGCCACTGTTCGCGGATTTCCTGGCCGAGGCTGCCGCCGCGCTCGAAAATCCCGTGCTTGCGGCGCTGGGCGAGCGCTACGCCAAGCTTGGCCGCGAATGGAGCGCGCTGGCCGACGCGGCCCTACCGGGTGAAGTGTCGACGCTGCGCGAGGCGAAAGAGCTGCATATCCGCAAAGCCGAGCTGGCGCACGCTGGCGGCGCGGCCGAGGAGATTCGCACAATCTGGGGGCGATTGCAGGAGCTAGAGCAGCAGAATCGCAAGCCATTCCCGCTTTCCGAGGCCGATTACGCCGCTCTACGCGTGCGGCTAGGCGACAGAATCATGGCGCTATACGAAGGCGAGGTTATGGCGCAGGCGGCCATTCTCGACGCGATCAGCTAAACACTATCAGCGTGGGAGCTAGAGATTGGAGACTGGGGATTGGGCCTGGTGTTGCCGAAACCCCAATCCCCAATATCCAATACCCAATCGCCATACCCTACTTCCGGTTCCGCTCCATCCAGCCGATCGCATAATCGACCAGCGGGCGCTGTGGCAGCAGCAGCGCAGTGGCGTTGCCCACACGCCCGCGACGCTCCAGGCCGGTCTCGCGCGCGAAATCGGCGCCGATGAATTCGAAATCCGAGTCGTCGACCCAGATATCCTGATAGGCGACCCACTGGCGCTGCCGATCGACAATCAGCGGTGCGTGGCGCGTTTCCAGCTGCTTAGTTGGGAAATCGGCGCGGTATTCGGCCAGGTGGATCGAGGTATTATTGCTATGGCCAACGCCCAGCAGCAGCACCCATCCATCCAGCTCGTAGATCCGTGCCAGCGGCGAGCCTTCGCCCAGGCCGTATTCCAGCGCGTGATCGCCGGCGACACGATCGGCGTGGCGGCCCCAGGCGGCGAAGGAATCCTGCGGGTGCGCACTACGGCGCACGCCCGGCTGCTTGCGAAACGTCTCGGGGATCGCACCCATCTGGCGTGTGGGTGTCAGGTCGGGGTCGTAGGCCGGCATAGTATCGCGAATGATCTGCCACCACGAGTCGGGCACCGGTGGATGCTGCCAGTTCGCCGGGTTGGAAAGGCCCCCGGAGTGAGTCGGCATCACCAGCGTGCCATGCAGCCCCAGCAGCTCTTCCATCGCCAGGATCACCGCCACTGGCCCGCCGCAGACCCAGCCAAGCGCGCTAAGCGACGAGTGCAGCAGCAGTGTCATCCCCGGCGCAACACCGAGCGCCGCGAAGTCGGCCAGCAGTGAAGGGACGGTCACAGGGCTGGCCAGCGCAGCCTGAATGACGGATTCTTCGGACATTGGTTCACTCTTCGCCATACGCGCCAACCTGCTCGATATATTCGAGCGACTGGTGGCGGAAATAGGTGTTGTAAAGCTCGGCATAGTGGCCGCCCTGCATCAGCAGCGACTGGTGCGTGCCCTCCTCAATGATCCCGCCCGACTTCATCACAATGATTCGATCGGCGTGGCGCACAGTCCATAACCGGTGGGCGATCACAATGCTGGTGCGCGCGCCCATCACGACATCGAGGCCCTCTTGAATCTGCGATTCGGTAAATGGGTCCACACTGGCGGTCGCTTCGTCGAGGATAAAAATCGACGGAGCTTGAAGCAGCACCCGCGCCAGCGCGACCAGCTGGCGCTGCCCGAGCGAGAGCCGCGCTCCGCGTTCGCCAACCTCGGTCTGCAAGCCCTGCGGCAGATCGTCTACCCACTCGCCGCTGCCCAGATGGAACGCGGCATCCGACACATCCTGATCGCTGGCATCGGGCCGACCATAGCGAATGTTTTCGGCCACAGTGCCCGCGAACAGGAACGGCACCTGCGGCACCAGGCCAAGCTTGCGGCGATACTGCCCCAGATCGAGCACGCGGATATCGCGCCCATCGATCAGCAATCGCCCGCCCTGAAACTCGTAGAATCGCATGATCAGCCGCGCCAGGCTCGATTTGCCCGCGCCAGTATGCCCGACCACCGCGATCGTCTGGCCGGCCGGGATGTCGAGCGAGAAATCGGGCAATACCCATTCGGACGAAGGACGAAGGACAAAGGACGAAAGCTGGCTTTCGTGATTAGGGATGCTATCGCTTTCCTCGGGATGACGTTCGTCGTTCGTCTTTGGTCTTTCGTCCTGCCCGCCGTAGCTGAACTGCACATGATCAAACGTGATCCGGCCCTCGACGCGCTCGACCGGCTCGCGCCCGATCTGAATCACCTTGGGCTCGGCGTCGATTAGCGCAAATACGCGCTCGCTGGCCGAAAGCCCTTGCTGGAACTGGCTCCAAAAAGAGGCGATGCTGGTGAGCGGGAATAAAAAAATACCCAGGGTCTGGACGAACAGATACCAGTCGCCGGTGGTGAGCGTACCGTTCAGCGCGCCCTGCCCGCCGTAGTAGATCACCAGCGCGATCGCAACACCGCTAATCACATCGAGTGTCGGGAAGATCGTATTGATCACCAGGCCACGCAGCAGCCGCACGCGGTAAGCCATACGGTTGGTGTTGCGAAAATCCTCGTAGATCGCAGCCTCCTGGCGGAAGCCCTTGGCCACCGCGATCCCGCTGACCGTCTCCTGTATGACCGAGTTGACCTCGGCGGTGGCGCGCTGGCCGCGCTGGGTGGCCCAGCGCGCCGCGCGCCGAAAGCTCAGCGCCGCGATGAAGACGACCGGAATGACCGCCAGCACCAGCAGCGCCAGGTTGACGTTGATCGCGAACAGCATAATTGTAATGACCAGCACCAGTAGAAACTGGCTCATCAGGTCGATCGTCAGCGTGACCACCGCCGAGAAATCCTGCGTGTCGGAGGTCACGCGGCTGACGATCCGGCCGGAGGCGTACTGATCATAGAACGAGAGATCGCGCTCCATCACCGCCGCAAAGGCATCCTCGCGCAGTGCCAGCACCACATCGCCGACCGCGCGGGCCGAAAAGCTCTGTCGGACGAAATTGAACAGCCAGCCCAGCGAGCCCAGCACCAGCACGCCGCCGCCCAGCGCCAGCGCCAGCTGCGCACTCGGATTGCCGGCCAGCGCATCGATCCCACGCGAGATCACGAATGGGATCACCGTCTCGGTCAGGGCGGCCAACACGACCATACCGGCCACCAGCGCCATCGTGCGGGCGTGCGGGCGGAAATATTCTACGATTCGGCGCACCAGCACGCGGTCGCTATACGTTCGATCGTATGCTTCGGCGTCAAGGCCATCGAGCACAAAACCCATATGTTCCCTACGTTTTTGTATGTTCTTTTCACCCTGCGGGGTGAAAAGAACATACAAACAGAAAAATCGTGGAATGCAAAAGCCCTGACAATACGGCACACTGAGCGCCCAGCGAACACTGCGTCATAACGGCGCGGCTTGTGGCTCCTGAATGCTGACTCCTGCATTCTCTTTCTCGTATCGTGCAAAAATTCTCTGGTATGCCTCGCTCGTCGCCATCAGCTCCTCGTGTGAGCCGTGCGCGACAAGCTCGCCGCGCCGCAGCACCAGGATGCGATCGGCCCAGCGAATCTGCGAGATCCGGTGAGTGATCAGCAGCGTCGTGCGGCCCTTCATGATCCGGCGCATCGCCCGCTGAATCTCATCTTCGGTGGCGCTGTCGATCGCGCTGGTCGAGTCATCCAGCACCAGGATGCGCGGGTCGGTCAGAAAGGCGCGCGCGATCGCGATCCGCTGGCGCTGGCCGCCCGAAAGTGTCACGCCGCGCTCGCCCACCACGGTATCGTAGCCCTCGGGGAAGCCTAGGATAAACTCGTGCGCCTGGGCGGCTTTGGCGGCCTGCTCGATCTGCTCACGGGTGGCCGTGCCGGGCGCGCCAAAGGCGATGTTCTCGCCGATCGTGCGCGAGAACAAGAAGATATCTTGCTCGATCGTCGAGATCTGCGACCGTAGCGACTGCATGCTCCAATCGCGCACGTCCACGCCGTCGATCAGCACCCGGCCGGCCGTGGCATCATAGATGCGATTGACCAGCTTCGTAAGCGTCGTCTTACCCGAGCCGGTCTGCCCAACGATCGCCACCGTCTCGCCCGGCTTGGCGATGAAGCTAATATTGCTAAGGACCAAGGACGAACGACCAAGGACGAACGACGATATTCTGCCATCGTCAGCTGAATCGTTGTCAAATGCCGGACCGCTGCTTTCGTCTTTCGTCTTCGGTCTTTCGTCGTCGTAGCCAAAGCTCACATTCTCAAATACGATCGCTCCATCGATCCCCCGCGCCAGGCCGGCGGCGTTCTCATCTAGCTCGGTCTCGTCGTTGATCAGCGCCAGGATGCGCTCGGCGCCCGCGATGCCAAGCTGCACCAGCGAGAAGCTGAACAACGAGATAAAGGTTGGGAAGCGCAGCACACCCATCAGGCCCATGAACGCGACCACCTGGCCGATCGACAGCGTGCCGTTCAGAAACAGCAGCAGCGCGTGGCCAAAACCCAGGCCAAACATGATCCCGAACAGCAGCAGCGGCAGATAGCGCGCCTTGATCCGCCCCTCTTGCACAAACAGGTCGCGGTAGCCGCGCGCGTTGCTGGAGAACCGACGCTGCTCTTCCTGCTCTTGCGCGTAGCCCTTGACCACCTCAATGCCCGAGATCGCCTCGGCCAGACGCGAGTTGATCGCGCCGAACTGCTCGCGCAGCGCGCCCGAGATCGGGTTCAGCGCCCGGCTGTAGCGGCGCAGCGCAAACACAAAGAATAGCAGGAACAGCAGCGGCGCGGCCAGCAGATCGACCCGCACAGTGGCAATGCCAATCAGCGGCACGATCGTAAACATCGTCGCATCGACGATCAGCATGACACCAGGGCTGATCATCAGATTCAGCTGCTGCACATCGTTGGTCGCGCGCGCCATAATGTCGCCGACCTGCTGGCGATTATGGAAGGTCTGGCTCTTGCCCAGCAGGCTGATGTACAGCTCCTCGCGCGCATCGCGCTCCAGGCGCTCGGCCAGCACCTGGACCGCCGAGATCTGTGCGATACCAACCAGCCCAACCCCGCAGCGCGCCGCCAGCACCAGCAGCGCCAGCCCAAGCAGCTCGGCCGCGCGCGCACCAGGCGTGGCGACCAGATCGAACGCGTGGCCGATCAGGATCGACCCGCCGTTGTATAACACGCTCGAGCAAATGTTGCCGAGCAGCGTGAATGCCGGCAACCAGGGGTAGCGCAGGATGTGCGAGATAATCCAGCGCACCGGCGAGCGGCGGTTGTAGATATATTCGCCGGCGACTGTAAACTCACGTGCGGACACTAGCATGCTCCATATCAAAGCAAGACGAATCAGGTAGTTTCGTGGGTGACTCGGGTAGTGTACTATCGCTCACGAATCCGCGCCTCCGCCATAAGAACGAATTTTCGAAAGTTATTCTGAAAACTGCACGCACGCCAGTCACATCAAAGGCAACCTCGTGCGGCGCGCCCAGCAGCAGCGGCGCCTTCATCCGCTTTGGAAGAAGAGATCGACTATACGCTCAGAGGTTAGGCGCTTGCCATGCGCCGTTGCCAAACCGCATCTGTGGCCTGCTCTACGATGTCCCAGATACGATCAACCCATTCACGATGCTCCGGCTTCATCAAGACAGAACGTAAACACACCACAGTATCGTGATCGCGCTCCATCGTGGCGGCAGTTAGATCAAAGAAATCAACCGGCAGGTCGGCCAATGCTAAGTCGAGGTGATGCCGTGCAGCCTCGGCGAAGATCAAGCGTGCGATCTCAGATGCTTCGCTCACACGTGCGGCACGCGGCGCCCAGACCACAATATCCAACTCCGGCGCAAACGCGGTCATGAACCGTGCATCTGTTCGCAGCTTCTCGTATAGTGCTATTGCGGCTGCACGTGAGTTGCTCAGCATAGATGCAAAGTCACCGCCCCTAACGAGCGGCAGCAGTCTCTGGGTTGCCCACAGCCCAACAGCGGCCGCTCCAGGCCGTGAGCATTCAAGGCTAATCTCGCCGAGATGAAGTTCAGTTGAACTGAAGTAGGTGTACGGTGAGTCATGCTTGTAGAAGCGGCCCACTGCCGGATCGCGGAAGACCACACAGCCACACCCGTAAGGCTGGAGACCATGCTTGTGCGGATCAACCACAATAGAATCAACCTCGCTGAGCCGGTCGTATGTACGGCGCGTCTCCAGCGGCAGGTTATCGGCTAAGCCGAAGTAGCCGCCATAGGCCGCATCGGCATGTAACCGAAAGCCGTACCGGTCACGAAGCTCGAGCAGTTGTGGCAAAGGGTCCACGGAGCCTATTGCAGTTGTCCCGATCGTTGCCACGACAGTGCCGATGCCGCCTTGATCGAGGCATCGTTTCAGCGCCTCAAGATCAAGCCGCCCACTCCCGTCGCAGGCGATGGATTCAAAATCAAATCCGAGCACGCCGCTGATGCGTTTGTGTGTATAGTGCGCCTGTTGCGATGCGACGACCTTAGTGTTGGGATGAAGTTGGCCGGCCACCCATAGCGCCTCAAGGTTGGCCATCGTGCCACCACCGCACAAGTGACCAAGATGCGTCTCCCAGCCGAACATGCGAGCAATCTCAGCCACCGCTTCCTTCTCCATCTGCGAACTGGCGCGCCCACCGTCGAGCGCGTGGTTGTTGGGATTGATCCACATTGCCAGTGCATAAGCGAGTCGAGCCATGGGATGGGGCGGCTTGAGCATTTGTCCAGCATAAAGCGGATGGAAGTAAGGGTAATTGTCTTGGAGGCGCTCAGCGACCTCAAAAAGTACCTGTGTGATTGCCTCTTCGGGTGGAAGTGAGCTGGTCGCGGGCGGCAGTGCTACAAATCCTGCCTCTAGCCGACCGAGCGCGTCGCGAAGAATGCGTAGAGAATCCTTTTCCAAAATCGAAGTTGAAGAGTGTGTCATGAGTTGGTCCTTTCTAGATGAGGGCACAGTGCAATTGCAGATTGCAGATTAAACCGTACGCCTTCTCATGCGATCAAAGTGTGCATAAGCCAAGTACGACGCTTGGAATTGCACGGCTGACGCTGCCGCGACGATTCATCTTGTCATCTTGTCAAGGCTGCAGCGGCGGTACGAAGGTCTTCGACATGCTCAGCCTCGTGATCGCACAGCGCTTCTAGCAGGTATTCCGGCACTGTTCCTTCCCAGCTATCCCAGGGGTGCTTGCGTTCCAGCGCGGCTGCGTCGAGGCCATGCAGATAGGCCAGCAGCTCGGCGCGGGTGCGCTCCAGCTCCATCAGCTGCTCATCGGGCGTCAGCTCCTCGCGCTCGGCGACCTCCTCAGCGTTGAAGCGATCTTCATCCTCGGCACGCTGCCGGAAATCCTCGGGCGTTGCGCCGGTGGTCATGCGCGCTGGCAGCGCCTCGACGACCCAGGCCTCCCAGGCGGCAATATGCGCCAGAACATTCTTGATCGACCAGTCGCCGACGACGCCCTGGCGATCGAGCGCCGCCTCGTCGAGGCCGCCGATCGCGGCCAACAGCTCAGCACGCGTGCGACTCAGCTCGGCCAACGCATCACTCAGCGTATTCATGCAATTGCTCCTCTCTGCCGTTGGCGAATAATCGCCAGCATAGTCATGGAGGTTATTATAACCGCACTACGCTGGGCGGGCGGGCCGCCGCGCCGCGCAGGCAACCAGAATCGATCAAAGACAGGCACTGGGGTGCCAGCGGGCGCTCCCTGCCGCCGCGCTGCGCAGGCGATGGACAGCACCGCTCACACCGTATCGGCCCGATAAACTGTGGTATCATGATATCTCACGGCGCAAGATCGGAGCAGCTATTGTTCAGAGAGGAGCAACCGATGCCACGTGGAAAACAATCGCGCGGGCAGTGTGCGTTTTGCGGATATACCACCACCAAGGGCAGTATGCCGAAGCATCTGGCAGCATGCCCACAACGGCAAGCGCAGATAAGCAGCGCCGCCCAGATCAATCGCAAGCCAGAAACACTGTATCACCTGCGGATGCAAGACGCATATGACAGCAACTTTTGGTTGGATCTCGAAGTCCGCGGCTCAGCGACATTGAAAGATATCGATAGCTATTTGCGCGCCATTTGGCTTGAATGCTGTGGGCATCTGAGTCAATTCTCGGTTGGCGGATGGCGAGGCGCCGAAATCGCCAAATCGCGCCGCGTTGATGCGCTGTTTCAGCGCGACATAGAGCTGACCCACATTTACGATTTTGGCACATCGTCGGAGACAAAGATCAAGCTGATAGGCCAGCGGGTGGGCGTGCCGTTGAGCGCGCGGCCGATGGCGCTGATGGCACGGAATGCCATGCCGGAAGCAACATGTATTGAGTGTGGGCAACCGGCCGGCTTTCTGTGCATGGAATGCATGATTGAAGAGCAGGTAGCCGGCACCTTATGCCCAGCGCATGCGCAGACGCATCCGCACGAAGATTATGGCGAACCGATCGAGTTAGTGAATTCGCCGCGACTAGGGATGTGTGGCTACACTGGGCCAGCCGACCCACCGTATTAAGGACGCGCGGAAAATAAAGTATCCCGATCATGGGGTGACGGGGTGAGGGGGTGACAGCGGACTGGTGATCACCCCCTCACCCCGTCACCCCTGGTGGGACCGTTTTTTATTTGTGCGTCCCTTAGCGAAGAAGTAAAGAATGTCTACCGCGATTCCACAATCGGTGCAGCATGTGTTGAACGAGTATATCGCTTTGGTTCACGAAGCATTGCCAGGCTTGCTGACCGGTGTATACCTCCAAGGATCGCTGGCCCTCAATGCGTTCAGTCCTGGTCTCAGCGATATTGATTTTATCACCACCACAAGCCGACGCTGTACTGCCACCGATATCGACACCTTACGCGCTCTACACCACGCGCTGGTTCAACGCTATCCTCGGGCGCAATTGGAAGGGTGTTACCTGCTAGCGCAGGATGTGGGGCGATTTGAGGATACAATGCCACCGCATCCGTATGTCCACGACGGCATCTTACATGCCAGCGGCTACCACGATATCAATGCCGTCACCTGGTGGATCTTGAAGCATCGCGGCATTGCCGTCTGCGGCCCGCCGCCCGACCAGTTCGATATTTATGTCGAATGGGAGAATCTGCTTGTCAAGATGCATCATAATCTGAACACCTACTGGGCCAGCTTTACTACCAACCCACGGCGCATGGTTTGGCTGCTGAAGGATTACGGCATCCAGTGGGCGGTGCTCGGCGTCCTACGGCAATTCTATACCTTCCGCGAACAGGCGATCACTTCGAAAACCGGTGCAGGAATGTATGGCCTTATGCATACACCCCCACAGTGGCATCTGCTCATTCAGGAGGCGATCAACATCCGCGCGGGAAGCCCTGCCTCATCCTACCGTTTCCGCATTGTGCGGGCGATCACCGCCCGTGCCTTCCTACAATTAATCATCGCAGCATGTCATACATAGGCCTTAGGGACGCTCTATTATTAACAGGACGTACGCGGTGGCTCAGATGTCATCTTTCGCAGCGGTACGTTATCTTCTTTTTGTGTTTCGTTTTTGCGCTCTGCGAGCGCAAAAACGAAACACAGATAAAATGGCACGTACCATGGAATCGAACTACGAGTCCCAGTATGGTCAAACTCACGCCGGTTTGCCGGAAGACACGATCAATTTCCAGCACGATGCGCTGGCGTGCGCCATCGCGCTGGGCTGGAATGAGGGTGTGGAGATCAGCGATATCCGGTTGACATTCGAGATCAAGGACGGCTGGCTGTATCAAAAGGTTGACGATGGCGGGAAATCCACCCGAATCGTGACCCGCGTACACGGCGACAGGTTCAACGAGCACTGGCTCAGAACCGTGGTGCGCAAGAACGCTGTGACGCCGAGGGCGCGCGCCTAACCAACTCCCGCGCCCAACCGCAGATTCTGCGCTCGCCAGACGCATACTAAGATGCTATACTCCTGAAAGAATAGACAATACACGTAAAGTAGCACATATGATGACTGCATCCCCCGCGGCGACGCCCCCACCCACGACCTTGCGATTACGCAACGTCACGCTGATCGACGGCACTGGTCGCCCGCCCTGTGAAAACACCACTGTGGTCGTTCGCCAGGGCCGGATCAGCTACATCGGCGCGGATGCCGGCTGGGCTGCGCATCCGGACGAACCGGAGACTGTTCTCGACCTGGCACAGCGCTATCTGATCCCTGGCCTGATCGATCTGCACGTGCATCTGGCCATGTGGGGGCAGCCCGACTCGCGGCTCGACGATCAACTGCCCTGGTCGGTGCTGCTGATGCTGCGCCATGCCCAAAACACGCTCGCGGCCGGCATTACCACCATTCGAGATGTGGGCGGGCGGCATGGGGTCGAATTCTTTGTGCGCCGCGCTATCCAGGCGCAGATGTGGGCCGGGCCGCGCATGCTATTGGCAGGCAAGCTGCTTTCGATCACCTCCTGGGGCGCTGGGTACTACGATGGCATGTACCGCGAGGCCGACGGCGTCGATGATGTGCGCAAGGCCGTGCGTGAGCAGATCAAAGGCGGCGCCGACCTGATCAAAGTGCTGGCCACCGGCGCGGTTCTGGATGAGCGCGGCGACCCCGGCGCGGCTGAGTTCAACCCCGACGAGATCCAGGCTGCGGTACAAGAGGCGCGCAAGTTCGGCAAATATGTCGCCGCGCACGCGCACGGCATCGATGGCATCCGCAACGCGGTGGCGGCCGGCGTGCGCACGATCGAGCACGGCACCTATCTCCACCACGACCCGCGCGTGATGGAGCGTATGGCCAGCGAAAGCATCTTCCTGGTGCCGACGCTCAAGGCGATCTGGGAGCTGGCCGAAAACAATCGCCCCGGCGTCCCAGCCTGGATCATCCAGAAGATGAACGCGGTGCGCGACGATCACGTTCTGAGCATTCGGCGGGCGATTGCGGCCGGTGTGCCGATCGCCATGGGCACCGATGCCGCCACGCCGTATAACTTCCACGGCCATAATGCGGTCGAGCTTCAGCTGATGGCCGATGCCGGCATGACGCCCATGCAGGCGCTGACGGCGGCGACGCTCAACGCCGCGCGGGCAGTCGGCTGGGACGACAGGCTCGGCTCGATCGAGGTGGGCAAAGTCGCGGATATGGTGATCGTGGGCAAGAATCCGCTGGCTGATCTGCGCGCGCTGGCCGACCAGCGCAACATCGAGCTGGTGATCCAGGATGGGCGGGTGGTGGCGCGGCGGCCCGACAGCAGCGACCATGATGTGCCCGAGCGCGTGATGGCGAGCGCCTGGATCTGCTGCGGGATTCCCACGCGCGAGCCGCACGGTGACACGGTGACAAGATGACACGGTGACACAGTGACAAGGGCAAGACGTATGCAGTCGACCATGCACACCCTGTCATTCTGAACGAAGTGAAGAATCTCATTGCATGACAATGTGATTTTCAGCGAGGGAGCGGATCAGAGCATGCCCTGAGGTATCGAAGGGTTCAGCATGACAACGGATTTTTCACCCGCTGTGGGTTCTTTTTCGCGCTGCTGGGCGAAAAAGAACCCACAATAAATGTAAAGTACCACTAGAAAGAACTCCACCCATGACAACGATCCCCGAACAGATCATTGGCCGCTACATCCAGCGCACCAGCGCATCACAGGCGCTCACCGAGCGCGCTCGGCACGTGCTACCGGGCGACGACACACGCACCGGCGTGTTCTACAAGCCCTACCCAGCCTATATGGTGGAAGGCCAAGGCAGCCGGCTCACCGATCTGGACGGCAATCACTACCTCGATTTCTTGAACAACTACACCTCGCTGGTTCACGGCCACATCCGCCCGGCGCTGCTCGATGCCACGCGCGGCCAGCTGCCCAACGGGTCGGTCTACGCCTCGCCGATGCTGGGGCAGGTCGAGCTGGCCGAGCTGATCTGCGCACGCGCTGCTCCCTCGGATCTAGCCCACCTTGTGCCTTTGAGCCTCGCGTTTACACCCACAGCACGTGTGCTATAATTGCGCCACCCAGCGATCTTGCGCGGCACGATCTGGCCCACCGACGTGCTCGGGCCACCTGCTCGCTACGGAACGCCAGCCTAGTCGAGGAATCAAGAGATGTTCCCTCCGCGTTCGATCGCTCTGCGCTTCCCCCCCCACAACAACCTGTCCCGCCTCAGCCGCGAGATCCCACTGCACATACTGCTGCTCCTGCTGCTTTCCTGGCTCACATTCTTCAACTACCAGCACGTGCCGCCAACCACGATTCATGTCGAGGGCGATCAGGGCGTTGGATTTCGCGGCTTCTATGAAGCAGAACATACCGAGCAGTTCAGCTATCGCTGGAGCGCCGGGGCCGGGAAGGTCTGCTTTGATCGCTATAGCTATGGGCCTATGGACGATTTGAGCGTTACCCTGCTCAGCCAGGGCGCGGTGCCACTGGGCATACAAGTCGTCACGCTGCTGGCGAATGATCAGCCACTCGCCAGCGTGCCGTTGCGCGCGGCACGCCAGCATATACATTTCGTGGTGGCCACTGCGGGTCAGGATCGCGGCGAGCTCTGTATCACAATCATGAGCAATACTGCACAACAGCCCGGCGACGACCGTATTCTGGGCGTGCCGATCGAGGGGCTGACTCTGCAACGGCTGCCCGGCGGTATCGACAGCCCGCTGCTGATCCAGCTGATCGCTAACTTAGTGCTGGCGGGAGGCGGCTTCTGGCTGCTGCGCACGGCCGACATCGCACCTTGGAGCGCGGCGCTGGTGATCGCGCTCGGCAGCGCAGCCCTAGTGATCGGGATGTCCAACGGCTGGCTGATCGGTGGGCTCGGGATGACCCGCAATCTGCTGCCGCTGGCGGGCGTGAGCGCGCTGCTGCTGTTCGGCGAGATAGGCGCCTACCAGCTCAACCGATACATACGCAGGTGGCCAGAATCAGCGCAGAGCCGGCTGGCCCGTGATCTGGCGGCCATGTTATTCTGGAGCGTTCTACTGGTCGCGACCGTCTGGTGGATGCAGTTACTCCAGGGCAACAAAGGCTTCTGGCCAATCAAAGGCGGTGTGGAGCTCTCGCTCACGCCATGGGTGCTGCTGCCGATCGCAATTTTCAGTGTATGGCTGGCGATCATCCTGCGCCTGCTCGCGCGCGAGCGCGTAGCGATCGGCCCAGCGCTGCTGCTGGTTGTGCTCGGTGCCGCCGTGCTGCCGGTGCTTCTGAAGATCGCCACGCGCGGCCTCGACTCGGTATTTTACACGTTTCGCGATAACCCGAACGACTATATTCGCGATGTGCCGCTGATCGATCACCCGATCGCGTTTCTCGGCCGCTTCGTCACGATCTCGCCGAACCTGACACTACACAACCGCAACCACCCGCCCGGAAGCGTGTTGCTGCTGTGGGTGATCGCGCAGCTGTTCAGTGCCGGCACCGCCCCAGCGACATGGGGTGTGATAGCGCTCGGCAGCCTGAGCGCCGCCGTAGCATTCTGGCTGGGCCAGCGGATCGGGGGCTGGCCGGTCGGGCTGCTTGCCGGTGCAATCTACGCAGCGATGCCTGGTCACCAACTA
>WNGB01005288.1_pt1 | contig 25750 bp, 28 predicted proteins | sample 5400681 | NCBI WGS metagenome assembly WNGB01 (sample SAMN13153367, study PRJNA577476) | soil metagenome | isolation source: 115 cm soil or saprolite under grassland replicate 2 | place: USA:California | collected 2016-06-15
GGCGGCGTCTCGATCACGCTGATGTCCCTCAGGCCGGACAACGACATGTGCAGAGTGCGCGGAATCGGGGTCGCGGTGAGCGCGAGCACGTCCACCTCGAGGCGGAGCTGGCGCAGGAGCTCCTTCTGCGCCACCCCGAAGCGGTGCTCCTCGTCGACCACGACGAGGCCGAGGGTCTTCGGCACGACGTCTCGCGAGAGCACGCGATGCGTCCCGATCAGGACGTCGACCTTCCCTGCGGTGAACTCCCGGAGAACCGCCTTCACCTCGGACGGTTTTCTGAAGCGGGAGACGACTTCCACCCGCACGGGGAGGTCGCGGTAGCGCTCGCGGAAGGTGTTCCAGTGCTGCTGCGCGAGAATCGTCGTAGGCGCAAGGACAAGGGTCTGCTTTCCCTCCACGGCGACCGCGAGGGCGGCGCGCACCGCGACCTCTGTCTTGCCGAAGCCGACGTCGCCGCAGACGAGCCGGTCCATCGGCCGAGGCGTCTCCAGGTCTTCCTTCACCGCCTCGATCGCGCGTCGCTGGTCGGGCGTCTCTTCGTAGGGGAAGCTCGCCTCGAGTTGCTCCATGAGGTCGTTGTCCACGTGGTATGCGACGCCTTCCGCACGCTGGCGGCGGGCGTAGAGCGCGATCAGCTCGCCCGCGAGCTCGCGCGCTCCTGCGCGCGCCCGCGACTTGATCGTCTGCCACGCCTTGCCCCCCAGCTTCGAGAGCGCGGGGGCGTGCCCGTCGGCTCCGACGTAGCGCGAGACCTTCCCGATCTGCTCGTGCGGCACATAGAGGCGGTCGTCGCCGCGGAAGGCGAGGAAGAGGTAGTCGCGCGTGACCCCGGCGACCGTCTTCGTTTCGAAGCCCAGCAACCGGCCGACGCCGTGGTCCTCGTGGACGACGTGGTCGCCGGTGCGGAGGTCGGCGAAGCTCTGGAGCGCCCGTCCGACGCGAACGTCGGCACGCGGAGGGCGCTTGCGAAAGACCTGCGTGTCCGGAAGGAGCACGAGGCCGAGGTCGCGGAGGACGAAGCCGCGGCGCGCCGGGGCGACCGTGAAGACGAGGCCGGGCTCCTCCGGAAGCTGATCGCCCGGTTCGAGGACCACAGCCTCGATTCGGCGAAGGAGAGCCTTCGTGCGCAGCGCCTCTCCGCGGTGGGCGAACGTGACCACAACTCGGTTGCCGGCGCGGACGAACGCGGTGAGGTCGCGCTCGGCTTCGGAGAGTCCGCGGGCGGCGACGGCGGGCCTCTGAGCCTCGAAGGCATAGGGCTGCCCGGCCGGGAGTTGGGAGAGCTTGACGGCGCCCTTGAGAGACGACGGCTCGCCGAGCTCCTCCCGGGCCACTCGGTCGACTTCGTCGGCGTCCCAGACGAGGTCAACACGTGCGAGCGGCCGGACGAGATCGCCGGGCGCCGGCCTCGGCCCTTCTTCGAGCCAGGGCTCCACGAGATCGAGCCGACGCTCCGCCGCCGGGTAGACCACAGCCTCGTCAACGGGGTGGAGCGTGCGCTGCGTGAAGGCGGAGAACGCCCGGACCGATTCGACCTCGTCCCCAAAGAACTCGAGGCGGATGGGCTCTCGCCCCGTCGCGGGAAAGATGTCCACGATCCCTCCGCGAACGGCGAACTGGCCGCGCTCCTGGGCCTGCTCGACCCGCTCGTAACCCGCGAGGGCGAGGCGCTCCGCCAAAGCCTCGGTGCCCGGCTCGTCGCCCACCCGGAGGCGAATCGTCTCGGGACGCGCTTCCGCGGGCGGAATCCCCTCTCCGGCCCCGATCGCCGACGCGCACACGAGCCCGCCCGCCCCCAGCACCTGTAGGGCGCGGGCACGTTCGCCGACGAGGTGCGGCGGCGACTCCAGCCCACTGCCCCAGCGGACGCCTCGGGAGGCGAGCAGCCCGACGTTTTCCTCGCCCAGAAACCAACCGGCCGCCTCGGCCACGTCGCGAGCCTCGGCGTCCTCCGGAAGCACGCACACCAGGGGGCCGCCACGCTCGAGCCAGAGGGCCGCGACGAAGAGAGGAAGCAGCGGCTCCGAGACGCGGGCCGCCTTCGGGTCGGCAACGAACGCGCGCAGGCGCTCGCTCTCGGCGAAGCGGCTGGCGAGGACGTGAAGTGCGGGCTGGTCCATGACGAACGACGGAACCCGGGGTTCCGCGCGGGTCATGGTAGCGGCCGGTCTAGAGTTGCCCTGTGGCTGGAGAGCTGCTCGACATCGGGTTTCGCCCCAAGCTCGTGGCGTCGTTCGATCCTCCGGACGCGGAGACGGGGTTTCGGGATTGGAAGGACGCAAATGCGAAGGCGCTGGCGGGAGTCCCGGCGGAGGCGATGCGGGTCGAGTATGGGCGGACCGGCGCGGGCCTGTACGTGCGCGTGCGGATCGACGAGTCGCAGCTTCCGGAAGGGCTCAAGTCGCCATGACTTCGGGGCCACCCCGAACCACCACCCGCTTTCGAGCGTAGCCCTGACGAGCGCGCGAGTGGCGCGCGAAATGCGCCGAGAGCGGGCCGGCGTCTCTACCCGCGTTCGTTGACGCGGTTCTGCGCTTCCTCCACCCCTTCGCGCGCGACCGTCTCCACGGCGTCCGCAGCCCGGGCCACAAGGCCCTCCACGTCCACCTCGCGAGGAAACGGCGAGAGGACGAAGTCCGCCACCGGACGCGGATCGCCGCGCTCCGGCCGCCCCACCCCGATTCGCAAGCGGGCGAATTCCGGCGTTCCCAGGTGCTGCGCCACCGAGCGCAGGCCGTTGTGCCCCGCAAGTCCTCCGCCGAGGCGCGCCTGAAGGCGCCCCGGCTCCAGGTCGACCTCGTCGTGCACCACGAGCAGCGCCTCTGGTTCCACCTTGAAGAACCGTACGGCCGCGCCCACCGATCGGCCCGACTCGTTCATGTAGGTCTGCGGCTTCAAGACAGCGAGCCTGAGGCCGTCCAGCCGCAACTCGGCGAGATCGCCGGAGAACCTCGCCCGCCACGAGCCGCCATGCCTGCGCGCGAGCTCGTCCGCGACCATGAAGCCGACGTTGTGGCGCGTGTCCGCGTACTCGCGGCCCGGATTGCCCAGACCTGCGACGAGAAGGTCGAGCGTCGAGGCCGACTCGCCCCGACGGAAAAGACGCACGCGGGGCTAGCCCTCGGAGTTCTGTTCTTCGCCGGCCGCGTCGCCCTCCGACTCGACAGGCTGCTCCGCCGCCCCCTCGGGCTCCTCGCCCTCGGGAACCTCGCCCTCGGGCAGCTCGCCTTCCTCGAGCTCCTCCTCGACGACCTCGGGCTCCTCGATCTTCGTCGGAGGACTCACCGTCGCGAGGACCATCTCGGGATCGTCGAGCAGCTTGACCCCTTCGGGCACGCGGAGATCGGAAAGGCGCATCGAATCCCCGATCACCATCCGGGAGACGTCGAGGTCGAGCCGGTCGGGCACCTCCATCGGCAACGCCTCGACGTTGACCTCGCGGTTGATCTGGGAGAGGACGCCGCCCTCCTTGACGCCGGCGGACTCACCGACGAGCTCGACGACGACCTGCGTATGGATCGCCTGGTCGAGCCGCACTTCCTGCAAGTCGATGTGGAGCAGCCGCGGCCGCGTTGGATCGAGCTGGTACTCCTTGAGCACGGCGTGGTGCTCCTTCTGCGAACCGTCGAGGACGACGTCCAGGATCGCGTGCAGGCCGTGGTCGCCCGTGATCGCCTTCCGCAGCGCACGCTCCTCGATGCAGAACGGGTGGGCCTCGCCGCCGTTCCCATACAGAACGCCGGGAATGAGCCCTCTCGCACGCAAGCGCCGCGAGGCCGCGCTTCCGCGCGACTCCCGCGCCTGCACCCTGAGCTTGACGCGTTCGCCGGCCATGTCCGGCCGCGAAGTGTAGCGAAGGCGTCCGTGACTTCTGCCTCCCGGAGTGCTTCAACCTGGCGCCGTCGAATCCGATCCGGGGAGATCTTCATGAAGCTGATCGTCCTTGTTGTGCTGCTCGCGCTCGCGCCCATCCTCGTCCCTGCCAAGGTAGACGCCATCACGCTGCGCCAGCGCGTCACCCGACTGGAGGGGAAGCTCAACTGCCTGCGCCGATCCCAGTAAGTGCATTCGGCGAGATGGCCGCCTATGGCCACCCACTTAGCGGGCCCAACACGATGAATGTTTTCGCCACGGTGGCGGACCCGGCAGTGACGGGCGCATTGGACAATCGCGACTCGCTTACGGATGAAGGTCCACTACCGGCTCTGGACTGGGACTTTGGTGAGACGGGGCCGCATTACCTCCTGCTCGCCATCCGGGCGAACACCGAAAACGTTCCGTAATCCGGGTTGCGCGTCGAAGTTCCGCCTCCAGCCCACCCCTGTCTGGTGGGGCCGCGTCTCTCCAGCGCAATGGATGACCCGCGCGCGCCAGCTGGCCCGCGCAGTAGCGCCGAAGTCAAAGAGGCCCGCTTCCGCGGGCCTCTTTCGTTTTGGAAGAGCTGGCTCGGACTACGGACAGTGCGTGGCGTCGATCCCGTCAGCAGTGGCGAGAAACGCGCCCAGATCGCTCACGTGACTCCCACCGGTCAAGTCCGAGAGTGCACGAGCGACGTTTCCCATGCCGAGTCTCGGTTCGCCGGCAAAGCTGGATGAGTGCTCGCCCACATCGTGCAGGGTCGACGCCCGCTGGGAGGTGACCACGCCCCAGCAGCTCTTGGGAACCTCAGCTCCAGCCGAAGGTGCGAGCATGGCGAGCCCGACCACCCCCTGCGCCGCAGAGCACAGAGAGTCTCTTCTTCATTGCCCCTACCTCCCTAAGTTGCCGCAGACCTGAGGGATGATCCTCTTCTCCCGAAGACATGTCCAGTCCCCGGGCGCGAACCCGCCTGGTTGCGGCGTACCTAGAAGAGCTGGTTGTCTGAGGGCCATGTGGGTGGGTAGTCTCCCGTGTCGGGGAGTGCACGATTAGCAGGCAAAAGAGGGGGCGCGACGCAGTCGGGGCGACGCCCCGTTTCGTCTCGTTATGCGCCGTTAGGCCGCCCGTTAGCCGGCCGACAACTATCCGCTCTTAGGACGAGGCAGCGCAGCAAGCAGCCGCTCCACAACCTTCCTGAGCAGCTAGCGAGGGGAGCGGATGCCGTTGTCGAGCGCGGTCGGCATCTCGAGAACCTAGAAGAACGTCTCGATAGAGCTCACGACGTCGATCGAATCGACCCGAGCGCGGTCCGATCCACGGCCGCCACGTACGCGCTCTCGCAAGCCATCGCGCGCGCGGAGCGTGTCGGCGCCGCGGCCGCCGCTTATCTCGAACTCGCGTCCGTCGCCCCCGATAAGGAGGTCGTTGCCGCGCCCTCCGAAGAGAAAGTCCCGACCCGGGCCGCCACGGATCGTGTCCGCGCCCCCGGCCCCTTCGAGGTCATCGGAGCCACCGCCCCCGTTGAGATCGTCCTCGCCAGGGCCGCCGAAGCAAGAGTCCGCGCGGGCGCCGCCGATCAAGACGTCATCGCCCGAGCCGCCCACACCGAACACTCCTCGTGCGCCGGTCGAAATGAACGTATCGTTCCCGCCCCTCCCGGCCGCGTCGATGTCAGTGAAGGTGTCGCCGGCCGACCCTCCGAGGACGAGGAAGACGTTGGGCGAGACGTTGTCGCCTTCACCCGCTTCTCCGTCGTCGGCAACCCCGTTGCCGACGACGATCACGGGGTTTGCTCGCGCCCTGTAGTCAACCTCGGCGTCACTGCCTTCCATCGTGTCCCCGCCTGCCCCTCCGTCGAGCCGAGCGAAAGCACCCACTGCTCTAAGGATGTCGGCTCCCGGCCCGCCCCGGAGGAGGTTCTTGCACACAACCTCCGACGCACATCCGCTACTGATCTCCAGCTCATCGGTTCCATCCCCACCATCAACGGTCGCTTCATTAGAGAACGTGGGGGCTATGGAGGCGAAGTCGTTGAGATCGCCCAGGAAGATGTCCACCTTCGGGGTCTCTTCGACGACGAGAGTGAACGCACAGAAGACCTCGCTCGAGTTGACCGCGGTGCATCCTAGGCCAGGCGTAATGGCTGCACCCAGGTCGACTACTCGATAGCCGCCAAACCCAAGAAGCAGAAGGAGGTGGTTAGCCTCGCCGCTCCCCGCGGTGAAGGTCAGATGGGGCCCGCCGGGATCGGGATCCTCGATCTGTGCAGTTCCTGCACTCGCCAACGAAGGTGCGACGAGCGCAATGAGGCAAGCAATAATCGAGAGCCCTGTCGCGGTCGAATATCGACGTGATGCCTGCACCTGGGAACCCCCACGCCAGCGAGGCCCCACTATCTCTCGTTCCTACAGGGCAAGTCAAGATCTGCACAAGCCAGGAGGAACGATGAGAGGTCACGTCCGCAAGCGAGGCAACACCTGGAGCGTCACCCCGTGGGAAACGGTCAGCCCCGCCGGCTGGCCGTTTCTTTTGGACCCGCCAGGGGCATTACTCGAAGCGGAGAGGGAAACGGCAAAAAGGTCGTCCTTGCGGAGTCTCACGGGCGACCTTTTTCTTTGCCCCTTGCTGATGGCTCAGTTTCCGAGCCGCTTCTCGCGTTAGCAACTGGTTAGCGAACGCGGCGCAACTCGGCATGGCTACACGCCGTATCTAGAAGAGCTGGGTTCTTGATCGTGTCCGCCAGGAGGAGAGACACGGTCAAGGGCGGAGGCAGGTTGTCGGGCCGGTTCAGCGGGTTCACCGGAACCGTGTCCGTCACAGCGATCTCCCTGAGCTCGCTCTTGCCGAGCTTCTCAAAGGCGCCGTCGGGGATGAGCGCGTGTGTGGCGCACGAATAGACCTCCGTCGCGCCCGCCTCACGGAGGGCCTTCGCGCCAGATATGAGCGTGCCGCCCGTGACGATGATGTCGTCGGTCATGATCGCCGTCTTCCCGGCCACCCGCCCGCTGACCTCAGTGACGGCGGCGACGTCGTGGGCGGGCCGCGTCTTGCGCATGAGCGCGAACTCCGCTTCGAGCATCTCTGCGAACTTTGTCGCCATCTTGGCGCGCCCGGGATCCGGGGAGACGACCACGATCCCGTCGCCGTAAAGCCCCTTGTCGCGGTAGTACTGCGCGAAGAGCGGCAGCGCCGTCATGTGGTCGACCGGGATGTTGAAGAAGCCCTGGATCTGGCCGGCATGCAGATCCATCGTCAGGACGCGGTCGACGCCGGCTGCGCCCAGCATGTCGGCGACGAGCTTCGCGGTGATCGGCTCGCGCGGAGACGACTTCTTGTCCTGGCGTGAGTAGGGGAACCACGGCATCACGGCCGTGATGCGATTCGCCGAGGCGAGCTTTGCCGCCTGGATCATGATCACGAGCTCGAGCAGGTGGTCGTTCGTCGCGCGGCCGTGGCACGACTGGACGATGAAGACGTCGGCGCCGCGGATCGACTCGCGGAAGCGGCAGTAGGTCTCCCCGTTCTCGAAGGTCTCGAGCTCGACCTCGCCGAGCTCAATGTTGAGCTGATCGGCGATGCGATGAGCGAGCTCGGGATTGGAGCGGCCCGAGAAGAGCATGAGCTTGCCCGACGGGCCGCGCTCGATCCAGCGCCCGCGCTCGCCGCTCGGGTGGGTCACCTGAAGCTCCGGCACCTCGAGGCCCGGAAGCCGGGGCAGCTCAGTCGTTGGGCTTTCCACCGTGTCCTTCCTTGTTGACCTGCCGGGCCCGCGCGATCGCAAGCGCTCCCGGAGGTACGTCCTCGGTGATCGTGGATCCTGCTCCGATCCAAGCATCGTCGCCAATCTCGACAGGCGCAACAAAAACATTGTCGCTGCCGGTATGGACGTTGCGTCCGATGACCGTCCGATACTTGCCGCCGGCCTCCAGCTCGGGCCGGTAGTTGGCGGTGATGGCGCCCGCTGCGATGTTGGTGTCCTCGCCGATGTCGGCGTCGCCGATGTACGACAGGTGGGGCACCTTCGTTCTACCCCCGATGCTGGAGTTCTTCACCTCGACGAAAGCCCCGACCTTGACGCCAGGGCCGAGGACGGTTCCCGGACGAAGATAGGCGAAAGGTCCAACGGTGGCCTCGAGCCCGATCTCGGCGTCGACGGCGACCGCGTGCGGGCCCACCTCGGCGCCGGCCCGGACGATCGTGCTCCCCCGCAGGACTGTGAACGGGTGGATGACAGCCTCCGGCTCGATCTCCACACCCTCCTCGATCCAGGTGGTCGCGGGATCGATGATCGTGACGCCGGCGAGCATGTGCTCATCGAGGAGGCGGGCGCGCAGCACCGCCGCCGCCTGCGCCAGCTCCGCCCGGTTGTTGATGCCGAGGCCCACGATTGGGTCCGCGGCACGGTACACGGCTCCGCGCTTTCCGTCCTCGATGAGGAGGCCAACCGCGTCAGTGAGGTAGAGCTCGCCCTGGGCGTTGTCGCCCTCGAGTCGCGCCAGGGCTGGCCAGAGGTCGTCCGAGGCGAACACATAGATGGACGTGTTTAGCTCCTGCACGGCGCGCTCCTCGGGGCTCGCATCAGCCTCCTCGACGATGGCGCGGAGCCCTCCGTCCTCGTCCCGCAACACGCGGCCGTACGGGAGGGGCTCCTCAGGCTCGATCGAGAGGACGGTGACGGATGCATCGGAGCGACGGTGCTCGGCGACGAGCTCCTCGAGCACCTCGGAGGTGAGCAGAGGCGCGGCCCCGTCGAGGACGAGGACGTCCCCCGAGAAACCCTCCAGCGCCGGCCGGGCGACGGCGACAGCGTCTCCCGTCCCGCGCGGCTCCGCCTGGACGACGAGCTCTGCCTGGTCGGGAAGCGTGCGCGCGAGCTCGTCCCGCGTGGCGGGCGAGCAGACGACCACGAGGGGATCGGGGCCTAGCTGCTGCGCGGGAAGGAGTGCCCAGTCGAGGACGCGCCGGCCGAGTAGGGGATGGAGATGCTTCGGCCGGTCGGAGCGCATCCGCGTGCCCAGGCCCGCCGCCATCACGATCGCTGCGAGGGGCCGGGTCACGAGGGGATGATCATGGCTGGGGCGGGAGGATTCGAACCTCCGGTCACGGGACCAAAACCCGCTGCCTTACCGCTTGGCTACGCCCCACCGTCAAGAGCCCATCGTACGCCAGCGACTGGGGAGTCACCGCCGGCCGGGTCGATCGAGCAGGAGGATTGCGAGGAAGAAGAGCGCGAGCAGGACGAGCACGAGGATCGCCAGGAACTTCACGACCTCCCAGAGCAGCGGGACGATCAGCGAGATGAGCTGCGACGCGGCCAGGATCCAGGTCACCTCGTGCACCGTCGCCGAGCCGGTTCGGCGGCCGAGCAGGTACAGGGCGACGGCCACGACCGCCGCTCCCACGACCCAGAACCACCCGAGGCTGCTGAAGATGACGAGCAGGCTCTCGATGAAGGCGATCAGGAGAGCGATCCGGAGGCGGCGCTCGCGCAGCCAGCGCGAGCCAGCGCTCTGGCGATGTTCGAGAACTGGCTCGACGGTCACCGGCTCGCGACGCTACCAGACCGGAGCGACGAGCCAGACGCGGGCGCGCGTCCACAGCCGATGGGCCGCCCGTGCCGCATCAGCCCGGTGGTGGAAGAGCCCATAGACCGCGGGGCCGGCTCCGCTTACGTCCGCCCGAAAGGCGCCGCGCTCGAGCAGCTCGTCGACCAGGCGGGAGCGACCGGCGGGGGCCGCGAGGTCGTTCGGGGGGAAAAGCGCGAAGTCCCGCGGACGACGCACGGCGGACAGTGCCTCCAGGAAGACTTCACGCCGTCTTTCGAATTCTTGGGCGCCCTTCATGTGATCAAACCTTTCGTAGATGTCAGCAGTTGAGCTCTTTCGCGCGAAGCGTGAAAGAGCTATCAAGATCCAGTAGTCCTGGGGAAGCTCGACAGGGCGAAGGCGTTCGCCGGCTCCTTCGGCCAGCTTGGGCCCGGGCGTGAGGAAGAAGGGAACGTCGGCTCCGACCTCCGCCGCCAGGCCGGCGAGTTCGTCGTGCGTGAGTGGTGTCGAGAGCGTCCGGTTGGCGAGGTCGAGGGCCGCGCCGGCGTCGGCGCTCCCGCCTCCGAGACCGGCCGCGAGCGGGATCCTCTTCTCGAGGCGCACCCGCCACGCACCGTCGCTTCCCGCGGCAGCCGAGAGCTTCGCGAGCGCCGAGCGCACGAGTGTGTCCTTGCGGTATCCCTCGACGACTAGTGTGGGCGCGCGGTCGAGCGTGACCGAGTCGCAAAGGTCGATCCGTTGCATCACGGTGGCGACCTCGTGCAAGCCGTCCGGCCGGACGGGGCCGATCAAGAGCGCGAGGTTGATCTTCGCGGCTGCGAGAACGCGGTTCACTGCAGCAGCTCGGCCAGCTTGACGAACTCGGGAGGAGCGAGGCGCTCGGCACGGATGTCGGCGGCCAATTGCATGGTGTCGAGCGCGCGGGCAGCTCGAACCCGCTCCACACCAGAGAGCTCGAGCGTGTTCACGAGGGTCTTCCGCCGGTGACCGAAGGCCGCCTGGACGACTCTCTTCACACCGGCGAACTCCGGCCCCCACTGGACGAGCCTGCGGAAGGAGACGAGCGCCGAGTCCACGTTGGGAGGCGGTCGGAAGACGCTCCGGGACACCGGATGGAAGCCCGTCCGCTCGGCCGTGAGCTGCACAAGCACGGAGACCGCCCCGTAGCTCTTCGTCCCGGGCGCGGCGAAGAAGCGGTCGGCGACCTCGCGCTGGATCATCACGCACCAGAACTCGACCGACGGAAGGCCGTCGAGGCTCTCGGCGACGAGCGGTGTCCCCACGTTGTAGGGGAGGTTCGAGACGAACTTCTTCGGCGGAGGGTCGAGGTCGGCCAGCGGGTACTGAAGCGCATCGGCGAAGACGAGGTTCACGTTCGTTCGAGTGCCGAAGCGCTGGCGGAGGTGCGGCTCGAGACCCCGGTCGATCTCGACCGCGTGCACGAAGCGGGCATGGTCAACGAGGTAAGAGGTGAGCACGCCGAGGCCGGGGCCGACCTCGAGCACGACGTCGTCAGGTCCTAGCTCAGCCATCCTCCCGGCGAGGGCGACGATGTTCTCGTCGACGAGAAAGTGCTGGCCGAGCTCCCGCTTGCGGGCGACCGGAACCTTCACGGCAGCTCGAAGACGGCGGTCGCGTTCTCGTCGATGGTCCGCTCGAGCTCGGCGGCATCGACACCGCGGACCTCGGCGAGCGCAGCGAGTGTATGGACCACGTTGGCCGGCTCGTTACGCCGGCCGCGCACCGCCTGCGGCGCGAGGTATGGGCTGTCCGTTTCGGCCAGGAGGCGGCCGGGCGGCACTCGCGCCGCGGCCGTGCGGAGGTCGGCCGCGTTCGGATACGTCACATTTCCGGCGAAGGACACGTACCAGCCGTGCTCGAGCGCCGGGCCGAGGAGCCCGACCGACGAGAAGCAATGGAGGACGACCCGAGCGTCCTCGGGAAGCTCCGCGAGCACCGCCACCGTCTCTTCGTCCGCCGCGCGCGAATGGACGACGAGCGGCTTGCCGAGGCTCACCGCGAGCGCGGCCTGAGCGCGAAAGGCCTCGAGCTGGCGGTCGTGCGGCGCGTAGTCACGGTAATAATCGAGGCCGGCCTCACCCACGGCGACCGCTTTCGGCTGGGCGAGAAGCTCTTGGAGCTGCTCGACGTCTCCCTCCTCCACGTTCCCGGCCTGGTGCGGATGGAGGCCGAGAGCCGCGAACACGCCCTCCTCCCGCTCGGCGATCTCGAGGGTCGCGCGACACGAATCGAGACCCGAGCCGACCGCGATCACCCGGGTCACGCCCGCAGCCCGCGCCCGCCCGAGCGCGTCAGCCGCCTCTCCGTCAAGGGCGTCGAGATGCGCATGCGTGTCGACCACCTCAGGCGGCAGCGGAGGGAGCTTCGACCCTGGGAAACAACGGGGCGGCCGGCTCGATCCCCTCGACAGCGACCGCCTTGCCCGGCGCGACGCCTTCCCAGCCGAGATCCACAGGCTGGTTCAACGACTGGAGGATGCGCGGCGCCGTCTCCGGAAGGTAGGACGCGAGCGCCACGGCAACCGCGCGGAGCCCGTCGGCCAGCTCGTAGAGCGTCCGGTCGAGGTCGGAAGCCCGCGAGTCGTCCTTCGCCAGCTCCCACGGCTTTCGCTCCTCGACGAGCGCGTTCAACGAGCGCACCTGCTTCCAGATCCGCTCGATGGCACCGGTGATGTCGAAAGAGTCGAGCTGCTGCGCGACATCGTTGCCCAGGGCAGCGAGCTCATCCCCACCGGCCCCGGCGGCGGTGGCCGCCGGCAGGCGGCCGTCCCGGTACCTGGCGATCATCGCCGTCGTCCGCGAGACGAGATTGCCAAGGTCGTTGCCGAGCTCCCGCTCATAGCGCTCGTGGACCCCATCGATGGACACATTGCCGTCCTGGCCGAACTGAACCTCGCGCACGACGTAGAAGCGCACAGGATCCGCGCCGTAGACATCGATCAGGTCGAGCGGGTCGATGACGTTCCCGAGCGACTTGGACATCTTCTGCTCGCCGAAGAGCAGGTAGCCGTGCACGAAGAGCTGCCGGGGGACCTCAAGCCCGGCCGCGAGGAGAAGGGCCGGCCAGATGACGCAGTGGAACTTGAGGATGTCCTTTGCGAGGAGATGCCGCACCTCCGGCCAGAACACGGGGCGCAGATCCTCGCCCTCGCGGGCGAAGGCCAGAGCGCTCCAGTAGTTGATCAGCGCATCGACCCAGACATAGACGGTCTGGCCCGGATCCCACGGGACGGGCACGCCCCACCGCTCGGAGGCTCGACTGATGCTGATGTCGTCCAGCCCCTGCTCGATGAAGCTCCGGGCCTCGTTGTAGCGGAAGCGGGGCAGCACGAACTCCGGGTTTCGGTCATACAAATCCAGCACCCGGTCCTGGTAGGCCGACAGCCGGAAGAACCAGTTCTTCTCCTCGACGTACTCAGGGACGATCCCGTGAACGGGACATTTCCCGTCGATCAGCTCGGCCTCGGTGTAGAAGGCCTCGCACCGAGGGCAGTAGAGCCCCGCATAGACGTCTTCGTAGATCGCGCCGGCGTCGTAGACCCGCTGGACGAACTCTTGGACGGCCGCCTCGTGGCGCGGGTCCGTCGTGCGGATGAAGAAGTCGTTGGACGCGTTCACCCGCTCCGTCATCTCGCGGAACGCGGCGGCGTTGCGATCGACGAACTCCTTGACGTCGAGCCCGGCCTCGGCCGCGACGCGTGGGATGTTCGTCCCGTGCTCGTCGGTGCCGGTGAGGAAGAACGTCTCCTGCCCGCGCTGTCGGTGGTGGCGGGCGAGGATGTCCGCTGCAATGGTCGTGTACGCGTGGCCTATGTGGGGCGTCGCGTTGACGTAATAGATGGGCGTGGTGAAGTAGACGCGCACTGCGCGCAATCATAGGGACGGCCTCCCGCCACGCCGGGCTTCCGCTCCTTTGCAGGGTTAGAAAGACCAAGGCGGAGGAAAGCTCACATGTGAGCCCGCACGGGCGGACACCAGGGTCGGAGGCGATGGGAGCGAGACAAGCGATGAGATCGGCGACGCGTTCGCCGCGAGGGGTGACGACAACCGGGATCGTCCGTCACATCGACGAGCTCGGTCGCATCGTCATCCCGATCGAGATCCGGAAGAGCTTTGGCCTCGGTGAGAAGGATCCGCTCGAGATCTCCGTCAAGGACGAGACGATCCTCCTCTCGAAGCCGCAGAGCATCTGCGTCTTTTGCGGAAGCGAAGACCCGCTCGAGGTATACCGCGGGCGATCGGTCTGTCGCTCCTGCATCGCGGAGCTGGCGACGCAGGACGGCTAGACCCGCGGCAGCGGTCAGGAGAGCGGGAAGCAGCGCCCAGGGCCACCGAGCGCCCTGACCCCACTCGTCGATCGCCGTGACTCCCTGGCGGGCCCGGTTCACCAAGGGCTCGAACGAGCGCCGCTCCGTCCGCGCCGGGAGCACAGAGAGTTGCACCTCTGGGCGAGTCCCGACCGCACCTCGCCGCACCGCGTGCTCGATCGCGCGCCGAGCCGAGAGGCGGCCGCTCCTGTTCGCTTTCAGATGCCCACCCGTAGGAGCGGTGGCGGGGCGAACGTGGCCTGGGACACTCGGCTGCTCGGCAACGGGCTGCGGAGGAGGTAGGGGCGGCGGCGAGGCCGCCGGCGGGGCCGGGGCGTCGGCGGCAGGCGCGGGCGCGGGCTCGAGAGCCGGGGCAGGAGCCGGCTCAGGCTCCGGCGTCGCGGCCGGCCGCGGAGGCAGGAAGCGAAGCGGATCGAGATAGCCGTTCGGGTCCGACGTGACGCGAACGCCGAGATGGACGTGCGGCGCGGCGGCTCCCAGCTCCCCGCTCGGCCCAATCGTCCCGACGATCGCGCCTTCCGCGACCGCCGCCCCTCGTGTTATGGCAATCGTCCCCAACTGGACGAGCGTGACCGAGTACCCGTCCGGCGTCTGGATCGTCACGCTTTTGCCACTCGTCGGCACCGTCCCGGCAAAGCTGATCCTCCCACCCGCAGGCGCGCGCACCGACGTCCCCAGGGGCGCTCCGATGTCGATGCCGCGATGCTGCCCCCCGGCGTAGGGGTCGTCGCCGAGCTTGAAGGGTCGTAGCACCGGCCCATCCACGGGCCAGGTCCAGGCGAGCGCGGGCTGCACGCCGACCTGGAACGCGAGGAGGACCGGAAGCAGGATGACTAGACGCTTCATCGTCTGCTCCTCCTCGTTGTCAGTTATGGAAACATGGTTACCGTAGCAACTCGACCGGACGTTGTCAATACAGGCTACAGAGAGCTGCGATACAGGCGGTTCCGCCGAACACCGGTCAGCTTCGCGACGAGATCCGCCGCGCGACGGCGCGGGATTCCCGCGGCGACGAGCTCAGCGACGGCAGCGAAGCTCGCTTCTTCGTCCGCCCCCGCTCCGCCACCCGGGGCCGGCCCGATCACGAGCGTCACTTCGCCCTTCGGCGCCTCGCGAAAATGCTCGGCGACCTCGCGCGCCCGGCCGCGCACGACCTCCTCGAATCGCTTCGTGAGCTCGCGGCACACCGCCACCTGGCGCTCCGGCGATTCGGCCGCGAGCGAGGCGAGGCTGGTCGGCAGCCGCCGCGGCGACTCGAACGCGACGACGGGGCCCTCCCACGCCGCCGTCTCCTTCCAGAAGCGGGAGAGTGCCCGGGCCTGCCGCGGGAGGTAGCCCGCGAAGGAGTAGCGGTCGCCGACGAGGCCGCTCGCCACGAGGGCGGTCTCGACAGCCGACGGCCCGGGGAGCACGATTACCTCCAGACCACGAGCGAGTGCTGCTGCAATCAGCCGTGCCCCGGGATCGTTGAGAGCGGGCAGACCCGCGTCGCTCGCAAGCGCGATCCGCTCGCCCGCCTCGAGGCGCGGTAGCACCTCCTCCACCCGCTGAGCCTCGTTGTGCCGGTGATAGCTGAGGAGCTTGGCCCGCACGCCGTGCCGATCCAGGAGAGTCCGAGTCCTGCGCGTGTCCTCGCACAAGACGAGGTTCGCTTCCCTCAGCTCCCGCAACACGCGCAATGTGACGTCCTCGAGGTTCCCGATCGGGGTCGGGCAAACGACGAGAGGCATCTAGATCGAAGCCGCTGACATCGCCTCGAAGCCGACGAGTCCGGCCCCCACCAGCCCTGCCTCCGGACCGAGCAGCGCGGGGACAATGCGAACCAGCTCGCGCGCCGGCAAGAGCGCACGTTCCGCCACGACTTTCCTGGCCGGATCGAGGAGCAGGTTCCCCGCGCGGGCGAATCCGCCTCCGATGACGACAAGCTCGGGATTGAACACGTTCACGAGCGAAGCGATGCCGGTCCCGAGGACGAAGCCGACCCGCTCCAGCAGGTCGCGGGCGTCCCCGGGACCCTCAGCGGCGAGATCGACGGCCAGACGAGCGTCAACGGTCTCCCCCGCCGCCAGGGCGCGCCCGAGGTCGCCCTCGGGACGCTCCGCGGCCACCTTCGCCGCCATGTGGTCGGTGGCCGTGCCCGAGGCGAGGGCCTCGAGGTGCCCCAGGCCCGGGCAGGTGCCCTGGCACGGCGGCCCGTCGAGGTCGAGGGTGATGTGGCCCAGCTCGCCCGCCGCTCCTTGGGCGCCGCGGTAGAGCTCTCCGTCGAGGATGAGCCCGCCGCCGATCCCGGTGCCGAGCGTCAACATCACCATGTGGCGCGTCCCTCGGCCGGCGCCGAAACGGTGCTCGGCGAGCGCAGCCGCGTTGGCATCGTTTTCGATCGCCGCCGGGAGTTCGAAGCGCTTCGTGAGGTGGTCCCGGAAGTCGAGGCCCGCCAGAGGGATGTTCACAGAGCTGACCGCGCAACCTCGCTGCTGGTCGATCGTCGAGGGGATGCCGACGCCGATCGCGCCGACTTCCTCCGCGCGCAGCTCCTCGATCGCCGAGTCGACCTGGGCGAGAAGCTCTTCCTCGCTCCCGAGCGCCGTCGGTCGCACGGTCCGCTGCACGATGACGCCTTCCTCGTCCAGGACGCCGGTCAGGAGCTTGGTCCCGCCGAGGTCGACAGCGATCACACGGGGGGTGGCCATCGTCCGGCGGCTACCATAACCCGTCCCGGTGGCCGGCAAGGACAAGCCATACCGCGTCTACAGGGGGGGTCGCGCGAAAGGGCCCATCCGCCACGAGCCTCCGAAGAAGGAGGCCGGCCGCCGCGACGGCGACGGATACACCTACAAGGGGCCGAAGCCCGCACGCAAGCCGCGGCGCTGGCGGCGACGGATGCTCTGGACACTCGTCGGCGTCATCCTCCTGTTTCTCGTCTGGGCCGTCCTCGGGTACCTCGCCTTCCGGAGCGGAATCAAGGACGCGAACAAGCGGCTCGATCCGCTGGCGGCCCGCGCCCTCACGCCCGAGAAAGGTCTACTGCTCTCGAACGCGAGCAACATCCTGGTGCTGGGGGCCGACGCGGGCAGCAAGAGCCGGCAGGGCACGCAGGGGCGCTCCGACACGATCATCCTCATCCGCACCGACCCGGACAACCACAAGATCGCGCTCCTCTCCATCCCGCGCGACCTCCGGGTGGAGATCCCGCGCCACGGAACGCAGAAGATCAATGCGGCCTATGCGTTCGGTGGCGCCACGCTCGCCGTCAAAACGGTCGAACGCGTGACCGGCCTCCGGATGAACCACGTCGTGGTGGTGGACTTCTCGACGTTCGGCGAGGTCGTCGATGCGCTCGGCGGCGTGACCATCAACGTCCCGCACCCGATCCTGTCGAACAAGTTCGAGTGCCCCCGCCATACGCAGGCCCAATGCGCCCGCTGGCCGGGCTGGCGCTTCCGCAAGGGGCCGCAGGAGATGAACGGCCGCACAGCGCTCATCTACTCCCGCATCCGGGAGAACAAGCTCGATCCGAGCGAGTCCGACTTCACACGAGGGGAGCGCCAGCAGGCGGTCATCCAGGCGATGGCGGACGAGACCACCAGCTTCAGCACCTTCCTCAAGGCGCCCTTCATCGGGGACGACCTCGTGAGCCCGCTCGCGACGGATCTCTCTGCGGGACAGATCCTCCAGCTCGGGTGGGTGAAGCGGCGGACTCCGAGCAGCGGATGGCTGCGCTGTCGGCTCGGCGGGACGATCGCCAACTTCGGCGGGGCCTCCTACGTGATCGGCAGCGAGGAGAACGTGTCCGTGATCGCCATGGTCACCGGCAAGTCGGCGCCCCAGCCGCCGCTTCCGGGCTCCGGCCCGTTCGGGCCCGGCTGTCTCGTCGGCAAGTAGCCCGGGCCTACTACTAGGTCTCGGCCGGCTTCTTGGCCTCCGAGGACTTGTCTGAGGATTTCTCCGAGGACTTGTCCGCGGCCTTGTCCTTGGCCTGCGAGTCCGACTTGTCGCCGTCGCGCGCCCCGTCCTTCTTCCGACCCCCGCGGCCGTAGTCGGTGCTGTAGAAGCCCGAGCCTTTGAAGTGGATCGCCGCGGGGTAGAGCACCTTCACGACGGGTGCCGCACCGCAGATCTGGCACTCTGACGGAGACGGATCGCTCATCCGCTGGAAGAGCTCGAACGTGTGGCCGTTCGGGCAGCGGTACTCATAAGTAGGCATCGGAGAAAGGGCCGCGGTGCGGCGAGAAATGCTAGCAGGGAGCACGGCTCTCCCCGGCACTCGCGCCGAGGGAGTGCCAGCCGAATCGGGCCGGAGCCGGCGGTGGGGGTTTGCAGATGCGTACCGCCTCGGCGTCGGCGCGATCACCGGCGCGCTGGCGGCATTCCTGCTCCTCCAGGCGATCCACTGGCCGCCGCACGAGGACGAGACGCTGGTCTTCTTCGTCAGCCGCGAGCCGTTCACGAATTTCGTCTCGACGGTCCTCGAGGAGCGAGGCGGCGCCCCGCTCCACTTCCTGCTCGCGCACGCGGTCGACTCGGTCTGGTCGAGCCTTCTCGGACTCCGGCTCATCTCCGTCGTCTTCGCCCTGGCGAGCATTCCCGTCATCGCCGCGCTCGTCGCGCGTCTGACGGACAAGAGGACGGCGCTCGTCGCCACGGCGATTGCAGCGGCGAGCTGGATGACCGTTTACCACGGGATCTACGCACGCATGTATTCGCTTTTCCTGTTCACGAGCGCGCTCTCGTTCCTGCTCCTGCTGCGCGCCCTCGGGCGGCGCGACGTCTGGCCATGGGTGGTATGGGGCCTCGTCACCCTCGCCGCCATCGCGACCCAGCCCTACGGTGCTTTCGTCCTCGGCGCCGGCGCTCTCTTCGCGGTCGTACGCAGGCGGTGGGATCCGGCTCCGCTCCGTCCGGCGCTCGTCGCCGTGGTCGCGACGTCCCTGCTCGCCCTTCCGCTCTGGCTCGTCTACCGAGTGCTTGCGAACCGGTTCGACGTCGGGGTTACCGGCTCGAGCGGCTCGAAGCTCGGCTCTCCCGTCGACGTGCTCGCCTATCTCGTGCGCGTCGCCGGAGATTTCACCGCGGGCTGGACTCCCGCCGTCGCGATCGTCCTCCTGGTGGCGCTCGTCGGGCTCGTCGCGCTCGCGCGGGAGCGGCCACAAGCCGCGTTGCTGACCGGAGCTGTCGTCCTCGTGCCGACGGCCGCCTTCCTCGTCACCCGCTCAGGCGGCAGCGTCTCGCTCGAGAGCCGTCACCTCATCTTCGCCCTGCCGTTCTTCGCCATGCTCGTCGCAGTCGGCCTCCTGCGGCTGGCGGCGCTCGCCCGCGCCTGGGCGCTCCCCAGCCTCGCCTTTGGGATGGCACTCCTGCTCTCGGCAGAAGTCGCGTGGGGCTGGCACAGGACTCCGTGGATGTACGGCGGCGAGCCCGCAGTTCGCAAGGATGCGCGGGACCGCGCCGCCGCCTGGCTCGCCGCGACGAGTCGCTCCGACGACGTCCTCTTCGGCTACGAGCCGCTCGCTCTCGACGCGTTCGAGAAAGGAGCGCCGTTCGGCCACGTAATCGTTCAGCGGGCCGATCCCAAGCTTGCGCTCGACACGCTCGCGGAGGCGCGGAAGCCCCTCGGGCGCGGTGTGTGGATCTTCGACGCCACCGACCAGCTCGACGCCTCGAAGCAGCGCTTCAGCGTTGCAAGCGTCAGCCCGGGGCCGCAGTTCGAGGTCAGGGCGTTCGGCCCGTTTCTCGTGATCCGCACGCCGAAGCCGGTGCTCACCGCGGAAACGTTCTTCCGGGACACCGCCATCGTCGAGTATCAGGGGAGGCTGATCGGGATCGGCGACGCCGGTCTCAACTACCAGACGGCCGTCACCGCGCTGGCCCGCATCCAGGGCCGGCGCTAGCACGTCACAATTCGCGCATGTCTGCTGCCGGCGCACCCACCAGCGACGAGCGCAAGATCGCCACCGTCCTCTTCGCCGACCTCGTCGGCTCGACCGAGCTTGCGAGCGACGAGGACCCCGAGCGTGTGCGGGCCCTCCTCGAGCGCTTCTATGACGCAATGGAATCGGAGATCCAGAGCTCGGGCGGCACAGTCGAGAAGTTCGCGGGAGATGCGGTCATGGCTGCATTCGGCGCGCCGGCGGCGCTCGAGGATCATGCGGAGCGCGCCCTCCACGCGGCGCTCGCTATGCAGCGGCGCCTGAGCGAGCTTGGTGACGATCTCGGACTGCGAATCGGCGTCAACACGGGGGAGGTCGTCGTCGGCCGCTCCCGCGAGGGGAGCTCGTTCGTTTCCGGGGACGCAGTCAACGTCGCGGCACGTCTCGAGCAGGCGGCCGGCGCGGGCGACATCCTCGTCGGCGAGCGTACGGCGGCCGCAGCACGAGGCGCCTTTGAGTTCGGCGAGCGGGCGACGGTCGACGCCAAGGGAAAGCCCGGGGGAGTCGCCGCGCGCCGGCTCGTCCGCGCGCTAACCCTCATGCGCCCGCGCGGCGTGAGCGGGCTCAAGCGCGCGTTCGTCGGCCGCGAGGGCGAGTTGGAGCTCCTGCAGGCCACGTACAACCGTGTCGTCGTCGAGCGCCGACCGCATTTCGTCACAGTGATGGGCGACGCCGGGGTCGGCAAGACGCGGCTCGTGCGAGAGCTCTGGGAACGGCTCGGCGATGAGTCGCCGGGGCCTCTGCGTCGGACAGGGCGCTGCCTGCCTTACGGACACGGCATCACCTACTGGGCGCTGGGCGAGATCGTGAAGGAGCAGCTGGGCCTCCTCGAGAGCGATCCCCCGGAGACTGTGCGCGCGAAGCTCGGGGAGCACGAGATCCTCGGTCTGGCGCTCGGTCTCGAAGTCGCAGGCGAGCTACATCCGCTCGCCGCACGAGAGCACCTCCATCAAGCGACAGTCGCTTTCCTTGAAGAGCTCGCGTCTGAGCGGCCGCTCGTCGTCCTCGTGGAAGACATTCACTGGGCCGAGGAGCCGCTGTTCGACCTGCTCGAGCGCACCCTCCGCGAGGTCAACGGCCCCCTCCTCTTGCTTGCCACGGCGCGCTCGGACTTGCTCGACCGCCGTCCGGCCTGGGGAGGCGGCCGACGCAACATGACGATCCTCGGTCTGGAGCCCCTCTCGACAGACGATGCGAGCTACCTGCTCGACGAGCTCCTCGCTGCCGACCTTCCTGCTCCCATCCGGGACGTGGTCGTCTCCCACGCAGAGGGAAATCCCTTCTTCGTCGAGGAACTGATCGGCAACCTCATCGATGCAGGCGTCCTCCAGCGCGAGAACGGGAGCTGGCGCGCGAGGGACCTGCCTCCCGGCTACACCATGCCGGATTCCGTGCAGGCAGTGCTCGCTGCCCGGATCGACCTCCTGGGCGAGGTCGATAAGGCGGCTCTGCAAGCTGCCGCCGTCATCGGACGCGTCTTCTGGCCCGGACCGGTACGAGATCTCATCGGCGGCTCGGAGCCTAGCTTTGACGCGCTCGAGGAGCGTGATTTCATTCGACGCCGCACAGGCACGTCGCTCGAGGGCGAGCGTGAATTCGCTTTCAAGCACGCCCTGACGAGGGAGGTCGCCTATTCGTCTCTCCCCAAGGCGCGCGTGCGCGCCTGCACGCGGAGTTTGCCGGTGGCTCGAGCGCGTCGGCGAAGGGCGCGACGAATGGGCTGCGCTCCTCGCCCACCATTACGCCGAGGCTGCGCGACCGGAAGACGCCGACCTGGCCTGGACGGAATCCGAGAACGAGCTCGGAAGAGTGCAAGAGAAAGCCGTGCGCTGGCTGAGGCGGGCAGCCCAGCTTGCGATCGACCGCTATGAAGTGGACGACTCACTCGTGCTGCTTCACCGTGCGGTCGAAATGGCCTCCTCACCGGAAAGCTCTGCCCCGATCTGGTTGGAGATCGGGAACGCGAACGCGCTCAAGTACGACGGGGAAGCTTTTTGGACGGCAATGCAGCGATCCCTCGAGCACTCAACCGATCCGGCGACCACGGCGAAGACGTACAGCGACCTCGCCTTTCAGGCCTCGATTCGCGGAGGGATGTGGAAGAAGCATCCCCCTCCAGACACCGTGGCTGGCTGGGTCGAGCAGGCGCTCGAGTTGACAGGCGAGGAGACTCCCGAACGAACCCGTGCGCTGATCGCTCAAGCGAGCGTGGATCGCGAGGTAGGCGAAGCGAGCGCGCGCGAGGCGAGCACGCTCGCCGACCGGCTGGGCGATCCCGAGCTGCGCTCTTGGGCGTGGATGTCCCGGGCCGTGGCCGCTTTCGAGGCTGACCGCTTCGAGGATGCCTTGACGTGGGCGCAGCGGCGTTTTGATCTCGAAGCGGCAATCAGCGATCCGGATCATCTTGTCGAGCTGCGCGAGAGTGCGATGCCTCCGGCCGCCGCGCTGGGAAGGCTGCGCGAAGTTCATCGGCTTGCCCGCGAACATGACGGCCTAACGAAACGCCTCTCGCCCCATCACCGCATGCACAGCGTCGCGGTTCTGACCGAGGTCGAAGAACTGGCGGGAAACTGGAAGGGAATCCGGGCACTCGAGGAACGCGTCGAGCAGGCCGTCGAGGCCAATCGCGACACCCCCTGCGTCAGAAACGCCCGCTGCCTGCTCTTGTGTGCGCTGGCCCGAGCCGAGGCCGGCGACGAGGAGCCTGCTCGCAACCTCGAAAGCGCCGCGGACGAGCTCGGTATGGAAGGACACGACTACGCTCTCGAGGCTGTAAGGATCCGTCTGGCGCTCGCGCGCGGCGACTAGACGAGCTCGGCCAGCTCATGAAAACGCGCGCCCGGGAGCGATTCGTTTTCGGCCCGCAGGAGCACGCGGCGAGGCTCGACGCCTTGGCGGCCCTGCGGGACCGCGAGCGCGTCCAGGAACTTGCGCCCCGCTTCCTCCAGCGGCGGACATACCTCGAACCGTTCGCCTTGCGGTCTCTCGGCATCGTCCGGGAGGACGAAAACTTGATCCGGCAGTCTCTCGAGCGCTTCGAGGCACTCAAGCTCGACTGGCACGCCGAGCAGACGCGCGCCTTGCGCTAGCGCTCGTCGGCGCGGGCTTCCTCCTCGACGAGCTCCTGGTAGCACGGAGCCTGCTCGAACGCGGCCAGGCCGGCCGGCGAGGGCCGGCGTCCGGGTCGCGGCTTCACCCGCATCCGGCCCGCCGCGGCGACCCCGGCGAGGCTCCCCAGGAGCCCGCCGATCAGAAAGGAGCGAAGACGCCGGCCGCGCTCGTTGTTCATGTGGCGAAAAATGCCACAGATGATCTGTTCGCTGGGGGATCTACTCCTCGATGTCGTCGTCCGCCTGGAGGGTCCGATCGCGGAAGATACGGACACGTATGGGCGCACGAGAGTCGGAGCGGGCGGCCAGGCGGCGAACGTCACGGCGTGGCTCGTGGCACTCGGGGGCCAGGCGCGCTTCGTCGGAAAGCGGGCGCGAGACACCGCCGGACGCCTGGTCTCGGAGGAGCTCCAGGCTCGGGGAGTCGAGGTCGCCGGGCCCGAGGTGGAGACCGGCACCGGCACCGTCGTCTCGATCGCGACTGCCGACGGAAAGCGGACGATGCTGAGCGATCGTGGCGTAGCTCCCGAGCTTCAACCGGATGAGCTGGACGGCACGTGGTTCGAGCGCTGCGAGCGCCTGCACCTTCCCGCCTACAGCTTGCTGCTCTCCCCCATCCGCGAGGCCGCGCTCGCTGCTGCCAGGCTCGCCCCTGCCGTTAGCGTCGACCTCTCGTCGACCGCCGCGATCCGGACGGCGGGCGTCGAGCAGCTCCGCCGCGTGATCGCGGAGCTAGGGCCCGACATCGTCTTCGCCAACGAGAACGAGGCGGCGCTCGTGGGCCGGCTTGACGTGGAGACGGTCGTCGTGAAGCGCGGCGCACGAGGCTGCTCCGTCTACACAGGCGGGGAGGAGCGCGCATACCCGGCCGAGCCCGCCGAAGCTGCCGACTCCACCGGAGCGGGCGACGCCTTCGCCGCGGGCTTCCTCCTCGGCGGCCCGGGGCTCGCGGTGCACGCTGCCGCCCGCTGCGTCGGGCAGATGGGAGCCATGCCGTAGTGGAGCTACTCCGCATCCATCCGGAGGTGCGAGCGGCCCTGGAGGCACGCCGCCCCGTGGTCGCGCTGGAGACGACGCTCGTCGCGCACGGCTTTCCGGGGGGAGTAGGGGCCGAGGTCGCCGCGGAGGCCGAGCGGCGCGTGCGCGTCGCCTGGGCGGTTCCTGCGACAGTCGGAGTCATCGGCGGACGCATCTGCGTCGGCATGGAGGAAGGCGACCTGGAGCGCTTTGCCTCCGCGCCGGAAGCGCGCAAGGTGGGCCCGCGCGATCTCGCCGCGTGCGCGGTCAAGAAAGAGCTCGGCGCCACGACGGTCGGGGCGACGCTCGCGGTCTGCCGCGCGGCGGGCATCGGGTTCATGGGCACAGGGGGGATCGGTGGCGTCCACCGCGGATTCGCGGAAACGCTCGACGTTTCGGCCGACCTGGGCGAGCTGGCCCGAACGGAGGCGATGGTCGTCTCCTCGGGCGCCAAGTCGATCCTCGACGTCGCCGCGACCGCCGAGGTGCTCGAGACGCTCGGCGTTCCGGTCCTCGGCTGGAGGACGGACGAGATCCCGCTCTTTTACCGGGCGGGAGGCGGCCCACCCGTCTCGCAGCGGGTCCAGAGCGCCGAGGAGGCCGCGCAAGTGGCCCAGTTTCACTGGCGCCTGGGCCGCCACTCGGGGATCGTCCTCGCGCGCCCGCCCGACGAGAGCCTCGACGTCGAGCCTTTGATCGAGGAAGGCCTCGCGGAGGCCAACCAGCGCGGGATTCGCGGCCAGGCGCTCACGCCGTTCGTCCTCTCATACCTCCACGAGAAGAGCGACGGGCGCACGATCGAGCTCAACAAGCGGCTCATCGCCGAGAACGCAGGACTGGCGGCCGAGATCGCGGTCGCGTACTCGAAGCTGCCGTGAGGGTGTTTTTTGCACCAGCCGCTGCGCTCGTCGCCCTGGCGGCCGGGTGCGGTGGCAGCTCGCCACCCGAAGGCGGGGCGCCGGCGGAGACCAAGACGGTGCTCGAGACCGCCCCGACGAATCCGGCTCCTTCCACGACGGCGCCCCCGCCCACCCCGACGGGACCCAAGCCGCTCTCGGGCCTCCCGGCTTTCACTGGCGGCTATGAGGAGTGGACGAAACTGAACCGCAAGCCAATCCCGCCCCGCGAGTCCGGCGACGCACACCTCGGGAGGAAGAACGTTTATGCCTCCGAGAAGCGCCGTCCGAGCGGGAGCTTCCCCAACGGGACGATCCTGGTGAAGGAGGCCGTCCGGCCCGGCAAGGACTTCATTGGCCTCATCGCCATCATGTGCAAGGAGCGCGGTCTTGATCGGGCCCACAACGACTGGCGGTTCGTCGAATACACCCGCGACTCGGCCGGCGCGCGGTTCACCGAGACGGCAAGCGACTCCGTCTGCTGGACCTGCCACATGGGAGCGCAGCAGACCGACTACGTCTGGATCTATACGTTGGGACTCGCCCGCTAGCGCCCGGCTACTCGTCGACCCGCTCGATCGCGACGATGTCGTCCCCGTCGAACTCGGCCTCGCCCGCCTCGCCCCAACCAACGATGTCGCCGCTCGGCAGGATCGCCACCGGCGCGATCACAGTCCCGTCCCGCAGGAGCAGGCGCGCCTGGTGGGCGCCGAAAGCGTCCTGCGGCCACTCGGCCACCTCGGCCCGGAGCCAGTCCGGCAGCCGGGGCGGCTCGGGCGCTCAGCTACTCAGCTCCCGAGGAGCTCGATCACATCGTCCACGTCGAGCATCTCGTACGACTCGGTGTGGACACTCCCGCGCGCACCCAGGATGACCGACACCTTGGCGATTGCGGAGGAGTCGGTTGCCTCGACGATGTTGACGAAGTCGTGCGGCCCGAGGAGGAACCACTGGTAGAGCACCTTGACGCCGAGCTCCTCGACGTCCTTGTTCACCTCGTTGATCCGCTCGGGGTTCGCGCGCAGCGTCTGGAGCCCCTGCTCGC
>WNGB01003304.1_pt1 | contig 25741 bp, 31 predicted proteins | sample 5400681 | NCBI WGS metagenome assembly WNGB01 (sample SAMN13153367, study PRJNA577476) | soil metagenome | isolation source: 115 cm soil or saprolite under grassland replicate 2 | place: USA:California | collected 2016-06-15
CCGACTCATCGTCCGGATGGCCTTCGGGTTCCACTCCGCCCAAGCCATCATCGCCCTGGCCATGCTCAGCCTCGGCGGACACCGACCCAAACCCCCCAGATGATCATGCAGATACACCCACGGATTGATCAGGAGAGCCGCATTTGATCGACGCAGACAAGAGCCCCGCCAACACCAATCCGCCCGCCAGTGTCCTGTCTCATCCATCCCGAGGCAGTCTCGCCAGAGGCAAGGCATCCGGTCCGGCGTCTCCACGATGACGAGGCAACCGATGGCCTGACCAGCGAGAATCCGCTCGACCACGATGGGCGGACTGGCAAACTGCCTCACGATCAGTGCGACAGGCCGAAGATCGAACTGTCTCACCTACATGAGGCACAGCAGGTCGCGGACCTGCCCGTGCCTCATGATCGACGAGACAGGACAGCCAGGGCCGGCGGTAGGCGCCAATACTGTCCGATCCATTTGAGGATTGCGAGCGCGCGGTTCGCCGACCTGCGGCTCGCAGAGTAGGTCTGGCTGGCGGAGCTGGAATCTGGTCAAGACTTACCTTGCGGAATCGGTGGATCTTGGTGCGTCAGTTGCCGCGCTGGGCTCCGTCCGGCCAGATCCGCCTTTCTCCGACACGTACAGTTCGGCCGTGAACGGCATCCCAAGCGCACCCGTTGCGGTCGAGCTATTGGCGGACCGCCCGGATCTCCTGATTCCACTCGCGCGCATCCGTTGGCGGGAGTGGGGTGACCACCGAGGTCGCGAAGAGCTGCAATGGTGGATCGACACCACGCGACGCGAGACCGGTCGCGCCGCACCGCCGATCACCCTCGTCGCGACTGACGAGGCCGGGGACGCGGTCGGTGGCGTCGGCCTCATCCCGGTCGAACATCCCGAACTCGCCAACCGCGGCCCCTGGGTAGTGGGCACCATCGTGCGTCCCGACCGCCGCAGCCACGGGATCGGTGCGGTGCTCATGACCCGGCTCAAGCAGTGGGCCGCCGAAGCGGGAATTGATCGGCTTTGGGTGGCAACCGGTGGACGAGCCGTCGACTTCTACCGCCGGTGCGGCTTTGACCTGATCGAGCTCGTCACACTTCCCAACGGCGAACGGGTCACCATCCTCGACATGCGGCTTGACCTTGCCGTTTCCGAGGACGCCACGTAGCCCACTCGCGTACCACGCTCAGGACGCCGTCACGCCAAAAATTCTTCGCCGTCGATCATCCGATCCCCGGTAGCGACTCGCAGAGTAGTTATGACTTCGCAAGATCATTCGCGACCTTGGTCTGACATTCGCAGCCTTCGGCGATACAGGACAAATACCACCCAGGTGGGTTGTTGCATCTGTTGCAACTTCGCGCGGAACCCAGTAGCCCATCTCGCCGGCGCAGAGGCTGCACCTGCGCTCCGCGGCGAGGTCAGTAGAGATCGCGGTGTTGATGGTGGTGAAGTCCACGCGCGGCGTGCCGCCGTGCGGGTCGGCGTGCAGATTGACCGGTGGGATCGGCAGCCCGCGCCGGTCACGCGGCCGGGCGGCGAGCCGAGCCGGGAGGTCTGTCTGTGGCTCCACGGCGGGCGGGCGGTGCTCACGCATCGCGGGTCGCCGCCCGGTACGGGCTCGGCGGCGGCAGCGCCGCCGACAGTTTGGCCACGACGTAGGCAAGGAGCGCGGTCCGGTCGGCGCGGTCAGTGAGTCCCCCGGCGATGACGCGGACCGGTTCGATGGCCTCGTCCAATGCGAGGCGGCCAAGCGGCGGCGGCTTCATCCGGACCAGGGCGAGCCGAGCCTGCGCGGCATAGTGTTCGGCGCGCAACAGCGCGGCGAGGGTCGGCTCGACCCGACCGTGGGCCTTGCCCGGCCAGCCGTGCATGCGCGGGCGCCCCTCGGGGCGGGTGACAAGAACCCGGTACAGCAGGCCCACGGTGTAGCTGCCCCTGCGCCTTGCAGTGCGAAACAGCAGCTCCTCGCCGTTGCCGGAGTCAGGTAGCCAGGCGAGCATGCGCTCGGTGTGCAGTAGACGGATTCCGCCGTAGGCCCACCACTCCTCGGTCGGCTCGATGTCGCTCATCGCCCGGCCTCCGGCACCTCGGCAGTCGGCGCTGTGGCGTGGGGGTCGGTCAGCTCGGTGTCGCCCAGGTTGACCCGCACCGGCGCGTACTCGCCGGGCACGTCGTCGATGTTGAGGTCCACGGTGGTGTGGTCGGCGCGGCGCTGCACGTCAACCGTGACCCCGTGCAGGTCGACCACGATGCGCGGCGACCGGTCACCATCCTCGGCGGCCGGGTAGCTGCGCAGCTTCAGCGCGGCGTACGTGCGGACGTCGTCTGCGGTGTGCGGCACGAGGACCGCCTCTGGGTGGGCCTCCAGGAGCGCGGTCAGCACGGCGCTCGCCGTGTCGATCAGATCTCGGTAGCCGGCCTCGGTGGTCAACGGGTCGGCGGGGCCGGTGCCGGCGTAGTCGCCCCATGGCTGCACGCCGCGCCGCAACAGGATGCGGATGTGGTCGAGCGCGTCGAGCAGAACGTTGGCGTGGTCGGCGGTGAGTGATGAAGGCGGCGACGCGGGGCGGGGCGGGTGGCCGAGGGCGGACATGGCTTGCGGTGCCTCCTGTCGTCGGATGGCGGGGCCGGTGCGCGGGCGGGTCGCGACCGGTCCCCTGGGCGGCGGGGTCAGCGGTGCGACACCGCGAATCGTGACGACTTTGAATAGGAGGTCAAGGCTGGTCCCCACGCGCCTTCAAGGTTTTTGTCGCCAATCTGGCGCATCGCACGGCCCACGGTTGACCGGTGGTGCGGCGGGTGGCCGTCGTGGCTGTGTGGGTCGTGTCGGTCGGTATGCGCGGGTGTCGGTGGGCCGGGGTAGCAACCGACGCGGGGCTCCGGTCGTCGCCTGCGAGCGGTCCGCCGCCCGGTGTTGGCCTCCGGAGCCTTGGTTCTCCAAGCGTCGGAGGGTGCGCGGCATCGGGAACCAGTCTCGGTCCGTCACCCCAGATACCCGGCCAGGCGGATGCCTGACCCGCACGGCCCGTGCGTAGCTCGGTCCTGGCGTGGCATCGGCGAGTTGCCACCCGGTGCCGTCCGTGGGGTGGCTGGCTCGTACCCGTCGGGGCCCACGATCGGGCATAGCGGCGTGCCGTCGTGGTGGGAGAAGCGCGGACGCGGTTTCCAACCGGACAACGGCCAGTCGCGCGGCGGAACGGCGCGTGCTGGTTCGCCATACTTAGCCTGAACCCGTGGACGAGCGTCGGCATGACGGTATGAACCGATCAAGTCGATCATGCTGATTTGAGGGCGTGGATATTCTGCTGGCCGGTGTCCAGCGTGCTCGGGCTTCTGCTCGTCGGTTCTGCGGTGGGTGTTGCGTGTGGTGGTACGCGCGGCGGTGGTGTTCTGGTCAGGTGAATACGGCTTTCCAGAAGGCCAGCCAGGCGCGGGCGCGGGGCCACTGGGTAGGTAGGTGCAGCACGGGGCGGCGTTGGGGTCGAGCCAGCCGGGCGGGGATGTTGATCAGGTGTTCGCGTAACGTGGCGCCTCGGGCTGCGGCATAGCGGGCGGTACCGGTCAGCGTGCCAGCGGCGCGTAGCAGGTTGTGGCAGATCGCGGCGAGGATGCACCAGGTGGCGTCGGCGGCGAACGAGCCGGAGGGTTGGTGGGCCCAGGGCCCGTCGATGAGGTCGGACCAGACGGTCTCGCAGATGGCGTGGTGGCGGTGGGTGATGTCCGCGTCGGGGGCGGGCTTGGTGCTGTTGGTGAAGAACGGGTGGTGGCGCCAGACCGGGAACAGTGGGTCCTGGGTGTTGGCGTCCAGAACGCGGCGCACGACCAGTCGGCCGGTGGTCCGGTAGCGGGTGTCGGTGAACGCGGTGTATTCGACCTCGGCCACCTGCGCGTCGGAGATCAGCTGTCCGGTGTCCGGGTCGATGACGGCTCCGGGGTAGTGCACCGGCTGGTACTGCTCGTCGCTGATGGTGGCGATCGCGGCGTCCACGGCGGGGTTGCGGGCGATCGCGAAGGAGAACGTGGCGCCGGCTTTGACGACGGCGGCCACGACCGTGCCGGCGCAGTACGCGGAGTCACCGCGTACCAGGATGGTGGGCGCTTGTGCGCCGGCGCCCAGGGCGGTGTTGATCGCTTCGGTGACCATGCCGGCCGCGCCCGCGCGGAGCCGGCGCGTCCGGCCCGCAGCCGTACCCCGGCCAGTACCGGAGCCGCCTGCTCGGTGCACAGGGTGACTGCCAGGGGCGACAGACCCCGCCGCAGGATGCTCTTGCCGGCGATCTTCGTATGGCCGAACGAGGCACCCTGTTTGGCGTGCCCGTACACCGGCCGCAGCAGCGAGTCGATGTCGATGAAGCAGCGGTGGTCGATACCGTGCAACACCGTGGTCTGCTCGGCCAGGGCGACCAGATGCCGGCGCAGCACCGTCGATAGTTGACGGGTGTGGCCGTGGGTGAACTCCCGCAGGAAAATCCCCAGCGTGGCTGCGGCGTAGACCCCACCGAACAGGTTCTTCATCCCACCAGCGCGGATCACGTCCAGGTCGTCGATGCTGGCTCGACGCCTACACCGACCCGGAGCGCTGAGCCATGGCCCGACCTCCACTCCCGATCGGCACCTGGGGCAAGATCCGCACCGAGAAGCTCGGCCCCAACCGGTTCTGCGCCCGAACCCGGTTCCGCGACTACGACGGCAAGACCCGCGACATCGAGGCCACCGGCACCACCGGCCCCGCCGCCATCCGGGCACTGAAGGAGAAGCTGCGCGACCGCGCCACCCCGAACGACGACGAGATCACCAGGGAGACCCACGTCAGCACGCTCGCCCGCTTGTGGATCGAGGAGATCACCGCGGAGGAACGCGTCACCCCGCAGACCATCAACAATTACGAGACCAGCCTGCGAACCGCGATCCTGCCCGCCCTGGGGAACCTGCGCATCCGAGAGGCCAGCGTCGGCCGCCTCGACAAGTTCCTGCGCGGCATCGCCGCAGACCGCCCCTCAGCGGCCAAGAACGCGAAGGTCGTTCTCGGGCAGATGTTCGCCTTGGCGGTGCGCCGGGGCGCGTTGTCGACCAACCCCGTGCGTGAAACCGGTCGTATTCGCAAGCCACGCCGCACCGTTCTGGCCCTCGAAGCCGAGCACCTGGAGGGCGTCCGCTCGGCGATCCGGCAGTGGCAAGAACCCACTCCCGGCAAGCCGGGACCTCGGCACACCGGCGACTTGGCCGACATCGTCGACCTCATGCTCGCCACCGGCGCGCGCATCGGCGAGATCCTGGCCGTGCGGTGGGAAGACGTGGACCTCGCCGCCGAACACCCGACCGTGACCATCTGCGGCACCATCGTCTACGTCAAAGGCAAGGGCTTCTTCCGGCAGAAGTGGACGAAGACCGACGCCGGCTACCGAACCGTTGTCCTGCCCCGGTTCGCGGTCGGGATGCTGATGGCCCGCAAGCTCACCGCCGCCGACAACCCCCACGATGCGATCTTCGCCTCCCGGCGCGGCACCTGGATGTCCCCGCAGAACGTGCGCCGCCAGTGGCGCCAAGCCCGCGCCGACACCGGCCTCGAATGGGTCACCCCGCACACCTTCCGCAAGACCGTCGCCACCCTCATCGACAAGGAGGCCGACACCGACAGCGCCGCCGCCCAGCTTGGACACGGCAGCAAGGCGATCACCAAGAAGCACTACATTGTCAAGCCCGCCCTGGCCCCGGACAGCTCCGACATCCTCGAAACGGCTCGGCGCCAGCCCGACGACAACCGGCCCCGAGCACCGGGACCATGGGCCGTCCCGCGCCGCGTAGACGCGCACGCATGAACGCCTGACACCCCCGCAGCGCGGACAGACCCACCCCGCCGACAAACGTGGTCGCGCCCAGGCGTTAATGGGGGGTTTTCGGGGGGTGATTCAAAACCGCATAGACAAACGTAAGGCCCTGACCGGCGTTCTTCCTGGTCAGGGCCTTACGTTTGTGGAGCTGAGGGGATTTGAACCCCTGACCCCCTCGATGCGAACGAGGTGCGCTACCGGTCTGCGCCACAGCCCCTGGCCGGTCCCGAGCCCTCGGGACCGGCGCCTAGATTAACAGGTCGCCACCGGGTGCCGCGAATCAGTACGCGTGTGTGACACGCGTCAGTACCCGGCGGCGCGCGCCTCGTACGCGCGGCCGCGCACGTACCGCTGGGACAGCCGGACCGACTCGCGCTGGGCGGCGGCCCGGGCGGCGGCCGCGCGGCGCAGGGCCTCCCGCCGGGCGGCCTGGCGGCGCGCCTGCTCCGCGCGCAGCTCGGCCTGCCGGGCGGCGAGCCACGCGGCCCGGCGGGCGGCGGCGCGGCGGCGCCGGCGTTCGGACAGCGCGCGGTTGCGCAGGTGGACGAGGTATGCCACGAGGAGCAGCAGGCTCGGTGCCGAGCCGACCCAGAAGCCCGGCCCGAGCAGCCAGACTCCGCACAGCTCGCTCAGGTTGAGCAGGACCAGCGCGGCCAGTACCCGGCGGCGCCGGTAGACCGCGGGGGTGTGCCGGCGTACCGGCCGGTGCGGCCCCGTGCGCAGACGCAGCAGGGGCCGGCGCAGCGGGCCGCCGCCCGGCCGGGAACGCGACCCGGTGAGCCGCCCGGCGCCCGAGACCGGCGTCGCGGAGACCGGTGCGACGGAGAGGGGTGCCGGCGCCCCCGAGGTGGCGAGCGCCATCGTCAGCCGGGGCGGGTTGACCGGGCGGCGTCCGGGCACGGTGCGGGGACGGCGGCGGCGTTCGATCACCCGCGCCGTGCTCAGCGCCCGCTCCGCCGCCAACCGCTCGGTAGCGTCGTACCGGCGGACCAGCGCCGGCGCGAGGGCGAGCAGCCCGGCCGCGGCGAGGACGGCGAGGAGCACCGAGGTCGGCACCCCACCCCTCCCGTCACCAGAATCACATCACTGTCATTCGAGGTTACGGGTCCGTCACCAGCACAACCGCACGCCACACCGCATACCGCCGGCCCACCAGCCGGAGACGAGGAGCGGCAGGCCGGGGAGAGTCGCGGCTAGGCGTGTCCCGTCACCCGGTGCCAACGCGCCAGGAGCCCACCCTCGCCGGCCACGTCCTCGGCGGTGATCGCGTACCCGATGTGGTCCCGCCACGCCCCGTCGATATGGAGGTACCGGGGGTGGTACGCCTCCTCGCGGAAGCCCAGCTTCTCCACGACCCGCCGGGACGCGGTGTTCTCCGGCCGGATGTTGACCTCGATGCGGTGCAGCCCGCCGGCGCGGAACGCGTGGTCGACCACCAGGGCGAGTGCGGTGGGGATGATGCCCTTCCCGGCGACGCGGTGGTCCACCCAGTACCCGGCATACCCCGAGCAGAACGCCCGCCGCACGATGTTGCCCACGGAGAGCTGCCCCACCAGCCGCCCCGAGTAGCACACCGCGAACGGCATCGCCTCGCCCGAGCGCCCCGCCCGGCGCAGCTCCCGCAACACGAACCGGAACGCCGCCGGGGAGTTGAGCTCGTACCACGATCCGGGTGGCGTCGGCTCCCAGCGGGCCAGCCAGTGCTCGTTGGCGCGGCGCACCTCGGACCAGGCCCGGGCGTCGGAGCGGTGGTAGGGCCGCAGCGTCACCGGCCCCTCGGTGAGCATCGCCGGCCACCCGGGCGCCAGCATCACCGTCTCCGGTCCAGCAGCAGCACGTCCACAGTGCACCCCTGCGGCGCGCTGGTCACCTTCTCGCCGAGCACCATCAGGGCGTTCGCCTCGGCCAGGCCGGACAGCGTGTACGGCCCGCCGGGCAGGGGCTGCACGGTATATCCGCCGCCGCGCCGCTCGGCCACGAACGCCGGCCGGAACTCGCGCAGCCCGGTCGGCGAGTGCACGGTCTCCAGCAGGTGGGCGCGCACGCTGGGCCGGAACACCGGCTCAGCCCCGGCCAGCACCTGGATCACCGGGTGGGCCAGCACCTCGAAGCCGATCAGCGCCGCGCCGGGGTCGCCGGGCAGGCAGACGACGGGTACCTCGGTGCCGCCGATGGTCCCGAAGCCCAGCGACGAGCACGGGTACACCGACACGTCGGTGAACGATACCGGCCCGCGCGACATGATCCGGCGGATCATGTCGCCCGGGCCGGTACCGGTACCTCCGGTGGTGATGATCAGGTCGGCCCGCAGCGTCTGGTCGTCGAGCACCGCGCGGACCGCCTCCGGATCGTCGTCGCAGATGCCCACCCGGTAGGCGTGCGCGCCAGCCTCGGCCGCCGCCGCGGTCAGCGCGTGCGAGTTGACGTCGACCACTTGACCGGGCTGGCTCGCGCGGCCGGCGTCGACCAGCTCGTCGCCGGTCGCCACGACGACCACCCGCGGGCACGGCCGGACCACGACGTGGCCGATGCCGGTCGCCGAGAGGATCGCCACCAGGGCCGGGGTGATGTAGGTACCGGTGACCGCGAGGACGGCCCCGGCCGGCAGCTCGTCGCCGGCCCGCCGCACGCCGTGCCCCTTCTTGGGCACGTCGTGGATCTCCACCGCCGCCATGCCCTGGTCGGTCGAGGACGCCGGCACGATCACGTCGCAGGTCGCCGGCAGCGGGGCGCCGGCGGCGACGGAGAAGCAGGTACCCGACGTCAACCGCACCGGCCGCCAGCTCGACGCGGTCAGGTCCCCGACCACGTTGAGCCGTACCGGCCGGCCCGGCATCGCGTGCGCCACGTCCTCGTAGCGGGCCGCGTACCCGTCGATCGCCGCGTGGTCGAAGGCCGGCAGGGGACCGGGCGCGACGACGTCCTCGGCGAGCGTGTTGCCGTGCGCCTGGGTCAGGTCCAGGTCCAGCGGTGGCAACGGGCGCAGCCCGCGCAGGACCGCGCCCAGGTAGTCGGCCAGCGGGAGCATCGACTCCGACGGCGAACGCGAGGCGGTGGCGGTCATCCGGCCCGCTCCCGGCTGGAGCTCAGCTGGCTCGCCACGAACTCCCCCAACCACTCGCGGAACGCCGGCCCGAGGTCGTCACGCTGGCACGCGAGCTGCACCACCGCCTGCAGGTACCCGAGCGGCGCCCCGGTGTCGTACCGGACCCCGCGGAACACCACCCCGTGCACCGGCGTGCCCTCCCGCAGTAGAAGCTCCATGGCGTCGGTGAGCTGGATCTCCCCGCCCGCGCCCGGCCCGATCTGGCGGATCGCGTCGAAGATCTCGTTTGGCAGCACGTACCGGCCGACGACCGCCAGGTTGCTCGGCGACTCCTCAGGCTTGGGCTTCTCCACCAGGCCGGTCACCTCGACTACGTCCAGCCGTCCAGCGGACTTCTCGGACGCCGGCCGGACCGACGCGATCCCGTACCGGGACACCTCGTCGTCGCCGACCTCCAGCAGGGCGAGCACGATCCCCCCGGTACGAGCCTGCAGGTCGAGCATCTCCGGCAGCAGGGGTTCGGACTCGTCGACGAACTCGTCGCCCAGCATGACCACGAACGGGTTCCCGCCCACGTGCGACTCGGCGTAGGACACCGCGTGGCCCAGCCCGAGCTGTTCGGGCTGGCGGCAGGTATAGATCTCGGCCAGCTCGCAGGGCCGGATGATGGCGGCCAGCCGCTCATTGTCGCCCTTCGCGGAGAGGCGCTGCTCCAGATCCGGCCGGCGGTCGAAGTGGTCGACCATGCTGGTCTTGCCCCGCCCGGTGACGAGCAGGATGTCGTTGATGCCCGCCGCTGCCGCCTCCTCGACGATGTACTGCAGTACCGGCCGGTCCACGACCGGCAGCAGCTCCTTGGGTACCGCCTTGGTGGCGGGCAGGAACCGGGTGGCCAGCCCGGCTGCGGGGATCACCGCCTTGACCGCGCGCCGCGGCCGGACGCCATTGGTGTTCACTGCCTGTTCCTGGGTCGTCGCAAACTCCGGCATGCCCGTCAGGCTATCGGCCGGCGGGGGGCACTGCCCGGTGCGGGCGGCCCGACGCGCCGCCAGCCGCGACGGCACAGCTGGGCCCCCGACCGGTACGTATACTGAGGCCCTGTCCGATTTCTCGCATCAGGCCAAGGCCGAGGTCCGTCGCGGGTTGCTCGCCGCGCGCAAGGCGCGCTCCGACCTGGTCGACGCGGATGCGGGGGTACGCGCAACGCTCGCCGCCCTCGCGGCCGGCCACGAGACCGTCGCCGCCTACGTGCCCATGGCCGGCGAGCCGGGCGGGCCCGCGCTGCCGGCGGCGCTCACCGGCGTCCGGCTCCTGCTCCCCGTCCTGTGTCCCGACCTCGACCTGGACTGGGCGGAGTACACCGGGGCGCTGGTACCGGGGCGCTTCGGGCTCCGCGAGCCGGCCGGGCCCCGCCTCGGACCGGCAGCGATCGGCTCCGCGTCCCTGGTCATCGTGCCGGCGGTGGCCGTCGACCGGCGCGGTGTCCGGTTGGGCCGGGGTGGCGGCTCGTACGACCGCGCGCTGGCCCGGGTACCGGCCGGCACCATGATCGTCGCGGCGCTGTACGACGGGGAGCTGGTCACCGCACTGCCCGCCGACGAGCACGACGTCCGGGTCACCGCGGTCGCCACGCCGGCGGGGCTGATCCGGCTGTGATGCGGTACCGCTGGACGAACGGCCGGTCCATGGCGCACTATTAGCACTCAGAGTGCGAGAGTGCCAGGAGGGATACCGTGCCGACGTACCAGTACGCTTGTACCGCGTGCGGGCACCAGCTCGAGGCGGTGCAGGGCTTCGCCGACGAGCCGCTGACCGAGTGCCCCACCTGCGAGGGCCGGCTGCGCAAGCTGTTCTCCTCGGTCGGGGTGGTCTTCAAGGGCTCCGGATTCTACCGGACCGACTCCCGCGCCGCCCAGGCGAGCAAGGACGCGCCCAAGGACTCCGGCACCAAGGACAGCACGGCACAAAAGGACTCGGCGCCGAAGACCACCACCCCGGCTCCCGCTTCGAAGAAGGAAGCCGCGGCCGCCTGATCCACAGATCTTGGACGCTGGTACGCCCTCCAGGGGGTGTCAGCGTCCAAGATCTCGTCGTCCTGGACCCGGGACCGCCCCGTCGCTGATCCCGTCAGGACCAGTGCGGCGGGCGCTCCTCCAGCAGCCGTTCATCGTTGTCGGCCGGGCGCTCGCCCCAGCCCGCGTCGGTGTCGTCGCGCGTCTGCTCGGGCAGCACCGCCCGCTCCTCGTCGAGCGGGACCTCGCGCTCATCGTCGGTCGGGTACCTCTGCACGCGACGCAGCGTACCCGCGTTGGTAACGTCGACCAGCGTGGGTGACCTGCGCGGCGACGACCTGCAGTGGCGCCGTCCTCCGGAGGGGGGCGGCCCGGCTCCCGGGCGCCCACCGGTCCCGGAGCCGGCGCAGCCACCGGGCCCACCGCCCTACACCGGTCCGCCGCCGACCACCCCGCCGCCGCCCGGCTGGCGGCCGCGGGTCGTCGTCCAGCCACCGCCACCCCGGGAGCTACCGGCACAGGACCTCGCCGCGCTCGACGCCCAGGAGCGGGAGGCACGGACGATCACCTACGGGGTCGGCATGGTGGCCGGCGCGATCCTCCTCGTCGTGTTGCTGATCCTGTGTGGCCGGCAGCTCTTCTGACGCGTCAGGACCCGGTCCACACCACGTGCGCGCCCGTGTCGCCGGCGCGGAACACGTAGTACGCCGACGCCAGCGCGAGCCCAACCGTGACCACCGCGAGCACGACGGTGAGCGCGCGGGACGCGTTACGGGCCAGGACCATCGCCAGCACGGCGAGGGCGAACACGGCCACCACGTACACCAGGATCGTGGCGAGCGACCGGTGTGCGTCGACTTTGGCGAGGAAGTCCGCCGACGCGCCGCGCCGCGCGTACCGGGCCCGGAACGCGTCGCCGGACAGCTTGGCGGCCAACGCGGACAGTGGTGTGGCTATCGCGAGGAGGACCGCCACCCAGCCGACCTGCGGCCGCAGCCGCGGTACCAGGGCGTAGGCCAGCGCGGCGAGGATGAGCATCGGCACGAGCACCACCGGCACGTGGACGGCCAGCGGGTGCAGCGGGATCCCCAGGAACGTCTCGAACGGGTTCACGCGAGGATCATGGCACTGTCCCTAGCCGACTGGTAGCCCGAGGTTTATTTGATGAGTTCCAAGCTGCGTGGTGAAATTGCTGGATGGACGGCAATGAGCAGCGGTTGCGCGATCGGGGGCTCCGGGTCACCCGGCCCCGCCTTGCTGTCCTGGAGGTGCTCGCCCCCGGCGGCCACCTGGAGGTCGACGAGATAGCCACCCGGGTCCGGGCCCGCCTCGCCTCGGTCTCCACCCAGGCCGTGTACGACGTCCTCGGCGCGCTGGCCCGCGCCGGGCTGGCCCGGCGCATCGAGCCCGCCGGCAGCCCGGCCCGCTACGAGGCCCGCAGCGGCGACAACCACCATCACGTGGTCTGCCGCGGCTGCGGCGAGATCGCCGACATCGACTGTGCGGTCGGCCGCGCCCCCTGCCTGGACCCCAGCAACGCCGTGGGGTTCGAGGTCGACGAGGCCGAGGTCACCTTCTGGGGCCTGTGCCCGCGCTGCCAGGCCCTGCGCACCGACGACGCCGATGAGCAGTCCTGACGTGGGCCTGTTCGGTCCGGGCTCGGTGAGCTGGAAGGTTCACGACGAACCGATCATGTGGCTGGCCGGCCTCCGCTCGCTCTACCTGCAGGCGCTGCACCCGCGGGCCGTGGCCGGGGTCGCCCAGAACTCCGGGTACCGGCGCGACCCGTGGAAGCGCCTGCTGCGTACCAGCGACTACATCGGCGCGGTGATCTACGGGACGACCGAGCAGGCCGAGGCGGCCGGCGCCCGGGTACGCCGGCTGCACGCCCGGATGCGCGCGGTCGACCCGCGGACCGGTGAGCCGTTCCGGATCGACGAGCCGAGCCTGCTGCGCTGGGTGCATGTCACCGAGGTGGAGTCGTTCCTCACCACCGCGGTACGGGCCGGCGTCGTGCTCACCCCGGCCGAGGTCGACCGGTACTACCTGGAGCAGCGGCGCGCCGCCAAGCTGGTGGGGCTGGACCCGGCGATGGTACCCGGCTCGGCGGCCGAGGTCGACGAGTACTACGCGGGGATCCGTCCCGAGCTGGCGTTGACCCGGGACTCCGCCGACGTCGCGGTGTTCCTCGCCGCACCCCCGCTGCCCTTCCGGCTCGGGCTCACCCCGGTGCGCCTCGCATACAGCGGGGCGGCGGCGCTCGCCGTGGCGCTGCTACCGCCCTGGGCCCGGCGCCTGTACGGGCTGCCCGGCCTGCCCACCACCGACCTGACCGCCGCGATGTCCACCCGGGGACTGCGCCGGCTGCTGGCCGTGCTGCCGCACCGCGTCTACGAGGGCCCGATCTACCGCGCGGCGATGTCGCGCGCGGCGGCGGTGTCGTCGAGGACGGCTCCCGAGTCGCCGGACCCGGCCTGACCGCGCCCGGCCACCCCGAACGACGGCGCCAACGCCACGACCCCCAGCGCCAGCGCGGCCGGTACGGCGAAGGCCCAGCGCAAGCCGGCTCCGTTGGCCACCGCGCCGATCAGCGCCGCACCGACGACGAACCCGACGTAGTTGAACAGGTTGACCCGGGCCACCGCCACGCCACTGCCGGTCGGGTCGAGCGCGCCGGCCGCCGAGAACGACTGGGGTACGACCACGCACAGCCCGGCACCCACCACCCCGAACCCGAGCACGCCCAGGACGGGCCAGGGCGCCGTCGCGACGACCACCATCCCGGTCGCCCCCACGAGCCCGCCCACCGCCACGACGGGTACCGGCCCGAACCGGCGCACCAGCCGGTCCGCCGCGGCCCGGCCGAGTACCTGGCAGGTGAGGTAGGCACCGAGCCCGAGCGCCGCGACGCTCTTGCTGCTGTGCAAGCCGTCGTGCAGGTACACCGCGCCCCAGTTGGAGGTGGCCGAGTCGGAGATGTACATCAACATGACGGCGAGACCGACGAGGACGATCGGCCCCCACGGGATCCGCGGCCCGGTCCGGTCGGCGGCGGCACCGCCCGACGCGGGCGCCGCCTCCTCCGCACCCGGCGTGGGTGCTCCCTCCTCCGCGTGGCGCAGCAGTAGCGGCCCCACCGACAGCGCGACCGCGATGCCGAGCAGCGCGATGCCGCCGAGTGCGACGGGTAGCGGTAGGTCGATCTTGTTGGCCCCGGCGGTGGCCAGCGCGCCGAGGATCCCGGCGAGGCTCCACCAGCCGTGGAACGAGGCCAGCAGGCTGCGCCCGTACCGGCGCTGCACGGCGACACCCTGCATGTTCATGCTCGCGTCGACCGCGCCGAGGAACAGCCCGAACGCCCCGACCGCGAGGTAGAGCCCGAGCCGCGTCGGGACCAGCCCGACGACCGTCATCATGATCCCGACCAGCGGCCCGCTGACCCGCAGCACCAGCGCGCTGCCCAGCCGGGGCGCGAGGTAGCCGGCGAGGACGCTGCCCAGCCCGGCGATCACCGGCACGGCGAGCAGCACCAGGGTCAGGTCGTCCTCGGTGAACCCGAACTTGTCCTTCAGCGCCGGCACCTGGGTCAGCAGCCCGGCGAAGCACAACCCCTGGACGAAGTACGCCCCGGAGACCCCGGCGCGGGCGCGTACGTCTCGGCTTTCCACGCCATCCTCCGCGAACCTGAAGTCTCTTCGGGTTTTGCCGGATCCTCCCCCGCTCAGCCGCTCCCCCGCAATACCCCGGCCCAGGGCTCTTTGGCCGGCATCCGTACCCCGTCCGGACAGACCCCCCGGAAGTCGCACCACGAGCAGATCGCGCCCGGCGCGGTGGGGAACGCGGCGCCGGGATCGGTGCCCTCCGCGACCGCCCGCTCCGCCCCGCGCGCGTCGGCCGCCGTCTCCTCCGACCGGCGCAGGTGCCGGGCCAGCGACTCCTCGGTGTGCTCGTGCGCGGCGACGGTGCCGCTGGGCAGGTGGTGCAGCTCGACGGTGCGGCAGCGGCGCCGGAACACCCGCTCGGCCGCGTAGGCGTAGAGCGCCAGCGCCCGCGAGCCCCGGGCGTCGTCGCTGGACAGCCCGCCCCGGCCGGTCTTGTAGTCCACGATGACCAGCTCGTCGCCGCGCCGGTCGATCCGGTCCACCCGGCCGGACAGCGCCAGCGTCGGCGTCTTCGCGGCGACCACCCGCTCGACCCCGACCGGCTCGTCGAGGGGATCCAGCCCGGCCACGTAGTCCTCGAGCCAGGTCAGCGCTTGCCGGAACACCTCCCGCTCCTGGCCCTCGTCGCGGTAGCCCTCGCTGACCCAGGTGGCCTTGAGCAGGACCGGCAACGCCTCGGGCCGGCGCCGCTCCACCGGCAGCCCGTACCAGTTGCGCAACGCGCTGTGCACGCTCGCGCCCAGCGAGTTGTGCGCCCAGGCCGGCCCCTTCGGCGGCGCCGGCCGGTCCACGTAGGCGTACCGGTAGCGCCGCGGGCAGTCCTCATAGGTCACCAGCTTGCTCGGCGTGCACACGAACAGCTTCTCCGGCATGCCCTCGAAGCCGAGCTGCTCGGGGACGGCGGAGGCGGCGCCGGTCGCGGGGGAGGTGGAATCGCGCACATGGCCGATCCTCCCATCCGGGTGCGACACTGAAACCTGGCGGCGCGACCGCGCCGCCGTACCGGCCCGGGGAGTGACGCGATGGGAATCCTGCGCTGGCTGCGTGGTGGCGACGAGAACGGGGCCGCCGCCAGCGCCATCTCCGCGGGCCTCGCCGAGATCGACGGGCTGTTCCGGCCCTCGAAGCACAAGCAGACCGAGCACGTCGAGGAGTCCAAGCGGCGCCGCGTCGACGTGGCCAACGGCGCCGGCATCGATCTCGATCGCAACGTCGCGGTGATCCGCCCGAAGAGCAAGGACGCCGACGAGTCAGTGGGCTGACCGCTGGTACATCGTGACGAAGTCGGCCACCGCGTTCGCGATGAGCTGCACCGCGATCGCGGCCAGCAGCAGGCCGGCGATGCGGGTGAGCACCTCGATCCCACTGGGCCGCAGGATCTTGACCATGATCCCGGAGAACCGCAGCACCAGCCAGACCGCCAGCAGCACCAGCACAATCGCCAGCCCGATCGCCACGTAGTCGGCCAGGTGGTGCGCCCGCCGGACGAAGAGCATCGTGGCCACGATCGCGCCCGGCCCGGCCAGTAGCGGGGTACCCAGCGGCACCAGGGCCACGTTCGTGGTGCCCGGCTCGCCCGGGTCGTTCGACTTTCCGGTGAGCAGTTCGAGCGAGACCAGCACCAGCAGCAGCCCGCCCGCGCCCTGCAACGCGGGCAGCTCGATGCCCAGGTACCGCAGGATCTGCTGGCCGGCCACCGCGAACACCACGATCACCCCGCCAGCCAGCGCCACCGCCTGCCAGCTCGCCCGGTTGCGCTCGCGGGCGGTCATCGCCCCGGTCAGCGCGAGGAAGATCGGCACGCCGCCGGGCGGATCCATGATCACGACCAGCGTCACGAACGCCTCGACGAACAGCCGACCGTTCACGGGGCTACCGGCGCCAGGCCGCGGGCCTGCGCCACGATCTGGTGGTACGCCTCCGGGGCGGTGGTCTGCGCGCCCAGGGTGACGGTCTTGTTGCTGCCGTGGAAGTCCGACGAGCCGGTCACCAGCAGGCCCAGCTCGGCGGCCAGCGCCCTGACGTGCGCGCGCTGCTCCGGCGTGTGGTCCTCGTGGTCGGCTTCGAGCCCGGCGAGCCCCGCCCCGGCCAGCTCGACGATCAGCGAGTCGGGCACGATCCGGCCCCGGACCGAGGCGCGCGGATGGGCGAAGACGGGTACCCCGCCGGCGCCGCGGACCAGGTCCACCGCGCGGAATGCGTCGATGTCCGCCTTGGGCAGCCGGTACCGCTGGCCGAGCCAGTCCGGCGCGAACGCCTCGGAGACGGTACCCACCAGGCCGCGCGCGATCAGGGCGTGGGCCAGGTGTGGCCGGCCGACGGTGCCGCCGGCCGCGTACCCGCGCACCTCGTCCCACGTGACGTCGATCCCGTCCGCACGCAGCAGGTCGACCATCCGCTCCGCCCGGTGCTCGCGGGCCTGCCGGACCCGCAGCAGCTCCGCCGCCAGCGCCGCGTCCGAAGGGTCGAACAGGTACGCCAGCAGGTGCAGAGCGATAGGCGGATCAACCGCGTACCAGCGGCAGGACAGCTCCGCCCCACGGACCACGGTGAGCCCGGCCGGCAGCGCCGCCTCGGCGGCCGCCCACCCGGCCGTGGTGTCGTGGTCGGTGATCGCGACCACGTCCAGCCCGGCATCGGCGGCGGCCCGGACCAGCTCGCCGGGCGTGCAGGTACCGTCGCTGGCTGTCGAATGCGTGTGGAGATCGATCCGCATAGGCAGAGCCTAGGCGTCCCCGCTCATCGCCTCTTCGTCCTCGATCGAACGGGACAGCCGGGCCTCGACCGCCTCCGGCTCGTACATCTCCTCGACGATGCGCAGGTAGAGCTCGTTGGGGTTGGGCAGCGGCTTGACCTCGCGCAACGCCTGGTCCTGGCCGGCGGACTCGACCACGAACGTGCCGTAGTTGAGTATCCGCCCGAGCGGCGACTGCTGGTACTTCATGTCGGTCACCCGGATCAGCGGCATCATGCCGACCGTCCGGGTGACCAGCCCGTTGATCACCATGAGCCGCTTGTTGGTCAGCACGAACCGGTCGACCCACCAGTCGGCGAGCCGCCAGGCGATCCAGCCCATGATCGCGATCCAGATCAGTACGGTGACCGTGAGCAGCCCGGTCAGCCGCTGCTTGGCCAGCCAGCCGGCCAGCCAGCCGAGCAGGAACGTCGCCCCGGCCCCGATCAGCATCTGGTTGAGCAGGTGGATCCAGTGCTTGCGCCACTCGCCGCGGAACTTTTCGGTCGGGAACAGGTACCGGGAGACCAGCGAGCTGGCCTCCTCCTCCAGCGGCAGCACGCTGCGCGGGCCGACCGGCAGGCCGGTGCCGGTACGCAGGCCGAGCAGCTCCTCTTCGCGGATCTCGGGCGGCAGGAACTCAGCCGTGTCGCTTTCGTCGTATTCGCTGGCGCTCTCGGGTCGCGCCGGCGGGTTGCGATCAGTGTTGCGGTCCTCTGGTCGTCGGGGCTCGCCCGGGTCGTCGTCCGGCCGGCGGGGGTCGTCGCTGGCCATCGAGGTCAGGCGACCAGGTTGGAGAAGAAGGCCCCGATGCCGTTGGCAACGTCAACCAGGCTGTTGCCCAGCTGCTTGAATACTGTGGCCGCGCTCGCGGGTCGGTACGCGATGAAGAACACGAGAAATGCGACAAGACCCCAGGTGAGGATTTTCTTTGGCATGTCGGGCCATCCCTCCCCACGACGCCGGACCTCGGCGGCACTGAGCGTATCAGTTGCGGTTGGTATCTATAGATTACAGGCCTTGGCCCGCAAAGTAACCGGGTGCGCGCATGTCGCACCGGCACGGCACGACGGCGCGCAAGATGAGATTAGCCGGATTCAGGCTGCACCGTGCAGATACGGCGACGGCGCGCCGTAGACCAGCTCAGCGGGTACCCATTCGGTGAGGTCATGGAGCACGAGGTCCTCGGCGAACAGGTACCCCGCACTGGCCGGCCAGGCGATCGCGTAGAGCCAGACGCCCTTGGCCTCCCCGACGTAGGCGCTGCGGTCGTCCAACGGCGTCCGGATCGCCCACAGCGCCGTCGGCCAGCCCTCCGCCTTGACCTTGGCGTGCGCGGCCGTCCTCTCCAGCGCTTCTTGCAGGTAGGGCCCGGGATCCGGCCCGGCCAGGCCGGCGTACCGGTTGCCCAGCCCGACGCCCGGCTCCTCGGCGACCAGCACGATGTCGGCCGGTCCGCCCAGCGGCGCCGGGCCGCTGCAGGCCAGCGCCGTGGCCCGCGTGCCGTTGCGCTCGTCGCCGGCCCACGCCACCCCGGTAACCATCCACCCGGTGGGCAGCGGCCAGGGGCACCAGACCGGAATATCCTTCGACCGCGCGGTGGCCGACTCGACGATCTCCGCACCGATGTGCTCGGCCACATGCAGCGGCGGTACCGGGCCGCAGGCGTTGCATCGCCAGTCGGAGAACATCAGGTCGGGCGGTCGCACCGGACCGCCGCACCGCGGGCAACTCACCACTACGCCCACGTTAATTACGTTCGTACCCTGGGCCCGGCTCGTCAAGGGAATCGGGAAACTGGCCCCACCGCCGGATCCACTCATGCATCGCGATGCCGCTGGCGACGCCGGCGTTTATCGAGCGGGTGGAGCCGAATTGCGCGATGAAGAGGATGTCGTCGCAGGCGGTTCGGGCCCCTTCGGACAGTCCCGGGCCCTCCTGCCCGAAGAGCAGGACGCACTGGCGGGGCAGCTCGGCGCGTTCCAGCAGCCGGGCGCCGGGCAGGTTGTCGATGCCGACGACGGGCAGCCCGGCGGCGCGGGCCCACGCGGCGAAGTCCTCGATCGTCTCGTGGTGGCGCACGTGCTGGTAGCGGTCGGTGACCATCGCGCCGCGCCGGTTCCACTTGCGCTTGCCCACGATGTGGACCTCGGCCGCGAGGAACGCGTTGGCGTTGCGCACGACCGTGCCGATGTTCAGGTCGTGCTGCCAGTTCTCGATCGCCACATGGAACCCGTGCCGGCGCGCGTCGAGGTCGGCCACGACCGCCTCCCGGCGCCAGTACCGGTACCGGTCCACGACGTTGCGCCGGTCGCCGCCGGCGAGCAGCACCGGGTCGTACCGCGGGTCGTCCGGCCACGGCCCGACCCACGGCCCGACCCCAACTTCCTCCACGAAATCCAGAGGTTACCCGTCGAGCGCGGCCGCCAGCTCGGTGAGGAACCGCTGCTCGACCGGGCTGAGCGCGGCGCCGCCCAGACTGAGCAGGCCGCCGGTGCGCGCCGCGTGGCACACCCGGGTCGCGATCGCGACCAGCCAGTGCCGGTACGCGTCGGCCTCCAGCCGGCCGGCCCGCTCGGTGAGCAGCCGTCCGGCCGCACGGCACGAGTCGAGTACCGCCTCGACGCCGGCGGTCCGGTCGCGAAACTCCTCGGCGCCCGGCCGGTCGTCGTCGGACTCGTCGTAGATGGCCGCCACGACGTCGCGGACCAGGCGGCTGGCCGAGGCCCGGCCGGCCGCGATCGCGCCGATCCCGGCCAGGCCCTCGGCCACGGTCCGGCGGGTGGAGTCGGGGTGCACCGAGGTGGCCGCCACGACCACCCGCCCGGGCAGCTTGACCAGCAGATCCCACTCGGTGCGGCGGAACGGCAGCTCGGTGTGCGGCCGGGTGGCAGGTTGGTTGGACATGGCTGACCTCCCCCGTCAGCATATGCCGCGAAAGCCCTGGTCAGGCGGGCTTCGGCGAGGGGAAGCTGGGCTGCTCCGGCCCGGCGTACGCCTTGGTCGGCACCATCACCCGCCGCCGGAACACGCAGACCAGCGTGCCGTCCTGCTTGTACCCGCGGGTCTCCACGGTGACCACGCCGCGGTCCGGCTTGGACCCGGACTCCTTCTTGTCCAGCACGGTCGTCTCGCCGTAGATGGTGTCGCCGTGGAACGTCGGCGCGAGGTGGCGCAGCGACTCGACCTCCAGGTTGGCGATCGCCTTGCCGCTGACGTCGGCGACCGACATGCCGAGCAGCAGCGAGTAGATGAGGTTGCCGACCACCACGTTGCGGCCGAACTGGGTGGCGCTCTGCGCGTAGTGCGCGTCCAGGTGCAACGGATGGTGGTTCATGGTGATCAGGCAGAAGAGGTGGTCATCGGACTCGGTGACGGTCTTACCCGGCCAATGCCGGTACACCGCGCCGACCTCGAACTCCTCGAAGTACCGACCGAACTGCACAGCGTCAGACCTTCCCAGCCAGGAGGCGATCCCCACTCCGGACGCAATGAACGGCGGGGCCCTCCCCGGCACCCGCCGCCCACGCTGTGATGTCACTTATTGTGAGGATCCCTCGGAACTTTGGACAGAGGCGCACGTCACAGTTACGGAACCGTGAGCTTAGGTCAACGACTGGTGAGGCGACGATCACGATCCGGCGACACCTTTCGGCTCTTGGTCACGCAATGTAGAGAGCGGTCCGCAGCCGCGCCTAGCAACCGACCGCACCGGCCCATCATGACCCGGCAGCGGGCCTGCCGCAGTGGCTCCGCTCACCCTGATCGTGAAGGAATGCCGGTGTCCACCACCTCGTTAAGCACTGCGTACGGAACCCGACGATCGGAGATCTGACGCAATGGCTACCAAGACGCTGACCGCGGCGAACTTTGACGAGGTCACGAGCGCCGAGGGCATCGTGCTGGTGGACTTCTGGGCGGCCTGGTGCGGACCTTGCCGGGCGTTCGCGCCGGTGTTCGAGCGGGCGTCAGAGCGCCACGCGGACATCGTCTTCGGCAAGGTCGATACGGAGACCGAGTTCGAGCTGGCCACCAATTTCGACATCCGGTCGATCCCCACGATCATGGCGGTACGTGACGGCGTCATCGTCTTCGAGCAGCCCGGCGCGCTGCCGGAGCAGGCGCTCGAATCGCTGATCACCCAGGTCCGGGCCCTGGACATGGACGAGGTACGCCGCCAGGTCGCGGCACAGCGCTCGTAACCCTCGCGGCTTTCGAACGCATGTTCTAGGCTGGGGCGTGCGCTGGGAGAACCTCACGGCCAACGAGACCCACGCGAGTGCGGCGCGAGCGGCAGCACCCTTGCCGCTCGCGTTGCCCGGCGCGGTGACCCGCACCTTCGACACCCCGGGCTTCGCCGGCATGACGTTCTACGAGATCCAGGCGAAGTCAATCATCAACCGGGTACCGAGCGCCTCACGGGTGCCGTTCGAGTGGACGATCAACCCGTACCGGGGCTGCAGTCATGCCTGCGTGTACTGCCTGGCCGGCGATACCCCGATCTTGATGGCGGACGGTCACCCGAAGCCGCTGGCTGAGCTGCGGGTGGGTGACGCCGTCTACGGTACCGAGCGGGTCGGTGCCTACCGTCGCTACACCGTCACGGAAGTCCGTGCTCACTGGAGCACGGTTCAACCCGCCTACCGGATCCGGCTCGGCGACGGCACGGTGCTGATCGCCGGCGCGGATCATCGGTTCCTCACTGAGCGCGGCTGGACGTACGTGACCGGTCGGGAGTCGGGAGCGCTGCGCAGGCCGCACCTCACCACGGGCAACAAGCTCATGGGCACCGGCCGCTTCGCTGACGCGATCGCGGAGACCGTCGACTACCGGCGCGGGTATCTCTGCGGCATGATCCGCGGCGACGGCCACCTGGGCGGCTACTTCTACCCGCGACCACGCCGGACGAGCGGCGACACGCACCGCCTCCGGCTGGCACTGGTCGACGTGGAGGCGTTGGAGCGCAGCCAGCGGTACCTTGCCGGGTTCGGTGTCACGACCGCGCGGTTCACGTTTCAGGAGGCGGCCGACCGGCGAAGGGCTATCGCGGCCATCCGTACCTCCGCGCGGGACAACGTCGAGCGCATCCGGGAGCTGACCCGCTGGCCAACCGAGCCCCATCCGGACTGGTCCGCGGGATTCCTCGCGGGCCTCTTCGACGCCGAGGGCAGTGACAGCCGGGGCATCCTCCGGATCTCCAACACCACTGTTGAGATCATCGAGCGCGCCCAGAAGCACCTGCACGAGCTCGGGTTCGACAGCATGACAGAGGTCGTCGCGCGTCCTGGCAAGGAGATCCTGGTCCTGCGGATCCGCGGTGGTATGCCCGAACACCTGCGGTTCTTCCATCTGGTCAACCCAGCGATCACGCGCAAGCGGACCATGACCGGCAGGGCCGTCAAGTCCACCCGGGATCTGCGGGTCATCTCGGTCGAATCACTCGGTGTCGACCTGCCTATGTACGACATCACCACCGGAACCGGGGACTTCATCGCCGACGGCGTGGTCAGCCACAACTGCTTCGCCCGAAACACGCACACGTACCTTGACCTGGATGCCGGGCAGGACTTCGACACCCGGGTGATCGTGAAGGTCAACGCCGGCACCGTGCTGCGCCGGGAGCTGGCCGCGCCCCGCTGGTCCGGCGCGCACATCGCGATGGGCACCAACGTCGACTGCTACCAGCGCGCCGAGGGCCGGTACCGGCTGATGCGGGAGATCCTCGCCGCGCTGCGCGACTTCGCCAACCCGTTCTCCATCCTCACCAAGGGCACCCTGATCCTGCGCGACCTCGACCTGCTCCGGCAGGCGGCGCAGGTCACCCACGTCTCGCTGAGCATGTCGATCGGCTTCATCGACGAGGCGCTGTGGCGCGCGGTGGAGCCGGGTACCCCGTCGCCCCGGCGGCGTCTGGACACGGTACGGGCGTTGACCGAGGCCGGCTTCGACGTCGGTGTGCTGGTCGCGCCGATCCTGCCCGGCCTGTCCGACGACGACGAGTCGATCGAGGCCACCGTCGCGGCTCTCGCGGCGGCCGGGGCCCGTAGCGCGACCCCGATCCCGCTGCACCTGCGGCCGGGCGCCCGGGAGTGGTACCGCGCCTGGCTCGGCCGCACCCGGCCCGACCTGCTCCCCCGCTACCGCGCGCTGTTCCACGCCGGCTCGTACTCGCCGAAGGCCTACCAGCAGGACATCTGCGCGCGGGTCCGGGCAGCGGCCCGCCGGCACCGGATCGGGGTCGAGGAACCCGGCGAGGCGCGGCAGGTCCCGCCCCCGCCACCACCCGCGGCCGCGCCCGACGCGGTCCAGCTCACCCTGTTGTGACCGGTCAGCCGACGTAGAGTCGCAAGAATGAAGACCGCTGCCCAGATCCTGGCCGATTCCGTGACCATCGCCGTCGTCGGCGCGTCCCGCGATCCCGGCAAGGTGGCGCACACGGTGCCCCGGCAGATGCTCCGGCACGGGTGGCGGGTGATCCCGGTCAACCCGTACGCCACCGAGATCTGGGGGCAGACCTGCTACCCGACACTCGCCGACGTCCCGGAGTCGGTCGACCTCGTCAACGTCTTCCGGCCCTCGGCGGACACCCCGGGGGTGGCCCGGCAGGCGGTCGCGATCCGCGCCAAGGCGCTGTGGCTGCAGCAGGGCATCGCCTCGGCGCAGGCGCGGGCGATCGCCGAGGCCGGCGGCCTCGACTACGTCGAGGACCACTGCATCGCGGTGGAGCGCGCGATCACCCAGTTGAGCCGCGTCGCCTAGCCCGTCGGGCGCCGCTCAGCGGCGGTACTCCTTCATCAGGCCACGCGAGATGATCGTCTTCTGGATCTCGCTGGTACCCTCGCCGATCAGCAGGAACGGCGCCTCCCGCATCAGCCGCTCGATCTCGTACTCCTTGGAGTACCCGTACCCGCCGTGGATGCGGAAGGACTCCTGCACGACCTCGACGCAGTACTCCGACGCGAGCAGCTTGGCCATCCCGGCCTCGACGTCGTTGCGCTGCCCGGAGTCCTTGAGCCGGGCGGCGTTGACCATCAGGGCGTGCGCCGCCTCGATCTTGGTACCCATCTCGGCGAGCTTGAACGCGATCGCCTGGTGCTCGTAGAGCGGCTTGCCGAACGTGTGGCGCTGCTGGGCATACCCGACTGCCAGCTCGAAGGCGCGGATCGAGATGCCGCAGGCCCGGGCGGCCACGTTGACCCGGCCCACCTCGATGCCGTCCATCATCTGCCGGAAGCCCAGCCCGAGCCCGTCGAGCCCGCCCAGGATCAACCCGTCCGGCGCGACGTGGTCGGCGAGCACCATCTCGGTGGTCTCCACGCCCTTGTAGCCCATCTTCTCCAGCTTGCCGGGGATGGTCAGACCGGGCGCGGTCTCGCCGAAGCCGGGCTCCTTCTCCAGCAGGAAGGTGGTCATGTTGCCGTACGGCGTGTCCGCGCCGAGCTCGGTCCGGACCAGCGTGGCGACCACCCCGGACCGCGCCCCATTGGTCAGCCACATCTTCTGCCCGTTGATCTTGTATCCGCCGTCCTGCGGTTCCGCCCGGGTGCGGATCGCCGCCACGTCCGAGCCGCAGTCCGGTTCGGACATCGAGAACGCGCCGCGCAGCTCGCCGGTGGCCATCCGGGGCAGCAGCCGCTCCCGCTGCTCGGCGGTACCGTGCCGGGAGATCATGTAGGCCACGATGAAGTGCGTGTTGACGATGCCGGAGATCGACATCCAGCCCCGGGACAGCTCCTCGACCGCCAGGGCGTAGGTGAGCAGCGACTCGCCCAGGCCCCCGTACTCCTCGGCGATGGTCAGGCCGAACATCCCCATCCCGGCCAGCCCGGCCACGATCTCCTCGGGGTACTCGTCGTCGTGCTCCAGATGCTGGGCGTTGGGGATGATCTCCTTGTCCACGAACTCGTGCAGCGCTGCCAGGATGTCCTGCTGCATGTCGGTCAGGCCGGGGGTCCGGGCAAGGCGGGCCATCGAGTGCCTCCGTGGGCGTACCGAACAGTAGTTAAGGCAGTATCTCCCGGTGCGCAGGGGTCACGCCTGTGAGTCCTCTCACCGGGGGTACGGTCGGGGCGAACCAGGGAGGCAAGGATGTCCTACGACGACCCGTACCAGCAACAGCCGCCGCAGTACCCGTACCAGCAACCCGGCTACCAGCAGCCGGGTTACCAGCAGCCGGGCTACTACCCGCCGCCGGGCACGGGCGGGCCGAGCAGGGTGAAGGGCTGGCCACCGCCGGCCTGGTGCTCAGCTACGTCTTCGCCGCACTGAACCTCATCGCCTGTGCCGCCTGGATCGCCATCGTCGCGTTCGCCGTCAACGACAGCGGCTAGCCCCGTGTTCCGCACATGAATGGGAGTGGGTCAGGCCAGTCGGAGTGGATCAACGTTGAGCAGGGCGAGCAGCCGCGCCTGGAGTGGTCCGGGTCGGGGGATCAGCGGTGGGTCGTCGCGGTGGCCCGGGAT
>WNGB01003244.1_pt1 | contig 25738 bp, 26 predicted proteins | sample 5400681 | NCBI WGS metagenome assembly WNGB01 (sample SAMN13153367, study PRJNA577476) | soil metagenome | isolation source: 115 cm soil or saprolite under grassland replicate 2 | place: USA:California | collected 2016-06-15
CTTGGCCTTCTCGGTGAAGCTCTCTTCGCGCCTCGTGTTCGCCGCAGTATTTGCCATGATCGATACCTCCTATTGCGGAATTGGGCCTTGTTCGCCCGGAATGGCGGCCCCCCAACCTTTGAGGGGCCGATGACAACTCAATCAACAGCAGTGACTCGCTTCGCTCACCTCACCAGCCATGCGGTCCCCAGCCCCAGCCCGTAAAGGGGACGTAGCTGAAGAGCATAAGGACGAGGAGCACGAGCAGCAGCACGCCGAGAGCGCCGCTTGGGCCATAGCCCCAATCGCGGCTGTAACCCCACCTCGGCATGCCCCCCAGAAGCAGCACGAGTAACACGATCAGCAATAGCAGTCCCATGGGAGCCTCCTCGCATTTGTTCGGGAACGGGAGCAGGTGCTTGCCTGCTCTGGTTGCGACCATTTCTTGGATCTTTGAGAAGGCCATCCTTCTCGCGAGTTCTATTTGCAAAGGGTGTGCCAAGGTTGCGTCCGTCGTCCAGACTGCGCGGACAGGGGCCCAGCGAGATTGAAACGCAGGCGGAGGAGAGCGATCGATAAGTGGCGAGCATCCAAGAAGTAGCGACAGGGCGTCAGGGGATGCGTTGTACCACTGCAGTGCGCATCGATTGGTTACGAATAAGGAAGAGCAGTTCTCAACTACTGGCACTCTCGAATGACCTGGCCCAGGAACCGAGTTCCTGGGAGAATTGCTGCCAATAGGTATCTGAATTAGCGCAGATATCGACGGGAAGCAGTGAATCACGATCGTTTAGCCGCGGTTCTCCGAACCGCGGCTAAACGAGGAAGGAATGGAGCGCTACTCGCTTACAGGAGCGGCTTGCCCTTGCCCAGCGCCCCATGACTGCGGAGGATCTGAATGGCCTCGTTGTACCGTCCATCCGCTTTGACGGTGACGAGGGTGCGGCCGCTCTCGATTTCGGCCTGATAGGTGTGGGCCTCATCTTCGGGGATGCCGAGCCCGATGAGGGTGCCGACCAGGCCGCCGGTGACAGCCCCGGCCGCGGCGCCGCCGCCGATCGCCGCCAGCATCCCGAGACCGACGATCGGCCCGACGCCCGGAATCAGGCCCGCAGCCACCGCCCCCAGCACGCCGCCGAGAGCCACGCCCGCGACGGCGCCGGTCACGCCTCCCTCGGGCGCCTTGGTCTCGTGTCCGGCCGGCTGGTCGCGAAGGGTCGTTTCGGGGCCGCGGGCCGCAACGCCAATCTGCTCCTCACGGAACCCGGCGCGGTGCAAGTCCTCGACAGCGTTTTCCGCCTTATTGCGATCCGTAAAGACGCCAACAGCCGTGGAAGGCAACACGGCGCTCATGGGTCATCCTTTCTGCGTGACGGTGGGGCGCTGCAGGGCGCCACAGCGGGTCAGAATCGCAGCGGCCTCGGCGCTGCGGTCGTCGGCCTGAACCGTTACCAGGGTGCGGCCGCGGATGAATTCGCTCTCGTAGTAGCTGGCCTCTTCGTGGGATATGCCCATGCCGATAAGCCCACCGATCAGTCCGCCGGTGGCAATGCCCAACGTCGCGCCGCCGAGAACCCCTGCGAGCACCCCCACGGCCAACGCCGGGCCGATGGCCGGAATGGTCAAGGCGACGCCGGCGCCGACCAGGCTGCCGAGCACGCCGCCGGCGACTGCTCCGGTCGCTGCTCCCTCTTCCGGCCTCACGTCCGCCTTCACGACCGGCCGATCGCTCGTGCTGCCCCCGCCGCGGACTACGACGCCGATTTGATCCGGCGGAAAACCGGCGTGACGCAGTTCTTCGACGGCACACTCCGCCTGGGCACGTTCCGCGAACACTCCGACGAGGTGGGCGGTCATTGTCGTTGGCATGATGTCCTCCTCTGCTTGCGCCGCCGCCTTGCGGCTGTGTCTCTGTGATCTGATGATTGGGGATGCAAGAGACGTGCCAGCCGTGTCAGCGGATCAAGGTGACGACGGCGCAAGGGAGGAGTTAGCCGATCCGGCCGCGTTTGGCTGCTTCCATGTAGGTGCCCTCCAGGTCGATCCGCAAGCAGCCGAGACCGCGCACCGCCAACGGCAGGATGGGCAACGATTTCCCAAGCGCCAGCGGTTCGCGCCACAGATCGATCTCATTGCGTTCCTGCCGGTGCGCCGGCCGGTAAGCGGTGGCGTACAGCGGTGTCGGCGTGGGGAACCCTTCGGCATGCCCGAGGAGCGTCATCAGGTCATCGTGCAGGTTGGCGTGGCGCGAGGTGACGATGTCTACCACCATTAGCCCGATGCCGCGCTGCAAGTACGCAGCGCACTTGGCGGCGAAGGCGCGGCGGGCCTCTTCGCGATCCTTATTCCCGGGGCTGACGAGTTCGATGGCCGCGACGAGCGTAGGACCGGCCATGCTGCTGAAGACCTGCACCTCGAAGTCATCGGGGAAAAGGGCTGGCAGGACCGTGACAGGTGCGGGCGGCGCCCAGACACATGCCTGGACCGCTGTGGCAGCACCCTCGGAACCAGACGAAGCAGACGCCCCTTCTTCGGCAAAAGTCGCGACATCTACCTCAATACGGGTGCCGAGTTTCACTTGGAATTCGGCGAAATACTCCGCGGGAAGGCTCTCGTTCAGTTGATTGGAGATCGCGACCGCCCACCACCCGTAACACCCTTCCCAGTGCCGGCGGCCCAAAAGAGGGGGATGAAAGTGGTCCAGCAGTGGCATGCAAATGCCCCCAAAGCTTGGCCGTGGGTGAGACCGTTCCGCATCTTCCCGATTGTAGCAAGTGACCAGCGCAGAGCGACTACTGGAGCTTACCGCTTCGGCGCCGCTTCTGGCAGCGGCACCTGCTGCCGTGCCATCAAATACGCGATCAGGTCGCGCACCTGCTCGTCGCGCAGGTTGTTGAACAGCCCATCGGGCATGAGCGACAGCGGCGTAGGCCGCACTTCCTCAACCTCCGAGCGCTCAAGCGTCACCCGCTCGGTCTGGGTCTGCACAGCCAGCGTGCGCCCTGTCTGCTCGCCGACAACGCCGGTCAGGACACGACCGCTCTTGAGCGTCACCACCGACAGGCGGAAATCGGCCGCGACGACGGCGCTGGGGTCGACGATGTTCTCCAGCAGGTAATCGAGGTTGTCGCGATTGGAGCCGGTCAGGTCGGGGCCGATGTGCTTGCCCTCGCCGTAGAGAAGGTGGCACGAAGCGCAGACCTGGTTGTACACGAGGCGGCCCTGCGGCAGATCCGCCTTCGCCAGCCGCTCGGCCGTCAGCAGCGCCTTGTAGCGGGCGATCTGCGTCTTTTTCTCGGCGAGCGTGCCGCGCACCTCGCCCCAGACCTGCGACAACTGCTTGATCAGCCCCTCATCGCCAAGGCTGCGGATCTGCCGAGCGTGATACGCCGTCACGTCGCTGCGCGGCAGCTTGCCGTCGGCCACGGCCTTGAGCAGCGCCTTCGCGTACGCCGGCCGCGACACCAGCGTATTGATCGCCTCCGGGCGGTCTTCGTGACGAAGGAACTGGTAGTTCGCGAGGATCCGCCGCGGCGTGTCCTCCGCGTCGTAGGCCGCGAGGCCGCGCACGGCCAGCGCTACCGTCGCGCGGTCCGAAACGAGCCGCTGCAGCATCGGCAGCAGGTCGGGCGGCCGGCTCTCGATCAGGACGCGCAGGGCGGCACGGCGGGCGTCGCCGTCGGCGTTGTTGTTCAGGGCGATGCGGCGCAGCTCGTCCAGCGCACGGCCGTCGCCGAACACGACACTCAGGTCGCGGACCTGCTCGCGCACGCGCTTGTCGGGGCTATCCGCCAACTTGGCCTGCAACGCCGCCCACGCCTGCGGCGGCCGCGCCTTCCGCCAACCGCGCAGCGCCTCGACCATGCCGCCCAGCACGTCGAGTTGAAAGTCCGCCGACTGGCTCGCCGTGACCTTGAGCAAGGCATCGACCTGTGCCGGCGTCTTCTCGACGTCCTCGGTCAAGCGGCGGGCGATGAAGCGGCGCACCAGCGGAAAGCGGCCCGACGCGGCCAGTTCGACGGCCCGCGCTGGCTCGACCGGCACCAGCGGCTCGATGCCGTACCAGATCATCAGCGGGAGGTTGTGATCGTAGGCGTCCTTCGGATGACTGAGCAGGGCCGCAGCGAGGTCGCCGCGCTGCGGCAGGGGCAACCGCTGCAGCGCGGACGCGAGGAACAGCCGCACCAGGCCCGAGGGGTCGTCCTTCGCCAGCCGTACGAAGCGCTCCACGGTTTCGCGGCCGGGCGCTCCCTGATCGACGACAAAACGGATCGCCCAGGTGCGCACATGCTCGCTCGGGTGTTCCAGTTGTTGCCGCAGCCACGCCTCCTTGGTGCCGCCGGTGCAATACAGCGCCCACAGCGCTCGCAACTGTCGTGTCACGTCACGCTGTTCGGCGAACATCTGCCGCAAGGCTTCGTGGACCGCCTTCATGTCCTTGCTCGTCGCCGCTCGCTCCTGGAGATTGCGCCGCGCCGCCCGCACGTACCAGTCGTTCTTGTGGAGCTGTAGTTTGACCAGTTCGGCATTGCTGAGTTTGGAGACGTCCGCGATCTGCGGTGCGCGCGGCTTGCCATAGGTGAGCTTGTAGATACGCCCGGAGGTGCGGTGAACGCCGTCGTGGTCGTGGCACTCGCCGAGGTCGCACCAATCGCTAACGTACACGCCGTCGTCGGGGCCGGGCTTCAGATCGAGGCCGCGAAACCAGGGATCGTTGGCGAACAGGAAATCGTCGCTGTGCAGGCCGACGTAGCCCGAGCCGCTGCGGACGAGCCGGTCGTTGTTGACGCGCCGGCCGTGCGTGTTGCACATGAAAATCGTGTTGCGGTAATGGGCTGGCCAGCTGTCGCCGAGGTAGATCATGGCGCCGACGTGCGAGTGACCGCCGCCGCGTTTGCCGTGCTCACCCTTGGCGTCGCGTGAATCGTGCCACGGCTTGCCGCTGTCCCAGTGCTGATGATCGGCATGTTGGTCGAGCAGACCGTACAGCCGGGGATTGAAGTCTTCGCCGTACATCCGGCGGTAGTGAGCGCCGGGAATGAGATGCCAGAGATGGCCATTGACGTTATTGGTGAAGAACATCTGGCCGTGGTCATCGTAATCGAGGCCCCAGGGATTGGTGGTGCCGTGGGCGACCGCCTCGAAGACCTTACGCGTCGGGTGATACCGCCAGATACCGCAGTTGATCTTGACACGCTGACTATCGGGCGTGCCGGGCGCGCCGACGAGCGAGGTCGCCATGATGCCGTGGCGGCCGTAGAGCCAGCCGTCCGGGCCCCAGGTCAGGCCGTTGACGATGTTGTGGCCAACGCCCTTGAGCGCCCAGCCGTCGAGCACCACCTGCGGTTCGCCCGCCTTGCCGTCGTGGTTGGGGATGAACAGCAGTTTCGGGGCGCACAGCACCCAGACGCCGCCGAAACCAACCGCCACACTGGAGAGATTTTGTCCCTTATCCCAGAAAACGGTACGCTTGTCGAAACGGCCGTCGTGGTCGGTGTCCTCGAAGATCAGCACACGGTCGCGGTGCTTGGCGTCCCAATCACTGGCGTGGCCGCCGCCGGCGTAGGTGTAGCACTCGGCGACCCACAGGCGGCCGCGGTCATCGACGGCCATGCCGATCGGCTGCTGCACGTCCGGCTCGCCGGCGAACAGGGTGACGTGAAAGCCCGGCGGCACGGTGATCTTGCGCAGGGCTTCCTGCGGGGTGGGCGGCACGTCCTTGGGGTTCTGCGTGTTGACGATGGGCGGAAACTTGCCGTCTTGTGAGGAGGCAATACCGGTCCAGGCGAGAGCGGCCAACGAGAGCGCGACGAGCAACTGGCGGAGGGTACGGTGTGGCATCATGCCGTCATCTTACGGAGGGGCGGGGATCGAGAAAGGGACGGGTTCCTTGTGCCATCGGCCGGAATTAGACCATCCTGAATGCAACACGACAGGGAAGGTGCGAGCACCGTGGGGCAGGCTTCGTGGCCCTGCCGCGCCCGCCGGATACAATCCTCGTTGGTCGCTCACGGCTCGCGGAGATCGCACCATGCAGGGCCTGGAAATTGAAGCCGTTTACGAAAACGGTACCCTCAAGTTGCCGCGTGAGTTGCCGCTCGCTCAGGGGCAGAAAGTCACGATCACCGTCCATCCGGCGGCGGGCGTCGTCGCGCGCTCTTATGGCCGTCTCCAGTCCACACTCAACCCCGAGGAACTGGAGCGGATCGCCCGCAATCCGGAATATGGCCTCTCGGAGAGCCCATGACCTTTGAGGACATCCCGGCGGGTTCGGCCATTTTCGTGGATGCCAACATCTTTGTCTACCACTACGAACCGCATCCCGTCTTTGGTCCGCCCTGTGCCCAGTTCCTGTTGCGAATCGAGAACCATGAACTGGACGGCTTTACCTCCGCGCAGGTGCTTGGGGACGTGATGCACCGAGTGATGACCCTGGAAGCGGCCAAGTTGTTCAGCCGGCCCTGGGCAGGCATCGCCAACTGGCTCAAACAGCATCCGACCGAACTCCAGCGGTTGTCCCGTCATCGCTCGGTGGTCGATGACCTGGCCCTGATCGGCATCCAGATCCTGCCCGTCAACGGCCCGTTGGTGTCCCGCGCCGCCGATGTCTGCGTCCAGTTCGGCCTGCTGACAAATGACGCTCTCGTCGTCACAGTCATGCAGCACCACAGCCTGTCGCATCTGGCCAGCCACGACGCAGATTTCGACCGTGTGCCCGGCCTAACCCGTTACGCACCCACCTGAACGCCCTTTTTCACGATTCCTCCTGTGGCTTCCCCGTCCCTTGTGGGAGAGGGGAGGAAGACATCCCTTGAGGATCGAGCGCCGCCCGTTCCCGTTGCTGTTTTTCGCGGCATTCGGCAGAATGAGGCAACGAAAGGAGAGCCAACGCAATGCCTGCCGAATTGATCGACAAACTTAACGCCTTCGATCCGACCTTGCCGCTGGAGAAGGCGCACACGATTCCCAACGCCTGGTACTTCGATCCCGAGATTTACGCCCTGGAGAGCCGCCGCGTCTTCGGCGCCTCCTGGGTCGTTGCCGGCCGTGCCGACCAGGTCGCCGAGCCGGGCTCGTTCCTCACCGCCGAGATCGCCGGTGAGCCGGTCCTGGTCGTGCGCGACGGCCAGGGTGTGCTGCGCGCGTTCTACAACGTCTGCCGTCACCGCGCCGCGCAGGTCATCAACGAGCCGCAAGGGAAGCTAACGAAACTGCGCTGCCGCTATCACGGCTGGACCTACGACCTGACCGGACGGCTGCGCGGCACCCCGGAGTTCGACGGCGTCGCGGACTTCTGCAAGGAGCAGCAAGGGCTGCCGCCACTCGCGGTCGAGGTCTGGGGGCCGCTCGTCTTCGTCCACAATCCGCCGGTCGAACAGGCGCCGCCGCTCGCCGATTTCCTCGCCCCGCTGCCGGCGCGCACTGCCGGACTCGATCTGGAAACGCTGCGCTTCGTCGCCCGGCGCGAGTACGAGATGCCCTGTAACTGGAAAGTCTTCATCGATAATTACCAGGACGGCGGCTATCACGTCAACACGGTCCACCCCGGTCTGGCGGGAGCGCTCGATTACGCCAAGTATCGCACCGAGATCAGCGGCCACACGACCGTGCAGATCAGCCCCCTCAAGGCGGCGAACGACCCGACCGTCGCCCGGGTGCGGACGGGAGAGAGCGCCTGGTACTGGTGGATCTTTCCCAATCTGATGATCAACCTCTACCGCGGTGTGATGGACACGAACCTGGTCTTGCCGCTAGGGCCGGATCGCTGCAAGGTGATCTTCGACTTCTATTTCGCCCAGACCGAGGGCCCAGACGCACAACACTTCATCGAACAGAGCCTCGCCGTGGCTCATCAGGTGCAACTCGAAGACATGGAGGTGTGCGAGGAAGTGCAGCGCGGCCTCAAGAGCCGTTCGTTCGCGACCGGCCGCTTCAGCGTCAAGCGCGAGGCAGGCGGCTACCACTTCCATCGCCTGCTGGCGCAGTACCTACTTCATTGAGTGGTGAGTGGCTAGTGAATAGTGGTTAGTGAAGAGGGAAAATGACTTTTTTCACTGACCACTAACCACTATCCACTCACCACTCTCCAAGATATACTCACGCGGACGGACACCGTATCCCAAGGAGAAATGCCATGACTACCCCCTTCGACATGCGTTTGGTGCAGTGCGGCGCGCGGTTGCGCCGTACGCCCTACTTCGAGGCCACGCAGCGCTACGGCCCCAAGGGCTTCACCGTCTACAACCACATGTTCTTCCCGATTCGGTACGCCGAACTGGAGGAGGAATACTGGCACCTACTGGAGCACGTGACTCTGTGGGACGTGTCCGTTGAGCGGAACGTGGAGATCACCGGCCCCGACGCCTTCGCCTTCACCAACCTGCTGACGCCGCGCGACCTGTCGAAATGCCCCGTCGGCCAGGGCAAGTATGTGATCATCACCGCGGCCGACGGCGGCATCATCAACGACCCGGTGCTGATGCGCCTCGGCGAGAACCATTTCTGGCTGGCGCTGGCCGATAGCGACGTGCTGCTCTGGGCCAAGGGCGTGGCGGTGGGGGCAGGCATGAAGGTCAACCTGACGGAACCGGACGTCTCGCCGATCCAGATCCAGGGCCCCAAGGCCAAGGCGGTCGTGGAAACCCTGTTCGGCGATCGAGCCATGCAACTCGGTTACTACCACTTCTTCGAGACGCAGCTGGACGGCATCCCGGTAATCGTGACGCGCACCGGCTGGACCGCAGAAGTCGGCTACGAGATCTACCTGCGCGACGGCAGCCGCGGCGTCGAGTTGTGGGAGCGGGTGATGGCGGCGGGCAAACCGCACAACATCAAGCCGACCGGCCCGTCCGACATTCGCCGCATCGAGGCCGGCATCCTCAACTGGGGCGCCGACATGACCCTCGACAACAACCCCTACGAGGTCGGCCTGGGCTGGCTCGTCGATGCGGACAAGAAAGCCAACTACATCGGCAAGGAAGCGCTGGCGAAGATCAAGGCGGCGGGCGTCAAACGCAAGTTGGCGGGCGTGGAGATCGACGGAGCCCCGATTCCGTTCAACCCAATCAAGTGGCCAGTGAGCAAGGACGGCAAGCGGGTGGGACACGTCACGTCGGCCACCTACTCGCCGCGGCTGAAGAAGAACATCGGCTACGTCATGGTGCCGAGCGAGCACGCTGCCCTGGGCGGCAAACTGGTGGTGGACATCCCGGACGTGGGCCAGCGCCAGGCCACGGTCGTGCCGAAGCCGTTTATCGACCCGAAAAAGGATATTCCGAAGTCGTGAGTGACGCGGAGGCTCTGCAGCGCGGCGAAGGATCGCCGCGCTCCGGCAAAGCCCGGCTGGTCCATGCATGCGTGCGCTGAAAGGAGTCAGCCCGATGAAAGGTCAGTTGTTCTTGCAGAGTCTTGCATTTCTCTCGGGTGCGGTGTTCGTGGTCCTTTCGATTGCCCTGGCCCCTCCGCCCACGCCCCTCCACCTCGGTCTTGCGGCGCTCGGGGTTGGCGCCGCGCTGCTGGCTCTCGCCAATGCTCCCGGCTATGTCACGCGAAACCCCTGCGGAGCCTGGAAGTTTGAACGCACGTCCTTCTGCTGGTCCTGTGTCTTTCTCGGCATCCCATTGGTTGCGTTGTTCATGATCGCCCTGTTGTGCCAGCAGTAGCGGCAACTGCCGGGACGCGGTGTTAATCTGGCGTTGCCTGCACGTCCTCATTGGCAGATGAGCGGAGGACGTCGCGGAACTGGTATCCGGAGCGCGGGCGGGACGCCCGCTTACTGTGCGGGCGGGACGCCCGCGCTCCGGAGTTTTGGCCGCGGGCCGTTACCCCCAGAACTTCCACCACGGGCGCTTCGGCGGCGGCGGTTTTGGGTCGCCCTTTGCTTCCCCGACGCGCTCCACAATCTTTACAGATGACAAAAGTCGTTTGAGCGCCTCGTCCTCGACCCCCGCCCCGACCTCGTGGACTCGTACCTCACCACCACACGAGGGGCAACGCCCCACCTCCCCGACAGGAATCGTGACCGATGCCTTGCAGTGTGGGCAGGAAACTGTCGCGTCCGCCATTGCTGTTCCTCCGCAGTGTGCCATGCTCCGCCAAGAAAGACGCTGACCTCGGGGCGCTGGAGGCAAGAACGAAGTCCCTCCTTCGTTTGCGTCATCGCCTACTCGATCTGGAACTCGCCGACGGCGATGTCGTCGTACTTGTTCTCCTTGCCCTGGTCGCCCAGCGCGTTGAAACGCACCGTCCGCACCCTGGCGACCGGCTCCTTCAACTTCCAGTCGTAGTCGTACGCCCTGCCGGTGCCGTCGTTCTCGTGGAAGGCGAGCCGCTTGCCCTTTGCATCAAGCAGCTCGATCGTGCCGGCCAGAATCGTGAAGCCCTTCAACCAACGCGGATCGCGATTGCCCAGAATCGTCACGCGCTTGACCGTCACGTCCTCGGGGAAGGTGACCTGGATCCACGGCTTGGTGCCGTGGGCGACGGCGTCGCCCTTGGCGGTAAACCACGAACTGTGCGGGTTGTCGTCGAACGCCAACGCCTCCGGCCAGCCTTCCCAGATCGAACTGGCACTGAGCAGGAGCTTGCCGGGATACTTCCGCACCAGGGTGTTCTTGTTGTCGGTCGTGAGTTCCGGCACGTTGTGGGCCTTGAGCGCCGCGTCGTCGTACTTGACGGCGTGCTGGCTCTGCACCGGGCCGCCGCCGTAGGTTGGGACACGGCCGCCGGGTTTGCCCTGGGCGCCGGGCGAGCCGCCACCGCCACTGGGCGCGACGTCCTGTGGCGCTGCCATCTGGACCATCATCACCGAGGCCACGCAGGCCGCCAGCACCGTCAGACCGTGAGTCAAGTGCTTCATGATCGACTCCTTCGTTGCTGAGCGCGAACCGCCGCGCGTTGATGTGAGTAAGCGCGAAGGTCCATAACCTATCGACGGGTCAGCCTGCCTCAAGGATTGGTGTCTCTTCGCCGCGTCGTTGTCCGGCGAGCGCGACGGGGGACTTCCACGGCGCAGATGCTAGGCGTGTCGCGGCTTTGGCTTTCCATCCGGGTTGGAAACGACACGCGACGGAACGAATCCGCAGTGCGCAGTATCGAGTTCCGAGTACCCAGTACCGCGTACGGAGTACGAAGTACGGGGTACGAAGGGCGGGACACAAAGCACCCCGTGCCGAGTGCGAGTACCATCTCCCTTGCACTCAGGACTCGGTCCGGGGTACTTTGTACTCGGTACTGGGTACTCGGAACTCGGTGCTCCTCCGACCGACACAGGAAAGGACTATCCGCCATGAGCAGATTGCTGTTGCTCCCCCTCGTAGCCTTCGCCTTCAGCCACCGCCCAACCTGGGCCGGCGATCCGCCCAAAAAGGACAGCAAAACTCTTCTGGCGAAATTGCTCAAGCAACTCGACGGAAAGAACGAAGCGCACCGACTCGAAGCAATCATTAGCCTCGCCGACTTTGGCCCGCAGGCCAAGCCGGCCGTGCCCGCGCTGGTCAAGGCCCTCCACGCGAAGGACGAGGACGTCAAACTGAACGCCGCCCTCACCCTGGGCAAGATCGGCAAGGCCGCCGTGCCCGCCCTCTGCAAAGCCCTCACCGAGAAAAACGCCGATGTCCGCTACCATGCCCTGTCCGCCATCGGCTGGATCGGGCTGGACGCTCGGGAAGCTGTCGAGCCGGTGGTCGCCGCGCTCGCGCTGAAGGACGAGAACCTGCGCCGCAAGGCCGCCTACGCCCTTGGCCGCATCGCTCCCACTCCCGAGGTCGCCATTCCAATCCTCCTCCGGGCCTTCCGTGACCCCAGCGCGGACGTGCGCGCGGCCGCCTCCGCAGCTGTGGCTCGGCTCGGCAAGGTCGCGGTCGCGCCGCTCATCGAGGCCCTGCGCGACAATTCCCTGCGTGTGCGCGTTCACGCCGCCCACGCCCTCGGCGAGATTGGCGCCGACGCGAAGGCAGCCGTCCCGAGCCTGCGCGCCGCCTTCTTCGAGATCGAGACAGACCTGCAGACGGCAGCCGCCGAGGCCCTCGTCAAGATCGGCCGCAGTGCCGTTCCCGTTTTCGCTGCGGCGCTGAAAAGCGAGAACCCCAGTACCCGCCAGCAAGCCATTCAGGCCCTCGGCCACCTGGGCGGTGACGCAGTTCCCGACCTGGTCGATGCCCTCGACGCCAAGCATGCCGACGTGCGCCACCAGGCCGCCCGGCTCCTGGGGCCGACCAGGGTGACCGACAAGATGGTTGTCCTCGGCCTGGCCTACGCCCTCAAGGACAGTGATGAGAGCGTGCGCGAGCGCAGCGTCGAGTCGCTGCAGATGCTCGGCAATGCGGCCAGGCTCGCAGCCCCAGCCCTGAAGGCGGCCCTCCTGGATGCCAACGCCAACGTCCGCCAAATGGCTTGTACGGTCCTGCGCAACCTCGGTGAGGATCCCCGCGACGCCCTGCTGGCTGGCCTCCAGCGCATGGAGCCGAACGTCCGCCTCAACACCGCCAGCCTGATGATGGCCTTCAACGTCGAGCCTGACAAAGCTGTCCCGGTACTGGTCGAGATCCTGAAAACGAAGGACGATTCGCTACGACTGCGGACGGCCTACGCGCTGTCACTGCAGCAGCGCGAGGCCAAAACGGTCTTGCCGATCCTGATCGACAGCCTCAAGAACAAAAACCCGACGGTACGGTTGCAGGCAGTCCAGGCACTGGCCAACTTCGGGAAGGAGGGCACTGGGGCAGCGTTGCCTCTGGTCGAGTTGCTGCGCGACAGCGATGCCAACGTCCGCCAGCACACCGTCTCCGCCTTGCAGAGCGTTGGCGGCGATCCGGCCAAACTTCTGCCGGCCCTGAACCACCTGCTCCAGGACAAGGACGAAGACGTGCGACTGCATGCGGTGCAGCTCCTCGGCCGTTACGGGGCGGCGGGGCTGAAGGTGCTGATCGGTGTGGTCACGGCGGACAAGGAGCACCGCGTCCGTCAACAGGCCCTGTGGACGCTGCGGTACAATCTCCACGGCGACCTCAAGCCGGCACTGCCAACGATGGTCAAGTTGCTCAAACATGCCGACCCGAACCTGCGCGTTGCGGCTGTCAGCCTGCTGACGCGCATGGGCGAGACGGGCGTGCCGCATCTGCTGGAGGCCCTCAAGGAGAAGGACGAGAACGTGTGCTGGGCGGCGGTCCACGCGCTGCGGGACAAGCACCTGGGGGGCAAGAAGGTGATGGCCACGTTGACGGAGTGGGCGAAGGAGGACGAGAGCGAGCAAGTGCGCACCTTCGCGAGTTACGCCCTGGCCCAACTCGGGCCGGAAGCCCTCCCGGCGCTGTTCGCCATTCTCAAAAAGCAGGAGGACGCGAATGTGCGGGCAACTGCCATCCAGCAAGTAGGCAATTTCGGTCAGCAGGCGAAGGCAGCGGTCCCTTACCTGGTGGCGAGCCTGAAGGACAAGGCGCCGGCGGTGCGAGCGGCCGCCGGGTATACTCTCGGGAGAGTGGGGAAAGGGGCCAAGGAAACCGTCCCGGCACTGGTGCGCCTGCTCAAAGACGACGAACTGCCCGTGCGCAGCCAGGCAGTCTATGCCCTCTCGGAGCTGGGAGTGGAGGGGCTGCCCGGGCTGACCGCGGCGCTCAAGCTCAAGGATGCGACGCTGCTCGAAGAAGCGGCCAGGCACCTGGCCAGCCACGGGGCACAGGCAAAGACTGCCGTGCCGGACTTGATCAAATTGCTCGACCACGCCGAGGCGAACGTCCGGCGGACAACGGCCTACGCGCTCGGGCTCATTGGCCCCGACGCCCGCGCCGCGGTGTCCGCACTGAACGATCTGCTCGACGATAGCGACTCATCGGTGCGCAGCGCCGCCCAGGAGGCGCTCAAGCGGATCAAGCAGTGACGGGCGCCGGCGGCGCCCCAAGCGAATCAGGCAACCGAACCATGCGCAACCCCGCGATTGTGGCCCTCACGCCGCGCGGCCAGGAACTGGCCCAACGCCTCGCCTGCGCGCTCGGCCGCGGCGAGGTCATTCCACCGCCGGACGGACTCCGGCGGACACTGCAAGATCTCTTCAATGCCGGCCGTCCCCTGGTGTGCGTCATGGCCCTCGGCATTGTCGTCCGCATCCTCGGTCCGCTCGTGCGCGACAAACGCAGCGATCCCGCTGTGGTGGTGATCGACGAGGCGGGGCGTTTCGTTATCCCGGTGCTGGGCGGCCACGCCGGCGGCGCGAACGCCCTGGCCCTGGAGGCGGCCCGCGCCCTCGATGCCATCCCCGTCGTCACCACCGCCAGCGAGGCGCTTGGTTTGCCCGCTATGGATATGATCGGGCGCGATTGGGGATGGAAAATCGAGCCTACTGCCCACCTGACGGCAGTCGCCGCAGCGGTGGTGCGCGGCGAGTTGGTTGGCGTGTGGCAAGAGGTGGGACAACGCGACTGGTGGCAGCCCTTTGGGGCTTCCTTCGTCGCGCTTGATACCTGGCCCCCAAGGGATACCTACGCTGCGCTGCTGGTCATCTCGGATCGCGAGGTCATCGACCCCGGACGTGAGCCGCTGCTCGTGTATCGGCCGCCGTCGCTGGTGCTGGGCGTTGGCTGCAAGCGCGGCGTCCCCTTCGCGGAGATTGAAGAGATGTTTCAGGAGACATGCCGGTCGCAGCGGCTCGCGCCGCTGAGTCTCGGCGTCGTGGCGACGGCGTCGCTCAAGGCCGACGAGCCGGGCCTGATCGCGTTTGCCGAGCACCACGGCGTCCCGCTCCGTGCCTTCACTGTCGAGGAATTGCAAGGCGTCGGACCGTTGCCGACGCCGAGCGAGGCAGTGCGGCAGCGCGTCGGCGTGGCGGGCGTGGCAGAGCCTGCGGCGATGCTGGCGGCGCAGACACGCGAATTGCTGATGCCCAAGCGGCGCGGCCGGCGCGTGACGATGGCCCTCGCCCGGAGAGAAGCATGACGGTCCACTTCATCGGCGCTGGTCCCGGCGATCCCGACCTGCTGACGCTGCGCGGACGCCGCCTGATCGAGCGCTGCCCCGTGTGCCTCTATGCCGGCTCGCTGGTGCCCGCTGAGATCGTCGCCTGCGCTCCGCCCGGTGCAACCGTGATCGACACCGCGTCACTCCACCTGGAGCAGATCGTCGCCCTGATGGCCCAGGCCCACGCTGCAGGCCAGGATGTCGCGCGCGTCCACAGCGGCGACCCGAGCCTCTATGGTGCCATAGCCGAGCAGATGCGCCGCCTCGACGAACTGGGCATTCCCTACGAGGTGGTGCCTGGCGTGTCGTCGTTCACCGCGGCGGCGGCTGCACTGCGGCTGGAGTTGACGCCGGCGGGCGGCAATCAGACGGTAATTCTGACGCGCGCACCCGGCCGCACCGGAACGCCGGAGAACGAATCGCTGGCGGAGCTGGCGCGGCATCGTGTCGGGCTTGTGCTGTTCCTGAGTGCCGCCCAGGCGCCGGCAGTCGTCGAGGCGCTGACGCCGCACTACGGACCGGATGCCCCGGTGGTGGTCGCCCACCGCGTTTCGTGGCCGGATCAAGTGCTGCTGCGCTGCACACTCGCGACCCTGGTGCGAACGCTCGCGGAGGCACAGATTCGCCTGACCGCGTTGATCCTCGTCGGCCCGATGCTGGAGCCGGAGCGAGCGCGCGACAGCCGCCTGTACGACCCCGATTACAGTCACCGCTTCCGTCACCGCGAACCCTGATTGGTGGTGAGGGGAAAGCCCACGGGTCGCGGCCCGTGGGCTTGGATTCCACCGACCGGGTGGTTGCTCTTGTCCGCGGCATCGAATCTGCGACAATCTTCCCGGATATCCTCTCGGTGGCCATCGTTTGATAGGAGGTGCAGGAATGCTCCGTGGCAAGCAATGGGCGGCCATGCCCATCCTGATGTTGGCCGTCATCGTCGGCGTCGAGGCACAGGGCGGCGGCAAGGGCAAAAAGGCCACGACGCCGGAAGAGGCCGTCAAGTTCATCGAACAGGCGTTCAAAGCGGGCGACGCTCACGCCGCCCTCGACCAGATGGCCGAACCGAGCCGCACGCTCCACGAGTTCGAGCTGACCAACCTACTCACAGATGAAGCCCTCCGCAAAGCCTTCGACGACAAGTTCGGCAAGGATCCTAAGTTTGTGGCGGGGCCAAGCGTCAAGGAACTGCTGCAGGCCCTCAAGGGCCTGCGCGTCCACGCCAAACAGGACAAGGGCGGAGGCAAAGTCGAGTTGAAAGTATGGGTGACGGACGAGCACAAGCCCGGGAAAACGATTACCATCGAGCACACCTGGATAGCGCTCAAGCAGGGCGACGCCTGGAAGTTGCTCGTCCCAGTCGGCGGCCCCAGCGGCAAGGTGGCGACGCGCAAAGGCCCCGACGGCAAGGACGTCGAGGTCGAGATCGGCGAGAGCGGCAAAGATCCGGATCCAAAAGAGATAGGCTATATCAAGAATTCACTGCCGAAGTTCAAGGACCTGATGGAGAAGCTGGCTCGCCAGATCAAGGAAGGAGCCTACAAGACACGTCCAGAGGCAGACCAGGCCGTGCGGGCCGCACTGGGAGCGTTCCGGCAAGCCAACCCGCCGCCCAAACTGGACACAAAAGAGGGCAAGAGTGAGGAAAAGAAGAAGTAGCTGGTTGACCCTCCTGGGCTGGCCTTGAAGTCGCATTCCCGTGGCGGCTACAATCCCATCATGCCAGATTGTTGAGGGCCGGTGCATGAATCTGCCACATTGGGGCGGATTTGGGGGAATGATGATGGAAATTGTTGTTCTTGTTGAACCGCTTGCGGGTGGACGTTTCCGTGCCAGGGCCGGTGAACCGCTGAATCTCTGCGCCGAAGGGACGACTGTTGAAGAGGCCACCAGGCAACTCGGGGTGTTGTTCGATGCGCTCATGGCACGCGGGTGCCAGCTCGCCGCGCTTACCGTTGCGAACGGCAAAGTGACCATTCCGCCCGTGTGTTCCTTTCCCGCGGACAACCTGTACCAGACGGACTGGGCCTTCCGCGAACTGCAGGAGGCCATCGCGGAGAACCGCCGCCAGGAGGAAGCGGCCAATTCATGAGCGGGTTTCTGCTCGACACCGACACCCTGAGCCTGGCCCAGTTTGGTCACGCCACCGTTGTCGCCAACCTGGCAAGCCATGTCGCTGCCGACGTCGCTCTCCCCGTGATTGCCCTTCAGGAGCAAATGCGGGGGTGGTTGAACCGCCTCACACGCCTCACCTCGCCACCCCAGCTGGCGGACTGGTACGATCGGCTCGTCGGCCGCATGTTTCCGGTCTGGCGTTCCTATTCATTACTCTCCTTTACGGAACCCACAATCCTGCGCTTCGAGCATCTCCGCTCGCTGAAACTCAATGTCGGACTGATGGACCTGCGCATCGCGGCGATCGCGCTCGAAAATGGCCTGACGGTCGTGACGCGCAACCAGCGCGACTTCGGCCGCGTGCCAGGGCTCGTCACCGCGGACTGGTCAGCTTGAGCGCCGGTCACACCCTGCGCTTCCTATCAGAAGTTCAAACCGCGCCCGCGCAGCACCTCCGCGAGACGATCCGGATAATCGGTCGTGATGCCGTCCACGCCCCAGTCGAGCAGCCGCTCCCAGTCCTCCGGCTCGTTGACGGTCCAGGGCACGACCGCGATGCCGGCATCGTGGAGTTGCCGGACCTGAAAGCGATCCAGAAACTCGACATCGGGACAGTAGCAGTCGGCCGCCGCGGCGTGGACCAGCAACACCGGGTCGGCCGGGGTCGTGCCGGCGACCAGGATTGCCGTCCGCAAGCCAGACTCCAGGCGCTTCAGGTGCATCGGACTGCGGTGATCGAAACTGCGCACGCTCGTCCGCTCGACGACGCCCGCGCGCCGCACTGCATCCACAACCCGTTGCTCCAACAGGCTCGGGGCGCTGCCGTCGTAACCGTCGTCGAGGTAATGCGGGCGAAACGACACCCGTTTCAATTCCAGATCGAAACGCACCTGCCGCGCCCGCGCGCGCGGCCAGGCGATCTTGCCAGCCACCGCCCCCGCTTCCCCCGCGTAGGCCGCCGCAAAGGCGAACAATTCGTCCAGCGTCGGCGGTGTGTACGGGTCGATCCCGCGCTCCGTCGCAAACGCCTCGGCCAGCGGGGTCACCCGGGCGTCCTGCGTGGCAAAGCGGTGTGGCTCCGGGTTGAGGTCCGCCCGATAACCGCGCAGCTGCGCCAGGGTCAGGCTGCGCAGGATCGGCCGCCGCGCCGGGTCCGGCCCCGCCGTGCCCGGCAGGGGCCGGCAGCGTAGCTCGCTCAGGGCGTGATCGTGACGCAGAACCGGCACGCCGTCCGCCGTGAGAAGGACGTCGGTCTCGATCGTCGTCACGCCAACGTCCAGGGCGGCCTCGAACGAGGGGAGCGTATTTTCCGGCTTGAGGCCGCGCGCCCCGCGATGGCCCTGCAAATCGAACCGGCGTATGGACATGGTGGTCATCCTCCGTGATCCAGGCGGCGGCTTGCGCAACAGCAAGCCCCCGGCGGCACGCTGCGCGCCGCCGGGGGCTTCCTACCAACGGAAGGACCGAATGGCTACCGGCGCTTGATTTCGCGGCGCAGGTTTTCCAGTTCGCGTAACAGGTTGTCCAACCGCCGCGACAGGTCGCTTTCGTCAGTGCGCCCCTTGCCCTTCGGAGCCGGCGCCGGCCTGTATTCGCCCTTGCCCTTGTCCTTGCCCTTGGCTGCCGGGGCCGTCCCCTTGCCGCTGTGCGCCTTGATCCACGCGACACGACCGGGATGGTCTGCGGGCTTGCGCGCCAGGCCGGGCGGCAACTGCAGGCCGGCAGCGGCCCTCACAGCCCCCTTGCCCTTGCCAGCGCCTTTCTGCGCAGGCTGTTCGTAGCCCTTGCCTTTGCCCTTGGCCGCGACGGCCGCGCCTTTTCCCTTGCCTTTGCCCTGGTCTCGGTCTCTGTCGTCGTCCGCCACGCCTGTCGCGACCAGGCAGGCGACGCTCAGGATCGCAAAACTCCAGACAACGCACCAGGAGCTCATCAGCGGCCTCATGCGTGACACCCCCTCCGGCACCGGAAACCGTTCCTCCGAGGCGGGCCGGCGCCTCCCCGCGCAAGGAGTCTCAGAATTTCACCAGATCATTCTCCCTACCCTCGTAACGAGCGCCGGAGATGGTCGTTGGCGCTGCGCACCTGTTTTCTCGGCGGGAATGTCACAGGGTGTCAGGGAAGTCCACGGGCCGCGGCCCGTGGGGCTTTGCTGTCCTCACTTGGTCCCCTTTCACTGCCTTGACTTTTGCCGTTGAGCCCCGCATGACCTCCCCAGTATAATTACCTATCAAATGCTGCGGGTGCCGGTTATCCATCTCGCCCAGAACTATACACCAAGGCGACCTGCCATGGCGAAGGAATCTGTCGAAAACCTCTGCCTAAAGGCCCAGCGCGCTATCAAGGAGGGGGATAACGAACTGGCCCGGCGGCTCTACCTGCAAGCCCTTGGCCTGAAGTCCGACAGTCCGGACATCCACTACGGGCTCGCGACCGTCTGTTTTCTCCTCGGCGACCTGACCAGCGCCGCCCATCATTTCAAGGAGGTCACGCGGCTGGATCCGCTCCGCGCCGGGGCTTTCATCAATCTTGGCGCCGTTTACAACCGCCTTGGCCAACTCGACGACGCCATCCCGGTGCTGCGCCGCGGCATCCAGATCGACAGCAACCGCGGCGAGGGCTATTACAACCTCGGCCTGGCGTATCGGCGCAAGGGTCAGTCGGACCTTGCCATTCAGGCTTACCGCGAGGCCGTGCGCGTCAATCCGCGCATGCCGGACGCCCACTATAACCTCGGCAACCTCTACATGGAGAAGGAGCAGTTCGGCCTGGCCGCCACCCACTACCAGCAGGCCCTCGATCTGCGGCCGAACTGGGAGAAGGCCGATCACGGTCTGCAGCGCGCCGAGGCCGCCCAGTCTCCCGCCCCGAAGAAGGGCGTAGCGGCCGAAGAGGGGCCGACTGCCCCACCGCCAACGCTCGATCCGGAACGCATTGTCGATCCCACCCTCCACGCCGCGCTGCTCAGCACTCTGCACAAGGCGACGATCGAATCGGAAGGCCACGGCCGCGGTTTCCTCAAAATCCTCGAAAGCGAGATTGAACCGGCCATCAAGGAGTTGTCCAGCTGTCTCCTCTACCCCGACAGCAGCGCTACCGAGATTGACGCCTGTGTGCAGAAGTTCGAGAGCGCCATCGCCAACATGCGCAGCATTCAACGGAGCCTCCAGCACACGATGGAGCGGGTCCGCACAGTCGGCGACCAACTCCTGAAAAGCTAGAGCGTGAGTTCAAGCGCGGTGTGGTTCGTAGTCCCGCCTTGAGGCGGAACAAGCCATTTCCGCCTCAAGGCGGGACTACGAACAGCAGACCACGCGAGAAAACTTCGATTTCCTTGGGGCAGCGGGTATAATCCAGACATGGATCGAGTGCCAGGCCGTATCCCCCACATCGGGAAACCCCCTGCCATGATAGCCATCCTCAGCGACATCCATAGCAATCTCGAAGGGCTGCAGGCCGTCCAGCGCGACCTCGCCAGCCACGGCGTGAAGGACGTTTACTGCCTGGGAGATGTCGTCGGCTACGGCCCCAACCCGCGCGAGTGTCTCGAAACGGCGATGGACTTCAAGCTGACCCTCCTGGGGAACCACGATCAGGCCGTCCTGTTCGATCCGCCCGACTTCAATCCCACCGCCCAGCGTGCCGCCTTCTGGACGCGCGAGCAGATCGACGCCCCCATCCGCAGCCGTCAGGCCGCCGACCGCCGTTGGGAATTCCTCTCCGCGCTGCCACTGACGCACCGCGAAGGCGAGGTGCTCTACGTCCACGGCTCACCCGCCAACCCGCTGCACGAATACATCTTCCCCGAAGATGTGTACAACCACCGCAAGATGGACAAGATTTTTCACCTGGTGAAGCGCTACTGCTTCCAGGGGCACACGCACGTTCCCGGCATCTTCACCGAGGATCTCCAGTTTTACAGCCCCGAGGAGATCGGCTTTATCTACGAACTCGACAGTCGCAAGACCCTGTGCAACGTCGGGTCGGTCGGCCAGCCGCGCGATTGCAACCCCCGCGCTTCCTACGTCCTCTTCGACGGCAAGACCATTCAGTTCCGCCGCATCGAGTACGACTTCGAGACCACGGTGCGGAAGATCTACGGTTTTCCTGACCTCGACCGTTTTCTCGGCGACCGTCTGCGCAGCGGCAGATGACAAGGTGACAAGGTGACAAGGTGACAAGGTGAACGGAAGCAACACCCCTTCACCTTGTCACCCTGTCACCTTGTCACCTTGTCACCAAAGGAGGGGCCATGCTTCGCTGTCACGTCAGCAACGAGCGCGACCGACAACAGCTGGAGCACGACCGCGGGCCACTGGAGTTCGGCCGGGGACCAAAACGCAACGACATCCCCCGCTGTGTCATTCACGACCCCTACGTGTCCAAGGACCATGTCCGCGTCTGGGAACTGCCTGACGGCCGGCTGCGCGTCGAGAACCTCAGCCAGAAAGCGCCGATCTGGCTCTCCGCCAACAGCAGCATTTTGCCTGGCGGGAGTTTCGATCTCGAATTGCCCGCCCGCCTGAGCGTCGGCGATTCGGTGATCGACATCGAGCCGGCGGCCCTCGACGAAACCATCCAGAGGGAACACCTGGCCACCGTCGCCCAGCCGGTGCGCCCTGTCGCTGGCAATCGCCCGATCCTGAGTCACCTGGGCCGCGCGCCGTCGCCGGAGACCCTGATTTCCTGGTTCGAGACGGTCTGCGCGGTGCAGCGTGCTGCCCCCGGCACCCCGGAGTTTTACCAGCAAATTGCGCAAGCGCTGGTCGAGCTAGTTGGTCTGGACCGTGGGCTCGTGCTGATGCGTCAGGGGGATGCCTGGCAGGTGCTGGCCCGCGCCTTCCAGGACGAAGGCGGCACGGGCCGCGAGTTCAGCTCCACCATCCTGCATCACGTCGTCGCGGAACGACGGACCTTCTTCCAACCGTCGGTCAGGAACACCGCGGTGGAGAGCCTGATGGGCGTGCAGATGGTGGTGGCCTCGCCAATCTTCGACGGTCAGGACACCGTCTGCGGCGCCGTCTACGGCTCGCGCAGCCTGTCGGCGCGGAGTCGCGAGATTGGCCCGCTCGAAGCCCAGGTCGTGCAGTTGCTGGCCGCCATCGTCAGCAGCGGCCTGGTACGACTGGAGCACGAGGCCGAGGCGACGCGGATGCGTGTGGCCATGGAGGCAGCCGCCGAGGCGGAGCGGGCCAAGAGTCAGTTCCTCGCCAACATGAGCCATGAACTGCGCACCCCCCTCAACGCCATCATCGGCTACAGCGAGATGCTCCAGGAGCAGGCCGGCGACGTCGGCCAGGAAGATTTCGTTCCCGATCTGGTGAAGGTCCACAGCTCCGCCAAGCACCTGCTGGCCCTCATCAACGACATTCTCGACCTGTCAAAGATTGATTTCGGCGGCATGAAGATCGTGCCGGAGGTGTTCGATGTGGCAGCGCTGGTGCGCGAGACGGCCGGAACGATCTCGACGCTGGTCGATCAGAAGGCGAACAAACTGGAGGTCAATTGTGCGGCGGACGTGGGCAAGATGAACAGCGATCCGCTGCGGGTGCGGCAGTGCCTGCTCAACCTGCTCAGCAATGCCTGCAAGTTCACGGAGCGCGGCACAATTCGGTTGACGGCAGCGCGGGTGGCGCGCGCGGGGACGGACTGGATTCAGGTGCGGGTGGCGGACAGCGGCATCGGCATGACGAAGGAGCAGATGGGCCGTCTGTTCCAGCGCTTCTCGCAGGCCGACGACAGCACGACGCGCAAGTACGGCGGCACCGGGCTGGGGCTTGCGCTAACGCGCGAGTTCTGCCGCTTGATGGGGGGCGACGTCAGCGTCGAGAGCGAGGCAGGCAAGGGCTCGACGTTCACCATCGATCTGCCGGTGCAGTATGTCAAAGGATAGTGGTTCGTGGCTTGTGGTTAGTAGTTAGCGAAGACAGGGGAAATACCCAAGTTTCACTAACCACGAACCACTAGCCACCAACCACTTTTTTTGCTTTTCAGGCAAAGTCTTATGCCCGTTGCGCCGATATTAAAGACCGGACCCTCAGTAGACCCCGCGCAGAATGAGGTGAACCGGTGTCACGTGAGTTCAACGTCCTGGCTTTGATCAAGGGACAGGAGCGCTACATCTTCGTCTACGACGACGACAGCCATGACCCGTTGGTCGAGGCGTTCCGCAACAACGCCGCCGACCCGCGCTTGAGCTTCAGCTGGTTCGACGCCGCGGTGCTGACCGAGAAGGCCCGCCAGCAAGCTGGCACGGCCGAGACGGCGGCGCCGACGCGCTCACGGCTGTGAGCGACCGCCGGGCGGCCTGATGAGGCCCCATGGAAGAAGCACTGGCCGAGTTTCTGCGCCACCTGGCCCTGGAGAAGAATGCCTCCGCTCACACGGTCAAGTCGTACCGTGAGGACCTGACCCAGGCCCTGGAGTTCTTTCGCACGCGCCACTCGGGCGCGCTGGAGACCGCCCAGTTGACCACGCGCCTGTTACGGGCGTATACGGTCTGGCTGCACGACCAGGGTTATGCCAAGTCCACCATCGCCCGGCGGATCGCCGCGGTGCGCTCCTGGTGTCGCTTTCTCTGTCGGCAGGGCATCCTGACAGCGAACCCCGCGGATAGCCTGCGCGGCCCACGCCAGGACAAGAACTTGCCCCACTTTCTGAGCGAGGAGGCGCTACTCCAACTGCTCAGTGCCCCGCCGGCCGATACGCCGCTGGGCCTGCGCGATCGGGCGATCCTGGAGACGCTGTACTCCGCCGGACTGCGCGTCAGTGAGTTGACTGGCCTGGACATGGCGGCGCTCGACCTGGACAGCGGTCTGGTGACCGTGCGCGGCAAGGGCAAGCGCGAGCGATTGGCTCTGCTTGGCCCGCAAGCCCTTGATGCGCTCCAGCGCTGGTTGCAGGCGCGCGTGTCGGTGGCACACGGCGGCAAGGGAAAAGACGCTCTGTTCCTGAACAAGAACGGGACGCGCTTGACGTCGCGGAGCGTCGGCCGGTTGCTGGAGAAGTACCTGGCCCAGGTCGGCCTCGACCCGCGCACCAGTCCGCACAGTCTGCGGCACAGTTTCGCGACGCACCTGCTCGACCGCGGTGCCGACATTCGCAGCGTGCAGGAGCTTCTCGGCCACCGCAGCCTGGGCACCACGCAGATATACACCCACGTGACCACCCAACGCCTGCGCGAGAGCTACGACAAGGCTCACCCGCGCGCCTGAGACGCGGTCGATGTCTTTCTCCCCTCGCCCCTTGCGGGAGAGGGGTTGGGGGTGAGGGGTGAGGCAAGGGACCGCTGCTTGGCTTTCCCCCTCACCCCCAACCCCTCTCCCGCAAGGGGCGAGGGGAGAAAGATGCCCGCACCGCGAAGGAGAGAACCGCCCCAGTCGGCCCAGCACGCTTGACACCAACACCCGGGATTGCCACCCGCCAACAGAAGGACCCGATTCATGCGGATGACCTTGATAGCCTGCCTTCTCGTCCCTTTCTGTTTTCTGTTCGTCCCCTCGTTGGCCGCGGCGCAGGAGGTGCAATGGCGGTACGATTACAACACTGCCCGGAAGGAAGCGGAACAGAAGGGGCTGCCGCTCGTGCTGGACTTCGGGACGGAGAACTGCTTCTACTGTAAAAAGCTCGACGAAACCACCTTCCGCGAACCCACCGTCGCCCGCACCATGAATGAGCAGTTTGTGCCGCTCAAGATCGACGCCAATCGCGATCCCGAATTGACCCGGCAGCTGCGCGTCGAGCGCTATCCCACCTTGGTGTTTGCGGGGCCGGACGGCAAGATCCTCGGGACGATGGAGGGCTACCAGCCCGCCGAGCGGTTTTCCGAGTACCTGCAGCGCGCCCTGGCGAGCGTGACCAACCCGGACTGGATGGTGCGCGATTACCAGGAAGCGTCGCGGGCGGTCCAGAAGTCGGACTTCGCCCGCGCTGTCGGCCTGCTCAAGACGGTGGTGGAGGACGGCAAGGGTCGGCCGATTCAGCAGAAGGCGGCGGGCATGCTGCAGGAACTGGAGCAACAGGCAGCGGCACGTCTGACCGCGGCGCGGCGGCTCCAGGATGGCGGCAAGACGGGGGAGGCGGCGGAGATGGTCGCCGTCCTGGTGCGCGACTTCGCCGGCACGCAAACGGCTCGCGACGCCAGCGATTATCTCAGCACCCTTGGCAAGGCCCCGGAAATCCGCGCCCAGCAGAAAGCACGGCGTGCGCGCGAGTTGCTGGCGCAGGCGCTGGAAGATCGCAAATTAGAGCAATACCTCTCGTGCCTGGACCGCTGCGAAATGCTGATCGCCAACTTCGGCGATCTGCCCGAGGCGACTCAGGCCATGCAGATCGCGGCGGAGATCAAGGACAATCCGGAGTGGATGAGGAATGTGTGCGAGAGCCTGAGCGACCGGCTGAGCGGCCTGTATCTATCGCAGGCGGAGACCTGGGTGCGGCGCGGGCAACCGCAGCAGGCGCTGACCTGCCTGGAGCGTGTGGTGCAGCGGTTCCCGGGGTCGCGACAGGCGGAGGTAGCTCAGAATCGACTGGCCCAGTTGCGGCTCGTCGTGCAGCCGGTGCGCCAGGCAGAACTGCAGGCGCCGCGGCATTGAGCCGTGACAACCCCTCCCCCGGCCCCTCCCCTGCAAGGAGAGGGGAGGAAGAAAGGCTGCTCTTCTCCCCTCTCCTTGCAGGGGAGGGGCCGGGGGAGGGGTTGTCGCTG
>WNGB01003248.1_pt1 | contig 25725 bp, 25 predicted proteins | sample 5400681 | NCBI WGS metagenome assembly WNGB01 (sample SAMN13153367, study PRJNA577476) | soil metagenome | isolation source: 115 cm soil or saprolite under grassland replicate 2 | place: USA:California | collected 2016-06-15
CCGGTGTTCTCCTCCGACCCGATCTCGTCGGTCGCCTACGCGACGGAGGCCGCGCTCGCCGTGCTCGTCGCCGCGTCGCTTTCCTCGGCGCATCTCGTCTTTCCGCTCGCGATCGTCATCTCCGTCTTCATGGTGATCGTCGTCGTCTCGTACCGGCAGGGCGTGAAGGCGTATGCCTCGAGCGGAGGCTCGTACGTCTTCGCGAAGGAGAACCTCGGCACCCTTCCGGCTCTCGTCGCCGGCGCGGCGCTGCTCGTCGACTACGTCCTGACGGTGGCAGTCTCCGTCGCCGCCGGCATCTTCGCCCTGACCTCCGCGGCGCCCTCGCTCGATTCGCACCGCGTCGCTCTTTCCCTCGGCTGCATCGTCCTGCTCACGCTCGGGAACCTCCGCGGTGTCCGCGAGTCAGGGCTGCTGTTCGCGTTTCCGACCTACGGCTTCCTGCTCGTCCTCTACGCGACGCTCGCCGTCGGAATCGGCAAGTGCGCGGTGGGCACCTGTCCGCACGCGACCGTGCCCCATCCGCTCGCGACCGGGATGGGAACGCTCGGGGTCTTCGTCCTGTTGAAGGCCTTCGCCTCGGGGTCGGTGGCGCTGACCGGGACGGAGTCGATCTCGAACGGGGTGACGGCGTTCAAGCATCCGCAGGCGCAGAACGCTGCGCGCACCCTCCTGATCATGGTCTCGATCGCGGTCTCGCTGTTCGTCGGTGTCTCGTGGCTCGCGGTGAAGATGCACGCCCTGCCGAGCTCGACGGACTCGGTCCTGTCGCAGATCGGCCGCGCGGCGTTCCCCGCCGGCTCGTCGGGCTCGACCGTCTATTACCTGCTGCAGGCGTTCACGCTGGCGATCCTCGTCCTGGCCGCCAACACCTCGTACCAGGGCTTCCCGCGCCTCGCCGCGCTGCTCGCCCGCGACGGCTTCGTCCCGCGCCAGTTCATCAACCTCGGCGACCGGCTCGTCTACTCGAACGGGATCCTGATCCTGGCCGGATTCTCGGCGGCGCTGATCCTCGCCTTCCGCGCCAACGTCAACTCCCTCATCCACCTGTACGTGATCGGCGTCTTCACGGCCTTCACGCTCGCCCAGGCGGGCATGGTCCGGCACTGGTTCCGCACCCGAGAGGGGCGCTGGCGGGCCAAGGCGGCGGTGAACGGCATCGGCTCGGCCGCGACGGGCGTGGTGACCGCGATCGTGATCATGACCAAGTTCACCGAGGGCGCCTGGATGGTGATCATCGCCATTCCGGTGCTGATCGCCGTCTTCTATGCGATCAACCGGCACTACCGGTCGATCGGCAGGCGGCTGCGCGGGAAGTCGCGCGCGGTGCTCGCTCGTCCGGAACCCGAGAACACCGTCGTCCTCTACGTCGAGCGGCTGGACGCGGCGACTCGGGAGGCTCTGTGGTACGCACGCATGATCTCCAAGGGCTCGATCCGGGCGATCCACGTGCCGTTTCGCGACAGTGACCCCGGGATCAAGCCGCGGTTCTTCGGCTGGGCCGAGGGCGAGCCGCATCTGGAGGTGCTCGACCCGGAGGACGAGCCCCTCGACGCCGTGTTTGAGTACATCTGGGGCTTTCCCCACGGGGAGGGAGACTTCGTCACGGTCGTGATCCCTGAGCTCTTCCGCGAGCCGTCGCTGATCGCGGCGGTGATGCGGCGCTCGACCTTCCTGCTCAAGCTCCGCCTCCTGCGAGAGCCGGGGCTCGTCGTGACCGACGTTTCGAAGGTTGCGGCCATGGACGGCGTGGTCGAGCCGCGACAGGCTACGTGCGTCGTCCCGGTCTCCAGCGTCAACGCTGCGTCGCTTCGAGCGCTGATCTACGCGCGAGGGTTGGGGCTGGAGGATACGAGAGCGGTCTTCTTCTCCTTCGAGGACGAGGATTCGGACGAGATCGAGCGCGAGTGGAAACGGCTGTCCCTGGACGTGCCGCTCGAGGTCGTCGACGCTCCGTATCGCGACCTCGGAAAGCCGCTACTGGCCTACCTGCGCCGGATCACCGCCGACCCGGAGACCGTCGCCAACGTCGTCATGCCCGAGCTCATCGTCCGGGGCACGGACCGGCTGCTCCACAACCAGCGGGCGCTGTACCTGAAGCGGCTGCTGCTGTTCGAGCCTCAGGTGATCCTGACGAGCGTCCCGTATCAGCTGCTTTGAGGCGCTACGAGCCGGTAGCCGGCCCCCGGCTCGGTGAGCAGGTAGCGCGGCCGGGCCGGGTCCGGCTCGATCTTCCGTCGCAGCTGGGAGACGTACACGTGCAGGTAGTGGGACTCCTGGCCGTACGCCGGGCCCCAGACCTCGCGGAGGATCGCCGGATGCGTGAGGAGCTTGCCCTCGTTCTGGGCGAGCACGCGCAGGAGCTCGAACTCGGTCGGCGTGAGCGACACCGGCCGGCCGGCGAGTGCGACCGATCGCTTCTCGAGGTCGACGGTCAGCTCGCCGATCTCGATCACCGGCTCCCCTGAGGGTCCGGCTCGGCGCAAGACGGCGCGCAGGCGCGCGAGCACCTCGTCCATGCTGAACGGCTTCGTCACGTAGTCATCCGCGCCCGCGTCGAGGGCGGCGACCTTCTCTCGCTCCTCGCCCACCACCGAGAGGATCACAATCGGCGCCGAGCTCCACTTGCGCAGCTCGCGGCTGACCTCCGTGCCGGTCCCGTCCGGGAGGACGAGATCGAGGATGAGCGCGTCCGGCGGCCGCATCGCCGCGGCCGAGAGCGCCTCCTCGGCGCTCGTTGCGGTCTCGACCTCGTAGCCGGCCCCGCGCAGGTTCGTCTGGAGCGCTCGCAGGATCTGCGGCTCGTCGTCGACGACCAGGATGCGCTGGGCGTTCACGTCACGGGCGCCGGGAGCTCGGCCGCCGGGATCGCAAGGACGAAGGTCGTGCCGGGGCCGTCGTCGTCCGGCTCGAGGGAGAGGCGCGCCCCGTTTGCCTGTGCGAATCCCTGCGCGATCGCCAGCCCGAGCCCGCTTCCTCCTCCCTGCGCGCCGCGGGAGAACGGTTCGAAGATCCGCTCGCGGTCCCGGGAAGGAATGCCCGGGCCGCGGTCGCTCACGCGGATGGTGACCTCGCCTTCGGCGACCGCAGCGGAAACGTCGACCGGTGCGCCGGACGGCGAGAATTTGAGCGCGTTCTCGATCACGTTGGCGAGCACGCGCTCGAGCTGTCCGGCATCCACGCGCAGGAGCAGCGGCTCCGGCGGTAGCGAGGCCACCACCCGGTTGCCGTCGGCGCCGATCGCGTCCAGGGCACGGGAGATCAGGTCGTCCACCGTCCAGAGGGCGGGCTCCGGCCGCGCCGCATCGGCTTCGAGTAGGGACAGGTCCAGGAGGTTGGCGACGAGCCGCTCGAGCCGTCTTGCCTCGATCCGGATCGTCTCGAGCAGGGTCGCGCGGTCGGACTCGGTGAGCTCGAGCGCACCACTTTCGAGCCCTTCCGAAGCGGCCCGGATCGCGGTGAGCGGGGAGCGCAGGTCGTGGCTGACGGCCCGCAGGACGGCCGTCTTGGCCGCGTCGCTCCGGCGGAGGGCCTCGGCCTCGAGCGCCTTCCGGCCGAGCCGCTCGCGCTCGGCGGCCACTGCGAGCAGCGAGGCGAGCGCGGGAAGCAGCCGTGCCTCGGCGTCCGCATCGGTGATCGCACCGGCTTCCAGGAACAGGCGCCCGACCTTCCGTGCTTCCACCTGGAGGTCTCGCGCGGACTCGCCGGGATCGGGACGGCGGAGCGAGTCGAGCTCGATGCGGGCCGAGCCGACGCCGAGCGCATGCGCGGTTCCCGCTGCGATCCCGCGCAACTGGCTCTGGACGTCGCCGCTACGCAAGAGGCCGGCCGAGGCGGTCGCGAGCAGCGAAGCCTCCCGCTCGCGCTGCTCGGCCTCGGCCGCTCTCCGTCGCGAGCGGGCGGCGAGCTCGCTGACGACCACGGCCGTGAACAGGTAGACGGCGAGCGCGACCCAGTTCTCCGAGTCGCGAAGGGCGAAGGTGTGCCTCGGTGGCAGGAAGAACCAGTTGAACGTGAGCATGCTGAGGACGGAGACGGGGATCGCGTAGGCAAGGCCCCAGACGATGGCAACGGGAAGCACTGCGAACAGATAGAGGACGCCGAGGCTCACGACCGGAGCGACCTCGCGGAAGCCGAAGATGACGCCGGTCACGGCCGCCACGCCGACCACGCTGATGATCACGCCTACGCCCATGCGTTTCCAGTCGCCCATCGATGAAGAGGATAGGTTGATGGCGCGTTGCCAAGGCAGCCTGCCGAACTGATCCCAAGGATCCCCGAGCCGATCCGGGCGCTGCCGCGCAACCTGATCTGGGCCTACGGAACTGCGACCTCCGCCGCGCGGCCGCTGCCGGACGCGCTGATCATCGGCGCGCAGAAGGCGGGGACGACGGCGCTCTACGCCTACCTCCGCTGGCATCCCCAAGTGCTCGGCCCCTCCTGGAAGGAGGTCAATTACTTCGACCGCCACTACCGCCGAGGGGAGCGCTGGTACCGCGGGCACTTTCCGAACAAGCTGCGCCTCCGACGGGTACGAGATCCGATCGTCGCGGAGGCGAGCACGGGCTACCTCTTCCACCCGCTCGGGCCGGAGCGGGTCAAAGCTCTGATCCCTCGAGCGCGCCTGATCGCACTCGTCCGCGACCCGGTCGACCGTGCCTACTCCCACTACCAGCACGAGGTCGCGCTCGGCCGGGAGCGCCTCTCGTTCGAGGCGGCGATCGACCGCGAGGACGAGCGGATGGACGGCGAGCTCGAGCGGATGCTCGCCGATCCCGGCTACTTCAGCTACGCGTGGTGGAACTACACCTACCTCGCGCGCGGCCGCTACGCCGAGCAGCTCCAGCGCTGGTTCGAGGTCTTCTCGCGCGAGCAGCTCCTCATTGTGCCGATGGATGACTTGAGAGACGCGCCGCGCGAGACGTACGCACGCGTGCTCGATCACATCGGCGCCCGGCCTCACGAGCTCGACGACTACCCGCGCATCTTCAGCCGCGAGTATTCGGACATGAGCCCAGAGACTCGCAGCCGCCTGTCCGAGTACTACGCCGAGCCGAACCGACGGCTGTACGCGCTGCTGGGGCGGGAGCTGGAGTGGACGTGAGCCGGCCCGTCGCTGTCATCGGAGCGGCGCTCGATCTCGGCGCGGGGCGCCGCGGCGTCGACATGGGCCCGTCTGCGATCCGCTATGCGGGGCTGGCGGGCAGGCTCGAAGAGCTGGGACGGGAGGCGGTCGACTGGGGCAACGTCGAGACGGCGGTCGCGGAGGCGACGGCGGTCGAGGACACGCGCGTGCGGTTCCTCCCGCAGGTCAAGGCCGCCTGTGAGCGGGTTGCCGCGCTGGTCTCGCAGGCGCTCGAAGGCGGATATCTCCCGCTCGTCCTCGGCGGCGACCACTCGGTTGCCCTCGGCACGCTCGGAGGCCTCGCGAGCGTTCGCGGGCCGGGCGGCGTGCTCTGGATCGACGCGCACGGAGACCTGAACCGGCCGGAGACGAGCCCGAGTGGGAACGTGCACGGGATGCCGCTCGCGGCCGCGCTCGGCCTCGCCGGGCCCGAGTTCCAGAGCTCGGCCTGGCCGCTGCCGGCGGTCGAGCCGGGACGGGTGGCGCTCGTCGGCGTCCGCGCGCTCGACCAGGGCGAGCGCGAGCTTCTGCAGGACCTGGGCGCACGGGTCTTCACCATGAGCGAGATCGACCGCGCCGGGGTCGAGCCGGTGATCCGGGAGGCGCTCGACGTGATCGCCGGCCCGGGCTTCGTCCACGTCAGCCTCGACATGGACGCGCTCGACCCCGAGATCGCGCCCGGAGTGGGGACGCCGGTGATGGGCGGGCTCTCCTACCGAGAGGCGCACCTCGCGCTCGAGCTCGTGGCCGAATCCGGTCTGGCGGGGTCGCTCGAGGTCGTCGAGGTGAATCCGATCCTCGACCGCGCGAACGCGACCGCGGAGCTGGCGGTCGGTCTGGTCGCGAGCGCGCTCGGCGCTCGCATCCTCTAGGAGGGTCTAGCGAAACGCGATAGTCGTCTGTCCCTGCCGGTTCTAGTCTGCGGTTCGCGCGGCTTACCCCAGTTCGCAGGCTGTTCTACCCCCACTGACGGCGGCGGTCGCTCAATCGAGCATGTCGCGAGCAAGGGAGAAGCTGCTACGCCGCCGATCGGTGTACGACCTCGCAATCACCGGCGACACCGTCTTGGCGATCGGCGATGACAACGTCTCGGCCGGGTCCGCACGACCAGATCACGTCAAATCGGCCGTCGCGCACGAGTATCACGTCATCGCCCGGGCCAGCGAGCACAACATCGGTGCAGTGCGGATAGTCGAGCGGCCCGACAGAAGCAAACGTGCGAGAACGAAGCGTGCATCTCGTTCGCTCGTTGTCTCGAGCATCGATTCGATCGTCGCCGCCTCCACCAATCAGCAGATCGCCTGAGTTTCCGCCAATGAGCACGTCGTCTCCGAGTCCTCCGTCGAGGTGGTCTCGGCCCGCGTAGCCAAGCAGACGGTCGTTTCCCCCGCGACCAAAGAGCTGGTCGCGAGCAGACGTTCCCGACAGGATGTCGGCCCGGGCCGTTCCCGTAACTCGGACTGCTGAGGCGACGTGAGCGCCAGCCGCCCCCACGATGAGGGCTGCCGCGAGGACGGCCACTGGTCGCATACACCGATGTTACGGTCACGCTCCACGGAGAAGTCCACGCGGAGAATCGCCGACCCGGCAGCGCGCCCCCCTACTAGGGCAAGCTCGCCAGCAGCTCGCGCCAGTCGCCGGCGAAGGAGACGTCCGCCCACTCGGCCGGGCCGGAGCCGACCGCGACGACGACGGCGGCCTTGACGAACCCGGACAGATCCTCCGGCTTGCCGTCGAGGCCGACCGCGACGAGGACACGGGGCGCGACCGGCCGCCCGTAGAGCCCGACCTCACGCTGGAACGGCAGCAAGCCGGCCTCGCAGGCCTCGTGCGTCCCGCCGATCGGGGCTTCGGTCCCGTCCGTTTCGACCTCGGCTCCGATCACAACCACGACGTCTGCCGCGTCGAGCTCGAGCCCGGACGCGGTGCGCCGCTCGTCCGTGAGGCGGACGCGCGGTTCCGGCAGTCCTTCGAGCCGCACGTGACGGACATCCCCCACCGCGTCGTCACGCGGCTCGAGCGGCTCGTACATGCGCGCCCGGACCGTTGCGAGCTGCGGGTTCGTGCGGCCCATGATCACCGAGACGATGTTCCCGCCGTACGCGGGCTTCGTCTGCAGCAGGCGGCCGGCCTTGGCGATGTCGACCCCGACGCAGTCGCCCGTCATTCCGAGCTCGAGCTCGCCGGCGATCCGGGGGCCGACGTCACGGCCGAACGTGCTTGCCGGGATCAGGAGGACGTGCGGGCGGTAGCGCTCGACCACCTGCCGCAGTGCGGCCGCCCAGACCTCGGGCTGATAGCTGCGCAGCTCCGCGTCATCGATGTCGAACACGACCTCGGCTCCGTAGCGAATGACCTCCTTGACGGCCTTCTGCACGCCGTGCCCGGCGACGAGCGCGACGTTCTGTCCGCCGAGCTTCCCCGCCAGCTCGCGTCCGCGGGCGAGCAGCTCGAGCGAATGCCTCGTGGGTAGGCCGTCCACGAGCTCGACGAGCGTCCAGCAGTCGTAGAAGGCGGCGGGCTGCTCGGCAATGTGGCCGGGCTTCTCCCAGGACGAGGCCGGGGTGGGCCGCTCGTCCAGCAGCCTCCGGACCTCCGTTGCTGCTTCCTCCGCCGTCGCGACTTCCTTCCCCGCCCGTTCGGGAGTAACGTCGCGGACGGCGAGCACCCGGGTCGGAGAGCCGGTCTGGCCGAAGCGTTTGTCGTCCGGGCGCGGGTCGTCGACGAGGTCGGTCGCCCTCCAGACGTCGATCGGACCGTCTGTCCCGGCGGCCGTCGGCTCCGGCAGCGCACGCGCCAGCGAGAGAACGGCGGGCGGCTCGAGCTCGTAGACGGCCTCTCCGGTGTCGGTTTCGCGGACGACTTGAAGCCGCCCGCCGGACGGCGCGATCTCGGTCACGTTCGTGACGTGAGGGAAACCGAGGAAGGCGGCCACCTCGGGCGGCACCTGCCAGGTCTCGGAGTCCACCGTCTTGCGGCCGCAGAGCACGAGGTCGGCTCCCTCCTTCCGGAGAGCGAGCCCCAGCGTGCGGGAGGTGCCGAGCGTGTCGGCGACCGCGAAGACGCGGTCGGAGAGGTGAATGGCCCGGTCGGCTCCCATCCCAAGCGTCTCGCGGAGAGCGTCAGCCGCCTGCGGCGGCCCCATCGTCATCACGACGACCTCGCCGCCTGCGGTCTCGCGGAGCCGGACCGCCTCGGCGACCGCGGCGCGGTCGAACGGATTGAGGACGACCGGGACACCCTCCCGCTTCAGCGTCTTCGTCTCCTCGTCGAACTCGATCGCGGTCGGCTCGGGCACCTGCTTGACGAGGCAGACGATCTTCATCTTTGCCAGCCTATCGGCCCTCTGGTGCTCGCGATCCTCTACGACATCCACGGCAATGTGCCCGCGCTCGAGCGGGTGATCGAGGAGGCTGGGAACGCGGGGGCGGATCGCTGGCTGCTGGGGGGCGACTACGCCTCGTGGTCACCGTGGCCCACGGAGACGATCGAGCGCCTGCGCGCGCTGCCGAAGGCGACCTGGATCCGCGGGAACGGCGAGCGCTGGCTGCGCGAGCCGCCCTGGGACCGCCCAGACGTGGCGCAAGAGATCGCGGGCGTCGAATCGGGTCTCGGCGCCGACGAGGGGTGGCTCTACTCGCTCCAGTCCACGGCCGAGCTGGACGGCGTCCTTTACGTCCACGGCTGTCCGGCCAGGGACGACGACAGCTTCGCCAAGGAGCCTGCGGCCGAGGACGTCGAACGGCTCGCCGGGATTCACAACCGCACCGTCGTCTTCGGTCACAGCCACATCCAGTTCCGCCGGCCCGGGCCGAACGGAACCGAGCTGATCAACCCCGGGAGCGTCGGGATGCCGCTCGACGGCGACGTTCGTGCAGCTTATGCGCTTCGGCAGGACGGCGGCGACTTCGAGTTCCGCCGAGTCGAGTACGACCACGAGAAGGCGGCTGCGGCCTACGAGGCGCTGGGACCGCCGATCGGAGAGATGGCCGCGAAGCGGATCCGGCGCGGCTCCGACTGAGGCGGCCCAGAGGCAACCTCTCTCTCGACGGCTCCCCATGCGAGCCGCGCGAGTCCTTCAACGAGGTCAATCTACCCCAACGATGCTTTCGGGTCCCCCCGGTACACAATTGTCACGCGTCCGCCGGTCCTTTGATCCAGAAGCCATCTCCCTTCGGGACATGTCCGAGGGTCAGTCCCTCATCGGTGGCGCTGGAGTCCGCGCGGGAAGGGCAGACGAGGGTCGGTTGGGGATTAGGTCTCCAACTCCTCGCTCGGCTCGGGTGGCGAAGCGGATCCGCCGCGGTTCCGACTAGCGCAGAACGCGGATCGCCTCACCGCTATCGATGAGGCTGCCGCACGGGGGGCAGTAGACGAAAACGCTGTATTGACCGGGCCGAACCGCAGGAACGCGGAAAGCGAAGCGGTGGAACGTATAGCGCCCATAGCGGCCAGGAATCCGCCCGACAAAGACGAACGGGCTTCCGGGAGGGTGCTTCGCTCTCGCCGCGCAGCCATTGTGACATGGAGCGAGCTTCGCCTCGATGAGGTAGACCCGGAACCGTTCGCCGTTGCTCCGGCCGCGGAGCTTTCCGCCCACGTGGACGACCGTGGTAGTGACGCGGATTGAGATGGCAGCCAGTGCCGGTGCAGCTATCGCCAGCGCCGCAACAACAGCGATGAAGAGCATTCTGCGCACGTCCGCCCTAGCTCGCTTCCTCGCCAGAGTCGCTCGGCTCGTAGTAGCGCTTCCCGCGCAGCTCCTCCGGCAGGTAGTCGACGTCGAACCCGGCCGGATCGTCGTGGGGGTAGATGTAGCCCTTCCCTTTCCCGAGCCGCTTGGACGCGAGCGGATGGCCCGGGCTCTGCAGCATCTTGGGCGGCCGCAGGTTCCCGTGCTCGCGGACGTCGCGCGTCGCGGCGGAGAGCGCCTTGTAGCTCGCGTTCGACTTCGGCGCCCGCGCGAGGTAGATGGCCGCCTGCGCGAGGTTGAGGCGAGCCTCCGGCAGTCCGACGTGCTCGACAGCCTGCGCTGCGGCGACCGCGACCACGAGCGCCTGCGGGTCCGCATTGCCGATGTCCTCCGAGGCGAGCACGATCATCCGCCGGGCGATGAACCGAGCGTCCTCGCCGGCCTCCAGCATCGCGGCCAGGTAGTAGACCGACGCGTCGGCGTCGGAGCCGCGCATCGACTTGATGAAGGCGGAGATCGTGTCGTAGTGGGCATCGCCGGTCTTGTCGTAGACGAGGGGTCGTTTGCGTGCGGCGTCCTCGACGTGGCGCTCCTCGAGGCCGGTGCCCTCGGCCTGTGCCGTTTGTGCCGCCAGCTCGAGGATGTTGAGCGCGGTGCGTGCGTCGCCGCCGGCCCGTTGCGCGATCAGCCCGACGAGCTCCTCCGGGATCTCCGCGCCCAGCTCGACCGCTCCTCGCTCCACCACCGTGCGGAGCTCTTCCTCGGCCAGCGACTCGAGCTCGTAGACCTGGCAGCGGGACAGGAGCGCCGCGTTGACCTCGAAGTACGGGTTCTCGGTCGTGGAGCCGATCAGCGTCACCAGCCCCTCCTCGACCGCGGGCAGGAGCGCGTCCTGCTGCGCCTTGTTGAAGCGGTGGATCTCGTCGAGGAACAGGATCGTGCGGACGCCGCTTCCGCCGAGCCGGTCGCGGGCGCGCGTCATCACCCCGCGGACGTCGCCGACGGAGGCCGACACCGCCGACAGCTCCTCGAACTCTGCTCCCGTGTGCTGGGCCACGATCCGTGCGAGCGTCGTCTTGCCGCTGCCGGGCGGCCCGTACAGGATCATCGAGCCGACTCGGTCCTCCTCGATCGCGAGCCGCAGCGCCGAGCGGTGCCCCAGCACGTGCTGCTGGCCGACGAACTCCTCGAGCGAGCTCGGCCGCAGGCGCAGCGCGAGGGGCGCCACCTCGGGCATGCGCTCGCGGGCGGCATCCGAGAACAGGTCGCTCATGATCGAAGAAAGTATGCTCCGATCGATGTCGACAGCCGCCAAGCCGCTCGTCTCGAGCGTCAGCGTCGTCTACCTGTACGTGCGCGACATGGACCGCTCGCGCGCCTTCTACCGCGACCTTCTCGGCATCCCACTCGAAGGCGACGAACACTGGCAGGAGGCAACCCTGGGGGGAACGCGCTTCGCTCTCCACGAGACGCGCGAAGGAATCGGCGAGCTCTCGTCGGGGACGATCAGCGTCAGCCTCGAGGTCGCCGACGCGGATGCAGCCGCCCAGCGGCTCCGAGCTGCAGGCGTCGATACGAAGGAGATGATGCGCGACGAGTGGGGGACGGCGATCGACTTCGTCGACCCGGACGGTTACACGATCTCTCTCTTCCAGCCACCGGCGTAATGGCGGTCGAGGACTACTCGCAGCCGGTCCTCTCCGGAGAGGGCGGAAGCGACTACGAGCGCTACCTCCGCACCGACGAGCTGCTCTCGCTGCAGAAGACGCCGGAGGAGTGGGCCCACCGCGACGAGCTGCTCTTTCAGACCGTCCACCAATCCTCGGAGCTGTGGCTGAAGCTCGCCTGGACGGAGGTCGAGGAGGCGACGCGGCTGCTCGACGAGGAGCAGGACCTGGACCTGGACGGCGCGATCCGCCTGTTGCGCCGCTCGGTCGAATGCATGCGGATCGTCCACTCGCTGCTCGACATGCTCGAGCAGATGTCGCCGTGGGAGTACACGCGGTACATCCGTCCCGTGCTCGGCCACGGCAGCGGCTTCGACTCCCCGGGGTTCAGCAACATCCGCCGCGTTTCCCCGAGCCTCGGCCAGGCGTTCCACAAGCTCCGGCGGGAGGCCGGCGTCTCCGTCGTCGAGCTCTACCAGCGCGGCCGCGAGCTCGAGCAGCTGTATCAGCTGGCGGAGCTGCTGACGGAGTGGGACGAGCGGGTCACGATCTGGCGCATGCGCCACTACAAGGTGGTCGCGCGAGTAATCGGCGACGAGGTCGTCGGCACGCAGGGAACTCCCGTCGAGCTGCTCAGCGGCCTGATCAAGCACGAGCTCTACCCCGAGCTCTGGGACGCTCGCAACGAGCTGACCGAGCTCGCCAAGCGCGAAGAGTGAGCTTCGAGGAGTTGAAAGCGAGCCAGGCGGAGGCCTGGAGCTCCGCTCCCTGGGAGCAGGCGGCCTACCTCCTGAGCGCCGTCCACCTGCACCTGGTGGATCGACTCGATCCACAGCGCGGCGAGCGCTGGCTCGACCTCGCCACCGGAACCGGCGCGGTCGCGTTCCTCGCCGCCCGCGGCGGCGCCGAAGTGACGGGAGTCGACTTTGCCGCAGGCTCGATCGAGACGGCGAGGCGCTCCGCCGCGGACAAGGGCCTCGAGGTCCGCTTCGAGGTGGCCGACGTCGAACGGCTCCCGTTCGAGGCGGGCTTCGACGTTCTTTCCTCCTCGATGGGAATGATCTTCGCGCCCGATCACGCCGCCGTCGCGCGGGAGGCGGCCCGTGTCTGCCGCCCGGGCGGACGGCTCGGCTTCACGGCCTGGAAGCCGGACACGGGCTTCTCGCCGGTGTCGGAGAAGTACCGGCCGCCGTCCGAGCCCGGTGCCGGCGACTCGGATGACTGGTCGCGCGAGGACCACGTACGCGAGCTCCTCGGAGAGTCCTTCGAGCTCGAGCTCGAGGACGTGGAGTACCGTTTTCCGGCCGAATCGCCCGACGCGCTCTGGGAGCTCTTGACCAGCTCGGTCGGGCCGTTCAAGGCGCTGGTCGAGTCGCTCGAGCGGGACCAGGCCGAGGAGTACCACCGGGAGTTCCTCCGCTATATCGAGGGTTTCGGCGACCGAGGCGTGCCGGGCGACTACGTGGTCGTGCTGGGGACGCGTCGATGAGCCTCCGCGACGAGGTCGTCGAGCTGCTGCGCCGGCTGATCCAGGCCGACACGGTCAATCCGCCCGGCAACGAGACCCGTGCGGCGGAGGTGCTGCAGGAATACCTGGAGGGCAACGGCGTCAGCTGCAAGCTGTACGCGAAGATCCCGGAGCGCGCGAACCTGGTTGCACGCATCCCCGGCCGAAGGGGCGGCCCGCGGCTGCTCCTCCTCTCCCACACCGACACCGTCCTCGCCGATCCCGAAGAGTGGAGCGTCGATCCGTGGTCGGCCGAGGTCCGCGACGGCCACGTCTGGGGGCGCGGCGCGCTCGACATGAAGGGCCAGGTCGCAGCGAGCGCGGTCGCAATCGCCTCGCTCGCGCGGGAGGGCTTCGAGCCCAGGGGCGACCTGATCTTTGTCGCGGCCGCCGACGAAGAGGTGGGGGAGGCCGAGCAGTTCGGCCTTCCCTGGCTCGTCGACGAGCATCCGGACGCCGTCGAGGCCGAGTACTCGATCAACGAGGGGGCGGGCGACCGGCTCGTCCTCGGGGAAGGGCCGTTCTACTTCTGCTCGACCGCGGAGAAGATGGCCTCGCCGTTCCGGCTCCGCGTCCGCGGCCGCAGCGGCCACGGCTCGATGCCGGCGATCGCCGACAACGCCCTCGTCAAGGCGGCGAAGCTGATCGAGCGGCTCGCTGAGTTCAAGGCCGAACCGGAGCTCGGCCCCGAGGTGGAGGCGATCCTCAAGACCGTCCTCGGCGAGGTTCCGCCGCTCGAGCAGGTGATCGAGTTCGCGCGCGCGCTCAATCCCGGGATGGCCGAGCTGATCGAGCCGCTGCTCTCGATGACGGTCGCGCCGACGATGATCAAGGCCTCGGGCAAGCGGAACGTGATCCCGGGCGTCTGCGAGGTGACGGTCGACTGCCGACTGCTGCCGGGGCAGACCCAGGACGAGGCCGGCGAGATCCTGCTCTCGTTCCTGGGCGAGGGCGACTACGAGCTCGAGTGGATCCGCGCCTACGGCGGCACGCGCTCCCCGCTCGAATCGCCGCTCTGGGACGCGGTCAGCTCGTTCGTCGAGAAGTCGGAGCCGGGCGCTCGGGCGGTGCCGGTATGTGTGGCCGGCTTCACGGACAGTCACTGGCTGCGCGAGCGGTTCGGCACCGTTGCGTACGGGTTCTTCCCGATGCGGGCGATGGATCCCGAGCTGGCCGCGCGCCTGATCCACTCAGCCGACGAGCGGGTCGCGATCGAGGACCTCGAGCTCGGCCTCGACTTCCTCCGCCATGCCGCGATCGCGCTCGGCGACGGCACGCGTTAGAGTCCCGCGGCATGGAACGGTCCTCCGAGAGAACCGCGGTCCTCGTGTTGGCGCTGATCAGCACGGTGCTCGTGGTCGTCGGCTGCGTCTCGACGTGGGCGAAGCAGGGCGGAAACTCGTACAACGGGACCGATGCCAATGCCGGCAAGACGACTCTGATCGCAGCGGTCATCGCCCTCGCGTTCTTGGCGCTCGCGACGTGGAAGTCCTGGCGCTGGGCGGCGATCGTGGCTGCGATTCCGGCGGCAATCGCTTCGGCGATCGCGTCCTACCGCTGGGCCGACGTGGCGAATTTCGTCGCCGATAACCACGACGCAACCGCGGGGTGGGGCATCGTGGTTGCGACGATCGCAGCCATTGCGCTGTTCGTGCTCTGTTTCGTGCACGCCTTCCTGCCGACGGGGGCAGCCGCACCCGCGGCGCCACCTTCCCCGCCCCCGGCTCAGCTTCCGCCCGAACAACCACCGGCGCCTTAGGAAAACCGGTCCGCGGCCGCGGACGTAATCCCTTCCAAAACCCGAAGAGGGGAGAGATGTATGCGAGGCAGGACGATGTTCCTACTCCCGCTCGCGGCGGCGCTCGTCCTCACGGCGGCCGCGTGCGGTGGCGGTGGCAACAAGAGCTCGGAGTCCGAAGGCGGAACGACCACGATCGCCGGACAAGCGGCAAACGATCACGGGTCGAAGGACGTCTCCGGCGAGAGCAAGGCCGAGATCGAGATGTACGACTTCTACTTCGAGCCGACCGTGCTGACGGGAAAGCCGGGGCAGACGATCATGCTCGAGCTGAAGAACGAAGGCAAGGCCGAGCACAACCTGACCATCTCCGGCCAGAGCGTGGACAAGAACGTCGCCGCCGGCGAGGAGGCGGAGGTCGACGTCACGTTCCCGCAGTCCGGGACACTCGCCTTCTACTGCAAGTTCCACCAGAGCCGGGGGATGGCGGGAGGCCTCACGGTCTCGGGCAGCTCGAGCTCGGGCGGCGGGACGAGCACCTCGGAAAACACCAGCACCGGCTACTAGCGCTCTGGATCTATCCTCTTCGCAATGGACGAGGAGAAGGTCCGATTCGGAGGGATGGCGCTTGCGAACGGCGTGCTCGTGCACGGGCCGTCGTCGTGGGCCTGCGCGGTCCGGCTCCCGAACGGTGAGCTTCGGATCGCATCGGACTACAAGCGCTTCCGTGCCGCCGACGTCGACCGGCCGCTGCTGCGCGGCCCGGCCCGGCTGCTCGAGGCGTTTTCGCTTCTGCCGGAGCTGAAGCGGAAGCTGCCCGAGGCGCGCCTGCCGTTCCAGCGCCCGGCCGTCATGGCCGCGATGGGCGCGAGCGCGGCGGCGGTTCGGCTCGTCAGGGCGTCCGACCGGCTCGGAGCCGGCGCCCGCGAGCTCGTGAGCGGTCTGCTGGCGCTGATCCCCGCGGCGGTCGCCCTGCGCGGCTCGGAGCTGTCCGCCTACCACGGGGCCGAGCACGTCACGATCGGGAGCTACGAGCACGGTGAGCAGCGCGGGAAGGAACACGAGCGCTGCGGGTCCCATCTCGTCGGCCCACTGCTCGTGACGACGGCGATCGGCAACATCCTGGCCGCGCGCGCGCCGATTCACCTGCGCGGCGCCGCACGCGCCCTTGCGGGCTTCGGGGCGCTTGCCGCCTCGACGGAGATCTTCGGTTGGATGATCCGGCATCCCGACGCACCCGTCTCGCGCGCGCTGGCCAAGCCGGGACACGAGCTGCAGCACCGGCTCGCGACGAGCGCGCCGACATCGGAACAGCTCGAGGTAGCGGAGGCCGCCCTGCGCGAATGCTTGCGGCTCGAACATGGCGCAGAGGACTCGAACTAGCCGGCTTCCGCCCGAGGTTTTCGACCTCCCGGTCGAGAAGATGCGGGAGGGCTACTACAGCGACGTCTACTTCAACTATGCGCGCGAGACGCTGCTCGCCGACGGTCGCCGTCCGCGCGTCGTAATGCAGGTCTTCCAGCGCAAGGAGGCCGTGCTCGGTGGGATGGACGAGGCGATCGCGATCCTCGAGCTCTGCTCCCACGGCTGGGACGAGCTCACCGTCCACGCGCTCTACGACGGCGACGCGATCTCCCCGTGGGAGACGGTGATGACGATCGAGGGCGACTACACGCTCTTCGCCCACCTCGAGACCGTCTACCTGGGCGTGCTCGCCCGCCGGACGCTGATCTCGACCAACGTCCGCCGCGTCGTCGAGGCGGCGAACGGGAAGCCGATCCTGTTCTTCCCGGCGCGGCACGACCACCATCGCGTCCAGACCGGCGACGGCTACGCCGCGCACGTGGCCGGCGCGATCGGCGTCTCGACCGAGGCCCAGGCCTCGTGGTGGGGCGGCCGTGGGGTGGGGACAGTCCCTCACGGCCTGATCGCGGCCTACGGCGGGAACACCGTGCTCGCCGCATCCAAGTTCGCCGAGTACGCCGACCCGGAGGTTAACGTCGTCGTGCTGGTGGATTTCGAGAACGACTCCGTCAAGACGTCGCTCGAGGTCGCACGCGCGCTCGGCCCGCGGCTGTGGGGCGTCCGGCTCGACACCTCGCGCACGCTCGTCGACCGCTCGCTGTGGGACGAGATGGGGGAGTTCGACCCGCGCGGCGTCAACGAGCGGCTCGTGCGCAAGGTGCGCAACGCGCTCGACGAGGACGGGTTCGAGCGGGTGAAGATCGTCGTCTCCGGCGGCTTCGACGCCGAGCGGATCGCCGAGTTCGAACGGAAGGGGGTGCCGGTCGACTCGTACGGGGTCGGCTCGGCGCTGATCAGGGGCGAGAACGACTTCACCGCCGACGTCGTCCTCACGGACGGCCGCCCCTCGGCCAAGGTCGGCCGGACCTACCGCCCGAATCCACGGCTCGAGCTAGTCGCCTAGGTCTCTCCTTCGTCTGGCTCTTCTGCCCTCGCGAACATGATCTGCGAGATCCCTCCGAGACCACCTGGCGAGTTGCCTTCCTCCTGGGGCCATAGCGTCTCGGCCTGATCCGCCGCCTCGCGGATCGGCTCGGCATCGATCTCGACCCGCGTTTCCTCGATGCCCTCGCTCGGCCACTCAACGACGAAGGCGAGCGGCCCGGCGGGCGGCAGGGGCCAGAGCCAGAGGCCCATGTTGTACGTCAGCCCGCCTCCCCCGCCGCCGTGCTGGATCAGGACGGGGCCCTCGGGCGTCTTGTCAGGGCCGGCCATGAATGGGTGAGGGCCGAGCGTGGTGGCCTTCGAGCCGTCCGCGAGCTGGACCCCGAAACGAAGGAGCTCGGGTGGGAGCTCGCCGCCCTTGGAAGTGTGCCGCCACATGTGGAAGGCGTGCCATGGATCGGCTGTGGGATCTTCCGGCGCGCTTCGCCGGTGGATCGAGAGCTCGAAGTGCATGCCTTTCGGGTAGGCCGTGACGTGCTGAACGAGCACGGCTGCGGTTTCCGTCCGCGCCACCAGGAGGCGGAGCGGAACGGCCACCCCAAGCACGTTCTCGGGCGGTCCCAGCCACTCGAGTTGCCGGAAGTGCTCCCGCGGAGGTGGCGGGGTCGGGGGAGGAGGCTCGAAGAAGCTCACGTGGCGACCTTGGAGATCCTAGGCCAGCTCTCGATCGGGTCGGTCGAGCGGACGACGTTCATCCCCGCCTCCGCGAAGCGGCGGACTGCGGCGTTCGCTTCGTCGGTGTAATCGACGACTCCCGGGACGACGACGGGCGAAGTGCAGTCCTCGAGCAGGTACACCTTCTCGGCCAGCTGCTGTTCCTCCACGTCCGGGTGCCGCAACAGGTCGTCGATCGTCCACGCGACGCAATGACTCTTCGCCTGGCCGGCGATCACGACCGCGTCGAATCCGAGCAGCTTCTGGATCAGAGCCTCGTTCTTCTCGCCCATCACCTCCGGGCCGAGGACGGAGTAGTGCTCGGTGAGCGGGTTGAAGCCCTTGATCTCGAAGCCGGGAGCGCTTCGGCGGGCGATCGTGTGGAAGAAGAACGCCTCCTCGACGGCGGAGACGAGCGCGTGCCCGATCCCGCCGAGCATCGCGTGGTACGGCCAGATCGTCAGGTTGTAGCGGCCGCCGGCCTCGAGCTCGCGCGTGTAGCGGAGGAGGTAGTCCGGGTCGACCCCGATGTCCGGGTCGATCCGCCAGCGGCCGGCTTCCACCTCGTCCGCCGAGACGAGGGTGTACGGATCGGGGCGCCTTCCGTCCTCGTCGACGAGGAAAGCGGCGTGGAAGATCTGCACCGCCTGGTGCGTGTCCATCGTTGGAATGACCTGGGTGATCGCGCCGAGATTCCTGTACACGAACTCGCACAGGCGCCGGTTGTCCTCGACCGCACCCGGAACGAACAACTCGAAGCCCGGAATGCAGAACGTGTTCTGGACGTCGACCGCGACGAGGCAGATGCGGAATCGGTCCGCGCGCGCGGGTGCGAGCCCGTGCGCCTGTCTCCAGGCCTCGGCCTCGCGGGCCCGTTCCTCGTAGGCGACGCGCCAGACCTCGCCGACGCGCTCGGGCCGGAAGTGCTGCGGGACGGCCACGCGCCTAGTCTAGGATCGGAGCAGATGGAGCCGCGCGGAATCCACCATCTCGGCGTCGCCGTCGAGAATCTCGACGACGCGGTGCGAACCTACGAGCTCCTGTTCGGCGCCGAGCTCGAGCAGCGCGAGACGATGCCCGAGCAGGGGGTCGAGGCGGCCGCGATGCGGATCGGAGGCGGCCGGGTCGAGCTGCTGGCCTCGCTCGGGGCCGAGACGCCGGTGGGGAAGTTCCTCGCCAAGCGCGGGCCGGGGATGCACCACGTCGCCTACGACGTCGACGATCTCCCCGGGGCTCTCGGCGACCTGGCCGCGAAGGGCGCCGAGCTGATCGACGCCGAGCCCCGCGCCGGCCTGTACGGGATGCAGGTCGCCTTCGTCCATCCGGAGTCGGTCCACGGCGTCTTGGTGGAGCTGGTGTCCGATGGCTGATGCTCGCACCCGGGTCGAGATCGTCTTCGACGGCGGGCAGGCGATGGCCGTGCTCGTGCCTCCTGAGACCGCCGACGCGCTCGAGCGGGCACTCCAGTCGGGGAGCCAGGAGGCGTTCCCGCTCGAGGCGGAAGACGGCCGCTACACGGTCGCGCTCAAGCGCGTCGTGTACGTCAAACGGTTCGCGCGCGAGAGCCGCGTCGGCTTCGGCAACGCGTAGAGGGTTGATGGGAAATTTGGCCGCAGTCGGGGGCGCTCCAGACCAAGCCGGGCAGTGCGGGCGGACGCGGGGCGTAGCAGCGCTACGCGTCGCGGCCGAACGCGCTGATCCGGCGCCGTGTCTGGGGCGTCATCCGGCCCGGCGAAATTTCACATCAGGCCTCTCCTAAAGTGGAGGTCGGGATCGTCGGGCTTCCCGGCTCCGGGAAGACGACGCTCTTCACCGCGCTCACCGGCGGCGGAGCACACGCCGGCGGAGGGAGGCCGAACGTCGGGATGGCGCCGATCGAGGATCCGCGGCTCGAGCAGGTGGCCTCCGTGATCGGCTCGCCGAAGGCGACGCAGGCCGCGGTCCGCGTGCTGGACGCCGCCGGGACGAGCGCCGCGCAGCTGGGGACGCTCCGCCGCGCCGATGCACTGCTCGCCGTCCTCGACGGCTTCTCCGCCGGCGCCGATACGGCCTCCGATCTTACGTCGCTCGAGCTCGAGCTGGTCGTCGCCGACCGCGATCACGTCGAGCGCAGGCTCGAGCGCGTGCGCAAGGAGGCGAAGTCCGGCGAGGCCGCGCTCAAGGAAGAGGTGGGGAGGCTTGAGGCCGCGCTCGAGCTCCTGGAGGAAGGCAGGCCGCTTCGGGATCTCCCCGGAGAGCTGCCGGCCGAGCTCGAGCCGCTGACGACGAAGCCGCTCGTCGTGGTCGAGAACGGGCCCGGCGGGATCGACGCGAAGCTCGAGGCCGAGCTCGCCGAGCTTGCACCCGAGGACGCGCAGGAGTTTCGGGAGGGTCCCTCGGCCCTGAACGAGGTCGTCCGCAGGCTGTTCGAAGCGCTCGACCTGATCGTGTTCTTCACCGCGAACGAGAACGAGGCCCGGGCGTGGACGCTCCGGCGCGGGCAGACGGCCCTCGAGGCGGCGGCGTCCGTCCACACCGACATGGCCCACGGCTTCGTCCGCTGCGAGGTGATTCGCTGGAACGAGCTGGTCGAGTGCGGCTCCCGGGCGGAGGCGGCCCGCCGCGGCGTCCAGCGGCTCGAGGGGAAGGCCTACGTGGTCGAGGACGGCGACGTGTTGAACATCCGCTTCACTCCAGCGCGTTAGCGCTCGTCCGCGAAGCGGACCGGTGGAGGGGGTCTGGGGGAACCGGGAGGTTCCCCCAGCTGCCAGCGGCTAGTCCGGTCTTCGGTACCGGTACCCGAAGCCGCGAACCGTCTCGACGAGCTCCGGGGCTTTCTGGTCCCGCTCGATCTTCTTGCGCAGGTAGCCGATGTAGATCTTGACCGGGTCGCCGCTCGACTCGTACGAGCGGCCCCACACGAGATCGATCAGCTGGTGGCGCGAGAGCACCTGTCCCGTGTGTTCCGTGAGGACCGCGAGCAGGCGGAACTCGAGCGGCGTGAGCGACGCCGACTCGCCGCGAACCGTCACTTCACGGGAGGCGAAGTCGATGCAGACCGTCCCGTCATCGTAGACCTCCTTGGCCTCGGGCTTCTCCGACGAGCGGCGCAGCACCGCTTCGATCCTGGCCGAGAGCTCGGCGGGGCTGAACGGCTTGCCGACGTAGTCGTCCGCGCCACCGCGGAGCCCTCGCACGCGCTCCAGCTCGGTGTCCCGCGACGTCAGCATGATCACGGGCACGTCGGATACGTCTCGGATCAGCTGCAGCGTCTTCCACCCGTCGAGCTCGGGCATGACCACGTCGAGGAGGACGACGTCCGGCTTGATCTCGTACAGGCGGCGAAGACCCTCGCGGCCGTTTCCGGCGCTTGCGACGCTGTATCCACCTCGCTCGAGGCGGTCGCTGACCGTCGCCCTCACGGTCTCGCTGTCATCGATTACAAGAACGGTCTTTCCGTTCACGCAAGCCCTTCTGTGGCAGAGGTACGATTCTATTGCTCGGCCGGGAGAGGATCTACAGCTAGGAGAGAGCGCTGATCCGCCGCCTGCAGGCTGCCGCGACATCGCCCAGGTCGACCTGCCGGAGCAGCACCTCGTGCCGTTCGTCCTCGGGGTCGAGCGACCGCAGCGCCTGGGTGTACGCGCGCAGCGCCGCCACGCGCTCGGCCAGCCCGTCGTAGGCCCGGCCGAGCTTGAACGCCGCGAGGCTGAAGCTCGGGTCGATGTAGAGTGCCCGCCGGAGCGACTCGACCGCGTCCGCGCTCGCGCCCCCGGCCAGCTCGACCATGCCGCGGACGAAGTAGGCCTCGGCGTTCAGAGGATCCTCGGCCAGCAGCTCCAGCGTCGCCTCGAGCGCGTCGCCCCGGCGGTCGTCGTCGGCCGCCTGGAGAGCGGCGGCGAGCAGCTCCTCGGGCTTCCTGCGAGGGGGACGCTTGACCTTCCTCGAGGCGGGGCTGATCGGGGGCGTAGCGTCGGCGAGGCGCCTCGTGGCGCCGTGAAGCGCGTCCGCCGCGCCGAGCAGGAGCATCCCCATTGGCCGCAGCGCCCGCTCGAGCGCTGCGATCACCTGCTCGATCGTTGGGCCGTCGAAGTAGATGAGGACGTTGCGGCAGACGATCAGGTCGAACGGCGGTTCGCCGAGTGGGGGAACCGGGTCTCGTACGAGGTTGTGGCGGAGGAAGCGGACGGGCCGGCGAAGGGTGCCGCCCACGGCGAATCTGTGGCCTTCCGCGGTGAAGTAGCGCGCGAGCAGGCTCGGCTCGACCTCGCCGAGGGACCGCTTTCTGTACCGGCCCTCGGCGGCGGCGGCGAGCGCAGCCTGGGAGATGTCGGTCGCGAGCACGTCGATCGGCGGATCGGCCGTCCCGAGCGCCTCGCAGGCGAGGAGGGCGAGCGTGTAGGCCTCCTCTCCGGTTGCGCAGCCCGCGACCCAGATCCGCGCGCGACGCTCCTCGCCGACGGTGAGCGCGGCCCAGTCGATCGCCTTGAGCTGGCTCCGGTCGCGCAGGAACGACGTCTCCTGGATCGTCACCTCGTCGAGCAGCCGCTGGACGAGCGCGCGCCCCGAGACGGGCTCGGCCGCGAGCCGCAGGAAGCCCTCTGGGTCCTCCCCCGGCGCGGCCCGGTTGATCGCAGCCTGGAGCGCCCTGCCCTGCTTCGGCTCGAGCGCGATCCCGCTTTCGAGCCGAACGAGCTCTGCGACCTGGTCGAGGGACCGGCTCACGGCAGGGAGTGTGCCCGGAGCCGGGCGAGCTCGTCTGCGATCCGGTCGAGAGGCAGCACGAGCTCGGCGCCCTTCTCGACGGCCACCCTCGGCATTCCGAAGACCGTCGAGGTCTGCTCGTCCTGCGCGATCGTGAGCCCGCCGGCTGCGCGAACCGCCTCGATCCCCTCACCGCCGTCCCGGCCCATTCCGGTCAGGACGACCGCGACCGAGTGCCGGCCGGCGCTGTGGGCGAGGCTCCGTAGGAGGACGTCGGCCGAGGGCCGGTGCGGGCTCGGATCGGACTTGCGCTCGAGCTCGAGGCGGCCTGAGGGCCGCAGGACGAGGTGCGCGCCCTCTGGCGCCACCCAGACTCCCGGGGCAAGCCGGACTCGATTCTCGGCAGAGCGGATCGGCAGCTCGACTGCCGATGCCAGCCAGCGCACGAGGCCTTCCGTGAATCCCGACGTGATGTGCTGAACGACCAGAATCGGCACGGGAAACGAGCCCGGCAGCGATTGGAGGACCGTGGAGAGCGCGTGCGGCCCGCCGGTGGAAGCGCAGATTCCGATCGCGGCGGCCGTGCGGGTGCCCTCCGCCGCCGGAAGGTGGGCAGCTAGCCGCGCGCGCGGGTGCCGGATCACTCGCACGCGGGACAGGATCTTGACCCGGTGCCTCAGCGCCGCCCCCGAAGAGCCCTCCGGCTCGGTGAGGTCGAGCGCCTGCTTGTGGACGGCGTCCAGCGCTCCCGCCGCGAGAGCGGCGGCCGCATTCTCCGAGCGCGAGCCGACGTGGGCGGACAGGACGAGGATCGGCACCGGGTGGGAGCCCATGATCTGCTCGACCGCCTGGAGCCCTGAGATCCCCGGCAGCTCGATGTCCATCGTCACGAGGTCCGGGTGGAGCTGAGGGATCGCCGCGATCGCGTCCTCGGCTCGCTCGAACACGCCCACGACCTCGATGTCGCCGCCCTGCTCGAGCGCGCGGCGCAGCCCCTCGGCATACGTCCGCGAGTCCTCGCAGACCAGGACGTGGCGGCGGCCGTCTTTGGGCTCGCTCAACGACTGACGAGCCGCTCGACGGTCTCGAGCAGCGCCTGCTGGTCGAAGCTGCGCTTGGCCATGTACGCGTCGGCTCCGGCCGCGATCCCGGCGAGGCGGTCGTCTTCGTCGCCGCGCGTCGTCACGATGATGATCGGGAGGTCGGCGTGGCGCGCGTCCGAACGGATTGCGCGCGTGAGCTCGACGCCGTCGAGCTCCGGCATCTCGATGTCGGTGACAACGAGCCCGATCTCGCTGTCCTCCTCGAGGAGTTGCAGGGCCTCGCGGCCCTCGCGTGCGGTCTCGACGCGATAGCCCGCCGCCTCGAGGATGCTCCGCTGCAGCTCGCGCACGGTGAACGAGTCCTCGACGACGAGCACCTTGGGTAGGTCGGATTGGGGGGGCTTGGAAGGCTCGGAGACGCGCCGGCGCCTTGCGGTCGGAGCGCGCACGAGCGAGGTGGGGTCGAGCAGGAGCGCGATCCGTCCGTCGCCGAGGATGGCGGCGCCGAGGTAGCCGCTCAGGGCGGCGAGCAGGGAGCCCAGGCTCTTCACCACCACCTCCTGCTCGCCGATGAGCAGATCGCAGACGGCGGCGATGCGGCGGCCGGATGCCGCCATAATCAGGGCCGGGGCGTGCGCTGGGGGGTCCGGCGCCTCGGCGCCGACGAGGTCGGCGAGATCCGAGAGCGCCAGGGACCGGCCGCGCAGCTCGAGGCTCGGCCGCCCCGCCAGCGAAAGCGTGTGCTCGACCGTGACCGCTTCCTCGACCGAGGAGAGAGGTAGCCCGTACACCTGGCCGCCGCGCTCGACGAGCAGCACGTCGAGCAGCGCGAGCGTGAGCGGCAGCAGCATCGTCGTCTGCGTCCACCTCCCCGGCTCGCTCTCGATCTCGAAGCTGCCGCCGAACGACTCGACGGCGCTCTTGACGGCGTTCAGCCCGACCCCGCGGCCGGAGAGGTGGGTCACCTCGGACGCGGTCGAGAACCCCGGTGCCGTCAGTACGTCGACCAGCGCATCACCGGACGCTCGAGCGCGGCGGAAGGCTTCGGCGGAAACGCCCTTGCCGTCGTCCGTGACCATGACCGCGACCATGCCGCCTCGCTGCTCCGCCTTCAGCTCGACCCGTCCGCGCCGTTGCTTTCCGTTTCGCTCGCGCTCCTCGGGCGTCCCGATCCCGTGAGCGACCGCATTTCGGAGCAGATGGACGATCGGCTCGTTGAGGCCCTCGAGGATCACGCGGTCGAGCTCCGTCTCGGCACCCGTTACGACGAGGTCGACCTCGGTGCCGTGGACGGTCGCGATGTCGCGAACAGCGCGCGGAAACGGGCCGGTGATCGAGGCGAGTGGAAGCGTCCGCATCTCGATTGCCGTCTCCTGCAGCTCGCCGAGCAGGCGCTCGCCGTGGTCGAGCTCGTCCGAGAGCTGCTCGACCTCCTGCACCCGCTCCTTGCCCAGAGCGTGCTCGAGCCGGCGGCGGTGGAGGACGGTCTCGCCGACGAGGTCGAGCAGTCGGTCGAGCTTCTCGGCGGGGACGCGGATCGAGCGCCGTTCGAGGTCGGGACGGGGAAGGGGGTCCTGCAACGGGGCCGGGGGAGGCGCAGCCGCCTGGGCGATCTGCGAGCGGCTCGAGGCCAGCTCCTCGAGGAGGTCGGCGGTCGTCTCACCGCCTCCCTCGACGTGGCGCCTCAGCGAGTCTGCGGCGCGGAGGAGTGGCTCAATCAGGTCCGATGGGAACTCGCCCGAGCCGCGAATGCCGTCGAGCACATCCTCGACCGCGTGCGCGAGCTCGCGCACGTCGTCGAGACCGAGCATCCCGGCGGCCCCCTTGATCGTGTGCGCGTCCCGGAAGAGCGAGTCGACGGCGTCGGGAGCCGCCCGCCCGCCCTCTACGGCCAGGAGCGTGTCGACGATGTGGTCGAGTCGCTCGCTCGCCTCGTCGCGGAAGATCTCGAGGAACTCGGTGCTGTCGCTCACGCTCCGACCCTCTGCTCGATCGCGCCGAACACACCCTCGATGTCGATGATCCCCACCAGCTCGCCCTCGACGAGGGTCGAGCCGGACAGGAACGGCGAGTCCGATTCCTGGACCGGCCCGCCCAGCGCGCCGACGTCGGTCACCTGGTCGATCGCGAGACCCGCGCGCCTTCC
>WNGB01004248.1_pt1 | contig 25721 bp, 22 predicted proteins | sample 5400681 | NCBI WGS metagenome assembly WNGB01 (sample SAMN13153367, study PRJNA577476) | soil metagenome | isolation source: 115 cm soil or saprolite under grassland replicate 2 | place: USA:California | collected 2016-06-15
GGCGGCGCCTGGGACGGCGTGACGGTGATCACCAAGGCGGGCGGGTTCGGCGCGCCCAACGCGCTACTCGACGCGCTGCGGGCACTCGGTCCATCATGCCTGGACACACCATGAGCAGCGACCGACCGATTCTGGCCATCACTATGGGCGATCCGGGTGGGATCGGACCCGAGATCATCGCCAAGGCCCTGGCGCATCCATCCGTGCTGGAGCAATCACGTCCGCTGGTGATCGGCGAACGACGCGCCATGGACGCCGCGCTACGCATTACGCGCTCTGCGCTGCGCACTCGGCTGATCGAAGACCCCGCTGATTCTGGCGCTGCCGACGGTGCGCTTGACCTCATCGACCTCGGGAACATCGACGTGGAATCGCACGGCCGTGGCCGCGTGACGCCCGAGGTCGGCAGGGCCGCCTACGAGTACCTCGAACGAGCGACACAACTCGCGCTAGCCGACCGGGTCGGTGCGATTGTCACCGCGCCACTTAATAAGGAAGCCCTCAGCGAAGCTGGCTGGGTCGGCGTCGGCCACACCGAGCTCCTGGCGCGTTTCGCCGGTGTCCCCGAGAAATCGGTCGCGATGATGCTGGCTTCGAATCGACTACGCGTCGTTCACGTGTCGACGCACGTCTCGCTGCGCCGGGCCATCGAGCTCGTCACGCCCGAGCGCATCGTCACCGCGGCGCGGCTGGCCGGCACCACCGCCCGCGACATTGTCGGACGCCCCCCGCACCTGGCCATTGCCGGGCTGAATCCGCACGCCGGTGAGCATGGGCTGTTCGGCACCGAAGAGCAGGAATTCATCCAGCCGGCTATCGAGCAGCTGCGCGCCGAGGGCTGGCATGTCAGCGGTCCAGTGTCGCCCGATACCGTCTTCCTGCGCGCCGCGGCAGGCGACTTCGACGTCGTCGTGGCCATGTATCACGACCAGGGCCATATCCCGTCGAAGTTCGCCGGCTTCGACGACACCGTGAACGTCACCCTGGGCCTGCCGATCGTGCGCACCTCGGTCGACCACGGCACCGCCTATGACATCGCCGGCACCGGTACGGCCAATGAGGCGAACATGCTCGCCGCGATCGAGCTTGCCGCGCAGATGGCCGTCAACCGCGCAGTGGCACGATCAGGGGCCTTGTCATCCTGAGGCGAGGCACGAGCCGAAGAGCCTGTCCTCGAGCGAAGCGAAGGAATCCGCTTGCTGGCACGGCACCGGTTGACAAGCGGATCGTTCGCAAGCTCAGGATGACAAGCAAATCATGAAGTTCGGCTACTTTTCACTCACCGATAACCCGCCGGGCTATGCCGAACGGCGCGCCAACCACAATCAACTGATCCTGGACGTCGTCGAGCAGGCCATTCGCGCCGATGAGCTTGGCTACCACTCGGCGTGGCTGCCGGAGCACCACTTCGGCCTGTTCGGTGTCCTGCCCGTCCCATCCCAAGCGCTGTCCTATATCGCGGCGCGTACGAAACATATTCGTCTGGCGCCAGGCACGGTCGTGCTGCCGATCAACAACCCCGTGCGGATGGCCGAGGAATACGCCCTCCTCGATTTGCTGTCGAACGGCCGCGCCATCTTCTCCGCCGGGCGTGGCTACGACGAGCGCGAGTATCGCGGCTTCGAAACTCCGTTCGAGGAAAGTCGCACCCGCTTCGACGAAGAGTTGTTGCTGGTCCGCACAGCGTGGACCGAAGAGAATTGGACCTGGTCGGGCAAACACCACACGATCTCCGAACCGATCACGATTTATCCGCGGCCAATTCAAAAGCCGCATCCGCCAGTGTACGTGGCGTGTTTCTCCGAGCCGACAATGCGTATGGCCGCGGAAAACGGCTTCAACATCATCTTTGCCCCATTTGCGGCGGCAATGATGTTCGGCTCGCTGGCGGAGGCAGTTGCAAAGTTCAAGTCGCTCGCGCGCGCTGCTGGCCATCCGGACTCCACGGCCATGTGCTCCTACTTCACCTGCCTGGCCGATACGGAGTCCGAGGTCCAGCAAGCCCGCGAGCGACTGCTCTTTTACCTGAAGAACATCGCCCCGGCATTTCCGTCAAATCCCGAAACAGCGCCGCCGCATATTCGCTACTTCATCGACATCGTCGATCGCATCAATCGCATGCGCACCGAGGACCTTGGTGAGCGGAGCATCGTCACCGGCACGCGTGATCAGGTCATCGAGCAATTGCGCAGAGTGGAACAAGCCGGCATCGAAGAAGTGATCTGCTACTTCAACTTCGGGCTGTTGCCACACGCGCCAACGCTGCACCAGATGGAACGCTTCGCCGCCGAAGTCATGCCCGCCTTCACCGCCCAGCCGGCGCTACGCGCGTGAAGCGCAGCATCGATCGGATTCTGACTACGCACACCGGCAGCCTGCCGCGACCGCCGGACATCCTCGAAGCGATGCGCGCCCGCGAGGCTGGCCAGCCCATCGAGGAAGCCGCGTTCCTGGAGTCAGTGAGCGAGGCGGTACGGGTCATCGTGCGTGACCAGGCACTGGCGGGCATCGATGTCGTGGACGATGGCGAATGCGCCAAACCATCGTTCCAGCACTACGTGCTCGAGCGGCTCTCGGGCTTCGAGGCGCGCATGCCTGAAGGCGGACTGCCGGTGCCCACCGGTCCACTTGCCGCTGGCGGACGCGACGCGCGCGACTTTCCGGACTACTACCAGTATGTCCTCGACCACAATCCATTCGTCAACACCATTCGCATGGCGCCACGGGTGTGCGTCGGCCCGATCTCCTACATCGGCACGCCACACCTGCAACGCGACTTGGACCGCCTGAAGTCCGCCCTACACCGCCTGCCCATCACTGAAGCATTCGTGCCATCGACCTCACCCGTTCCTGCCGGTCGCGCCAACGAATACTACGTCTCCAATGACGAGTACTTCACCGCCTACGCCGACGCTATGCGCACCGAATACCAGGCCATTCTGGATGCAGGTTTTCTCTTGCAAATCGACGATCCGCAGATGGTCAGCGCCTGGGATGCACGCATCGACGTGTCACTGGAGCAGTACCGCACCATATGTCAGAGGCGCGTCGAAATCATCAATTACGCGTTGCGTGAGCTACCGACGGACCGAATTCGCTATCACACCTGTTACGGTGTCAACTTCGGTCCGCGCGTGAGCGACCTCGGCCTCGCCGACGTCGTCGACATCTTGCTGTCCATCAACGCCGGTTCGTACTCGTTCGAAGCGGCGAATCCACGCCACGAGCACGAGTGGCGGGTCTTTCAGGATATCACACTGCCCGAGGACAAGGTGCTGATTCCGGGTGCCGTGACACACTCGAATGTCATGGTCGAGCATCCGGAGGTCGTCGCCGATCGCATTGTCCGCTGGGCTGAGGTGGTTGGCCGCGAGAACATTATCGTCGGCAACGACTGCGGTTTCGCTTCGACGGCGGGTAACGCGGAAATTCCGCCGACGGTCGCCTGGGCCAAGCTGCGCGCACTGGGCGAGGGTGCGCGGCTCGCCTCAGCGCGCCTCTGGCCCTAGCCTGCCATGTGTTCGGTCCGTTCCCTGATTGTGCTTCTCTTCTATAGAAGAATTTGGAATTTCCCTATCTCGTGGGAAGGGGCGGCGAGCGGGTGAAGCCAGCCGGCCGCAGAAGAAACTCACCACCTGACCAGGCGCGATCCACCCATACGGCCAATGTTCTTCCAAGGCTGGCGCGCGACACTAGCCGTATGGACGTGCAGCTAGTCCTGACGGTGCTGATCTTGCTCGTGGCGGCCTTCGCGGTCCGCTGACTAGAGGAAGCCTCGCACTGCGTCGAGGAAGCCTCGTGGATTGTCGAGCGGCACCGAGTGGCCGCTGTCGGCGACCTCGACGAGGCGGCAGTCTGGAATCGACTGCACCATGCGCTGCGCCAGCTCCGGGCTCAAGACATCGCTTGCCACACCCCGCACCAGCAACGTCGGGCTGGTGAATTGGCCGCTCGAGCCACGGCGAATGCCTCGTCGACACTGTCGAAGACGTCCTGGTTGCGTAGCCCATCCGCAATCCGCTGCGAGCCGGACGCGCTGGTCTCGGGGGCGATGTCGACGATCACCAGGCGCTCGACCTTCTCGGGATGCCGCGCGGCGTACTGAAAGGCGCATCGGCCACCCATTGACAGCCCGACCAGCACGAACTTGTCTAGCCCGAGCGCGGCGACGAATGCTTCCATGTCCTCGACGCGGCGCATGGCGTGATAGTCGCTCGCCCATTCGCTCTCGCCGTGCCCGCGCTGATCGAGCGCCAGCACGCGGTACTGGTCGCGCATCGCCGAGGCGAACGTATCCCAACTGTGCGCGTGGCTGGTGAAGCCATGCAAGCACACCAACGCCTGGGCAGATGGATTGCCCCAATCGAGACAGTGAAAGCGCAAGCCGTGCAGCGTGATGGTCTTGTCCTGGACTTGAGCAGCCGTGGTCATGGTTCGGAGTGTATGCGGGGAGCGACCTTGGGTCGGCCGAACGTCGCCGGCCACAGGGCCACGATCGCGGAGAGCGCGAAGATGGCCGCAATCGACATCCGCAGTTGGCCTGGCTCTGTGCCGATGGCGTTGAGGAGGGCGCCCATCAGCGCGCCCCACGCGGCGCTGCCAAGCATGCGCATCGTCTGAATCGCACCGCTGATCGCGCCGGACTGCTCCGCCGGTGCGTACACGATCGCCCAATTCATCAGATGCAGCACGGCCAGTCCGACCCCAAACCCGGCTGCGCCCCACGTGACGTAGATCAACGGCAGCGGAAGATTGCCGACCACAGCTTGCAGCGCGATCGAGGCGCCGGCGAGCGCGATCAGCAGCGAGCCGGCCACGACCATGCGCATCGGCCAGGGTCCCTGACCGCGAGTCGAGGCAATGATGCTACCGACGGTCCACATCGAGCCGCCCACGCTCAGGACGAGCCCAGCTTCGGTATTCGTCTCGCCGCGCACCTGGACGAGATACAGCGGCAGGAATACGCCGGCGCCGATGTAGGTGCCCGTGTAGAACAGCGTCGCGAACATCGACGAGCCGAGTGGACCGCGATTGCGCCAGGTATCGAGTGGGATGACCGGGACGACGGCGCGCCGCTCCTGAATCGCGAACAACGCCGCCGCGCCCAGCCCTATCGCAAGCAGCACGAAGCCGAGCCCGTTCCTGGCGGAGGGCGCCGCGGTCACCCCGCCCACGGCGACCGCCAGCAGGACTGCGCGCACGATTGGCAGCGCACCACGTCGCACTGTGTTCGAGCTTTCCGCGATGGCGTGCCACGCCAGGAGCAGCACCAGCGCGCAGAGTGGCACGTTGACCAGAAAGATCCACCGCCAGCCAAGCGAATCCGTGATCAGTCCGCCGAGCAGTGGCGCGCCGAGTGCGATCACACCCCACACGCCGGAGATCAGCGAAAACATGCGCAGCCGCACGCCCTCTGGATAGCTCGCCGCGGCGGCGAAGCCGAGCGCATTCAATCCGCCGCCAGCCAGTCCCTGGATCGCTCGGGCGAAGACAAGCAGGCTCATCGACGGCGCCAGTGCGCACAGCAGCGAGCTTGCGCCGAACGCGGTAACGGTAAGCAGGAACGGCGTGCGCAGCCCGCTGCGGTCCTTCCACGCACCCGCGATCGCCAGGCCGACGATCTGCGCGAGCACGAACGCGGAGGCGACCCAGGCATAGAACTCGGGCTGGCCTAGCTCGGACAGCACGCGCGGCATCGACGTATTGACGATGTAGCTGTCCATCGAGCCGATGACTGTGCCGGCCAGGATCGTGACCGTCGTCCAGCGGTAATGACTGCCGAGGAGCGCCGAAAACGGCACCCGCTTGACGACGAATTGCGGCGGCGAGGTCGTCGTCATCCCCGGTACATTGTGCACAGCGCACAGGATTCGCCGATGTACGTGCCCAAGCATTACGCCGAAGAGCGCCTCGACGTGCTCCATGACGCCATCGCACGCGCGGAGTTCGGGACACTCGTCACGTTCGGTTCCACCGGCCTCAATGCGACACACCTACCGGTGCTGCTGGACAGAGCGGCCGGCCCATACGGCTCGCTGCGCTGCCACGTCGCGCGCGGCAACCCGCAGTGGCGCGACCACGCGCCTGATGTGCAGGCGCTGGTGATGTTCCTCGGGCCGCACGCGTACATCTCGCCCAACTGGTATCCAAGCAAACAGGAGAACGGACAGGTGGTGCCGACGTGGAACTACCTGGCCGTGCACGCGTATGGTCCGCTGCGCATCTTCGACGACCAGGACGAGTTGCGCGACCACGTCACCCGCTTGACCCAGCGCCAGGAGGCGACGCAGGCAGAACCATGGCAGGTCAACGATGCGCCAGCCGACTACGTGGCGGGCCTGTTGAAGGGCATCGTCGGCCTCGAGATACCGATTGAGCGCCTCGAAGGCAAGTGGAAGATGAGCCAGAACCGCCCGGTCGCCGATCGCGAAGGCGCCATCGACGGGCTGCTGGCATCGGATGCTCCGGCCGGCCACGCCGTGGCCAATGTCATGTCCCAGCTTCTACCCTGAGCGTCGTGCCTGCGCGACCGTTCGTGGACACCACGGTCTCGATTCCCGAGGCGATCGTGCGCGTCCTCGAGCAGTCCGGCATCGATCACGTTTTCGGCATGCCCGGCGGGCGCACGGGTGCGATCTTCAACGCTTTGTACGACCACCGCGCTTCCATCCGTACCGTGCTGGTCAGAGAAGAGGGACTGGCCACGGTGATGGCCGACGTTTACGGCCGTCTCACCGGGAAACCCGGCGTCGCGATGGGCCAGGGCGCCTTCCTGTTGACGAACGCCGGCATGGGCATCGTTGAGGCCTACCTGGCCGGCTCGCCGGTCGTGTTGCTGTCCGACTTGAGCGACGGTGCGCCGTTCTCGCAGCATGCCCCCTATCAAGCTGGCACCGGCGACTTCGGAACCTGGGACGCGCCCGCCATGGTGCGCGGCATAACCCGCCAGGTATTCGTCGCCCACGAGGCCGTTCAAGCCGTCCAGGACACCCAACTTGCGGTGAAACATGCGTTGTTGGGCCCAGGCCCGGTGGCCATGCTGTACCACAGCGCCGCACTCTCGGGTTCTGTTGGCCCGGACAGCGTCCCTCGCCTGTACACCACCGGTTCGTACTTGCCCGTTCAGCGCGCCGCTGCCCCCGCCGAACAGCTTCAGCACGCCGCATCAGTGTTGCTCGCCGCCAGCCGACCGGCGATCGTCGCCGGCAACGGCGTCCGTCTCGGCCGTGCCCAGGCAGCGTTAGTCACCCTGGCTGAAACGCTCGGCGCGCCCGTGGCAACGACCGCCTCCGGCAAAGGCGTTTTCCCCGAAGTCCATCCCCTTGGGCTCGGTGTCTTCGGCACCTTTGGTCTCGAAGCCGCGAACGCCGTCATCGCCGACGCCGATGTCGTGCTGGCCATCGGCACCAAGCTGGGTCCAACGGATACCGCGTTCGAAAGCCGCGATCTTCTCGACCCTGAGCGCCAGACGATACTCCAGATCGATATCGAGCCTCGCCACGCGGCGTGGACGTTTCCAGTGCATCAGGTCATCGGCGATGCCGCGCTGTCGATGGCGGCGTTGGCCGAGCTACTGTCCAGCGGCCGCAACGGCCACGCCGACCGCGCAGTCGAAGCTCACCGCCGGTATGCATCGTTTGATATCGCCGCATCGACGTCGGCTGAGTCGCCGATCTGGCCGCAGCGCCTGATCGCGGACCTGCAGCGCAGCTTGCCCGACGACGCCATCGTCACCTGCGACGCCGGCGAGAACCGACTGTTCATGCTCCATCACTTCCGCACCAAATCCGGCATGGAGTATCTGCAGCCCGCCGCCGTCGGCGGCATGGGCTACGCCATTCCCGCCGCGTTGGCGGCGCGACTCGTGCATCCGCATCGGACTGCCGTGGCGGTGTGTGGCGACGGCGGGTTCGCGATCGGCATGAACGGGCTGTTCACCGCGATTGAGGAACGCATCCCGATCATCGTCGTGGTCTTTAACAACGGCGCGCTCGGCTGGGTGCGTCATGGCCAGGGCGATCGTCCGATCGCCTCTGAGTTTGGGTCGTTCGACCACGCCGCCATTGCGCGTGCGATGGGCTGCGAGGGCATCCGCGTCGAACAGCCGTCCGACCTCCCTGCGGCATTCCAACGGGCACTGTCTGCCGGCCGGCCGTGTGTCGTCGACGTTGTAACGAATACCGTGGCCACGTTCCGCGATGTCACCTCGCCGCTCGCCGCGCAGCCGCGGCAAGTCCGCGCATGAGCGAAGCTCCGGATTTCCAGGCGCTGTTCGATCGCTGCAGCAATTGGGGTCGTTGGGGTCCAGATGATGAGCGCGGCACGCTCAACCTGATTACTCCGGAGCTGCGCGTGCGCGCCGCTGGTCTGGTGCGCGAGGGCGTCACCGTCAGCTGCGCGCATCCAATCAACACCGTGGGCGATAGCGACAACATCAATCCGGCGGTGCACACGATGGTCCGCGCCGGAGACGTGGCCGATGGTGATACGGTCCGCTTCACGTCGGATTACCTCGCGGTTGCTCCGCACGGCGTGGCACATTCGCACCTCGACGCGCTGTGTCATTTCTTCTGGCAAGGTCGTACGTACAACGGTTGCCCAGTCGGCCTGGTGACGTCGATGGGTGCGCGCGGCAACGCGATCACCATCGGTCAGGCCGGCATTGTCTCGCGCGGCGTGCTGCTGGATATTCCGCGGGTATTGGGCGTGGAGTGGCTCGAGCCAGAACATGCCATTCGCGTCTCGGAACTGGAGTCCGCCGAGTCGGCATGCGGAGTCCGAGTCGAATCTGGAGACATAGTGCTGGTGCGCACCGGACGGCACGTGCGCAAACGTGCCCTCGGTCCGTGGGACAGTCGCACCGCGCTGGCCGGCTTGCATCACGAGGTCGGTCCGTGGCTCAAAGAGCGCGGAGTGGCGCTGCTCGGCTGCGACGGGGTGAGCGACGTCCGCACCCATCCCTTCACCGTGACCTCGCACCCGATGCACATCCTGACGCTCGTCGCGATGGGCATGCAGCTCCTCGACAATCAAAACCTCGACGACCTTGCCGAAGCCTGCACCGAGCGCACTCGCTGGGAGTTCCTGTTCGTCATCGCTCCCCTGAAGTTGCAGGGCGGCACGGCGTCGATGGTCAACCCCATCGCCATCTTCTAACCGCCGTCGTCCCGCTCTCCCCCTACCGCCGGCGGATCGCCCCTACCGCCGGTCGCCGGCCGCCTGTCGTGGGCCCGTGCCGGTCAGGCCCGCCCGCCACGGGCCAGCCCTTTGGACGCGCCACGCGCAACCGTGCTAGACACCCTGCAACCCGTGTCGACCGTCGCCCAGCCAGCACCACCAGGTCCGCCTCGCGAGCCGCTCGGCGAGTCGGCATGGGGGCCGCTGCACGAGTCGGCCTTCCGGGCGATCTGGATCGCCTCGGTTGTCTCGAATGTCGGCACGTGGATGCAGAACGTCGGCGTGGCCTGGCTCATGACCACGCTCACGCCGTCACCCGTCCTCGTGGCCCTCATCCAGACCGCGACCACGCTGCCCGTGTTCCTGATCGGCCTCCCAGCCGGCGCGCTCGCCGACCTGATCGATCGGCGTCGCTTGCTGCTCATTTCCCAAACCTGGATGCTCATCGCCGCCGCGGCGCTGGGCATCCTGACGCTCGCCAACCTCACGACGCCACTTGCGCTGTTAGCGCTGACGTTCGCGCTCGGACTTGGCGGAGCGGTCAACAGTCCAGCCTGGCAGGCCATCGTCCCCGAGCTCGTTCCCCGTCGCAAACTTGCCACAGCGGTCGCGCTCAACGGCGCCGGCTTCAACCTTGCGCGAGCCGTAGGCCCTGCACTCGGCGGTCTGCTCGTCGCGGCGGCCGGCCCGGGCGCAGTCTTCATCCTCAACGCCGCAAGCTTTCTGGCCACGATCGTCGTCCTGTTCCGCTGGCGCCGAGCCCCTCGCCCGCCGAGCGATCAGCCCGCCGAGCGGCTCATCGGCGCCACGCTGGCTGGCCTGCGCTACGTTCGATTTTCACCCGCCCTCCGAGCGCTCCTGGCCCGCTCGGCGATCTTCGTCGTCTGCGCCAGTGCGCTCTGGGCGCTGCTGCCTGTCGTTGCCCGACAGCGGCTCGGGCTCGACTCGAGCGGGTACGGCGCCCTGCTGGCGTGCCTTGGACTGGGCGCCGTCGCGGGCGCCTTTGGTCTGCCGCGCATGCGCGTTCTGGTCAAGTTGGACATGCTCGTAGCCGCGGCCACGATCGTCTTCGGCTTGACGACGATCGCCCTCGGCTGGCTGACAGTGCTGCCGGTGCTGCTCGTCGCCCTCGCACTTGCTGGCCTGGCCTGGCTGATGATCATGTCGAGCTTCAACGTCGCCGCGCAGACGGTCGCGCCGGCGTGGGTTTCGGCACGCGTGTTGAGCGCCTACCTGTTGGTGTCCCAGGGTGGGCTGGCACTGGGCAGCCTCGCCTGGGGCGCGGTCGCCGACCAGTTCGGGCTGCCGACGGCGCTCGGCCTGGCCGGTGTCGGTCTGTGCCTGGGCATCGTCGCCGCGCCACTGTGGCGACTCGAGCGCAAGCGAATCGACCTGCGCCCGTCGGTCCCACTGGCCGAAGTCCCAGGCACCGACCAGATCGATCCCGAGCGCGGGCCAGTGCTGATCACTGTCGAATACCGCGTTGCGCGCGACAATACGCGCGAGTTCATCGCCGCGATGCAAGACGTACGGATCGTGCGCCGACGCGACGGCGCCGTGCGCTGGCGGCTGTATCAGGACCCGCTGGACGCGGAACGTTTCGTCGAGACCTTCGTCGTCTCCTCCTGGGCCGAGCACATGCGCCAGCACGAGCGCGGCACCATGGCCGACCACGAGATCAAAGAGCGCGCCCGCCACCTGTCAAGGGGCACGCCCCTCGTCAGCCACCTCATCGCCGCCGAACCCTGACCGTCACAGGCTCGCTCTGCACTTCCGCCAAACCGTAGGCGTCGCCGCCGGCCGCGGTCGCACGTGCGTCCGGGCTCGTGACGGAGCGGTGCGAGGCGCCACCCCGCTGCCAGGTCGGCCCTCGCACACGCTCGCGGGCGGTGCACCCACGCGGTTCATGCCAGATTTTCGATCGCCACCGGCTCGATGTCCTCGGCCACGGCAAAGCCGAACACGCGCGCGTAGAAGTACAGCTCGGCTTCCAGCGTGCGCTGGATCGTCTCGGCTTTGCGGAAGCCGTGCTGCTCGCCTTCGAATGCGAGATACGCGAACGGCAGGCCTTTGGTGCGCAGCGCCTCGACCATCGCTTCGGCCTGGGCCGGCGGCACCACCCGATCCTCGAGCCCCTGGAACAAGATAACGGGGCACGAGAGTCGGTCGGCAAAGTGGATCGGCGAACGCTCGTAGTACACGTCGCGCGCCGCCGGCCACGGCCCGATCAGCCCGTCGAGATAGCGTGACTCGAACTTGTGCGTGTCCGTCGCGAGCGCGGCGCAATCGGCAACGCCATAGTAGCTCGCGCCAGCGGCGAAGTCGTCGTGGAAGACGAGCGCGCACAGCGTTGTGTACCCGCCGGCGCTGCCACCGCGGATCGCGAGCCGCTCGCCATCGACCTCGCCTTGCTCAGCCAGGTAGCGCGCCGCGTTGATGCAGTCCTCGGTGTCGACGATGCCCCACGTGCCGTTCAATCGCTCGCGATAGGCTCGACCGAACCCCGAGCTGCCCCCGTAATTGACGTCGACCACGCCGAAGCCGCGGCTCGTCCAGAACTGGGTTTCCAGGTTCAGCTGGGCGGTTGTCATGGCCGTGGGCCCGCCGTGACTGGCGACGATCAGCGGCGCGCGCTCGCCGCTGGTCCCGACGAAGTCCTGGTTAGCGGGCGGATAATAGAGCGCGTACGCCGTCGCCTGACCGCCGGCGGTCGGAAACGCAATCGGCCGTGGCCGCGAAACGTAGCCCGGGTCGACACTGTGCGAAACGCTGCGCGCTAGCACCTCGGTCTCCCCCTGACCTGGCGTTATACGTATGACGGCGGCCGCCTCGTTCGGCGACGCGGCGATCGTCACCAGCCTTTGCCCATCGGATTGGAGCGTGCTCGAGTACGCCGTGTATGGCAGGTCGAGCGTCTGGATGCCCTGGCCGGGTTTGATCAGCGCGAGGTGATCGAACCCGTCCTTGGAGTACTGGGCCGCGATGCGTCCATCGTCCAGGAAGGCGTAGCGCGCCATACCGAAGATCCATTGCGGTGTTCCGAACTCCGCGTCCATTGGCGCCAGTGGCTCGACCTGCTCGCCGTTCAGTCGATACAGGTTCCACCACCCGGTGCGGTCGGACGTGAAATGCAGCACGCCGTCCGGACTCCACGTGGGTTGGAAAATCGATTCGCGCGGTCCGCCCGCGACGCATGTCGGGTTCGAGACCGATCCGTCGGCGGCGAGGTCGCCAACCCACACCTCGGTCCCGTCCCATGGCATGCGCGGATGGTCCCAGGTCAGCCAGGTGAGCTTGCGCCCGTCCAAGCTGATGCGCGGCGACGAGAAGAAATCGTGCCCCGAAACGATCGTGCGCGGCGCCGGCGAGCCGTCCGTCGATAGGACGGCCAACTCGTTGGTCGCCTCACCGCCGTCCGCGGCATGCCGTTCGCGGACACAGATGAGCAGTCGACCGTCGGCGGTGAGTCGACCGTCGGCGAAGCGCTCGCCAGATGGCGTCGCCGGTTCGGGGGTGATTGGTCCCGGCGCGCCTCCGTCCTCCTGGCGGTACAGGCGCTGGTCGGCGAAATTCGAAAAGAAGACGCTCGAGCCGTGGACGACGTACGAGCCGCCGCCATACTCGTGTACGCGGGTGCGCACGTTGAAGCCCGCGGGCGTGAGCTCAGTGCGCTCGCCAGATGCGGAGCAGCGAACCACGACATTGCGCCCACCTTCGAGCGGTTTGCCCTCGGTCCAGTAGACATCCTGGCCGGCGATGAAGATCTGACCAAGAGGAACCTCGCCAGCAGCGACAGATGCGGCAGTGATGGGCGACTGCCAGCTGCCAAACGGAGCAGCGTGAGGCATATGCACAGACTGTAGCCGCTCCGATGTCATCCCGAGCTTGCGAGAGATCTCGCCCTGTCCGAACGTCGCGCACGGGCGAGCACCATGCGCAGCCGCTCCGATGTCATCCCGAGCTTGCGAGGGATCTCGCCTGTCTGAATGTTGCACACCGGCGAGATCCATGCACGCGAGGTTCCTCGGGGGCTCGGAATGACAAACTGGCGCCGGTCAGGTCGTAGGCCCGTGCGTCGTGGTGCGCGACAGGCGCTCTATCACCCTGCTACGTTTGGCCGCGTGGCGGCGGCTCGCGCGAAGGACGTTGTGCTGGCGCTCGACGTGGGCACCTCGTCCTGTCGCGCCAGCCTGTACGACATCCGCGGCCGACGGGTCGGCGGTCGCGCCGCCCAGGCCAGCTATCAGCCGCGCACCACCGCGGACGGCGGCGCCGAGCTCGACGCCCGGCAGCTCCTGGATCAAGTCTGCGGCGTCATGCGCGAGGTCCTGCGCGAGAACCGCCGCCACAAAATCGTCGGCGTCGGCACCTCGGCGTTCTGGCACAGCCTGCTTGGACTGGACGCCCGAGGACAGCCGCGCACGCCCGTCTACCTGTGGCTCGACGCCCGCAGTCGAAGCCAGGCCGCGCGCCTGCGCGCCGAGCTCGACGAACGGGCAACCCATGCGCGAGTCGGCTGCGTTCTGCACTGGAGCTACTGGCCAGCCAAACTGCTCTGGCTCCGCGAAACCCAGCCGGACGTGTTCGCGAGTGTGGACCGCTGGGTCTCCTTCGGCGAGCACCTGCTCGAGCACCTGACTGGCGAGCGCGGCGTGAGCGTGTCCATGGCGTCGGGCACCGGTCTGCTCAATCAGCACACGCTCGACTGGGACGCCGAACTACTCCAACATCTGCGCCTCGACCGCGACCGCCTGCCGTCGATCGTTCCTCTCACACAAACCTCGACTGCCCCGCATGAGCCCGCCTTGAAGAAGGAGGTGCGCTGGCTGCCCGCTGTTGGCGACGGCGCGTGCAGCAACCTCGGCGCGGGCTGCGCCACCGCGGAGCGCTTCGCGCTGATGATCGGCACCTCCGGTGCCGAGCGGGTGATCTGGGCCCCCGAGGCCCTGGACATCCCGTGGGGCACGTGGTGCTATCGCGTCGACGAGCGGCGCATTGTCCTCGGCGGGGCCTTGAACGACGGCGGCAGCCTGTTCGACTGGCTGCGTCGCGGGTTGCGGCTGCCGTCGATCGCCGCCTCCGAGGCGGAGCTAGCCGAGCTCGAGCCCGACGCCCACGGCCTGACGGTGCTGCCGTTCTGGGGCGGCGAGCGCAGTCCCGGCTGGGCCCAGGATGCGACCGGCGCCGTGCTCGGTTTGCGTCTGCATACGCGACCCATCGATATCCTCCGTGCCGCGCTCGAGGCCATCGCCCTCCGTTTTGGCGAGCTCGATCGCATCCTGCTCGAGGCGATGCCCAGCGGCCGCGAGGTCGTCGCCACCGGCGGCGCGCTGCTGCATTCGCCGGCCTGGCTGCAGATCATGGCAGACGTGCTGGGCCGGCCGGTGCTCGCGTCGAGCGAGCCGCAGGGCTCGAGCCGCGGCGCGGCGCTGCTGGCGCTCGAGATGCTGGGCTACCTCGACTCGCCGCTGGAGTCGCTCGAACCGGAGATTCGCGCGCGCTTCGAGCCCGTGCCGGAGCACACGCGCCGCTATGGCGCCGCTGCCGAGCGCCAGCGGCACCTGTACGATCTCCTGGTTCGCTCATGACCGATCAACTCTGGCTTACGCGTGCCTGACCGACTCTCGGGCACGATCGTGCTCATCACCGGCGCCGCGGGCGGCATCGGCTCCGCCACAGCGCGACGGCTCGCCAACGAAGGCGCCCAGCTCCTGCTCGCCGATCTCGACGGCGACGCCGCCGCCGCCCTGGCCAAGGACCTGGGCCAGCACTCCATCAAAGTCGACGTCACCCGCGCCGACGATATCCGGCGCATGGTCGACACGGCCTACCAACAGTTTGGCCGCGTCGACGTCCTGTTCAACAACGCGGGCATCGTTCAGGCCAAGCCGCTGCTCGAGATCACCGAGTCCGATTGGGACCGCATGATGTCGGTCAATTTGCGCGCGGTGTTCTTCGTCCTGCAGGCGGTCGCCCGGCGCATGGTGCGCCAGGAACCGCGCGAGGGCTCACAGATTCGCGGCAAGCTCGTTCAGACCGCGTCGATCGCCGGGTTGCATGGCGGGCTGCCGTACATCACCCACTACGCCGCGACGAAGGCCGCGGTAATCAGCGTGACGCGTACCGCGGCGCTGGCGTTCGCCGGGCGCGGGGTCACCTCGAATTGCATCTGCCCGGGCGTTGTCGACACCGCGATGTGGCAACAGCTCGATACCGAATGGGCCGAGATTGAAGGCTGGGAGGTCGGCGAGGCGTGGCGGCGCCGTACATCGGGCATCCCGCTCGGACGCCCCGAACGCGCCGAGGACGTCGCGAACGTGGTCAGCTTCCTGGCCAGCACCGACAGCGACTACATGACCGGCCAGGCGGTGGTCGTCGACGGCGGCCTCAACATGGGCTGAAGCCCGATCCGACGACCGGGGCTCGCGGCGATCCGGAGGTCTGTGGGTTAGACGGTCGCCAGCTCGAAGGCGCTCTCGACCGGCACTCCGCCGCGAAGTGTGTTGAGCACGACGCAATAACGTTCGGCGTTTTCGAGCAGCCGGCGAGCGCGTTCGGGTCGACCATCGTCTTTGACGGTCACGCGCGACTCGCAGCGGATGCTGCTGAAACCGACCGGCACCTCGCGGTCGATGCCCAACGTGCCGCGCAAATCGAGATCGCCGATGGCCTCGACTTCCAGCGCCTCGAGCTCGATGCCCATGGCGGCCGCGACCATACGGATGGTGATCTCCTGGCAGGCCGCGAGCGCACCGAGCAGCAAATCGCCCGAGCATGGCACGTCGCCGGTCCCGCCCACGCCCGGGTGCGCACCGGAGTTCCAGCGGACGTCGGGCGCGGCTTCGGGGACGATCGCGCAGTGCAACGGATCGGCCAGACTGCTTACAGCGCTTTTCACGCGCAACGTGATGCGCGCGGCATCGGGCTGGTCCTGGTAACGCGTTTTGATCGGTGCTTGAAGCTCGCGCAGGTTGACGGTCATGGCAGGCATGCGCCTAGTATCCGTTACCGTGCGTCGCGCTGAGAAATCGCCGCCAGCACGTCGTTCGGGTCGACATCCCGTTTCGCGTCCTGCAGATCGAGATCGGTGCGCGTCTCCACACCGACTTTGCGCGCAACGGCATCGAGCAGCGAAACGAGTTTCGTTACTTCGTGTTCGGCGAGCAAGCTGATCTGCAGGTCAAGTTCGGCACGGCGCTCGGCGAGCGCTTGCATCCGGTTCTGACTAATCAGGACGAACGTCGACAAGAAGATCGCTTCGACGGATGCCAACATGGCTAGGACGACGAACGTCGGGTCGAACGGGGCCAGGCCGGGCAGCAGGCCGAGGTTCCAGACGATCCACACACTGAACAGCACCGCGTGAATGAGCACGAAGCGCATGCTGCCCGTGAAGCCGGTGATCGCATCGGACACGCGATCGGCGAGCGTCCGCTGGCGCACCTCCTCCTCGCGCGCGGCAAGCAGCGCGTCGATGTTCTTGGCAAGCACGCGACTGAGCCCGGGCCTGTTCTCCACGACTTGCCGACGAGCGCAACAGCTGTGCCAGCGCGGGATGACGAACTAGCCCTTGACGGCCCCCGCGGTCAGGCCGGAGACGTAGTTGTCGACGAAGAACGAATACACCAGCGCCACCGGGATGGAGCCGAGCAGCGCGCCCGCCATGAGCGTGCCCCAGAAGTACACGTCGCCGCGAATCAGCTCATTGACCACGCCGACCGGAATGGTCCGATTCGCCGTCGAGGTCAGGAAGACCAGGGCGTAGATGTACTCGTTCCAGCTCAGGGTGAAGGCGAAGATGAACGCCGAAAGTATCCCGGGCAGCGCCAGCGGCACCACGATGCGCAGCATCGCTTGCATGCGACTGGCACCGTCGATCAGCGCGCTTTCCTCGAGTTCTCGCGGGATCGACTGGAAGTAGCCGGTGAGCAGCCACGTGCAGAACGGCACGAGGAACGTCGGGTAGGTCAGGATCAACGCCCATAGCGTGTTCGACAGATTCGTCGCGCCGCCGAGCTCGATCTCGTTCAGCGCGGCGCCCTTCGCGGTCAAGCCCCACATGCCAAGCGAGACACCGACGCCCAGGAGCAGGATCGCCGGCAACCAGGAGGCCAGTGGACCCCATCCGACGCGGCGCTCGGGGGGCACCGCGAGCATCAGCAGCGGCAGGCCGACTGCGACCGTCGAGAACGCGACGGTGAACACGAACAATGGGACCGGAAGTCGAGTGATAACGATGTTCAGCGGGATGAACAGCAGCGTCTGCGGCACGAGATAGGTGACGAACGAGATGATGCCGAGCAGTCCCGCGCCGCGGAAGCGCAGTCGTGCCAGCGCGTATCCGGCCAGCGTGCCAAAGGTCAGCGACACCAGCGTGCTCAGGCAGGCAACGATCGTGGTGTTCATCGCCCAGCGCGGAAACTGCGTGCGCGCGAACAGGTCGACGTACTGGTCGAGGTTCGGATGGAACGGCCAGAACGGAAAGATCTGTGGCGAGCCGACCTCCAGCTGCTGGTCTTTGATCGACACGATGAGCATGTAATAAAAGGGCGCAAGCGTGAAGAGCAGGAAGAATGCGAGCGGCAGCCACAGCGTGACCAGCTTGTATGCGTAGTAGCTGACGGGTTTGCGTCGTTTCGGCAGACTTAGCGCGATGGTTGCCATGGCGGTCAGAGATTTGCGTTACGGCGCGTGTACCACAGCTGCGCGATGACCAGCAGGCCGAGGAACGGCAGCATGAACAGCGAGGCGGCGGCGCCCTGGCCGAGGCGCCCGCCCTGCATGCCGATCTGGAAGGCCAGCGTGGCGAACAGATGGGTCGTGTCGGTCGGGCCGCCGCGCGTGAGCACTTGCACGATCTGGAAATCCGAAAAGGTCTGGATGATCGAGAACAGCATCACGATCGTGAGGACCGGCATGAGCAGCGGGATCGTGACATGGCGGAAGCGCGCCCAGGCATTGGCGCCGTCGATCGACGCTGCTTCGTACAGGTCCTGCGGAATCGTCTGCAGTCCGGCCAGGAGTGAGATGGCGAAGAACGGGGTGCCGCGCCAGATGTTGACGAAGATGACCGAGCCCATCGCAAGCGTCGGATCGCCGAGGAAGCCGGAGGACGGAAACGGAATCCCGAGCGGCCGGAAGAGCCACGGCAGCGGCGTCAGCGTGGCGTGGAAGATGAGCACGAACGCGAGCGTGCTCAGGGCGGTCGGCACGATGTACGGCAGCAGCACGCTCGCGCGGATGATCGCCCGGAACGGAAAGTACTGGTTCATCACCAGGGCCAGGGCCAGACCGAGCCCGAGCTTGAACACGGTTGCCGTGCCCGTGTAGACGAACGAGTTCCTGACCGTCTGCTGGAAGACCGGACTCTGCATCAGGTCCGTGTAGTTTTTGAAGCCGATGAACTCGCCCAGGCCGATGATCTTGACGTCGCTCAGGCTGTACCAGACGCCGAGCACGAACGGGTAGGCGATGAACACGACCAGCAGCAACAGCGCCGGGGTCATCAGCAGATAGCCGACCACGCCTTCGCGGTCGAGCCAGCCAGTGGCGCTCGCGCCGGTACGGCGTGTGCCAGTGCGCACCGCCGCCGAGGTCTGCACGGTCATCGCCGAGGCGACCGCGCCACGGCCGGGCCAGGCAGACCACCAGCGCAGCTTGGCCGCGCCGCTCGCCTCGATCGCCCTGTTCGCCTCGTCATCGCGCTCTCGCCCTCGCTTTCGCCGCCGCGCCCCCGCCCGCCATCGCCAAGCTAAGCGTAACTGCGAGGCGTCACGCGAGCCGTCACGGGAAGCGCTCGAACCGTCATCGCAACATCACAAAGCGGGCGGCGACCGTCATCGGCGTATCACAGAAACGGCCAAACCGTCACGCGATGCCCAGAAACCGTCACGTGGATGCCTCCAATGCTGTTGACATGCCGCATGCGTGGCCGCAGGATCAGCTGAAGATCTGCTTCATCTCGGCTTCGGCTTGTTTGACCGACTCCTCAGGGCTGGTGCCCTGCACGGCGCGCGCGAACATGTTGACCACGATGTACTTCGAGAGTGATTCCTGGACTTTGGGACTGGGTTGCCCGGCATACCCCAGCGCACGACCAATCTTGCCTGCCGTGCGGAACGGCGCCAATGGCTTCGGTAGTCCGTCCCACATCTTGCTCTGCTCGAGTCGGTCGCCCGGGCCGACCGAATAGCCCTTGTTCTGCTCGAACCACGCGTCGTACTGCTTGGGGTCGTAGATGTAGCGCAGGAATTCTTTCGACGCGTCGCTGTCTTTCCCTTTGACATACGTCGGGATGCCATGCGTGAAGGCTAGGAACCACGCGAACTGTCCAGCCGGGCCTTTCGGGGGCAGGAAGTGGTCCATGTCCTCCGCCCACGGCTTGGCGGGCGTCTTGCCGTCGAGGCCCGCGCCGACGAAGAAGATGCTCGAGCCATTCAGCGTACAGCTGATCTCTTCGGCGAGGAATGCCGCGTTGTTGTTGTTGTCGTCCCAGCTCAGGCCGCGCTCATCGAGGCCTTCCTTCCACGTGTCGGCGGCAAACTTGACCGCGTCGATCGTCTCTTTCGAGTTGATCGCGATCGTCTTGCTGTCCTCTTGCAGTTCTTTGCCACCGAATGCCCACAGCAGCGGATAGAAGAAGCTGGGCGCATCGCCAAATGTTTGACCAAATGTTTGACCAAAGGGCTTACCTGTGCCCTTGAGCGCCTTGGCCGCCGCGCGGAACTCGTCCCACGTCGTGGGCACCTTCACGCCCGCCTTGTCGAACATGCTCTTGCGATAGACGAACGCATTGCCCACGATGTTGTAGGGCACGCCAAGGTACTTGTCGCCGACCAGACCGCTCGACTTGACCTGGTCGTAGTACTTGCCGAACTTGGGCTCAAACTCTTTGGCCAGGTCGGACAGGTCCTGTAAGCCATCGGCGAAGGCGTATGGCTGCAGGTGTTGCATCTGGAAGATCGTCGGTCCCGACTGTCCCTGCAGTGCCGCCGTAAAGCGCGGGACAAGATCGTTGGCGTTGATCGTCTCGACGGTGACGTTGACGCCGGTCTGCTTGCCCCAGTCCTCAGCTTGCTGCTTGAAGAACGGATCGGCCGGCGGGATGAAGTGGTTCCACTGCAACAGCGAGACCGTCGCGCCCGAGATATTGGCCGGCGCAGCGGCGGGCTTGGCCGCGGGTGCATCGGTCGGCTTGGCAGCGACCGGAGGCGACGTCGGCGCGCCAGCCGCGGCGGCGGTTGGTTTGGCCGCGGGAGCCTCCGTCGGCTTGACGGCGGCGGCAGGTGGCGACGTTGGGGCCGCGGGCTGGCCGGTGGTGCCGCACGCGGCGGCCAAGAGCACCACGCTGCCACCGAGTGCTCGCTTGAGAAAGTCGCGACGACTGTTCATGGGCTCCCCCTCTCGGAACCGAAGCGCGCAATACGAATGAGTATTCAGGCTCGCGTTAGCATAGGTCACCCGCGCGAAAGGCGGCGAACTAAATCGCGGACTATGGCGCCGCGCGCCGCGTCCCCCGGACGGCGAACCGTGCTCGACCCTCAGCGGTGCCGCGGCGCGCGGCGTTTCGGAGTCGGGGAATGGCACGGGGGCCTTGGGCGAAGGTGACGCCGGACTCGTCGCGCGTCGGCCGTGCGGCGTCCGTCAGCGGGCGCTCGTGGCTATACGCAGCGGCAGCTCGACAACGAAACTGAACCATGATGGCTGATGCGACCTGATCTGCCGATGCCGCCGTCGCCCGTTTGGCCGGCTTTATCCACGGCTGAATTGCTGGCGCGCAAGCCGGATGAGGCGGCGTTCAGAAGCCTGGAGCGGGCGCCCATCAGCGTCGTGCTGGATGACGTGCGCAGTCTGGCGAACGTCGGGCTCATTTTTCGGCTGTGCGACGCGCTCCGCGTGGAGCGGCTGTACCTGTGCGGCATCACGGGCCATCCGATGCATCCCACGGACCCGCGGCCGCGGCACGTCTCGGAGCGCGCCGAGCGCGAGATCACGAAGACCGCGGTCATGGCCATTCCGTACGTGCCCTGGGAGTACGCGGACTCGCCTGTCGAGGTCGTGCTAAACCTCAAGAACCAGCGCTACCAGGCGGTCGCCGTCGAGCAGGCGCACCACAGCGTCCCGTACTGGACCGCGGGACTCTATCGGCCGCCGCTGTGCTTGATCTTCGGCCACGAGCGCGCCGGCATCGCGCCCGCGGCGCTCGACCTGGCCGACGTGTGCGTCGAGATCCCGGTATTTGGCATGGCCAACTCGCTGAACGTGGCGATGGCGCTCGGCGTCGTCGGTTACGAGGTCGTGCGACAGCACGCCGCCTTCGGACTCGCCACCCTGTAACCTGTCGTTCCATAGTCGAGACAATCGTTAACCTGTTCGACATGCACGTGGCACGGCGCGTGCGAATCTGGAGAGGTATCGGCTTGCGCGGAGGCGGCGTGCACCTTGCCCGATCGGTAGCATGCCCCCCGCGCCTCTCCTTTTCCAGGACCGAGCGCGAGCGCTACATCCAGGTCTGAGGGCAGGCCGCTACGGCGCCGGGTACTTCAGGCCCATGCCCGTGCAGAACAGCACGAGGCGTTCATCACCGGCCAGGAAGCCGCTCTTGCGCAACTCACGTACAGCCGCCCACGTGGCCGCTGCTTCGGGCGCGGCCCACACACCTGCCTCGCGGCCCATCTCACGCTGCGCATCGGCGATCGACGCCTCGCTCACGGCCAGCGCGGTCCCACCGCTCGAGCGCACCGCATCCAGGATCAGGTAGTCGCCAATCGCCGACGGCACGCGCAGCCCGGCCGCCGACGTGTGCGCACCGGCCCAGGGCTCGGCGAACCGCTCGCCGCGCTCGAACGCGCGCACGATGGGCGCGCAGCCCGCGGCCTGGACGGACACCATCTTCGGCCGGCGCGCGCCGATCCAGCCCAAGGTTTCGAGCTCTTCGAATGCCTTCCACATGCCGACGATGCCGGTGCCGCCGCCGGTCGGGTAGACGATTACCTCAGGCAAGCATGCCTCGCCCCAGCCGCCTTGCTCGGCCAGTTCGAGGCCCATCGTCTTCTTGCCTTCCTGGCGATACGGCTCGCGCAGCGTGGAGACGTCGAACCAGCCGTGGGCCGGTGCCTGTTCACGAACGAGCCGACCCGCGTCGCTGATCAAGCCGTCGACCAGCGTGATTCGTGCGCCGTAGACCTCGGCTTCGAGCCGATTGAGCTCCGGCACGTCACGCGGCATGGCCACGAAGGCTTCGAGACCTCCGGCGGCGGCGTAGGCGGCCGCGGCGGCACCGGCGTTGCCCGCACTGGGCAGGGCGATGCCGCGCGCGCCGAGCTCGCGGGCACGCGAGACCGCCGCGGACAGGCCGCGCGCCTTGAAGCTCGCAGTTGGGTTCTGGCCCTCGTCTTTCAGCAGGATCTGGCCACGTTCCATTCCGAGCGTCCGTGCGGCACGCGAGCTAATTTCAACGAGCGGTGTGAGGCCCTCGCCGAGGGAAATCAGATGCCGCGGATCGCGAACGGGCAGCAGCTCCCAGTAGCGCCACATGTCCCAGCGGCGGCTGGCGAAGTCGCTCGGCCGGACTGACGTGCGCACGGCGGGCAAGTCGTAGCGCGCCAGGAGCACCTTGCCGCACGCCGAGCAGACGGTCTGGATCCGATCGGCGTCGTGCCGCTCGCCGCAGGCGCTGCACTCGAGGTGACTGAGAAAGCTGCGCCACACCCGCGCCCATCCTAGCGCGGGCCCACCGCCCCCCGCCGCCGCCCGTAGCGTAGTAGGGGCACCGTCACGGGAACCGTCACGCCGGGGCCGCAAAGCGTCACACGCACCGTCACTCCAAGGTCACAGTTTGACGCCTACCGTCACGGCGGCCGCGAACGCCGTCACGCTGCGGCGTAAGCCGTCACGACGGGGCACGGAGGCGTCACGGCCATCGCCAGTGCGGCGCAGGGCGCTCGCCGACAGCCGCACTCCGGGCGCTGCTATCTTGTGAGCGTGGTCGATTCGGTGCTTAGCCGACGCGCCTGGTTCGCTGGACTCGTCTCGGGCACCAGCGCGCTTGTCGTGGCGGCGTGCTCTTCGCCCGGCGCGGTCGTGCTCGACACGCCCGAAGGGCGCATCCTGCAATACGAGGGCGACGACGCGCTGATCCTGGTCAGCGGCAGCCAGCCGAGCTATCACGTCGGCGAGGCGATACGGCTGAACCTGCTGGTCAACAATCAGTCGACCAGCCTGATCCAGGTGCGCCTGCGCACGAAGCTCCTCGGCCGAGGCGATCAGCCCGTTGTGCAGGCAGAACCGGTCGTGCTCGACGTCAAGCCGGACGACGCCGCCAGCAGTGACCAGGTCCTGCCGCTGGCGCTGGATCTGTTGCCCGGCGACTACACGCTGAGCGTCGAAGTGCCGCCGTGGAAGCGCGACGGACGCGACTTCGGCCGCGGCGCGACGCTGCGCGCGGCGGTGCGCCTCGAAGCGGCCGAGCGCGGACCGTAGGCCGCCACCGGCTGCGCATCCGACGCCTCGCCAAGCTCCGACTGCACCCTGGCGCACACCCGCTGCGCCGCCTCGACGAACGCCCGCGCCGCGGGCGACCGGTAGCGGTCGCGATGCCAGGCCAGACATACCACGCGCGACGGCACTTCCTCCGATAGGCGCAGCGCCACGGTGCGCTCGTCGGCGAGGTCGATGGCGAGTCGCGGCAGGAGCGCCGCGCCGACCCCGGCACCGACCAGCCCCTGCACGGTCGGATTGTCGTCCGAGCGGAACACGACCCGCGGTTCGAGACCATAGCTGCGCAGCCGCGCCTCGATCTGCTCACCGCACAAGCACTCGCGCGGACCAATCAGCGCCAGACCAGCCAGATCGCGCACGGGCAAGGGCTGGCTCGCGTTCGCGAGGGGTGAGTCGGCCGCAACGAGCAGCATGTATGGATCGCGCAGCAGCTCGATCGCTTCGTACGGGCCCTGCGGCAAGGGAAAGACTGTGAAGCTGAGGTCGAGCTCGCCGTTGTCGACCCGTTGCAGGAGTTGCGAGTCCGAGGTCGATTCCGTCAGGCTGATCTCGACATGCGGCCAGGCCGCGGCGAACTCGCGCAGCAAGGTCGGCAAAACGCGCGTGCCGACGCTCTGGTAGATGCCGATGCGAAGCACACCCGCCTCGCCCTCGGCAAACGCGGCGTAGTCCGCGTGCGCGGCGCGCAATCGGGCGACGATGGCGTCGGCGTGACTGGCCAGCAGCGCCCCGGCCTCGGTGAGCGCGACCGAGCGCTGGCCGCGAGCACGCTCGAACAGGCGCTGGCCGACCAGCCCCTCGAGGGTGGCGATCTGATGACTGATCGCCGACTGCGTGTAGCCGAGACGGTCGGCGGCGCGTCCGAAGGAGCGTGCTTCGGCGACGGCCTGGAGGGCGATCAGATGGCGCAGCTCGACGCCGGCCCAATCATTTAGCTGCATACTATTTCTCATCATATATCTTCGTTGGACAAATGTCTTGTGCAGCGCGATGCTGGGCCCATGGAGCTCATCCTGATCACGGCCGCCGTGCTGCTGTTCGATCTCCTGGCGATGCGGTTTGGTGTAGACACACGACTCCTCGACGAGCGCGATCGGCGCGGCTGGTGGCCGCGGGCATGAACGACCTCCTGGTGGCCGACGCGGTGGACTACCACCGCGGGCAGCTGCTGCGCGAGGCAGCGATAGAACGCCTGGCTCGCCAGGCGCGGTCGGCGCGGTCCGCGACACCGGCGGCCGCGCCGGTGCGGATCCAGCTCGCGGCTCGGCTGCGGGCGCTGGCGCAGTGGGTCGCGCCGGCACCGCAGACGGTTACGTGCTGCTCGGAGCCGGCCTGCGCCTGAACGGCCTCCTGCCGTAAGGCTGCGGTCAGCGCGATTGCGCCGAGGTCGCCGTAGGGCGGCGGCGGGGCGATTCGGGCGGTGTTTGGAACGCACTGCGCTGGGTCGCGAAGGCGTCGGCGTTGACGGTGAACGCCTGCCACAGGATTGCTTCGATTTCGCGATTCAAGCTGCGGTGGTCGGCGGCAGCACGTTCGACCAGTAGCCGATGCAGGTCAGCGGGCAGGCGCAAGGTAAGTCGTCTGGCGTTCGGCATGACACCATTATGGTGTCACACTGAAGTCAGCGTCTATGTTTAGCGGATAGAGCGTGTGCGGCCGCGGGATGCGCTCGCGACCCGGCGCGGGCGGCGCACCGGCGTGGCTTCAGCTGCTCCGGGGCTCGCCTCGGCGTCGGCTGGCGCACCTTCCGGCGGGGCGACGTCAGGCGCGCTGGCTTCGGGCGCGGCGGCTTCCGGCGCAGTGGCTTCAGACTCGGACGCGGCCGGTTGTGCCTCGGTGGCTGGCGCGGCGGACTCTTCGGCCGAGGCGGCGGTGCTGCGGCGCGTCGTGCGCCGGCGCCGCTCGCGCGGCGGCGGCGCCGCTACTGCATCGGCCGACGCCTCTTCCGGCGCGCCAGTCGACGGCATCTCGAGCTGAGCCGAGCTCACCTCGGGCTCGGCGGCGGGCTCGGCTTCGGCGGTTTCAGGGGTTTCGTCGCCCAGCGG
>WNGB01003253.1_pt1 | contig 25705 bp, 26 predicted proteins | sample 5400681 | NCBI WGS metagenome assembly WNGB01 (sample SAMN13153367, study PRJNA577476) | soil metagenome | isolation source: 115 cm soil or saprolite under grassland replicate 2 | place: USA:California | collected 2016-06-15
AAGGCTCCCTTGCCTTCGCTGCCTGGGTCATCGCCCGGCTCGGCGGATGGACCGGCTACTACGGAAAGCCCGGCCCCAAAGTGATGCGTCGGGGGTTGGATGACTTCCGGCGCATCAAATACGGCACTACGCTGAGGCTGCAAAATGTGTGAATCCGATAGCCGCAAGCGGGGCGAGGGTCGCTGCGGCGCGTGCAATCAGCCACTCGCTTCATCTACACTGTCGCGCAACGAGCATAGGGAGAAACGGCAATGGCAGGCGCATTGGCGGGCGAGGTCGCGATCGTGACCGGCGCCGGGGTCAACACCGGTGCGGTGATCGCCAAGACGCTCGCGCGCGAGGGCGCGGCCGTGGTCGTCAACTATCGCAACGCCGCCGATGGCGCGCGCGCCACGGTTGGCGCGATCGAGCAGGAAGGCGGCAAAGCGATCGCCGTGCAGGGCGACGTGACCAGGCGCGACGACGTCGAGCGGCTCATCGCCCGCGCGGTCGAGGCCTTCGGCACCGTGAGCATCCTCGTCAACAACGCCAATGTGCGCAGTTACCGGCCGCTGATGGAGATCACGCTGGAGGAATGGCGCAATACGCTGGGCCCGACCCTCGACGGCACGTTCTTCTGCGTCCAGGCCTGCGTGCCGCACATGCGCAAGCGCGGCCGCGGCACGATCGTGAACATCGGCGGCAACTCCGCCCATTCCGGCAGGCCTCATCGCGTCCACGTCGCCGCCGCCAAGGCCGGGCTCGCCGGCATGACCGGCGCGCTCGCCTCCGAGCTCGGCCCCGACAACATCACGGTCAACTGCATCGTGCCGGGCCGCATCGACACGCCGCGGCCCGACGTGGTGGCGCACGATCCGGGCGAGCGCAAGCACACGTCGCCGCTCGGGCGCGCCGCCACCTCGCAGGAGATCGCGAACCTGGTGCGCTTCCTGTGCAGCGACGAGTGCCGGTTCATGACCGGCGCCATGCTGCACGCGAACGGCGCCGCCTACGTGACGATCGCGTGATGCCAATGGCACTGAACAACGACCGTCACCCATTGAATATGGACCGTCATCCTGAGGTGCGAGGTCGCGCAGCGACCGAGCCTCGAAGGGCGACGGCCCCGGACTTTTCAGCGAACCGGGGCTGCATCCTTCGAGGCTCGCTGCGCTCGCACCTCAGGATGACGGTCGTTGGTTGGCGCGCTTGCAAGAGAGCTGCCGCATGAGCCTCATTCGCATCGCCACCCTCGCCGCGCTCATCGCGCTGCTCGCCCCGACCGATGGCCGCGCGCAGGACTTCTACAAGGGCAAAACCATCACCATCATCTGCGGCTACGGGGTCGGCGGCGGCTACGACGTCTATGCGCGGCTGCTCTCGCGCCACCTGCCGAACCGCATCCCCGGCGCGCCGACCGCGATCGTGCAGAATATGCCCGGCGCCGGCGGCATGCGCGCCGCCAACACGGTCTACGCCACCGCGCCCAAGGACGGCACCGTGATCGCCGCCGTCAACCCGTCACTGCTCATGTATCAGCTCATGGGCGGCCCGCAGGCGCGCTACGCGACCGGCAAGCTCGCGTGGATCGGCTCGCTCGACGAGCCCAACAACTCGATCATCACCTGGCACACGTCCGGCATCCGCACCATCGACGACGCCAAGACGCGCGAGGTGCCGATGCCGGGCGACGGCCCGACCTCGGCGATGACGATCTATCCGACGCTGACCAACGCGCTTCTCGGCACGCGCTTCAAGGTCATCGACGGCTACTCGGGGAGCGCCGCCGGCGATCTGGCGATGGAGCGCGGCGAGGTCGACGGCCGCTCGGGCGCGAACCTGACGAGCCTTTTCTCGCGTCACGGCGACTGGATCCGCGACGGCAAGATCAACATCCTGTTGCAGATCGGAAGCCGGCGCGATGCGCTTCTCCCGCAGGTGCCGCTGCTGCAGGAGTTTCTCGCGAGCGAGCGCGACCGCCAGATCGCCGCGGTGGCGAGCCTGCCGACCACGGTCGGCCCCGGCTACTGGATGGCGCCGGGCGTGCCGGAGGAGGCGCTGCGCATTCTGCGCAGGACGTTCGAGGCCATGGTCGCCGATCCGCAGTTCCTCGCCGAGGCGAAGCAGCTGAAGCTCGAGGTGCGGGCGAAGACCGGCATTGAGGTGCAGGCGGCGGTGAATAGGGTGGCGCAGTTTCCGCCGGACGTGCTGACGGCGACGGCAGGGATATTGAAGTGGTGAGGATGAGATCAGATTTCTGGCAAGAGCTTTTGCTCAGCAGCCGGACGTATTGTCCCCGGTGCGCGCCATCGGCCTGCCGTTGATGTACACGTTGCTGGAGCCGCGCACCACCACGCCGCAGTTCGTGCGGTCGCCGACGCGCGCGGCCGGCCTGCCATTGATAAGAACGTCTTTCGAACCTTCCTCGACGCCGCTGCCCGGAGTGGTCGTTGCGTCGTGCTGGCGTGATGCCGGAAGCCCACCCGCCTGCACGTCCGAACTGCCACCCACGACCACGCCGGGCGTGGGCTCTTGCGCCTGCGCATGAGTCGCGCCCGCAATCGCGGAGATGAGGCCGAGGGTGAGCAGGGCTTTGTGCAACGTCATGGGACGGATCCAAGGTTCGGAGAACAGGAGATTCGCCGCCCTTTAGGGCGAATGCAAGGCCCTTCCCGGCGGGCCTATCATGAGTCGCCGCCGCCCGGGCGGCTGTCAAAGCGACCCTTTGTGACGGCGATCACTGTCGAACGCCCGAGGAGACGTTAGTAGGGCTCGATCAACGGAGTTTCGCCATGACCGCCAGCGAGTCCACCCACGTGGACAGGACGTGCAAAGCCAGGCTGTCCTTGGTGCCGGCGGTTTGGGCTGTGTGCGCAATGATCGCCTTTGCCATCGTGCAGACGTTTAGAATAGGCATGTACGACATCCGCATCCCCCTGATCATCGCGATGCTTCTTGTCGGCGCTTGCGCATACTTCACCGCGCGCGCGTATCAAGATTGGATGGCCCGTCAGCTGCAAAGCTAGACTGCCTCCCGCCCCTACCCGATCTTCACCAGCGCCCCGCCATCCACCGGCAGCGCCACGCCGGTGATGAAATTCGCCTCGTCCGACGCCAGGAACAGCGCCGCATTGGCGACGTCCCAGGCCGTGCCCATGCGCTTGCGCAGCGGCACCTTGGCGTCGCGCGCAGCGGCAACCTCGGCGCGGCTTTTGCCCGATACCCGTGCGCGGGTGTCGACCGCTATCGGCGTGTCCATCAGCCCGGGCAGGATCACGTTGGCGCGGATGCCGAACTCGGCATTTTGAATGGCGACCTGCTGGGTGAAGGCGATCATCGCCGCCTTGGTGGCCTTGTAGGTCACGTAAGGGTACTGCTCCCAGGCGGCGAGCGAGGAGATCGTGATGATCACGCCCGAGCCCTGCGCGCGCATGATCGGGATCACATGCTTGCAGGCCATGACCGCGCCGCGCAGGTTGATCGCGCAGATGCGGTCGAACGCCTCCTCGGTGATGTCCGCGAGCGGCGCGTCGCCGCCGGCGATGCTGAGCCCCACGTTGTAATGCAAAATGTCGATGCGGCCGAAGCGGCGGCGCGCCTCCGCCATGGTGGCGGCGAGCGTCGCCTCCCGGGTGACGTCGGCCTCCCAGGGCACGCATTCGCCGGTGCCGCCCTGCCCCACCATGGCGGCGGTCTCCTCGGCGGAGGCGAGCCGGTTGTCGACCGCGAGCACGCGCGCGCCCTCCTGCGCGAAGCGCAGCACGGTGGCGCGGCCGTTGCCCATGCCCTCGCCCGGCGACTGCCCGGCGCCGATCACGATCGCGATCTTGTCTTTGAGCCGCATCGGGGGAGTGTAGCGCGGGCAACGGGCCGGGTGCAGCCCGTCGGACGGTCTCGGCTCAAACCTTCGGGTTGGCGTGGCACTTTCCGGTATCCGCACGCCCTGCATCGATACGCCGTGATGGGTAGCGGGTCTGGCGTCTCACCTTGAGGCTAGCCGCAAGAACGCGTCAGGGCGAAACCACCTTCAACGAATTGAGATAGCGCCGCGTATCCGCCTCGGTCTCGACCCCGCGCGCGCCGGCCGTGAGCGCCTGGATCAGCGTGTTGCGCAGCAGGAAATAGCGGGCGATCACGACCAGGTTGTTGGGCGCGTCGATGATGACCTCGCGCGCCGGCAGATCGTTCACCGTCAGCCGCTCCTCGTTGCGCAGCTTGCCCTTCACGTTCGCGACCGTGCCATCGCGCGTGCCGTCCAGCATCGTGGCGACGGGCTGGGCCCGAATGGCGTCTTCGGGATAGACGATGTACGTCGTTATGAAGGCGCGCCGGCCCACGGTGACAGCCGCCCTGCGGGCCTTGAGCGGTCCGATCGCGGTCTTGACGTCTTCAGTCGTCGGCCTCCATTCGCCCGGCATTTCGACCGAATAGCCGACGCCCTCGGGCCGGAACTCGATCCAGGTCTGCGCCAGCGCGGGTGGGACAGCCAACGCGAATGCGACGAACAGCAGAACGCCAAAGGCTCTCCGCATCGTTCCCCTCACTGTTGGATAAGGCGGGACGAGAAGGCTGGAGCGGGCGAAGGGAATCGAACCCTCGTATGCAGCTTGGGAAGCTGATTGATATTCAATCGAATCAACACTTTAGCCGCAAAACCCCGCCTATCGAGCGCTAATCATATCAAAGACTTGCAAGAGAGATGCAAAACTTTTGTTGCAGAGATCGGGACCTACTAGCGCGACGCACGGCGGCATCGATCTTTGTCATGACGCTTCCGTCCGCTTCGATCCCAATTTACACTCTCGACGATGAGCAGCGGCCGTCTCGAAATACATCAAGGATGAAGGCTACTCGGGCGACACGCGCAGCTGTTCGCAATGCGCGAGGCGTAGTCTAACATCAGTCCGCTGCATCCTAGCGCACCGGGATCATGGCGGACATCTTCATCAGCTACTCGAAGCAAGACCAGGAAGAGGCGCATTTGCTCGCCACGTTCCTGGAAGCGGAGGGTTATTCGGTCTGGTGGGACACGAGCCTGCTCAGCGGCGAGAGCTTCCGTAAAGTCATCATGACTGAGCTCGGCCGCGCGCGGGCCGTAATCGTGATCTGGACGGAACATTCCATCCACTCGGATTGGGTGCAGTCAGAGGCGGGCCGTGCACACGCCGACCGCAAGCTCATCCCGGTGAAGGCGAAGGGGCTCGCCTACAAGGAAATCCCGCCGCCGTTCGACAACATGCACATTGAAAATCTTGGCGAGCGAGAGAAAATTCTTGGAGCGGTGGTGGCGCAACTCGCAAAGCCCGAAGTGCGGGCCACGGCCTTCGGGCTGCTCTCCAAACATGCCCGCTTTGAGCTTTTGTCATGGTTCGGGATTATCGGCGCGACCATGAGCCTAGTCGCCAACCTGCAAGGCTTACTCGCGTTCGCGAGATGGCTACGGGGCGTGATGGACTCTTGGACTCTCGCCTTCAATTTCTTATGGCAGAAGATTCTGTTCTTTCTTCCAAAAGTCTATGGCTCGGACTCCGTCATGCTGACCTTCATTGCCTTCGCCGCAGTCAACATGCTTGTCTGTCTCCGCAAAGCGCAAATCCGGAGCGCACATGCTGGCACTTTCATCGCGATTGTCGCGGCATCGTGCGTGATCATCGTGCTGTTTTATTTTGGAATGGAAAGGCTCGCAAAGGGTGAAACCTTTGGCGAACAGGGATATTATTTTGCGTTTCTTCTCCGTTACGCGCGCAAGCCGATGGAGTTGATCCAGCTAATCAAGCCAGAATGGCTTGACGCCCTTCTACGATACACTTATGGGGTGGTTGCTCTTGTGGTCGTCCCCTTGGTGCCGGTAGTAATTTTATATCTTCTGGTCAGGAAGTTGGCTGACGTTCGCCTGAGTTTCCCTGCCCTATCCGTGCGGCTATGGCGTATCCTTGCCGGGATAGGTCTGCTGCTGGCGGTCAACTACTTGACGATTTGGCTCGAAGAGCAACCCTGGTTGCGGGTTCAGTGACAACCACCTGACTGTCACCAATTTTTTTGGTGCCTCCGAAGTTTTGGGTAGAGGCGCTTATGTGTGGTCGCTTCACACGTCACTACACCTGGGAGGAACTGGTCCGGCTCTACCGGCTTACGTCCACCCCGGCCAACATCCAGCCGAGCTACAACGTCTGTCCGACCGACACCGTAGACACTGTCCGGGCGACCGAGGACGGCAAGCGTGAGCTGGTCCCAATGCGTTGGGGGCTCGTCCCGTGGCATTGGAAGAAGCCGCTCAAGCAGATGAAGCTCGCCACCTTCAACGCGCGCGTGGAGACGGTCGCGACGAAGCCGATGTTTCGCGATGCCTTCAAGCGGCGGCGATGCCTCATCCCGGCGTCCGGCTACTACGAGTGGGAGGACACGCCCGACGGCAAGCAGCCACACGCCGTCCTCCAATTTCAATTCCCGGCGGAGACTGCCTATAATCCAGGATTGCGAACCGCGAACTTCACATCCTTAGGTGATTCATGGCTACCGGTCCGAAAACATTCATTTCATACGCTTGGACATCGCCGACACATCAGAACTGGGTCTTAGACCTCGCCAACCAATTGCGCGAGAATGGTGTGGACGTGACCATCGACAAGTGGGACCTGCGAGAGGGCCACGATGCGATCGCTTTCATGGAAAAGATGGTCACTGATCCTGAAATCAAGAAGGTCATTATCGTACTGAATCGAACGTATGCGGAAAAGGCCGATGGTCGGCAAGGCGGCGTCGGAACTGAGACGCAGATTATTTCACCGGAAATTTATGCAAAGGAAGATCAGAACAAATTCTGCGGTGTGGCATCCGAGGTAGGTGAAGATGGAAAGCCGTTCACGCCAGCCTTTTATCGATCACGCATCTACATCAATCTCAGCCAAGGTGATATCTACGCGACGAATTTCGAGCAACTAGTCCGGTGGGTATACGACAAGCCAGCACATCCAAAACCAGCACTCGGCAAGCGCCCGGAATACCTGGACGATCATGCTATCCAACTGCCAACGCGGTCACGCGCGCTGAGGGCCATTGATCAAATAAAGTCTGGATCGCCTCAGGCAACAATAGCGTTGGACGATTATCTGACCATGCTCGGCGATAGCTTCGAAGAGCTTCGAATTGCAAGAGACAAAAATGACGCGAACACCTTTGACGACGCTGTCGTCCAAAGCGTTGGGGCCTTTCTGCCATATCGAGACGAATTCATAACCGTCATATCGACACTTGCGCGCTACACGAGCATCGATGACGACACACTTATTCGCAGATTTTTTGAGAAGGTGATCCCGTTCACACAGCGGCCAAAATCAGTGAATAGTTGGCAAGAATGGGATTTCGACAATTTCAAATTCATTGTGCACGAGCTTTTCTTGTATACGGTCGCCATCTTTCTAAAATATGAGCGGTTCGGTGCCGTGTATAGACTCATGTCGCAAGGTTACTACGTCGGCGACGCAATGGACGACAATCGCCAGACGATGCGACCATACAACGTCATGCGTGGCTACATGAGCTCACTTAAACACCGAAATCAGCGGCTCAAGCTCAATCGATTGTCTGTCCTAGCCGACATGTTGAAGGAACGCGCTCACGCATCCGGCATTCCTTGGCATGGACTGATGCAGGCTGATTTTGTGCTATGGTTCTACGACGCACTCACATCGCATCGAGAAGAGCGTGATCCTCGATGGTGGCCTGAAACGCTAGTATTCTATGCAGAGTACGCCCCACCCTTTGAAATCTTTGCGCGCGCGGAATCGCAAGACTATTTCAAAAAAATCATGCCCCTCATCGCTGTCTCAACTAAGCCCGAACTTGTAGAATCGTTTAAGTTATTCGGAACGCAAAATGCTCCGATACATTTGCCAACCTGGGATTACTTCCACACCTTCTCACTCGCGAATGCGACCAACATCGAAAAACTAGCCACTAAGCCGTAGCTGGCGATTAATGGGACGGCATGCCCGTTCCGAATAATCTGATTGAGCAACGCGACCACGCCGCTTGCGACAACTTTTCCTATGTGCAACGGGACCGCTCTCTAGGTGCCATCAAGACGCGCGGCCTGCTCGCGGAGCAGCTGAGATCATGTGCGATGATCATCACAGAGCCGAACGAATTTGTGGCCAGGCCCGGCGTGTGAACAGCTCGCGCGCACCGAATGACGATCCGACGTTGATCGATGAGGCGGCGTGAATTGGGTGAAGACAAAGATTCCACGTGCCATGGCCCATCTCCGCGCAGCTGCAAACGTCATGCAGCCCACAATTTCCCGGATTTCATTTTCCGTCAGCTCGCGTGCGATGCCTCTCATAGCCGGATGCCGACGGGTCCCCTTCTGGAATGCGATGATTTGATTGTACAAATAGATTCCACTTTGACCCGCAAGATTGGGCGTTTCGATATCGCGCCCCGCACCATCGGTCCCGTGGCAAGGGGCGCATACGGTCACGATAGTTGGACGGTCAGCTTGAGCCCTGGCCTCCCTGCATTCCACCATCCAAATCGACGCAATCACCGCCGCGACCAGAGGCTGCCACGACATTTTGCCTTCCACCAAGATCATATGCCACTCGCTTTGTTTGGCGGTCAGGTCAAACAACGCCTGCTGAAATTCGATGACGACATTCTCGCTAACAAACTGAAGGGAGGCTCGCAGCCGACTAGAGTTCTAGCCTTGACCGCGGGAGCAACAGGAGCGAGTCGGTCGTCCTTCCGGGACCGATCAATTGTGCTGGACGCCGATATGGATTCGAACTGACCGAGGGGTCGCCGATCTTGTGGCTGCGCCACGAACGTCGCCCAAAGTATGGTGAGGGCCACGGCGGCGGTTCTCCACGTTTTGCTGCTTATGGTCGCCTTGGCAAGCACCTCAAGACCTCAAGACATCGACGATAAATCGCGCGGTCGGTCGACAGCTGGAGTGGACGGAGTTTCAATCGGCAGATCGGATTGCAACCGGATGACCTTGTCGTCGCCCAAATGTGCGGCGGTCGAGACCCAAACGACGGCAATCGCCCCGAGCAGGGCAACCCCGATGATTTTGAGATGGGTGCCGGCGTCGGCGCTGAAGAGCGTGGCATTCATGGCAGCCTCTCTGACGACCCTAAAGGTGTCAGTAACAGAGCCACAGACCTCCATAAATCCAGATCATGTCCTTAAGGGAAATCACGTAGAGCGGCCGCCATTCCGTTCGACTTGGTCGTCGAATGCGCGCATTAGTACTTTGTGTCGTGCGCGCGCCCAGAGTACCGAATTCGCGACTGCCGTGACTCGAATTCTTCGGAACGGAAAGCCATGCAATCCGATCGGAGCAGGCCGGTGCAGCTAAGACGTGGGTGAGCCTTTCACATCCACTTCTGGCAGTCCTTGAATGACGATATCAGCACCTCGCTCGAGCAAAGCCTTGCTCTGGTGTCCGCGGTCGATGCCGACCACGCATCCGAAACCGCCCCGTTTGCCGGCTTCGACACCAGCCAAGGCATCCTCGAACAGTATAGCGCGAGACGGGTGCACTCCGAGCCGGCGTGCGGCTTCGAGAAAAAGTGCCGGATTAGGCTTGCCAGGCAGCCCAAGTTCCTCCGCATCAACACCATCGACACGGGCATCGATCAGATGATCAAATCCCGCAGCGCTCAAAATTGCACTGCAGTTCTTGCTGGAAGATGCCACGGCGAGCCTAACGCCCGCCTGCCGTAGCTCTTTCAGAAGTGCTGCCGCACCAGCCTCTTGATCGATTCCTTTTTGCAAGGCTTGCCGGAACAGCCGCGCCTTGCGCTCACCGAGTGCATGCACCGTATTCGCGTCCTCTGGGTCGTGCTCCCATCCTTCTGGAAGATTTATGCCCCGGGATGCCAGAAAGCTTCGAACGCCGTCGTAGCGCGGCCGCCCATCGACATAGGCGAGGTAGTCGGCTTCGATATCAAACGGCCGGAAGGCGAGACCATGCTGTTGCGTCCATCTTCGCAGAAACGCATCGAAAACCGTTTTCCACGCAGCCGCGTGGACGCGCGCCGTATCGGTAAGGACGCCGTCGAGATCAAAGATGGCGGCGACAAAGTCGCTCCGGTGTATGTTCATTGATTTGCTGAACATCTCTTCTCTGGCGCGGTGGCGGCTTCCATTTCCCTACGATTTCAGCCTCGCACCACCATTGTGGGGCAGCGCGCATCGCGCAAAACATCCTTCAGGATCGCCGCGTGCAGGGCATCCAACCTTCCTCTCCAGGCGAGGACGATGAGATCCGTGGATTGTCTTTCGGACAAGCGCAGGATTTCTGAGGCGGGATCGCCACGGGCGAGGGCTACCCGCACGTGGAGGTGGCCGAGCGGGCAAATGCATGCGAGGCGATTGATAAACTCACTGCTCCAGGCCGGCCACTCGTGCTGCGGCTGATCAACATAACGTGGCGTCGTAAGGGAACCCGGCTCCGCAGGAGCAGCCCTGATGTCGGTCACGTAAGCCACCAGCAGCTCAGCGCGAGCTCGGTCGGCAAGTTGCGCCGCAGGTCGCAGTGCGGCGCTCGTTCTGGGCGTCCCATCGTGCGGCACCAACACATGGTGAAGATGCCACGGCATGGCATCGCGCTCCGGGGGGACCAGCACCACAGGACAAGAAGCATCACGAAGCACGCTCATCGTCGTGCGGCCCAGCAGCTTTCCCCGATCCGTGTGACGGTACTTGCACATGACGATCAGTCGCGGCTTCATCTCCCGCGCGACCTGCAGAATTTGCGGCGCTGGTATTCCAGCCCGGGTGTCAATGGTGAGGCTGTCGAGAACCGGGGTCCCGTGCGCGAGTCGATTGCGTAGCTCCGTGCCGACCGGCTCACGCTCGCCGACATGCAAAATGTAGAGGGCCAGTTGCTCGATCTCGCCAAGCACCTTTGCCACCGGCAGCGCCGCCAGCGCATGCTTCGATCCGTCAAGCGGGACGAGAATGACCGGTTCGCTCATGGCGCATGTCCTGATCTGCTATTCCCCCCTTCACCTTCGGGCAACGTGAGTTCGTGCCACCGACCCCGCCACTGAAAGCGCATCGACAGGCTGCGCCAGCTGGCCGGGAGCTTCGGACGGTGCTCTGGGCCGTCCTCTGTGAGGCGCAAGCCGGCAAAACCGAACACGGCGGCCTGCCATAGTCCGCCGAGGGCTCCCGCGTGAATGCCGCCGGTCGAATTGGACATGTTGTCGGCCAGATCAATCTCGGCCGCTTGCCGGAAATAACGCTCCGCCAGCGCAATGTCGCCAAGGCGCGCCGCCACGAGCGCATGAGTTGCCGGGCTCAGCGAGCTTCCATGCCCACAGCGTGGTTCGTAATATTCAAAATTGACCTTGCGGACGTCCGCTGGCATGCGGTCCCAGAGGAGATATACCAGCATTACAACATCCGCCTGTTTGATGATCTTGGACCGCTGAATGCGCTCGCGACCGAGCAACACGTCCATGGGCGCGGTTCGCGGCGCAAAGGCGGCAAGGTCGATATCCTCCAAGGCGAAATAGCCGCGGAATTGCTCGAACAGGCCGGTCTGCTCGTCGAACCCGGTATAGATATCGCGAGCCATGCGCTGCCACCCGCGCGGCTCCTCCGCTTCGATGCCAAGTCGGCGCGACAGCGCCTGCCACTGCTCGGGCCAACGCTCCGCAATTACACCCGCAGTCTCTTGCGCGACCTCCAGGTTCCACTGCGCCAGACCGTTGGTGAAGGCGTTGTCATCGACCGTCTCGTGGTATTCATCGGGACCAATGACTCCCCGGATGTGGTAGCGTCCATCTTCTTCGTGCTCGGCGCGGCTTGCCCAAAAGCGGGCTGTCTCGATCAGAATCTCCGCGCCCGCGTCGAGAAGGAAGCGATCGTCGCCGGTGCATCGCCAATAGTTCCAGGCGCCGTAGGCGACATCTGCACTGATGTGTTGCTCCTGCTTTCCTGTGAGGATCCGAACGATCTCGCCATCGGGAGCGATGACAATTGAGGGCGTCCTATCCTCGCCGCCATCGGCAGACTCCCAGGCGTAAAGTGCGCCGCGATATCCGAGCCGAGCGGCTTTGGCTCGTGCCGCAGCAAGCGTGTGGAAGCGGTACATGATGAGCGCGCGCGCCGCCTCAGGATAAGTGAGTATGAAAAACGGCAGCATAAAAATATCAGTGTCCCAGAACACATGCCCCTTGTAGGCGGGTCCGCTTAATCCGCGGGCGCCAATGGACACGCGATCGTCTTGCGGGTTCGCCGCACTCGTCAGATGATAAATGGCAAAGCGCAACGCGCGCTGCGCTGCAGGATCGCCCTCGATCCGAAGGTCGGAGGCCTCCCATCTTGCCAGCCAGGCATCACGGTGCTCGCCGATCACGGCTGCCACGTCCTCGATCGCGCGCTCGGCATGTCTGCGTGCCGTCTCGTGCGGCTCCCCCGTGTCCTTAGAGGTGTGCAAGGCGGCGACCCGATCGAGCCGGTAGGTTTGGCCCAGTCGGAGTTCGAGGCTTTGCCGGCCCTCAACCAGTTCGATAGAGGGCATCCAGCGACCGCCGGGATCCATGACGCGGCGTGCTATCGCCATGGCGACCGTCGTGCCGCTATCCGTGACCTGGGTTATGGGACCGCTCAATATGGAATCGATGGATACCCTTCCGGTATAGTTTTCGGGCGTGATCGTCACACATTGAGTCAGGAGGTGACGGTCGGCCAAGGAGGCGAGGCGCAGCGCTTGCACTCGCGTGATCCGACCGGCTCCGTCCTGATGCCGCCACTCCCTCCAGAGAATGCCTTGTCGCATGTCAAGGATGCGGCGATGCTCCAGGTTGTGGCCCTGATCGAGCCGAAGCGGGTGGCCGTCGATCGTGGCGGATAGACGGGTCCAGTCCGCGACCAGTACGAGGCCCGGCACGGACCCCGCTTGTGAATCATACACCCCTGCTACGAACGTAGCAGGTGCGGAGAGCGCACTGCCCTCAGCAAGGGATCCACGCGATCCTGCGTAGCCGTTCGCGATAGCGAACAGGGATTCCAGCTCGTGCTCGCGCGCAAGCAGGAAACCTTCCTCAATGATGATCCAATCAGAATCGACCGTGCGCATCGTTGGCAAGTCAACGGCCCGTAGCCCAGCCTGCCACCCAGCGCCGTTGTCGGATCGATCTATCCCATGGCCGGCTTCCTGAGCATTATCCGCGGTTCTCGAAAGGCTCTAGTTAGTTAGCATGCAACTAAGCACCGGCAGCGATGTTCCGTGCGCACTCCCGGCGGGGCATGGCCGCAGGAAAGCCGAAGAGAGTAAGAGCTCATGCAATACAGCACGGAACATCGCTTGGCTCAGATTGTGCGTTTGAAGCATGGCCCTTTCCTTGAGCGCCAGCATCCAATCCTGAAACTGCTCCGACGCGTGCATGACGTCATGGGGTTGAGTCAACCACGAACCTCTGCGACGGGATGAGTTCACGCCCTAAGTGTCCGCGACCAAACCCAACAACATCTCAATGTGCCCATTCCCCCACATCGGAAGTAACAAGCGTCCGTAGCTGTCGGCGGCGGCATGTTTGAAATGAAGGAAAGTCGGCCGCTTGGCTTCGATCGTCGCGCTCGCTTGCGCAGTCAAGAACTCGAACGGGGCCTTGGCCTGAATTTCGTCAACGAACTTGCCTGTCACATTGGCCCCATAGTGCATTCCAACTTTATGGCCGAGCGTGTTGAAGCGAAAGCGCTGCGGGTCCTCGAAGACATCAATCAGGAGCAATCGATCTGAAAGGTCGGGTAAGGCTGACAAATTCACATCGTCCCAAAACGGCATCTCGTTGCCGGCCCGCCTCAGTCCTTCCCAATAGCTCCTGGCATAGTCGAACGCTCTCGGGAGCGAGGCCGGTACCGCAAACGGATGTGATAATTGGGTCATCGAGTGCTCGCTTACTGATGTTTATATCTTCGTAAGTTGAATTTTATCATAGAGACGCACTGCGTCTTCGGAGTGACACAGCTCGGTACCGGCATTGAGCACGGCGGCGGAACCGGCCGCGACTCCATACCGGAATGCGTCGGCCACATCGCCTCCACCGGCAAGCCTCCAGATCATCCCCCCAAGGAAGCTGTCGCCGGCACCAACGGAGCTGACTACTTCAAGTTCCGGAGAGCGCGCGCTGTATGCTTCTTCGGGAGTGACGAGAATCGCTCCATCTGCTCCCAGCGATAGCACAATATTCTCTGCGCTTCCGCGATCGATCAACTTGCGGCAGGCGCTCACGCGGGCGCTGCGATGGGGCAGCCGAGCATTGAGTAGCTCCTGCAGCTCTCTGAGGTTCGGTTTGATCAGGAACACCCCTTCATCCATCACTTTCGATAGAGCCTTGCCGGAAGTGTCTACGACTGCCCTGGATCCGCGAGATTTTGCGATCTGCGCCACGCGCGCATAAAAGTCTTCAGGAACGCCAGGAGGCAAACTGCCGCTGCCGACCACGTATGCTGGCATGTCCTGCATATCCTCGAGGCCGGTTAAGCACGCTTTCCACTCGGATTCGGAAAGCTCCGCCCCGGGAAGGACAAATCGATATTGTTTTCCACTGCTCGCCTCGAGCACCGTGAAATCCTCACGCGTTTCTTCTGCCACGCTAATTGCTAAGCTCCGGACACCCTCCCGTTCCACAAGGCGGCGTAACAGACCCCCGCTATTGCCCCCCGCCGGATAAATCGCAGAGACTTCGCCCCCTAGCCGGCGCACGACGCGCGCGACATTAATTCCTCCACCGCCTGGATCGCGGCGCGCTGCTTCACACCGCAGCTTTCTGATGGGCAAAACTTCATCGACCGCCGTGGAGATGTCGATTGCGGGGTTCGGTGTGAGAGTAACTGCCGTTTCCATAAAAGAGCCCTCCGCGGATTACTGGCTCTCACGCTCGGAAACGGCGACCCCATCCCTGATGCGATCGCTTGGGTGGAGGACAACCCGACCACCCTCAACAAGGCCGGACAATATCTCTGCGCTTCGGCTATTGCGGTGTCCTATCTTCACCAACGTCGTTCGCGCACGACCGTCCCTTACCGAAAAAACGGCCCACTCGTCGCCTTTTCGGAACAGGGAGCCCACCGGCACCCTCAGAACTTGCTCATCCTTCCATACGGTGACGTGCACGATCACTCGGTAATCATGTCCAAGCCTTGACCACGCCTCAGAGGGGTCAACGAAATCGATCGTAGTGCGTACCCGCTGTTCCTCGATGCCCAGTGCGGAGACTTTCAGAAAGCCGGCGGGGTCAACCCGGATGACCCGCCCCTGTATCGGGGAACCGCCCCAGCCGTCGATCCGAACTGATGCGCCAGCGGTGATTTGGACGGCGTCCGTCGAAAGCAAGTCTGCGATGACTTCGAGATCGAGCGGATCACCTATCTCGATCAATGGCGCTCCCGCCGGAACAACAGCCTCGCTGTCCTGGATGATCCTGAGCACGACCCCTGTCACTGGCGCACGGAGCTGGATGCAGCAGCCGGAGCTTTTCTCCGGAGCGGCCGTTGACGGATCGATCAAGCGCGCTGCCACAGTGCCGCGCTCGCTACGGCGCACTTCGAGCTGTGCCTGGGCGCTCGCAAGTGCTGCCTCGTTTATTCGGACGTCAAACCGCGCCTTTTCCAGTGCACGCTCGGCGATTGCATTCGTACGCGCCAACGCCTCCGCTCGCCGAAGCTCGCTACGTGAGAACTCCAGTGCTGCTTCGACGCGGCGTACTTCAGCTTCCGCCAGTGCGACCGCCGCATCCGCGGCGGTCAGCATTGCCTGCAACTCCTCCCGAGAACGCACATCCAGGAAGCTCGGAACAGTCGGTTGCATGATCGCGACAACAGTTTCCGCCGCCTTGACTTGATCACCGACATGAACGGAGATGCCCTGGTCACCAAGAGGGTGCGATATCCGAAGCACTTTCCCTGCGACCGGGGCCGAGACCGTGTAGACGTGACGCACCCTCGTTTTCGCCTCGTCGTCGATGGCGACTTCCATCGGGCCTTTCGTAACCGCCGCGAGGTCCGCGGCGATCGCTCGCGGCCATGCGAACCACGCTAGACCCAAGACGACCAATCCCAGGACAAGGGCCCATGCTGCTCGGCTTTTCCAGTTCGTGGGCATGACTCAGTCTCTCGTCTTTAAGACGGATACAAGGTCTAGTCGATTGACGCGCTCGCGGACGACCAGCCCGGAGAGGATGGTCGCGGTGATAACGATCCCGCTGGCAAGAATGTAGGTGAACGCTTCAACGACCAAGCGCACGCGCATCAACTCACCCGCAAGCTTCGTCTTCATGATCCAAGCCAGCCCATAGCCCATCAACCATCCGGGGGGCTGAGCCAGCAACGTAAGCAGCGCAAGTTCAAGCAGTAAAATCAAAAGCACTTCTCCGCGCGTGAAGCCGAGAACGCGGAGACTCGCCAATTCTCGGGCGCGTTCCGACAGTGAAATGCGCGCGCTATTGTAAACGACACCGAACGCAATCACCGCTGCCAGCCCGGTATAAATACTGGCCATGGTGGTTATCAGCAGCGCAACCGTCGCCCGGAAGTTTGCGAGTGAGACCCGTTGCAATCCCAGCCCGCTCACGGCGGGGACGGCCTTGATGGCCGCATAGAAGGCCTCACGCTGGTTCTGATCAAAGCTGAGGTTTATGCTTGTGACTACGGGTGCCTCACGCATCAGACGGCCGAGCGCTTCGGCGTCCATCATGCCCCTGATGCCGAAATAATCTTCAACCAGTGCGGACACCGGCGCAGACACAGTCCGCCGGCTTCCTTCCAGGAGGTCGATTTCGACCAAGTCTCCAACCCGCACTCCGAGAATTTGCGCAAGCAGGCTGGATATCGCCAAGCCGGACTCTGGAAGGACGACAGGTTGTAGATCAATATCGATGATGCGGTTCAGATCCGCATTACGTTGCCTGCCGCTGATAGCGATGCGCCTTTCGACGTTTCCATTCCGAATCCGAACGGGTACTTCCCGGTAGGGCTCGGCTGAGAGAACCCCCGGGAGCCGCGCCATCTGCAAGACGACATCCCGGGAGCGCTTATCGACGAAGCTGATGGTGGCGTCCTGCCGGTCGGCCATGAAGTAGGTTACGTCGATCAGGTTCTCCATCGTGTCGTACACGAACATCGAGACGATCAGGATTGCCGTCGCCGATGCCATCCCGAGTGTAGTGAATGCCGCCCGGATCGGATGATGCGTAACGTTACGCCACATCATGAGGACCGGCTGAGAAACAAGCCGGTGGAGGTTGAAACTCGCGGGCAGGAGCGTTCGGAAAGTGGGCGGTGCAGGCGGCTGCATCGCCACTGCCGGCGCAAGAACTACGATGTCGCGCAGCGCCCGAACCGCTCCAATAATGGCCGCGGCGAGGCTTAAGGCAGCTGCTATCAAGTAGAGGTCTGGGCTGCTGGCAAACACCAAGAACGGGAAATGGAAGAAATCACCAAATAGACGCGTGACATGGGCTCCAAGCCAAGTCCCCGCAATGCTGCCTATTGCGACGCCGAGTGCGACAATGATGCCTACGAACTTGATATAGTGAAAGACGATGGCGCTGTTGCGATATCCCAGCGCCTTCATCAGCCCAATTTGTTCGCGCTCCAGTGCCACAAGCCTGCTGAGCGTGAGATTCACAAGAAACGCCGAGACCAGGAGGAAGATTGGCGTCAGCGTCCGGCTCATGTTGCTCAGCATGTCGAGCTCGTGGTCGATCCATGCGTGGGAGGTTTGATCTTTCCTGCCGTAAGCGGCCCGTCCGCCATATCGGTCGAGCAATGCGTCGAGTTGGGTAATTACGTCCCGCTCCGAGGCATCGCGCAAGAGTTTCACGCTGATCGAGGAGAATGCGCCTTCGAGGTTGTAGGCGCCCGCCAATGCCTTTTCGGACATCCAGATGATCGCGAAGCGCCGATCGTCGGGCATGATGTCGCCGGGGCCAACAGTGTAGATAAACTCCGGCGACAAGGCCGTGCCGACGATTACGAGTTCGCGCTTGCGTCCATTTAGTATTGCCGAAAATCGCGATCCAACCCCGAATCCATGGGCTTTTGCGAAGGTGTCGTTCACGACAACCTCGTCTGCCCGGCCAGGCTCCGGTGTGCGCCCAAGCCGCATGTAGAGTTGATTTAGCTTGGGCTCGCCGATGTCCGGCAAGGAAATGACTTGTCCGGTCGCCGGCTCCGGGTAATTGGGTATGTCGAGCAAGGCCAACTTGGAAATGCGCGCCTCGACGCTGGCAACTCCTGGAATTTCCGCAACCTGCTCGACAACGGCCTTTGGCGCCCGGGCTACTACAGCGAAGACATCCGCGAAGCGATAGCGCTCGTAATAAGCTGTCCGAGTCTCATCAAGAGATCGATGCGATCCGACTGCGAGCAGAAGAGTTGCGACTCCGCCTCCAATCACCAGAGCTATGGCTAGCGCCTGGGCCCAGAGCCGCCGGATATCGCGCAGGAGCTTTCGATCGAGCATTTGCATGCATCACCAGCTCAAAGTCGCCGCGGCCTGACGGGTCTCATTGGTTTGTATTCTGGAAATTTGTCCGTCAGCGAAGAACAGGACGCGGTGAGCAACATCCCGGATCGTAGCGTTGTGCGTAATAATAAGCGTCGTGGTACCGAGCTGCGCGTTGATGCTGAGCAGAGCCTCGATCACTCGAATACCAGTCTTGGAATCTAGAGCACCCGTTGGTTCATCACAGAGCAGAACCTCCGGCCTCTTAGCGATTGCGCGAGCAATGGCAACGCGTTGTTGCTCGCCTCCCGACAATTGGGATGGAAAGTGATCCATGCGAGTCTCAAGGCCGACGAGAGCAAGTGCCTCCTCGGGGCGCATGGGATGATCCGCAATCTCAGTTACCAGCGCGACATTCTCGTACGCAGTCAGGCTCGCCATCAGATTGTAGAATTGAAATACAAAGCCGACGTGCTGGCGGCGGTAGCTTGTCAGTGCCCGGTCTCCCAGAGAGGTGAGCTCCGTATCCTTAAAGAAAAGCTGGCCGCTCGACGCATGATCAAGCCCGCCCATGATATTCAGGAGGGTGGATTTGCCGCTGCCCGACGGTCCGAGCAGGACGACAACCTCACCCCCTGAAATCTGCAAATCGACGCCGCGCAGAGCACGGACTTCAACTTCACCCGATCGATAGGTTTTCGTCAGACCTTTCGCTGTGAAAACCTTCTCCGGCATGGGCCCTTCAGTATTTGACACACTGATTATGACCCTCGCGATGTCGATAGGCTACTTACTGGGGCCCATCCGTCCGGGCCCCATCTGCCCGGGCCCCATCTGCCCGGGGCCCATCTGCCCGGGGCCCATCTGCCCGGGGCCCATCTGGCCGGACATCATTGCGAGGCCCAAATGTGGGGCAAGAAGCTCGTTCGCCGCTTTCTTTTGGTCTTCAGAGAACGTGCTGAACAATGGCGTGAAAGCCGCCTTGATCGCGCGGGTGCCCTCCACCCGCGCCGTAAGCCAGCGCTCTTGCACCTCTAGGCGGTCCGGAATTGTTTGCGCTGCGGATCCGGGCTGAGGCATCATTGCAGGCCGAAGTGCGCTCAGTTTCTGGGCATTCGCGCGAAGCGAGTCGGCAAACGTGTTCCACGCACTCGTTTGAGCGTCAGTGATCTTCAGCTCAGCGCGGAGAAACGCGATTCGACCTTCCACGCGATCGATGGTGCCCATGCCGGCCATGTCCGGCCCCATCATCATCGTGTGCATCGATTGCATCATGCGCATCATGTCGGCCATACCGCCCATACCTGGGGGGTTCGGCGCAACAGGTTGGGCCACTGCCGGCGGAGCACCACCCTCAGCAGGATGATGGGGATCGGGTGCCTGAGCCCAAGCAGATGCGTTCATTGCCGCAGCGGCAAGCGCGGTTGCGATGATCAATTTCTTCATAGCTCTCCTCACGGGCTGTACTCGCAGTTTAAGCGCCCCTCGAATCCGGCTTTATTGCACGTCCTCGCAATGGCCCCGTTGATGCAGATCAACGGAAGCAAGTTCACGGTTCGGTGTCCCGAGCGTACCCGTCAGAGTCGCACGTGCCGCAGCCTCAGGGAGTTGGCCACCACGCTGACCGAAGACAGCGCCATGGCGGCTGCGGCGATGATGGGGGACAGAAGTATTCCGAAGAACGGATACAACACACCCGCCGCAACTGGCACGCCGAGAGCATTGTAGATAAATGCGAAGAACAGGTTCTGTCGGATGTTTCGCATGACGGCTTGTGATAACCGCCGTGCGCGCACGATTCCGGTAAGATCACCCTTGAGCAGCGTGATGCCCGCACTTTCCATCGCCACGTCGGTGCCCGTTCCCATAGCGATGCCGACATCTGCTGCTGCCAGCGCCGGCGCGTCGTTTACGCCATCACCCGCCATGGCGACAACGCGGCCGGCAGCCTTGTAGCGCTGAACCACTGCGCTTTTCTGATCTGGGAGAACTTCGGCCTCGACGTCATCGATCCCCAGCCGCCGGGCGACGGCCTTCGCGGTCGTCCAATTGTCGCCTGTCAGCATGACGACCCGCACACCTTCAGTCTTAAGGCCACTGAGTGCCTCAGGAGTTGAGGCCTTCACTGGGTCGGCAATCGCAAGCACGCCGGCGACTTTCCCATCGACAGCCATGAAGATTGCCGTTGCGCCTTCCTTCCGCAGCTCCTCCGCCTGACTTGCAAGCGGAGCGACGTCCACGCCGAGCTCTGCCAGGAACTTGGCGTTTCCAAGTGCGATCCGCTTGCCTTCTACTTTACCCAGGGCTCCTTTTCCGGTTGGGGAGTCAAAGTCCGCGACGGCCGCGGTCGCGACACCGCGTCCTTCCGCAGCCTTCACGATCGCCACCGCGAGGGGATGTTCGCTGGCTCTTTCCACACTGGCGGCAAGCCGCAGCACATCTGTTTCGCTGAAGCCGGCCGCCGGGACGATTGCGATTACCGCAGGTTTTCCCTCCGTCAGGGTGCCGGTCTTGTCGACGACGAGAGTGTCGACCTTTTCCATGTGCTCCAGCGCTTCGGCGTTCTTGATGAGCACGCCAGACTGCGCCCCGCGTCCGACGCCGACCATGATCGACATAGGCGTCGCGAGGCCCAGCGCGCAAGGACAGGCGATGATTAGCACCGCCACAGCCGCAACGAGGCCGTAAGAAAACCGCGGCTCGGGCCCCCAGATTGCCCAGGCAACGAACGCGAGTAGAGCGATCACGATTACCGCCGGAACGAACCAACCAGACACCTGATCGGCCATCCGCTGGATCGGTGCGCGACTTCGCTGGGCTTCCGCGACGAGCTGCACGATCTGCGACAGCATGGTGTCGCGACCGACCTTTCGCGCTTCGATGACAAGCGCACCGGACTGGTTCATCGTGCCGCCGATGACGTTTGTACCGACCTCCTTTGTTACCGGCATCGATTCTCCGGTCACCATTGACTCGTCGATCGCGCTGCGCCCTTCGACCACGACGCTATCGACCGGCACCTTCTCGCCGGGCCGCACGCGCAGCCGATCGCCGACATGAACCTGATCGAGCTGCACCTCCTCTTCACCACCATCACTGCGGATGCGGCGAGCCGTCTTCGGCGCAAGATCAAGAAGTGCGCGGATTGCTCCGCTTGTTGTCTCTCGGGCGCGCAACTCCAGCACCTGTCCGAGGAGAACAAGAACGGTAATTACCGCCGCAGCCTCGAAATACACCGCGACCGCGCCCCCACCGATGCGAAAGGCCGCAGGAAATATGTCGGGCGCAAGCGTGGCGACGACGCTGTAAACCCAGGCGACGCCCGTGCCCATCGCGATGAGGGTGAACATATTCAGATTGCGCGTGATGACCGAAGTCCAGCCGCGCACGAAAAACGGCCAGCCGGCCCAGAGCACAACCGGAGTCGCCAAGATCATCTGAATCCAATTGGATGTGGGCTGGCTCAGATAATGGCTCAAGCCGGTCAGATGACCGCCCATTTCAAGCGCGACCACGGGGATCGATAGAACGAGCCCGATCCAGAAACGGCGCGTCATGTCGATTAGTTCGGCATTCGGACCAGCCTCCGCAGTCGCGAGGACCGGCTCCAGCGCCATCCCGCAGATCGGACAAGAGCCTGGGCCGACCTGTCGGATCTGCGGGTGCATCGGGCACGTATAGATCGTTCCGTCGGGGACGCCCGGCGGCGAAGTCTGTGGTGACGCCTTGCTGAGGTATTTCTGCGGTTCCGCGATGAATTTCGCACGGCAACCGCCAGAGCAGAAATAATACGTCCGACCTTCGTGTTGGTGACGGTGCTGCGTCACATGCGGATCCACGAGCATTCCGCACACGGGGTCACGAACCGCATTATCATTGGTTGGAGCGTCATGGCCGGCGTGGCTATGCCCGGCATGCTGATCGCGACCATGAGGTCGCTCTGCGCCATCGGCCGCGTGGCCCTCAGCACAACAGCAGCCTCTCTTGGTCGGTTGATCAGTCCTGCGTGCTGGAGCGACCATGGTTTTTCCTTTTGGAGGGGATTGTATCCCCTACCCCGAGGGGGTATCTATGACGCATGAGGAAAGACATCAAGGCATCCGCCGCGAAAAGCCTCAAGCGCATCGAAGGGCAGGTTCGAGGCGTCTCGCGAATGGTGGAGGAGGATCGGTACTGCATCGATATTGTTACGCAGATCGGGGCAGTGCGCGCTGCATTGCGCCGGTTGGAAGAGGAAATCCTGCGCGATCACGTAAGCCATTGTGTCGAGCATGCGATCGCCTCTGGTAACAAAGCCGATCAACGGCGTAAGATCGAGGAGTTGATGGCGGTCGTAAGCCGTGCGGACAGATAAGTGACGTATAAGCAGCGGAGTGAATAGCAGCATGGTGACGATCACACGAAGAGCGCTTCTTTGCGGCGCTGCCGCGGTGATGACTGCTCCTGCGGGAGTTCGTGCCGCACCCGTGGCAATGGTCGTCAACAAAGATCCAAATTGCGGCTGCTGCTCCGGTTGGGTCGACCACGTCAAGGATGCCGGTTTCGAAGTCCGGGTCGTCGAAATGGCGGATTTGGCGCCCCTGAAATCACGGTTGGGCATTCCACGCTTACTTTCGTCCTGTCATACAGCCCAGATTGATGGTTACGTGCTCGAAGGACATGTGCCGGCGGCTGTCATCAATCGTTTGTTGTCGGAACGTCCTACGGCCACTGGACTGGCTGTACCGGGCATGCCGGTCGGATCCCCGGGAATGGAAGTCCCTGGCGCGCCGGATGATACGTACGCGGTCGTCCTGTTCGGCACCTCCGGCCAACGGGTTTACGCGAGGTTCAAGGGTGCACAGGAACTGTCCTAAGGCATTGATTTGCCTCAAAGGGGGTACTCCACCTTCGGCCACAGTTTACGTTATGATCGTCCACGCTGCTGGGAGAGGGTTGCAGGACTGATCCGCGCTGCGGCTACGGGAGCGCCCCGTTCGTCCCGCGGAAGGTCGGCGGAACCGAGATGCTGTGCCGTTTGACCAAAAGATCACGCATGCGCGCAGCATTCGCGCTGATGGCGATGTATGCCCTCTGCGTGGTTGGCTCTCCTTTGGCGGTGGCATTTGCAGGCGCCATGGAAGCGCTACCCTGCTTCACGGGGGAGCATCACGCAGGGGTGGTCGAGGCATCCCACGCGGACCTACATTTCGGGTCTGGCTGTCATGCCGACCATTCTGGCAATCATGCCCGCTCTTCTGGCGACCGCGCCCACCACGACTGGATGGCTCATCATCCCACGGGGCATTCGGCACCACCGAATCATGGCGACGATAGCCAGCACAAGCAGCGAATGGGGGCATGCTGTGGCGTGCTTTGCTTTACGGCAGTGACCAATGAGCTTTCGGCGCCGGTTCGAGGACCTCCCCATCGCTCGGTGATTGTTGAGGTCCTTCAAATCAACCTTTCAGGTCGTGCGCCCGACCGCATCGACAGACCACCAAGTACCACCTTCATGACGTCTTAACCGCCGGCGCCGCAGCTGGCCGATACGCTTTTGCGGCGCCGACTTCTGAGACCATGAGGGTTGTTCAATGCCTTCGCAGTTGCGAGCGCGCGCTGCCGCCATAGGTCGGCAGGTCGTCCCGCGCCTTTCCCGGGCCAGTATTTTCATTCGGCCGTTCGTGTTGGCCGTCCTGTTGCATGGATGCACGGGCGTGCTGCGCCCGCCTACCGCCGGCCCGGAACCCTCACAGCCATCAGCACGTGTGCCGGCCGTCGGCTATCGGTCGACAACTGCTCCGTATGTGAGCCGGCGACCAGTCGATCCTGCCCCCTGGAGTGAGCAGAACGAGCGTGTGGCACCTCCGCCAGGCGCGACGGAGTAGAGGAATCATGCTGACGCGCAGCCGCTTTGGACTGTTGCTGCTCGGGGCAGCGGGCCTGGCGGGCTGCGCGAACTTTTCCGCGGACGGCGGAATGGGTGTCGTTGCCGGTGTGACCTCTGCGGCAATCAACAAAGAAGCGATTGCAGTCCGCACTGAAGAGGATGCTGTCGCTGCGCGCGCGATGGTCGAAAGACTTTTGCGTCGCCCTTTGACGGCCGACACCGCCGTCCGGCTTGCGCTCGTCAACAACCGCGGTCTGCAAGCGGCCTACAATGAGCTTGCGCTCGCGGAAGCCGACTTGGTGGAACAAAGCCTGCCACCCAATCCCACGATCTCGTTTTCCCGGATCGCCGGTTCAGCCGAGATCGAGATCGAGCGCCGCATAATCACGGATATTATCGCGCTCGCTACGCTCCCAGCGCGCTCCGAAATCGCGCGCACCCGATTCCAGCAGGCGCAACTGCGCGCAGCGCTCGAAACCCTGCGGATCGCCGCCAGCACTCGCCGCGCGTTTTACCGAGCGGTGGCCTCGCGCGAACTCATCGGTATTTTGACGCAGGCTCAGGCCGCCGCCGAAACGGCCAGCGAACTTGCGGCGCGGCTCGGGCGAACCGGCGCGATGAACAAGCTCGACCAGGCGCGCGAGCAGGTCTTCTATGCCGACATTACAGCGGAGCTTGCGAGGACAAGACAACGAGCCGCCACAGAGCGCGAAGCATTGACCCGCTTGCTCGGTCTTTGGGGCCGAGACATTGAATTCAGGCTCCCCGACGTTTTGCCGGCCTTGCCGCGCCGCCCACACACCATGGTCTCGATCGAGCGCGATGCCATCAGCTGCCGCGTAGACCTACAGGTTGCGCGCATGGAGCTTGACGCGCTCGCGAAGCTATTCGAGCTGAAACAAGCAACGCGCTTTATTAATGTGCTGGACGCCGGCTACGCAGACAAGATCACCGCAGATAGAGAAACGGGCACGCGCACGCGGTCTCGCGGTTTTGAAGTCGAGCTGCAAGTGCCGATCTTCGACTTCGGTGAAGTTCGCGTTCGTCAGGCCGAACAGACTTATATGCAGGCGGTGAATCGCCTCGCCGAAAAGGCGGTGAACGTCCGTTCGGAAGCACGCAACGCCTATCGCACCTATCGATCGACCTACGACATCGCGGCTCATTATGAAAGAGAAGTCTTGCCGCTGCGCAAGATCATCTCAGACGAGACGATGCTGCGCTACGGCGCCATGCAGATCGATGTCTTTGCGCTGCTCGCGGAAGCCCGCCAGCGGCTCAACGCGACCGTGACGGCGGCCGAGGCGAAGCGAGACTTCTGGCTGGCGCAGAGCGAGCTGACCTTCGTGGTGTTCGGCGGCGGGGCTGCAGGCCCAGGTATCGACAATGCGAGG